>Ga0310696_10005895_pt1 | contig 14677 bp, 17 predicted proteins | sample AusTroGonzalo_MG_4_FD_203885 | JGI IMG/M metagenome (GOLD analysis project Ga0310696, IMG submission 203885) | Bovine rumen microbial communities from tropical cattle in Woodstock, Queensland, Australia - Gonzalo_02 (v2) (version 2) | ecosystem: Host-associated > Mammals > Digestive system >...
GTTTGCTGTGATCAGCACACCGTCGTCGGTATCACGCAGATAGGTCAGCCGGAAGATTTTGCCGCCGCTTGTTCCTACAATGACGTCGCCCTGGAAATTGCACATAATAACGGCGTCCAATCCTTTGTACCGATACCAGGTATCCGTCACATAGTTCCATACAAGCGTGACTCCGTTGCCGGAGATGTAGAACTCCTGGCCGTCATTGTCGTCCCACATGCAGCAATGCTCAAAGTCGATTTCCTTAATGGACTTCTGTATCCTGTCGGAGATTCTCTGCGCCTGCCGTTCATCCCGCGTGAGATTGCTTGTGTAGTAGGACGAGTTCGTCCATTGATACAGTTCCGAACCGGAACATGTCACCGGGTTGTTGTTGACAAGCCGGACCTGTCCGGGAGCTGCGTTGCCTTTATCCCTGTTGACCGGAGTCACATATACCGCCGTGGTCAAATCCCCTGTCGCCAGTTCCGTAGTTCCGTAGGACAACGCCCACGCTTCTTCCGGCTTATAGGCCATCAGCACGGAGTAATGCCGGATCATGGAAGTGATCGGCGTGTTTGCGTCGCCCACTCTGGCCTCATACTGATCGGGGAAGTAATCCGGTCTCGGCATGCCGTCATAGTCCATTCCGGTATACAGGGTCTTGTTGGAGCCGTCGCCGTAGAAGAACAGCGCCTGATCCGTACCGCCGGAGAAGATTTCACAGAACCGCATGGCCGTAACCTGACCGCGGTAATCGGGAATCGTTGCGTCATCCGCATGGGTCTTGACGGAGTAATTCACTTCAATACTGTTCACCGCCGCTACCAGCGTACTGGTGAATGTGATCTCGTCCGTGTTTGCCGTGAACGTATAGGTTGGGTCGGAACTGCTGTCCAAATACTTCACGGAATCAACCGTCTTCGCAACTTCCGGCAGTTTGAAGGTTTTGTGCGTGTCGCCGTCAGGAGAGAGCCACACTCTGCGTTTGTTGTTCAGAAGATTGACATACTCGGCTGTTAGTTCCCCGGCGTCAGCCCCGCCCTGCGGCCCGATGGATACCGCTACCAGCGGCACATAGCCTGTTACCGTGTTCAGGGCAAGCCCGTCCCAGACGTAATACTCTTTGCCGTTCTGAATGTAGACTTTGTTGTCAAACGGAATGAAGTTGACTCCGTTATCCGTATTGATACTGCCGATGCCGCTTCTGGATACCACGCCGTTCTCATCATCCCAGAGATTCCACAGCTTCCCGTCGCAGGCCGCAAGCAATGTCTGTTTTCCACCGGCAATACCGGACCACAATCCCGCCACAGGCTTTGCCGTGCTTCCGTCCACCACAGCGGACATCGGGTAGCCGTTCAGCGTGTACAGGCCGTTTGCCAATGTGAGGCTGTCGTTTCGCATGGCGTATGGCATCTCTTCAATCCGGGTGTAAAGCCATTCGCCCACATCCAGTTCCGAGAGCATTTCCGACAGTTCCGCAACCGTTACCAGATCGGAGATTCCGGTCGGGTGCGCCCTACCACTTTCCACGGTAAAGGTGAGGTCGTCCCTGCCTTCCAGCGTACCGCCTGTCACACCCGCCGCCGTAATGGTGTATCTGCCGTTTTCCACCACGCCGCTCATGCCGACAAGGGTTACCGTTCCCGGAGGAGCCATTGCTGTCGCGCTTGCAAAGACAGGAACTTTGTCTGTGGCTTTCAGCCCGGACGCAATCATCACAACGTCGTTGGAAATGTCGATGTCGTAGGCTTCGCTGAGTCCGGCAAAGAACTCCAACCCCGGCCTGCGCTTCAGGTTTCCGTCGCGGGTGATCTTCCAGTTGACCATCTTGGCGGCTTCGCCCATGCGGAGATTCGTATCGCCGTCAGGATGTTCGTTCAGCCCCAGCCACTTATTGATGCTGTAGACTTTTTCATTTGTAGCGCCTGTTATCGTTGCCATAGGCTTCCACCCTTATGAAATCAGTTCGATGCTGTAGATCTTGAAACTGACGTTAACCGTACCGCTTGAATTTGAATAGTAGCCGAATCCGAAATAATACTGCCCGCTCAGACTGGATGTGTTGAGCGTAATGGTTGTTTTTGCCGTCGCATTGTCGACGGAGGTTTCCGCAACCACTCCAACCGCGTTGCCGCCGGATGCCGAGGTGAATATTTGCGCTCTTTTCCAGACGACGTAGCCGCCGGAGCTGGCTGTGTAGGTGATCTTCACGCTTTTGACGGCTGAAAAATCAATCTTGTTTTTTGTGTAGCAGAGACCCGTGCCGCCGCCGATGTAATAGCAAGTAAACGAGTCGTTTGCCGTGGAGATCGACGTGCTTGAGTTCCCGGTGCTTGTAAGCCACGGATACCCGCCGACGCTGTGGTTGAAGTTGTTTTCGGCGTTTCCGATTGTGCCGTCATAAACAAAGGTCTGGAGATTGTGCCATGTGCCGTTGTAGTAAATCTTCCCGCCGACAAGTTCCCACGAATCGCCGTCCCATTGCCGTGCCGTGCCGAAGTACAGTTTCATGCCATTGTTTCTCAGAACCTGAAGAACATTTGTCGCTGTGGTCGAAATCGTCACATAGACATCTCCGAGTTCGGGGTCACTCGGCGCATCGTTCTGAAAATACCAATGCGGAATGGCGGTATCTGTGTTGAACCAGATCAGGTTTTCAACCGGATTGCTTGGCTGCGTGACAGATGCGAGAACCGTCAAGTTCAGCCCCGCCCCGCCTGTATTTGTTCTGCCAATCGTTCCCATCGGTTTACCCCCTTGCCACAATGGTCGGTATCGTCACGGGAGATGTCGGAACGTTCGTTGCGTAGATATAGATGCCGCCGTCATAAGCCTCGACAATTGGGGCGAACATTCCCAGAATTGCATCCCCGCATCCGAAGATCACTTCCACCACCATCGTCTCGGTCACGCCTGCAAGCGGCAGAGTGGAGCGGTACGGAAACGCCGCATACGTTGCGTTCTGCTTAAACGGAGCGACTCCGGCTGTGTACGATATCGTCACGGTGTCGCCGTTTGCTTCTGTTCCTGTAACGGTAATGCCGTAGTTCGACAGCGTGACAACATTGCTGTTGTACGTCCAATCCGTGTTGACATAGGTAAAGACGTAAGACCCCGTCGTGGATATAATGTTTTCAAACGTATTCACATCAACAGTAGCCGCCGTGATGCCTGTGCTTTCTCCGATGTCCGCGCTTGCTGTGCTGGCAACACCGATCTGCGTATCCGTGAACCGGAAGGTCTTGCCCATCTTTGCGCTAACTTTCGCAGCCGCCCAATGTCCCGCCGTCCATTCCTCTGCCGTAGTGATCGGCGTGGTGCATTCGTATAACTTATCTTCGTGGATGCTCAATGCACCAAGCGGGTACGTTGCCGTGCTGTCGTATGCTTCCGCAATCTGTGTGGCAAGCGCCGTGTCGTTCGTTGCCCTTGTGGTTGCTTCGGTTGTCACTTCATTTTCCAGAAGCGTAATGATGGCATCGTTTGCGCTCACATCGTTGATGCGCCAGTAAGTGCCGTCATAGGTGAGAGATACCACGGCATTTGCCGCCCATGAAGACGCAACGGTCTTCCCCGGCGATGTCGTGCCGTAAGTGTAGATGGCAATATCCCCTGTGCTGTTGACGTTCAGCGTGGGGCTGTTTGCCGTGTTGGAATAGATAAATTTGACGTGGATCGTCACTCCCGTCAGTAGCGTATCGAAATCGGAGAGCGTGACTACCTTTGCCGCTGTTGCCGCCGCCGTACTGCAAATGCCGTACAGGGTAGACCCAATCGGGCTGATGGAGCCGTCCCCGGTTTCAATCTGTGCCGCAAAACTCATTTAGTTCACCTCTGATTAGACTCTTTTGTTGCGGATAATCACGATACCGGAGCCGCCAGCGCCACCGTAGCCGCCCGTTTCGTTACGGCCACCGCCGCCGCCACCACCGGTATTAGCTGTTCCGGGCTGACCATGAGTGCCCATATTGTTGCTGCCGCCGCCACGACCACCGCCGCCAGCGCCGCCAGCGCCGCCAGTACTGCCCGCCGTATTAACATATAAGCCGCCACCGCCGCCTCCAGCGTATAACGTAGCCGAAGTATTCTGGTCTATTGCCCAGAATTCCCTTGTGCTGGTTCCTTGCCCGGTACCGCCAGCAGTTTCCCCGGAATTAGTTCTTCCTTTTCCACCATTACTTCCATTGCTGCCACCAGCGCCACCGTAGTTATACGTACCGCCGCCTCCGCCGCCGGAGCCGCCATTGCCGTTGCTATAGCCACCTCCAGCGCTTTCGCCAAAAGCGCTGGAAGCATTCCCATTTGATTCAGTAGCCCCGCCTGCGCCAACGGTAACAGGATATTCCACCCCTTTGTTAACAGGCACGCCGCCGACTGTTTTGGTATACCCACCGCCACCGCCTATCTTCTTGCCACCGCCGCCGCCACCGACAAGGAAGACATCAATGCCTCTGCCAGCGCCGTTCAACTTGGTAAAGATCAGCGTGCCGGATGACTTGAACTTGATTCGCCAGTTGTCATTCCCGTCATCAATGGTTTCGTATGTGCCTGTATAAGTGAACTCAGGCAGACCCACGCCGCCACCGCTTTGTACCCATACTGGATTCCCATAAATACTCATTCTTCAGGCGACGGCTGTTCGTGTTCAAAAGCCTTGTGATCAATCGGATATCCGCTCTCGTTCATAATCACAGCGCTGTGTACAGGAAGATGGCTAATCGCCGCGCTTGCCAAAACAGAATGGTATTTTGACCACGCCGCATTGATGTCGCTGAATGACCAGACGAAGTTCCCTATAGTCTCGCTGTCGGAAACCTGAATTTCAATTACAAGATATTTCATGATGTCACCTCAATTCTTGTTGCCTGTATCGTCATGTCTGTCGATGTTGCTGCCCCAACAGCATAAGCGGTAAATGTGCCGCTGGTGTTCTCGATCAGAAGCCCCGCCACACCATCGGATATCAGTTGCGCCAACTGGGCAGCCGTTGGTTGAAGATCAACCTTGCTGTCCACCGTGCCACCGCTGACAGATACCGTCTGCGAATAAGGATCGGCACCAGACCAGTTCGCAGCCGTCAGCGTAATAGAAATCACATTTGTGTTGCTCGGTCCGGCAGGGCCTGTTGCCCCGGTTGCCCCGGTTGCCCCCACTGGCCCCTGTGGGCCTGTTGCCCCCGTTGGTCCTTGCGGTCCTGTTTCTCCGATTGGCCCCTGTTCGCCCTGCGGTCCGGTTTCTCCTGTTGGTCCGGTTGCTCCCGTAGGGCCGGGTTCACCCTGAGGTCCGGTTTCACCAGTTGCCCCGGTAGCGCCTGTTGCACCTGTTGCCCCGGCTGGTCCCTGTTCTCCTGTAGCACCTGTCGCCCCGGTTGCCCCGGTAGGGCCTTCCAGAGTACCAAGGTCAAGCCACGATCCGTTGTCCATCATGTAGATGTTATACGGAGCGGCAGCGCCGACGTTGTACATGGTGGATTGCGGCGCGTCTTCCGGGAGATCGCCAACTGTGGCTACAGTTCCGCTGATGTACAGGCCGGTTCCGGGATCTCCCTTTTCACCTGTTGCGCCTGTGGGGCCGGTCGCCCCGGTTGGCCCCTGCGGTCCTGTAGCACCAACCGGTCCCTGCTCTCCGGTCGCGCCGGTAGCACCAGCAGGCCCTTCAGCCCCTGTTGCTCCGGTTGCTCCGGCAGGACCGGCTGCGCCCGTTGCTCCGGCAGGCCCCGGAAGCCCTTGCGGCCCCCGGTCGCCTTTGTCGCCCTTGTCACCCTTGTCACCTTTCAGGTAGACGGCGCCGGACGAGGAAGCGGGTACGGAACCGGAACTCCGCAGGCCTGCCAGTATAGGCGTCTGCTGTTCAACTGTCGCATTAATCGCCATAGCCGTCTTCCTTGATTAGTTCACTCACAGGAACGGAGAATGTCTTTGTCGCGTCAGGAAATCCGTTTGGATATGTGAACATGACCTGCCCACGAAGCGGAGAAACGTCCAACTGCATTGCGACATCCTTTGGAATAACCACCTGAATCGTTGTACTGTCTGCGATGGCTACCTCTGCCCCTGTAAACAGCATCTCCACTCCCGTGTCTTCCTGTATCAGCTTTACGACAATATCCGTTACTGTCAGCATATCGACGCCGTCTATCGTAATCGGGACGGCGCCTCTCATTCTTTGAAACATGTCACATCACCCCTACGCCCATCTGGAAAACTCGTTATAGGGACTCAGACCGCCGTTCGGGCCGTACACATCCTCAATGTCCTCGGAAGCCGACAGCTTCCCGACTCCCCGCATGAGCGCCGCTTTCAGTTCGTCATACCGCTGCTGGAAGAATCCGGCTGCCGACGGGTTCTCGTCGAGAAGCAGATGCGCCGCGAGTCCGTATGGCAGGACCGTGCCGGCGCAGTAGTCGTCCAGGTCGATCTCCGAATACAGATCCTCCAGGCGCAGAAGCACAGGCCGTCTGCCCGCCTGCCATTCCTGCCAGTTCGGGAACGTGTCCGAATACGGATACAGTTCATTGATGAGAACATTCAGGATGGACAGGGTTCGGTTCTGGTACTCCACGGTATCGTCGTGCCGGTATTTCCCCGCGTCGTTCAGTTCGTCCATCATGGTGATGGCCCGCTGAAACACGTCCATCCCCGTGATGGTTCCTGTCGTTGTGTAAGCCATTTATTCTTCCTCCGGTTCCTCCGGGCCGTAGATCGGCGTGTACCCCGCTTCGTGTTTGCCAACGCTCTTGTTGTACTGGGCAGTGCTTACCCCGATGAGGGCGCCGATAAATAAAGCTATGGCAGCACAGGTGGTCAGCACTTCCTCGCCGTAGGGAAGCGACCACACCGCGGCCAGAGTTTTATACAAAACCCCAACGGCATTGAAAAACACGAGGGAAAGCCACTTCAGCACATCGTAAACTTTATCTGGTAACTGCATAGTTAAGCCTCCTTGCTATTCAGAAACCCGCCCTTGCTTTTAATCTTCCGGTAGGTTTCCTCGATCTCTTTCATGGCGATCGCGCCCCTGCTGTTTTTGAAATCCTTGTGGGTCTTGCAGTATTTCTCATAATTGGAGATGTCGTCCAGGATATCTTCAAAATGCGATTCCGAATGCCTCCGCCCCTCGCAGATCTCGTCGTAGAATCTCAGGATTCTGTAGCGCTGGTTTCTCGCCCTGTCATCCTCATCCTCACGGATGTGGCCGTTCAATGTCTTTTGCAGTTTCTCAATATCGTCCTGCGTCTTTTTCCGGTTGCTGATGATCGTCGGGATGATCCCAACCAGCGCCACGAAGATCGGAACGCAGGCCGTCAAAACGGATACCCACATCGCAATCACCCCCGCTTCATCAGCGCGTCCCAGGTCATCGGCCCGCACACGGAATCAGCCGTCAGCCCGGAATCTCTCTGGAACTGCGCCAATGCCCGCCACAAGGCATCGTTGTCTCCGAAGTCATAGTCCCGGCACTCCAGCAGGCATCCCATCAGTTCCACTTCATGGAAGCCCTCGCAGTTCCGGTCTATCGTTCTCAGCTTCAAACTGTGATCGACAGCCGGTTCCGGCTCCGGCTGCGGGTCGGGATCCTCGCCGCCGCCGTCCAGATCGATCTCGTACTGGATGCGTTTGGCAGCAGCGTACCGTGCGTCAATGTTATTGACAGCCGGTCTTTCAAACTCCCGGCACACCCTGCTGCATGCGGTAAACACGTCCGAAGTCGCTTTCAGAAACGCAAGCAGCTGCGGATAGTCCGATTCCATTTCCTTGACGGCATAGTCCACTTGCAGAGCCGCGTCGTCCAGGTTCCTGCCGGAAGCCTTCCAAAAATCGTAATATCCGGCTTTCCTCGTCCAGTAGGTCAGCTGATAAATCCCGAAGCCCTTCTGGTCTTTTGCGAAGCTGTCCCTGCTGATGGATCCGTTTGTCACGTTCTGCACATAGATATGGGAATTGGTTCTGTACGGCGAGAAATCACCCTGGAGCCGGAACGGTTCACAGTTTGATTCGCATTCAAAGTTCCCCAGAACGCCCAAAGCACCGGCCTGTGTGATCCCGTGATGCCGGAGCCTGTTATAGATAATCTGTTGATAACTCATTTGTAGTACCCTATATAGCCCGCCATCCAGAAGATAAACGCCGCTATGACGGCAAGGCAGAGTTTTTCCATGAGGTGCATTCTCCCCACCTCTGTATTCATTTGAGAAAAGGCCCCCGGATTGCCGGAGGCCTGTTAACCATTGTCGTACTGTTTATTCGGGCCATTGGACCCGGCGCATGATGTGGCCGCAGCCGACCCGGACGTCCGTGTAGACCGGGATCTGCGCCTGTTTGCATTTCTCGCAGAAGTACAGATCCTCCGACAGCATGCCGTGCCGGTCTTCGTAGTTCACCCAATCGTACCAGGGGTAATCCAGCTTCTTCAGAAGTTCCACTTTAATCAGCGCGCAGCCCATGCCGCCGCCGTGGATCCGGATCTTCTTCTCGCCTTTGGCCTGCAAGGCCTTCAGTTCCAGCGCCGTGTACTCCGATTCAAACGGATAGTTGAACCACGGAAAGCCCATGTCGTTGAGATACTTGCAGACGTTCTGCCGCCCGCTGTAGATATTGTTCGCCCCTCTGTGGGCGTAATATCCCAGGCACACGTCCACAGGCTCGTCCAGCAGATTCTTCAACGCGTCTTTCGGAAGCACCGTGTCGTTGTCCACCATGAGAACGTAATCGTAGTTTCCGTCAATCGCTGTCTGTACAATATGGTTTCTGGCCGTGGCGCAATCGTACCCTCTTACATATTTGAAATCGGCGGTGCATCCGCACTTGTCCAGTTCCCATATCGCCTGATAGGTATCAGGAAAGATGCTCTCAAATGTCGGGACTGCAATCAGGATTCGGAGGTCTTCGTTTTTCTTGCTCTGGATGTTTTCTTCGGATCGGCCTTTGGCATCTCCAATGTTTCCCCTCTGCAAGCGAATGCCTCCTCCCATGTCATATTCTTGTACTTCCGGTAATACTCACGGCGAGGGCAGGACTTATCGTCCCACCAGTTTTTCCATCCGGCATAGTGGACGACGGCAGGGCTGTCCGTGTAGCCGCAGGGCCTGCTGTCATTGAAGCGGGTTTCCATCGTAAGGAACTTACGCGGCGCTCCGATGCGCTGCCATGCATCCTGTTCCGCAAACCGCTCTACCACCGTGTTCAGGTCATTGATAACAACCTGTTCCACATCGGACTGGCGGATTGCCTTCAGGTTCCACATGGAGATCCCCACGTTGTAATACTGCATGCCCCAGGGCTTCCAGTAGTTGTTGTAGGGTTCCTCTGCCGCAATGCACCATTTCTGACCCATGTCGATGTCCCACAGTGAATCGATGTTGTCCACGACAATCGTGTCCACATCAAGCTGGAGGATCTTGTCCAGGTCCGGGAACAGTGTCGCATAGCATGCTCTGACCATCGCCATGTATGTGAACTGGCTCTTCATGTTCGGGCCGTCAGGGAGGAAAGTCTCCCTGACATAGTCTGAAACATTGATGGTTTCGACAAGAGGCGGCAGATCCCACGGAAACTTGTCGTCTTCAATCAGCAGATAGATTTTCTCCACGCTGCTGTTTGCTGTCAGCGACTTAATCGCCGGAAGCATATGTTCATAAAGATTTCTGGTACCGGAGTATACTGCCGCTCTCATTCAATCATTCCTTTCGATCAGGTGGTGCCGCCGGCAGCGCTGGAGGCGACGAGGATACCGTTGGCCTTTGCGCCGAGGACGAAGCAATCGTAGAGGAGGCGGCCCTGAACGACGTGCCCGTCAATATCGGGATGGTCGGCGATGATGCGCATGGTTTCGATCTTCTTCGGGGAGACGCAGCAGCCCTTTGCGACGATCATGTACAGAACGCCGTCGGGCATCCAGCTGTCGGGAACGGGAACCACATGCAGGCCGTCGAGGGTACCGAACTCGCCGTTGACGATGATGTTTTTGGCAACATCCTGAACGGTAGCGCCGGTGCCGACAACTTCAGAAGCCAGCTTGCACTTGATGAACTCGGACTCCTTGATGAACAGGACGCGGTTCTTGCTCGGAACCAGGAGGTTGTTCATCTCGGCATTGTGGGTCATGATGGTTTCGATGGCGTTCGCTTTCGACAGGGAAACGTTGTACTTAATGGTACCGCCGCCTGCGCCGCCGAAGCCGGTCACGCCGTTTCCGGCAGCGATAGCCGCCAGACGATACTGGTCCACCATCGGGATGATGACGTTGCGGGTCTGACGGGCAAGGACCTTGCCTGCGGCCTTGATCATCAGTTCGCTGGTGTTGTTGCGTTTGTCGATCGCGCCGTTGAAGGACTTGTCCTGGTTGACCGTGAGTTCCTGGATGGTGTCGCCCAGTTCGGTCAGGCTGCCGAAGCGGGAGCCGGAAGTGGCATCCCAATCGTAGTCCTGCATCGGGAGGTCATCGACGGAATAGATACGGACGGTTGCTACGCCGGTCCAATCGTAGTCCTGAGAGAAGATACCCTCAGTAATGGAACTTTTGTAAAAGGCCTCTGCTACTTTCGGGGAGGCCTTCGTTGCGAAATTGTAAGTGGAAGGCATTGCTTATTCACCTCAAGTTAAAATGACATTGCATCCCAACCGTCGCTGAAAGGATCCTTTGCTTTCCCGGATCCCTCACTCTTTGACGATCCGGTGGAACGCTCTTTGTTTTTCTTCTGCTGTTTCACGGCATCAAGATCTTTCTTCAGGTTCTTGAGTTCCTCTTTGAGTTTCCGGTTCTCAAACCGCTGGTAGGCTCCCAGAAGATTCCCGCCGTTTTTGTTCACGATGTCCCAGACTTCTTTCGGAATGTCCTCCGCTTTCACATCCGGGTATTCCTGAAGAAACGCCGCGATTTCTTTCTGGCTTTTCTCCTGCCGGTCTTCTTCCGTAACCGCAAACTTCTGTTCTTCCGCATCCGTCGGCTTGTACTTCAGCCGCTGGTTGATCGCCCTGGTGGCCGCTTCCGCCGGGGAAAGTTCCTCGTTGTTCGCTTCCGCTCTGGCCATCATCGTCCTCGCTCTGGTTTCATCCATAAGCGAATAGATCTTCTCTTCCAGTTCTCCCTCGCCGCCTCTGGCCTTCGCCAGTTCGCCGAGGAAATCCCACGCAGCCTGATACTTGTCGCGCTGGTTGCGGATCCTGTCGTAGTCCATGCCCTTCTGGGCAAGCACCACTACTTCGTCTTTTCCGACGCTTCGTTCTTCTCCGAGATGCTTAAGGGTAAACGTTGGCTCCGGGTCCGGGGCGTTTTCGGCTCCCTCTGCCTCTGCTTCCGAAGAATCGTCGGATTCTCCACCTTCGTTTCCGTCTGCTTCCTGCTGGTCTGCATCGGCTTCCGTGTCCTCACTCTCAGGTTCAGTATCGAAATCCACAGCTTCAGGATCTTCCCCGCTCTGGCCGTCGCCGAAATCGGGTATGCCCCAATCGCTGTCGAATCCCTCACCAAACACGTCAGGCGTCCCTTCGGTGTTTTCCTGACCTTCCAGTACGGTGGTTTCTTCTTCCATGAACTTTTCTCCCTTCCCCTCTGGTCTGAGGTTCCGTTTGCTGTATTTCAAACATGGATGGTGTATCCATGAGTGATTCTGTTTAATCCATAACTTTTTGTCATGGATAACTCAAAAAGAAAAAGGGATACCCGCAATCGCCATGTAATGACGAGTGCTGATATCCCTATGGTTGGGGACTTGCACCCTCCCGGCTCACCGGCCGGTACCTAACCATTCAGTTTTAGACGCGCCTATTACCGCCGGCGCTGTTCACGCCAAGACAGGCGGCGGGCTTTGGGAGTCTCTCCCGCCCTTCAGCCGACGCGTGGGCTAAAACCTGACTCGTGCCTGTTTGCCGTTGTCGACCTTGGTTCCCGTGTCCGTCAGGTCTCTTGCAAAACCTTTTGGCGATTTCCACGCCGCATGCTTTCTCTCATCTAACGACCGGGATCTTCATCCCCGCCAGCAGCCATGTAGACTACGAAAGGAGGTGATAATGGCACATACATTATCTTTCGGTTGTACTACATACAGCGATATTTCTCACTTGTCAATACAACATCTTGATTATTTTTTTCATACCACCCTTTTCCATTAACCCCCATACCCTTTTTTCTGTACCCCCTATCTTGAAATAAAACGATGAAATCATTCATCTTATTTCAACTTTAACGGTGAAACCATTCAACTTTTTTCAACTTTGCCCCCTTTAACATCGTCATTTTTGAAGTGACTTTGAAGTTGGCTTTGAAGTTACTTTATCATACACAGCATAAACAAATAACCCTATCAAAAAGGATTGAGGGGTCATGAGTCTGTGAAAAGTATAATATATACGTTATTCCTGCGACGCCCGTACCTTTTTTGGGCGCCGGGGGTGGGGGTGGGTACCAAAATCGGCAGCTGTCCAGGCGAGGAAAAGAAAAAATCTTCTTTTTGCCGGCGACAATAAAAAGTCTTTACATTTTTGCCGATTGTATAACGGGAACTTTACTTAATAACTGTTCTACGAAACTCATAATAAACAATCAATAAAATATATCCGATCCGCCGCCGGCATGCCGATCCGATCCGGTCCAGGGCTGGCGCCAGGGCTGCCGATCTGGCCAGGGCTGCCAGCCTGCCCGCGCATGGGCTGCCGGTCCATCTCTCTAATTCTTTTGCATTATCCTGCCATTCCTCCGTCTTATTTCCGATCCATGATGATACCATGATGATACCATGATGAATATATGATGATATGATGATGAATGATGATATAATGATGATGTACTGATATACTGATGATGAATGATGATGATATGATGTGATGATGGTATAGCTATAGTTATATATTATATATATTATATAAACAATATAAAGAACCGGCCAGGGCTGGCAGGGCTTGCGATCCGGTCCAGGCTGCCGGCATTTCTGGCGCCAGAATATTATCAGAAAAATTTTTTGATTTTTTTCATAAAACCTATTGACATACTCATTGCGTATGTGCTACGATGTGTCCAGGTTAGCAAAGCAGGGCATCATGCCCTATAAATTATGACATACTCATTGAGTATGGTAACAGAAAACGGAGGAAACTACAATGGCGTACAAAATGGAAAGCATCGTAAAAATGGTCCAGATCATGAAAGAGACCAAAGCACTGCTGGAATCCGGCGACGTAAACGCAATCAAGATGTGCATCAGCGCCGGAAATAGGAAGATCGGCCGCGTGATGAATGTATCCCTGCCGCCGGTTCTTTCCTGCCAGAATTGCAAGGAATGCATGCATTATTGCTATGACATCAAGGCCTGCTTACAGTATCCGCAAACCGTAATCAATGCCAGGATGCGGAATTATGTGATTCTTCTCTCAAACCGTCAGCGCTATTTCGGCGAAATTGAGACCGCCATTTCCAGACGGCGCAAAAATAAGTTTTTCCGCTGGCATGTCGCCGGCGACATTATCGATGCGGACTATTTCGATAACATGGTTCAAATTGCAATCCGCCATCCGGATTTCGTTTTCTGGACATACACCAAAGTGTATCACATCGTGAACGAATGGATCGACGCGAACGGCGCCCTGCCTGGCAATCTTCACGTTATGTTTTCGGAATGGGATGGAATGCCGATGGATAACCCGCATGGCCTGCCGATCTTCACATGCCGGTTAAAAGCTGGCAACAAGAACCGGACCGACGCGGAATTCTTCCGGATGCATAAATGCCCGGGCAACTGCGATGTGTGCAAGGCCGCAGGGCGCGGCTGCGTGGCCGGCGAATCCAGTTATGCCGACGAACACTAAACCGGGCAAACAAAAACCCGGTTTAGTTTCAGATAAAAAAATACTTTCAAACGGAGGATTTTAAAATGATTACTATCGATCTCTACCGCGATTCTTTCAAACAGAATCGGAACGCATTCCGCGAAACCGTCAAATCCTGGCGGCTGGCCGTCGACGTTCTGGATCAAATCCAGCGCGATGATTATATGGCCGATCGCCTGCCGGCGGATACCGTCAAACAGATGGTTTTTAAGACGGACGAAAGCACGACGCGCTTTATCATTGCATCGCTTGTTAACCGTACGGCATGGGATGGCCGGATCTCTTCAGACGTCGCGGCATGGGCTGCCGGCGTATGTGACGCCCTGGATGAAGAAACTGCAAACGCGGCCGGTCTCTATAGCAAGATGCATCCGGCACATCTGAACCAGATCGCCCGCGCCATGATGGAATACAAACCAGAACCGGAACCGGCCGCAAACCAGGCCGGCCCGGTTCAGATGGATATCAAATCAATCTACCATTTCGGCCGCGCATGGGATCTTTTGCAGGAATATGATGGCGACGTTTTCGATCTTTCCAGCCTGGACGATGAAACCCTGGAAACAATGCGCTGCGTTGATGATTGGGAATCATTCGGATACACCGTCATTAATGGCGAAACCGTAATTATTACGGATGGATCGGATGGCGGTCCCGTGATCGGCATCAGCAGCCTGGAACAATTCTTTTCGGATACACTGGCATATGCCAGGGAAAACATGGAGGGATAAACCATATGTCTGTTGAACTTTTCAAGCGAACCTGGAACGGCGTGATTTATTTAATCCGCGATTCAGACGGCCGGTTGATCGGTCAGGTTGATTGGATTATGGCCGGCGCGAATGTGGGCATCCACTATTACAGCCGCGACG
>Ga0310696_10005897_pt1 | contig 14675 bp, 9 predicted proteins | sample AusTroGonzalo_MG_4_FD_203885 | JGI IMG/M metagenome (GOLD analysis project Ga0310696, IMG submission 203885) | Bovine rumen microbial communities from tropical cattle in Woodstock, Queensland, Australia - Gonzalo_02 (v2) (version 2) | ecosystem: Host-associated > Mammals > Digestive system >...
AACGGTGCCGGGAACACGCAGGAAGGTGTCGAAAGCGTCAATAGAAGAGTGAAGCCAGTACAGCTTGCCGCCTTTCTCAAAAAGGCCAGGTTTCTTTTCGTCTGCCATAGCTTATGCCATTTCTTTGATCATGAGGTCGATACCCTTTTGGATAATGGCCTGGATCTCGTTCTTGGAAGGGTCTACATAGTCGCACAGGGCGAGGTCTTCGGGAAGGACTTCGTAGATGCCGAATTTCTCCATCTTTTCGATGTCACCGGCCAGGCAGGCCTTGATGAGGTAGATGGGGAAGATGTCCATAGGGGTGACATCCTCGAAGCATTTGGTTTCTACGAAGGCGCGGGGACCGCCGTGCAGGTTGGTGTCCATGTCGTACTGCTTCTTGGGGGTGAGCCAGGAGAAGTAGCACCAGGAGCTGCTATACACCTTGGGACGGAGAGGCTTGGCCCAGCCGAACCATTCGCGCTCATAACCTTCCCGCAGGAGGGTGAGCTGGTTCTCGAAGAAGCCCAGATAACCTTCGGCGCCCAGGGTTTCGCCGGTGAGGACGTTGCCGCCGATGATGCGGACATCTGGATCGGCGGCCGTAATGGCTTTCACGGGAGTGCCGGGGAGACACTGCACATAGCCGGTCTTGGGAGCGGCGGGGCCGGTGACGGCCACCTTACGCGTGAGATCCAGCTTGCCGGTGTTGATCACATGGCCGATAGCAGCGAGATGCAGAAGGGAAAGGGTCCACACAAGATCGCCTTTCATGATGGGGGCGATGTGGCTGATCTGTACGCCCACATTGCCGGCCGGATGAGGACCGCTCACCGTGTGCAGCGTGGCGTTTTTCAGCTGGGCAAACGTGTTGGAGCCCTTTTTCACAGAAACATGGACCGGAGCTACCTTGGCCAGTGCATCGATACCCGCCTGGATGTCTTTGAGGGAATCTCCCAGGGTGAATTCGAAGTCTGCGGCCAGGGGCGCCGTGCAGAAGGAGGAGACGAAAATTGCCTTGGGAGTGTCTTCGGGACCGGCCATTACGCCATAAGGGCGCTGGATGAGCGCACCCCAGAGGCCGCTCTTCAGGAGGAGGTCTTTGGTTTCGGCCGCCGATGCGGGAGCCTTGGCACCAAAGTCAACGTACTCCTGCTTGGCATCGGCCTTCACGACAACTGCCAGCAATTTTCTCTTTTCGCCGCGGACGACCTGCTGAACCGTGCCACTGACGGGCGAGGTGAGAAGAATCTCCGGACGTTGTTTGTCGGCCATCACGGGGGAGCCTGCCTTTACGATGTCGCCTTCCTTCACCAGCAAGCGGGGCACTAAGCCCTTGAAATCGGTGGGTTTGACGGCAACGATGTCAGGACTCACGGTTTGGATGACTTCCGGGGCTGCAGCACCCTTCACGGGGATGTTGAGGCCCTTTTTCAAATCGAGATTGTTTGACATTATTGATGAGGTTTTGTGTATTTGCATAAATACTTCGCGAAGTTACGAAATTTTTACTAATTTCGCGTTATAAATATGGGTGGACATGAGTGAGATTTTGAGCGAACTGAATGAAGAGCAGCGAAGGGCTGTTACCTGCACGGAAGGGCCGGTACTCATTGTGGCGGGAGCAGGGTCGGGAAAGACCCGCGTTTTAACCTCCAGAATAGCATATCTGATAGAAAAAGGGGTCCCGCCGGAGCGGATCCTGGCGCTTACTTTTACCAAAAAGGCGGCCGGTGAAATGAAGGAGAGGATTGCCCTGATGGTGGGGGAGCGGCAGGCTCGCCGGCTCTGGATGGGCACGTTCCATTCTGTCTTCATCCGCTTTCTTCGGGAGTATGCCTCCCTCATCGGCTTTCCGGCCACTTTCACCATCTATGATACGGCCGATTCAGTGAGCGCCGTCAAGACGGTCATCAAGCAGTTGGAGCTGGACGACAAAATGTACAAGCCCAAGGAGGTGCTCTCCCAGATTTCCAAAGCCAAGAACGACTTAGTAACCCCCACGCCCTATATGAACGGTGCCGGCGGCTATCGCGAAGACGATAACCGCAAGAAGAAGCCGGAGATTTACCGGATCTATGCCCGTTATTGCGAACTCTGTCGGCAATCGGGGGTAATGGACTTCGACGATATCCTCTTGTACCTGAATATCCTGCTGCGTCAGAGTCCGGAAGCCCTGGCCGATATTTCCGGCCGGTTCAGCTACATCCTGGTGGACGAGTATCAGGACACTAATCTGGCGCAGTATATCATCCTGAAAAAGCTGGCGGGCGGGCATAAGAACATTTGTGTTGTGGGAGACGATTCCCAGTCCATCTATGGCTTCCGTGGCGCCCAGATTCAGAATATATTCAATTTTCAGAAGGATTTCCCAGGTGCTAAGCTCTTCCGACTGGAAAGGAACTACCGCAGCACCCAGACCATCGTGAATGCGGCCAATTCGCTCATCGCCCACAACGAAGGCCGCATCCCCAAGCAGTGCGTCTCCATGGGCGAAAAAGGGGAAGTGATCCGCCTGGTCCGTTCTTATACGGAACAGGAGGAAGCGTTGCAAATTGCATCGGCCATCCTTACGCGAATGCGGCTGGAACAGGCCGAATACCAGGATTTCGCCATCCTGTACCGCACCAACGCCCAGTCCCGTGCTTTGGAAGAGCAACTGCGCCGGCGGAATATCCCTTATATGATTTACTCCGGCAATTCCTTTTTTGAACGGGCCGAAGTTAAGGATGTGATGGCCTATTTCAAGCTGGCCGTGAACCTCAAGGACGATGAATCCTTCAAGCGGGTGGTGAATAAACCGGCCCGCGGTATTGGTGACACCTCCATCCAGGCACTCTCACAGGCAGCGCTTGCGTCGCACGTTTCACTCTTTGAGGCTGCTGCCCTGCCGGATCTGGAGCGCTTTGGACTCCGGAACGCCGCAGTTCAGAAAATCCGCGCTTTTTGCACATTAATGGAAAATGCGGCCGCGGAGGCTGCCCACGGCGATGCCTACGATGTAGCCATGTCCCTGGCCCGCGAAAGCGGCATCTACCTGTACTATAAGGCCGATACTTCGGTGGAGGGGCAGTCCCGCTTCGCCAACGTGGAAGAGCTGCTGAACAGTGTGAAAGCCTACATAGAGGAAGTGGAGGCCGATGCCATTGATGAAAAGCCGCAGGTTACCCTGGCGGATTATCTGGAAAACGTCTCTCTGCTGGCCAATGTGGATGTGGCGGAAGACGAGACCTCCAATAAAGTGGCCCTGATGACTGTCCATACCGCCAAGGGACTGGAATTCCCTTATGTATTTGTAGCCGGCATGGAGGAAAACCTGTTCCCCTCCGGCGGTTGGATGGAAACACCAAAGGAATTGGAGGAAGAACGCCGCCTGTTTTATGTGGCCCTTACCCGGGCCAAGCGTGCGGTATCACTCTCCTTTGCCGAAACCCGTATGCGCAACGGTAAGCACGAATCCAATTCGCCCAGCCGCTTCCTGCGGGAATTAGCACCACAATACCTGGATAAGCCGCTTCTGAAGGAAGACCTGCATCGGGCGGCCGAAACAGACATGGACTTTGGCGGCTTTCGCTGGAGCAGGCCTCATGCAAGACCCCAGGAAACTCCTGTCTACGCAAAGAAAAAGGCCGATATTCCTCCGGCAGGCATTTCCCGCCCTGCGGTGGAGGACAGACCTCCGCTCATCGACCCGGATTTTGTACCGGATCCCATGTCCAGCTTCCGGGTGGGGGACCAGATTGAACACAATCGTTTTGGGGCAGGAAAAGTCCTTGAAATCACTGGGCTGGTTCCAGATCTAAAGGCCAAAATCTTATTCGAAAGATACGGAGAAAAACTTTTATTGCTAAAATTTGCGAAAATTCGTCACAAATAGTTGTATTATAGAATTCTTTCACTTATATTTGCACCGAAGTTTTTCATAGTTTAAGTTTAGGTTAAGTAGCCGGCCTCCCGCAGTGATGTGAGAGGCCGGTGAATTTTAAGCGGCAGTAAAAGGAATAAAAAGTCCTAACCGCAGTAGAAATACTGAGCCACCAGACGGCGCATGAGTTTGGTGTCGTTGCGTGCTTCGTAGCGAAGGTCGGCGTCGTTGTGTGCCCTCAGGGCTTTCAAAATGCCATCTATCATCCGGGGACGGAATACATCGGCCTCCTCGTAAATGGCGCGGTCTTTTTCCAAACATTTAGCAGATTCCGTGCAGCAAGTGGGCAATTGTGCCAGGGTGGCCAGACGGGCTGCATTCTCCTTTTTATGGATGTCCATATCCACGTAGGTTTCGGCTGCCAGTTTGAGGGCTTGCTCACGCGGCATCTCCAATCCCTTGCGGGCGGCAACGCACAAACCGGCCATCAGCTGGTAAATGTCGGCGCTGCAGTCGGGGCTGCGCATCTCGAAGGTTTGCTTGCCGGTGGTGTCGTGGTCGGCCTGCTGTTCCAGGGGATTGGCGGCGGAGCACATGTCCGTTCCGCTGCTCCAGCCCAGGGGAACGCGGACCAGGGCACTGCGGTTGCAGTCGCCCCAGCAAACATTGGTAGGTGCTTCCTGATGGGGAACCAGGCGGAAGTAGGATGTGGGGTTCTTGTTGCCGAAAGCGGTAATGGACGGCGCCAGGGTCATCAGGCCGGCAATGGCGGCGCGGGCTTCCTCTGAGAGTTTTCCATCGGCCCCTAAGGTGACGTTGCGGCCGTCTTTCATGAGGCGCATGTGGATGTGCATACCGCTTCCGGCCTTGCCGGTGGTAATCTTGGGGGCGAAAGAAACATCCAGACCGCTGCGGTAGGCCAGGTTGCGGATCACCCATTTGGCCAGCAGGAGCTGGTCGGCGGCGGTTTCCACCGGATTGGGCAGGAATTCAATCTCGTTCTGTTCGTATACCTTGCCGTCCAGGGTGAAGTTGCCCACTTCGCTGTGGCCATATTTGATCTGGCCGCCGGTCTTGGCTACGTGGTCCATGCAGGCACGGCGGAAATCGTTCAGCTTGGCAAAGGGCTCGCTTTCGTGGTAGCCCTTCTGGTCCGTGGCGGGGAAGAGGTTGTCTTCTTCGCAGATCACATAGTATTCCAGTTCTCCCATGGCCTCGAACTGCAGGCCGGTGCTCTCCTCAAATGCTTTTTCGGCCCGCATGAGCGTGGCGTGGGGTGCGCAGTCGAAGGGCTGTCCGTCCTTATTGAAGAAACTGCATAGGAAACATAGGGTGGGAATCTCGTTGAACGGATCCACGAAGGCGGTGCGGTAACGGGGAATCACGTACAGGTCGCTGTTGCCGGCTTCGATGAAGGAGGGGAAGAGGCTGGAACCGTCTACGCGTTCGCCTTCCGTCAGGATGGTTTCGGCGTAGGCTAGGTTATTAACGGTGAAATTGAGGGTCTTTACCCGTCCGTCCTCGGCGGGATACATGAAATCAATCATGCGTATGCCTTTCTCACAAATAAAGTTCAGGATATCTTCCCGGGTGAATTCTTCCGGGGATTTTTCCAGGAAAGCCACTACCTCGTTAGGGTTCAGCTCAATGTTTTTGTTCATAGTTATGGGGTTAGTTTATAAAAATTCGGGGTAATTCTGTGGTGGGGGCGAAGTCCGGCGAGCGCATATAGTCCAGCAGGGCGCTGTAGAACTGACGTCCCTCGGGCCAGGCCGTCACCTGTTCCAGGTTGGCGGCACAGACCAGCAGGCGGCCTTTGCCCAGCTTGAATTCGAAGACCAGGCCCAGCCGATGGTTCCGTTCCACATTGTCAATAACCTGGACAATGGGCCGATACCCATCCAATTCATCCAGGATGATGGGGCGCGATGCTTTAATCACCGGGAACCACTGCCAGGATGTGTGCTCTTCCGTAGGGAACGCGCGGAACAGCGGGTGCGACGGGTCCGTGAGCAGGCCCAGCGTACCGGGGGAGACCGGCTTGCCGATACTCTCGCAAATGTCGCGGAACATGCGGTAGTTCCAGTAATCGGTCTGGAAAAGCCCGCCCACAGTGTTGGATGTGTCGGACGGCATCAGCAGGACGGAAGCGCCGTCCTGAAGGGCCTGCAGGGTGGACGGGTCCAGCGACCGGGCTATGAGGATACCGCTCTTGTCGGGGATATTATCGGCCGGATAGACCCAGATGGGCCAGTGGTTCTGCCGGATGCCGTTTTCCGTAAGGGCCTGCACCGTCAGTTCCAGGCGCGCAGGCGCGTCAATGTTAGACAGGCCGATGGCAATGGGGCCGATGGATAACAGGCCTTCCCCTTCAGGGCATTCGGCCCGTCCGGTCTGGATTTCCTGCTGGCCCGAAGTGAGCGACCATGCGATGCCGGACACTTTTTCCTGGCTGAACTTTGCCAGTTTTATATCGGCTTGGAACGTTTCGTCCGCGCTCCAGGAATACTTGTCGAATTCAGCTAAAGGAACTATTTCGCTGCACCAGCCGCGCCATTCGGCAGGATCCACCGCGCCTTTATTGTCCATAAAGGCGTCCAGGATGCCCACATAGGCCGATCCCTGACCAGGGTAATCCTGCAGGTCCAGTAACTGGAAGCCGCCCAGTCCCGGCGTGCGGAGGCACATTTCTATATCGGCCTTATACAATTGTGCGGCCCAGGCGGCGGATGCGCGGTGGAAATCTTCGGCTTGCGCGGTCATCCCCGCCGCTTCTAGGCGTCGGCGGAACTCCATCAGATTGCGCGGCACCAGCGGCCCCGTGTACTTGTCAATTTCGGCGTAGTCCGGGTAGGACTGGAACTGCCCTGTCTCATGGCTGATGACCGGGACGGGGGAGGCCTTCACCGCTTCGGCAAAATTGATTCGCGTGCCGGGGTGGAAGTGGTTCAGGATACCGCCTTCCAGGGCATCGCAGAAGGCGAAGGAACTGCGCACGTGGGTGCCGAACTGGCCGTAGGCTTCTCCGCCGGTGCGGCAGGTGGCCAGGAAATCCGTTCCCGGGACATAGCCTTGGTAGCCCAGGAAAGCATTGGTTCCATTTGTATAGAGGATATGCGGCGCTTCTTTTCTGAAGGCTTCTACCAGTTCCTGCATTACCGGTATCTCTCCGGACAACTCATTGCCCAGGGAAAAGAGTGCAAAGGAAGGATGGTGGCCGTAAGTGCGGACTATGTTCAGCCCTTCTTTTTTAAGGAAGTCAAGAAGTTCGTCTCCTTCCAGCCGGCCCCAGAAGGGGAGTTCGGGCTGCAGATAGATGCCCAGTTCGTCGGCCGCGGCAAAAGCGGCCTCCGGCGGGCACCAGGAGTGGAAACGGACGTGGTTGATACCATACTCTTGGCAGATGCCGAAGTACCATAGCCAGGACTCCTTGTCCATGGGCGTATGCCCTGTGAGGGGGAAGACACAGGCGTCGTGCTTGCCCCTGAGGAAGACCGGATGTCCGTCGGCAAAGAACTGTCCGTCGATAATTTCCAGGCGGGGAGGGGGATTGCCGGTATCTGTTTCCTGGACTGACACCGGCCTGAGCTCCATCCGGCCGATAATCCCGTTCCAGTTGGTCTGCGTATCTTCTGAATACAGGTGTGAACTGCGGATGACGCCCTGCGGTACGCCTCCGCCGTTGTCCACGCATAGGGTGAGCACGTGTTTCCCCGGTTTTAGCCTTCCAAGCAGATAGGTTTGCGGAGTGGATACGTCGTTGCAGGAACCTACCAGATTGCCGTCAAGATAAAGGGTGGTGGCTTTGGTGCGTTCCAGGAACAGCTCCAGATCCTGCTCCCTCCATGCGCGGGGAACGGAGACTGTTTTCCGGTACCAGGCTTTTCCTACATAGTAGTGCCGTCGAGTGAGCCGGGCCGTTTCCACGGTGCTGTCCGGCTGGGAACCCTTCCCGGCAAGGTCGGTGGTTCCCGGCAGCACTATAGTATCGTTAAAAGATGAATTGGGCGTTACGGTCTCTTCCGGGTCCAGGCAGAATGCCCAGGTGCCGGAGAGGTCGGTTCTGGACGAACAGGCGGCTGTTATCGCTCCGATTGCGAAAATCAGAGCTAGTATGCCAGCTGGCTTCGTCCTTCTCCTGCAGGATGATATCGGCCCGTGTAGAGGCTTCATGCATTCATTCCGTTTAGCGGTGTGAAGTTACTAACATTCCATTAAACTACCAAATGAACGAAATTTTGTGCACTTTTTCAAAATATCGCTTGCGATATAAAAATAAAGTTGTATATTTGCATCGTGAACGATATAAATAAACAATAATAATATAAGAATCATGGATAAACAGAAATCTATCGCAACGCTCCAGGCCTATGCTACCGGCCTTGCAGCCCAGTCTCTTCAGCACAAAGTGGAAGGACAAATCCTTGGAAACAAGGGCCTCACCAAGCTGGCCGAGAAGTATGCCGAACATGCAGCAGAGGAAATGGCCTGGGTAGACCAGTTCATCGGCCGCATCCTGGATCTGGGTGGTACTCCGCAGGTGGAAGCCGCGCCGGCCATGCCTGTCACCGCCGACCCTGTCGCCTATATCAAGTCCGACCTCGCCATCTCCCATGAGCAGGTTCCTGTCCTTCAGCAGGTAGTGATCTCCCTGCAGGACGACTTCAAGACCTACGATATCCTCCGCGCTTACGCCCTGGACGAGGAAGAGGATATGTACTGGAGCGAAGCTCAGCTGGAACTCATCGAGAATATCGGCCTGCAGAACTGGCTCATCAAGCAGATGTAAGAACGTTGAGGCTTTCGGAACTCACATTGGACCGGGAGGGGCTGGCTGCCGCCATTGCCTGCGAAGATGCCGCTTTCGAGGCGGCGCTTTGCGAGGAGGCTTATCGAGTCAAAGTGGCGACAGTGGGCCCCGAGGTCTATCTGCGTGGGCTCATCGAGATTTCCAACCTCTGCGTCAAGAACTGTCTTTACTGCGGCATCCGTCGGGATATCCGCTGTCAACGCTACGAACTCTCTGAGGAAGAAGTGCTTACCACGGCACGGATTGCGGCGGATCACCATTTCGGATCCGTTGTGATCCAGGGCGGGGAGCGCACCGACGCTGCTTTTGTCCGCAAAATTACCCGCCTGTTAAAGGCCATCAAGTCCATCGATACCGGGGCCGATCCTCCTTTGGGGATTACCCTTTCCCTGGGCGAACAGCCCCGCGAGGTTTATGAGGAGTGGTTCGATGCAGGCGCGCACCGTTATCTGTTGCGCATAGAGTCCAGCAATCCGGACCTTTACCGCAGGATTCATCCCGAAGATTCCCTGCATGCTTACGACCGTCGGCTTCAGGCGTTATATGACCTGAAGGCGCTTGGCTATCAGGCTGGTACAGGTGCTATGATCGGCCTGCCTTTCCAGACGGCGGAAGATATGGCCGATGACCTTCTTTTCTACAAGGAGTTCGATGCTCCCATGGTAGGCATGGGACCGTACAACCCCCATCCGGAGACACCATTGACTCTATCCGGCGCTCCATATCCTTCCGCCGAAAGGCGCTTCGCCCTGGGGCTCAAGATGATTGCCCTGCTACGTCTGTTGATGCCGGATATCAACATCGCGGCTGCTACTGCCTTGGAGATTCTGGACCCCCATGGCCGCGAAAAGGGCGTTCTTTCCGGCGCCAATGTCATTATGCCCAATATTACACCTACGGAGCAGATGGTCAAATACAATCTCTATGACCGCAAGACCCTGAACGCCAGCGACGCAGAAGACCTTGCCGGTAAAGGAATTCCCATCGGTTACGGCCGCTGGGGCGACTCCAAACACTTTAGATTGTAGAATAGTCTACGAGATTTCTTTATGGCTTTCGTCGCCAACATATTAGCGGGCATAATCGCCCTGCTAACTATATCACGTCCTTGAATTCTTTTTTCTTGGTCATAATAATGTTTCTGCTGTCTTTATTCGGAATCAGTATATATCGGTATAAAGATAGTTCATAACATTACCAGATATAGGAACGGCGTTCCGGGGGCAGGTAGAGGATATGATTCCTGTCCACGTCGTACAGTTCGTACCACAGGTCGGTATTCATCACTACGCCATTGACCCGCAGACGGGCATGAGAGTGAACGTCGGATTTCTGGAGGATGTTGAACTTGGCGTCATCGTATTGGACGCACCAGATATGGGCGAAACTCTCAAAGAACTTCCTCAGCTGGTTGTCGTATATCTTCCCAAAATAGCCATCCCTCTCCAAGCGGGCCTTGTAGGCGTCCATGGCAGCAAGGAATCCTCCCAGGTCGGCGATGTTTTCCGTCTGGGTACGCGCGCCGTCTCCGTATACGCCCGGAGCCCGCTCCGGGTCCAGTTCCAAGTGATTATAGCACTGGATAATGTTCTCCCGGCGATCTTCAAAAGCCATTTGGTCGGCCACCGTCCACCAGTTGTGCTTGTTGCCTTCTTTGTCGTAGTTAGCCCCTTGTGTATCGAAGCCATGGGTAAATTCATGGCCGATAATGGCAAAAACGGCATAGGAGTAGGCATCACTGACCCCGGTGGGCAAGAATGGCGGCATCATCAGGGCCGGATAAATGAAAACGCTGTTATACGTGGGCTCGTACATGGCGTTGCACAGCGTGAGGTCACAAGGGGTGAGGTTCAGATTACTGTCCATCACCACTTGGATAATCAGGGAACTGAAAAGATCCTGACCGCCCAGCAGTTCGGCCTTCAGGCGGGCGACATTGCGCTTATTGATATGAACCGCCTCTACAAGCGTTTCGCAGGCCGCGAGGGAGCTCACGCAGTCCAGGTGCCACTCGTCGGGGTATGCGACACACAGTTCATAATTGTCCATCTTGTCTATCGCATTGTTCCTGGTGGTCTCGCTCAGCCAATCCACCTGCTCTATCCGTTTTCTTAGCGACTGCTGAATCTCCTTGGTAATGGAAAGAAGGTGCTCTTTGGTGGAGGGGGAAATATACTTCTCTGCAAAGTGGTAAGATAAAGTGTAACTCAAGTATCCCCTGGCTTCCAGAAGCACAGCCTTTTTGTCCTTCTTGTACTTGCTCATCTGTTCCGGGCTCACGTACATTTCATACGCATCCCAGCCGTCATCCAATATCTCGCAGAGTTCTTCCAGCGACAGTTTCTCCAGCTCTGCCCAGAGCTTATCCGTTTCAGCGCTTGTTACAAATTGCGAAAGATCCAGGCCCATACCTTTTACCACAAGAGCGTGGGCCGATTGATCATCGGCCTTGGTCTGGGTGGCGGGAATGAGAGCCTCGGGATTGATATAGCTGGAAAGGTTGGAGTGATTGGGAAGAACGAAAGGGGGTATAATCAGTCCCATCAGCTTCCGGTCTTTCCAGGCAAGACCAAACATAGGCAGAGCCGCGGATTCGTTGGGTGCAGCGCCATCGGCTATCATACGCCCCATGGTGAGAAAGGCCTCCTCCTTGGTAGTGGGTTTGGGGTAACGGGCCTTCTGAGCATCAATATACGCCTGGGATTTCTCCGGCTGGTCGTGCATATGATCCATCAGGTCATAGTAATGGCCAATATCCGGTACGGAAGCCCTCAGCTGCTTGACGCGCTCATCCATAACCGATACCAAATCATACACGCCCCCGATGCTTCCTGAAGCGGGAATGGGATTGAGCTGGAGCCACGTACCATTGCAATAATCAAAGAAGCTGTCTCCCGGATTCACGGAGAGATTCTTATTATTCTCGATTTCCTGCGGCAGCGGCAACGGATCCACCGTTGACTCCGGTCCTATCTTTGAACAAGCCAGGAGACTGACCAAAAGCACACAAGAGGCAAAATGCCTTATGGATTGGGACATAAACATAATGAGCTCGTTTATTACGAGCCCAAAGTTAATCAATTTTTCTTGGCTTTCTATTAGATTCCCCAACAACGTCGTACCAGGGATTTTGCGCGGTTGTCCAAGTTCTTCTTCAATGCCTTTTCGGTCGGGATGAACGTGGCTAACAAGAGAATCGCTTGAAGGCACACTACAATTAATCCCGAAATCCCAGGTGTCCTGATTCCTCATAGACCTTTTCGTCCTGTAACCAAAGGAAGTATTAATGCTTTGGGGAGGGTTCTAAAAATACATCACGTCCTTGAATTCTTCCTTGCCGGTCATCAGACGCTTGGCATAAGAGCACACCGGCAGAATCTTTACGCCCTTTGCACGGGCAGCCTCGATAACTTTCAGCACAAGTTTTCGAGCAATTCCTTTGCCTTCATAGGCTTCTCGGACGCCTGTGTGTGTAATGACCCATTTGTCGCCTGTGGGGTCGAATTCGCATTCTCCGATGAGTTTTCCGCGGTCGTAGGCGGCAGCTCTGTCAAGGACCTCTTCAAATACAATGAAAATGGGGTTCAGCAACTCGTATTGCAAAGCCTTTGACGGGCAGCGGTCAATGATATCGGCAATTTCCATAGCCGGAGCCTGTGACAGGTCCACCCACGGACGGCGGCCGACTTCGAATACCTTTCCATTTCCACGGACACATTCGCCCACGTGCTGACACACTTTGGGGTTCCAGAAGACCTGGATATCTTCGTTCTCATAAGATTTGTAGCCTTGGGCCTCGAGTTCTTCTTTCCTGGTCATAATATTTTTCCCGCTGTCTTTATTCGGAATCAGTTTTTATCGGTATAAAGATAGGGATTTTGGTGCAGTTGTCCAAACATCCCTGGGGAAGACTTAAAGTAACTCACTTATGCTTTGGCAAAAAAGTCTAGGTAGCGGTTGTAAGCCGCTAATTCCACGAGGTCTCTCTCAAGATAAGCTTTGCAATAGAGTTCCCCAAATCGGCAAAGTTCTTCCAGCATAGCAGAACGGAGCAAAGGAGAGGCATCCGAGCGACCATATTTGATGGTTAGGTCGATAAGTTCTTGAAAACGGACAAATGCACTTTCGGCCCTGGACTCTTTCCCTGCCACAAGCGCCCGATAGATGCGGGAAGTCTCGCTGCCGATGTTTGCCATTTGCTGCGGGAATGTCAACCGGGCCCAACGGCCGTTTTCAAGACATTGATGCTGCATCTATCCGATAATGAACTGTTCAACAATCTGTTTGATGGCTTCCAGGACATCCGGATCCAACATGTCTCGCGTCGGATTATTCTGCCAAGATCGGATGTTAATTAGATAATCATATTCAATGAAATCTTCGCCTTCCTCTTCCGGATACAGGTTGAATCCCCACAAGTCCTCTCCTGCAGAACCATTTTCCAGTAGCAAACGCTCCAAATCTCGAACCTCTCGTTCATCGAAGGGCTGCTCAAGATACAATCCTTTATCGACAGGTTTGACCGATAAATTGGAATTCTCCAGTGCCTCCCAGTGCGCCTGTCGTCCCCAAAAGTGGGACAGTAGTAGCGAAAACACACCCTAAATGCGGCTACCGTCCCAGATTTTGGGACAGTGGGAGCATTAGCCGCGAAATTTCGATTTATCTTCCTAAAGATAGGAGTTTGGGAGGATTTCTCCAAATAAGGGCCAGCGAAGAAAAGCAGAAAGTCAACCTTAATTGTAAATTATCGAACCTTCTAGAGGATCTTCTGAAGCTAGATTGGTTTGCGGAAAGTGTTTATGATGATCTAAGTAAAGACGGGAATCCGGAATTAGAATAGTTGATATGACAATTGTTTGAATTATAAAAAAATAATAGTTTTGTGTCAAAGAAATATTGCTGCAGCGATTTGCTATTGACGGTACAGATCAATCAGAAAAATCCTCTAACGATACAAGAAAAGACTGAATAACTTATGAAGAAATCATTGATTACCATCGGTATTCTGGCATCACTGGCTTCTTGTGCGTCGGTTACTACAGAGAATGAGACCATGCAGCCTATGACAATCGACGACTTAGCTATCCAAATCAGCAAGGTTGAAAACCGCGAGTTTTCATTCACCAACAAGCGTTCGGCCTATTGGTATGGCAGGACACACCAAGACCACTTCGGTGAGTATTTCGCAGGATGGAATATTTCCACCCGCCGTGTTCTTTCTGACTATTCGCTGTCGATTGACGGCGAGCCGCTGCTCAGAGCCGATGCTGAAAGTATTACGGTGGCTCCCGATGGCATCGTCCGGCAGTGGCCGCAAGCCCGGGAACAGATGAGCATGATTGATAACGACGACTTGATACTGATTGCTGTCGAAGCTCCGGAAGCCAAGAATATCAGTATCAGCTTCGACAAAAGGCTGATCGTTAAAACAAAAGGACAAAAGGGGGCGCTCTGTCTTTACCCGGAGCAGACACCGGAACTGATGATCAAGGCTGTCCCCATAAAACCTGCCGATATCCAAACAGACGATAGTACCTTGACCGCACCGGCTCTCTCTGGTGGATTTCTGCTGGCATACGGAACGGAATCGCATTGCGACTCCCTGATCGGCCTGTATCGTATCCAGGGCGGCAGCCTGCTGGAAGCCCGCCGACAGCGGATGAACACGCTACTAAGCGAGAACGTGCCGATAAACAGCAACTTGCCGGAACTGGACAAGGCGATAGCCTGGCTGACACTTACCACAGACCAGCTCATCACCTGTCAGCAAGGCAAGGGTATCTATGCTGGACTTCCCTGGTTCAACACGTATTGGGGGCGCGACATCTTTATCTCGCTACCGGGTGCCACGCTGGTTACAGGGCAGTTCGGCGAGGCTGAGGAAATACTCAGAGACTTCGGACGGTTGCAGGACCGTCGTGAGGATTCGCCTACTATGGGACGTATCCCGAATCTGGCTACTCCCGACGGTGTATGGTACAACACCACCGACGGCACCCCCCGCTATGTGATGGA
>Ga0310696_10005898_pt1 | contig 14675 bp, 8 predicted proteins | sample AusTroGonzalo_MG_4_FD_203885 | JGI IMG/M metagenome (GOLD analysis project Ga0310696, IMG submission 203885) | Bovine rumen microbial communities from tropical cattle in Woodstock, Queensland, Australia - Gonzalo_02 (v2) (version 2) | ecosystem: Host-associated > Mammals > Digestive system >...
AATCGACGGGGGGACGGGAAAGACCTCCTTCCGGCAGCTGGACGGCAAAGTGATCCGCGAGGCGGCGTTTTATCCTCTGGGCGTGGCCGGGTTCTTCAAGCCGGGTGAAAAGATCACCCTTCACCTCGATCTCGACGGCGAGGGCGGGTTCTCTTATATCGTCCGGCTCCGGGATTACGGCGGCAAAGAAGTCGCGGCCCCGTTGACGGGACAGGGGAAAATGCCGGGCCGGACGGTCCTGACCCTGCCCGGACAGAAAAACGGATACTACGTCGCCGAAGCGGAACTGCTCCAGCGCAAAAAAAAAATCGGGCGCATCCAGTGCGGCGTAGCCGTTGCGCCTGAACCGTCGCGGCGGGATCCCTTTTTTCAGTTCGGCTTCGGCGTCTACCCTGAACTCCACGACGCCTATCGGCGCGTGGGCGCGGGAACGATCGCGCTCAAACTCAAATCCATGGAGATGGCGTCCAGCGCCGACCCCGAAAAGCACGTGGACCGCATGCTGGCCGCCAACCGGAGATTTCTGGAGTCCGGCGATTTCGAAGTCATCCTCTCCGTCGGCGCCACCATGCGCCGGAGCGCCGACCCCGAAGCCTTCGCCGCGGGGAGACCCATTTTGACCGACAAGGCCGTCGACAACATCCTCCGGGGACTGAAGCACGTCGCCTCCCGGACCAAAGGCCGCATCAAGGAGTGGAGCGTCGGCAGCGAGATCCCCTCAGGAGCCACCATGCCGCGTTATGCGGGAACGTGGTGCGAATCCATGTTCAACTGCATGACCGTCGTCCGCATGGCTTCGCGGATCGCCAAAAAGGCCGATCCCGAAATCAAAATTTTCTGGGGCGGCAACAACGTTCAGCGTTACACGCGGACCGTGGAACCCATCGTCTTCGGAGATCTGGTCAGGGAGGTGGACGGTTACTTCATCGACGCCTACACAGGCAACTGGAATATGACGCTGGGCGGGTATTCCGTCCCGGAGAGCACACTTCTCTCGTTCTACAAGGAGGCCTCCGAACTCTCCGAGAACATGGGGAAGGGGAAGTTCATCAAAAACGACGAGACCGGCTACGCCATCCATTACGGCGCGCCCTATGACCGGGGACTGGCCGCGATCCAGGCCGAGCTGACGACGCGGACCATCATCCTCACCCGGACGGCGCCCGTCCTCTGTCTGGAACTGCACATGCCCGCTTGGCGCGGAAGAGATCTGCGCAAGATCAGGGACGACGGCGTTCTCATGACGACCGTCTGGAAACCCGTTCTCTTCGGCAAGGAGATTTTCGACGTTCCCCTGCCGGGGGGCGCGGCTTACGCCGCGGCGGCGAGACTTCTGGCCTTTGCCAAGTTCGAAAAGAAGATCGTTTCCGGCATGAACTATGCCTGCGTCTTCACTCAAGCCGACGGCAAAACGCTGGCCGCCCTTTGGAACACCGAGGCGAAAACGACGATCGCCCTCGATCTGCCGCAGGGGGCGCTTCTCACCGACATGGTCGGCGCGGAAACTCCGCTCGCCCCCGGGAAAAATACGGTCCAGCTCTCCCCCGCGCCCGTTTATCTTGCGTGCGCCGTGCCTCCCGCCGAACTGGCCGCGGCCCTCGAAAAGGCTCTTCACGCGGCGGCTCCCGCCGCGCTGGAGGGATTTGCCAAACGTCATGACGGGGAGACGATGACCGTGTTCGTCAAAAATCCGGGCGGTTCTCCCGTGGATGCCGTGGTCACGGGTGACGGCAAGGTCCTCTTTTCCGGCAAGGCGGCCCCCGGCGTCAGCACGATCCGGGTCCCCGTCCGCGGGAAACTCGAACTGGTTTCCGGCGGACAGAAGAGCGTGATCCCCCGGGACGATACGTTCATTTGCGTGAAGCGGCTCAAAAAGAAGCCGGTCTTCGACGGAACGGGCGCGTGGCTCGAGGGGCTCTCCCTCAACAGACTGCGGGTGCCTCATGACGTTTATCCCAAATCGGCGCTCCAGCCGGAGCTTGCCTATTTCAAGACAAGCCTCAACCCCAACGGGCATGATTTTGCCGCCGATTACTTCCTCGGATATGACGACGAAAATCTCTACATCGCCGTCAAAGCCGACGATCCGGAGCACATCAACAAGGTCGCGAACGGGTATCTGTGGGAAGGGGATTCCATCCAGTGGGTCCTCTCCGACCGGGATATCGCGCCCGCCGCGGTCCGCTCCCGCCGGGCGGAGGTCAAAGAGTACATCAGCGAACTCAATTACGGTCTGGCTCTGACCCCGAAAGGGGTGGAGTACCGCCGTTTCCTCGGGCGGCCGGGCCTGCTGAATCATCCCGCCCGGGTCACCCGCAAAGGGAATGAGACGTTTTACGAACTGGCCCTGCCGTGGCGGGAGTCCGGGATATCTCCTCATGGCGGACGGGCCGTCCGGTTCAGTCTGGTCGTCTTCGACAAGACGACGGAAGCCCGGCCGGGCGTGTCCTATTATCTTGCCGTCACCCCCGGCGTCGCGGGCGGCATGGACGCCGGGCCCTACCGGCTTCTCCTCTTCGAAAAATAAGGATCTTTTCGCCATGAAAAAAACGATGATCCTTGCCGCCCTTTCCTTCGCCCTCTGCGGAGGCGCGCTGGAGTTCGACGCCGTGTTCCAAAGTCACATGGTCCTTCAGCAGGGTCGAACCCTTGCCGTCAGCGGCAGGGCGGCTCCGGGGGAACGGCTCACGCTGGCGTTTGCCGGAGAGAAGGTTTCCGGCCGGGCGGGGGAAGACGGGCGCTGGCGTCTGGAACTTGCCCCCCTCGCGGCCTCGGGGATGCCCCGGAGCATGATCCTCACGGGAGAGAAGAAGAGCCTGAAACTGGACGACGTCCTCGTGGGCGAGGTGTGGCTCTGTTCGGGCCAGTCCAACATGCACTGGCCGCTTGCCCGTTCGCTGAACGGCAGGGAAACGGCGGCCGAAAGCGATTTCCCCGGGATACGCGTCCTGAAAGTCGACGGCGTTCATGCCGCGGCTCCGCAGGAGAGCTTCAAGGCCAAATGGCAGGCGCTGACGCCGAAAAACGCGGGCGGGCTCTCGGCAGTCGCCTTCTATTTCGGCAGAAGACTGCACAGGGAACTGGGTGTCCCCGTCGGCCTGATCTGCGCCCACCGGGGCGGGACCATGATCGAACCGTGGACGCCCGCGGGGGCTTACGACGCTTATCCGGAACTGAAAAAAAGCCTCGCGGAGCGGTTCGGAAAAGCGCCCGATCCCAAGAGCAAAAGTCCCAAGGACTGGCCGCAGAACCAGCTCCATGTGTTGTACAACGGGGCGATCCATCCGCTGACGCCCTATGCGTTCCGGGGCGTCGTCTGGTATCAGGGGTGCTCCAACGTCTGGTACGACACGCAAAAGGAATATCTCCTCAAGCAGCAGGCCCTCTTCGACGGCTGGAAGAAGGCCTTTGCCGCTCCCGGCATGAAGTTCTACGCGGTGCAGATCGCGCCGCTGAAACGCACCGGCGCGGCGGCCCGGAACCACGTGGGCATCTGGCTGGCCCAGCAGGAGTTCGCCGACCGCAATCAGCCCGCCGTGAAACTGGCCGTCATCAACGACGTCGGCGATCTGAAAAACATCCATCCGGCGAACAAGGAGCCCGTCGGACTCCGGCTGGCGAATTTTGCGCTGAAATACGATTACGGCAGAGACGTTCCCGCGGACTTTCCCCGGGTCCGTGCGATGAAACGCGAGGGCCGCGCCCTGCGTCTTGCCTTCGATCATGTCAAGGCGTGGAAGACTTTGGACGGGAAAGAGATCCCGGATTTCGAGATCGCGGGCTCCGACGGGAAATTCTTCCCCGCCCGGGTCCGGGCGGAGGGCGCGATCCTGTCCCTCACCGCGCCGGAGGTCCCCGAGCCCGTTGCCGCGAGATATATGTACGACTGCTGCCGCCTCGGGAATCTGGTGAACGAAGCGGGCCTGCCGCTGGGAACTTTTGAAATGAGATCGGAAAAATGAAGGAAGTCTTTTACGATATCGTCGTCTGCGGCGGGGGCGTCGCGGGCGTCGCCGCCGCCGTGACCGCCGCGCGGGCGGGGTTCCGCACCGCCCTTATCGAAAAACAATGTCTGCTGGGCGGACTGGCCACGTCGGGGCTGATCTACATCTACCTCCCCCTGTGCGACGGCAAGGGGAAGCAAGTTACTTTCGGCCTCGCCGAAGAAATGTTCAGGCGCTGCGTGGAGTACGGCCCCTTCGAAGTGCCGGAGCGGTGGGGCGGCCCCGCGGGCGGCGATCCCGGGATCGCCGGAGACCGCTGCCAGTGCTGTTTCTCCCCGGCGGGGTTCACGCTGACGCTCGACAAGATGCTGGAGGAGTCCGGCGTCGATCTTTTGCTCGACACCCTGATCGTCGGCGTGCGCAAAGAGGGCCGCCGCATCGCCGCCGTGGAGACCGCCGATCTTTCGGGCCGGGTCTGGATCGGCGGCAAGTGCTTCGTCGACGCCACCGGCTGTGCGCAGCTGGCGAAGCTTGCCGGAGCACGGGTGCTTTCGGAAAGCAATCACAACACGCCGTGGATCATGGAAATGGCCTCGGATCACTCGTTCTTCCCCTTCACCGATTCTCTGCACGTCCGGGTGTTCGGCAAGCATACGTCCGAATACGCATCCGAACCGCCCTGCGACGGCCGGGCGGTCACGGAGTTCGTCCGCCGGTCGTGGCGGATGATCCGCAGTCATTACGACCAGTTCGACCGCGCCGGACGCAGAAGCAATTACCCGGTGCATCTGCCGGCCATGCCGCAGATCCGCAAAGTCGCCCGCATCGACGCGCTGTACAACCTCGGCGACGGCGACGCGGGGAGACCGTTCGACCACGCCGTCGGCACGGTGGGCGACTGGATCCGCCCCGGGCCCGTGTGGCAGGCGCCTTACGAAGCGCTCGTGCCGAAAGAGCTGGACGGGGTCCTCGCCGCGGGCCGCTGTATCGGTGCGAGCGGTTACGCGTGGGAGATGTTCCGCGTCATTCCCGCCGCCGCCCTGACCGGCGAAGCCGCCGGGACCGCCGCGGCGCTGTGCGTGGAGAAGGGTCTCGTCCCCAAAGAACTGCCCTGGAGTCTTTTGAAAGAGCACCTCAAAACCTCCGGCATGTGACGGTCCCCCTTGCGGCGGGGGCGATGTCGGAGTATATTAGTTTCGCGGCAGCAAAAACAAGGAATATCTCATCATGGCGAAAATCGATCTTTCCGGTGTCTGGTCTTTGACGTGCGGTAAACCGGGTTTCGGGGCGATCCCGGCGCGGATCCCCGGCGACAACTGCTCTGCGCTCATCGACGCGGGGCTCGCGGCCGATCCAAATGTCGGGTTCAACGAAAACGACATCCAGTGGGTGCGGCAGTACGACTGGACGTGGACCCGGACATTCCAGGTCGACCGGGCTTTTCTCGAGCAAGGGCGTGTTTGGCTCAACATCGATTCCCTCGATACCGTGGGGGAAGTCCGCATCAACGGGCGGACGGCCGCCCGGAGCCGCGACATGTTCCTGCGCCTCCGCGAGGACGTGAAAGCCTTTCTGCGCGAGGGGGAAAACACCATCGACGTCGTCATCACCGCCGTCGAAAAATACACGTCGGCCGAGGAGGAAAAGTCCGAGTTCAAGATCGGCGCCAAAAGTTACTACCGGCATATGCCCGACCTCAATCTCGCCCGCAAGATCCAGTGTCAGGGCGGTTGGGACTGGGGCATCTGCATGCCCGTCTCCGGCATGTACGGTTCCGTCTATCTCGAGGGCTCGGCGGGCGTCAGGATCGAACATGTTTACACGGCTCAGACCCATGCGCCGGGATCGTGCGAACTTGCCGTCACGGCCGAGATCGACGCCTCTTCCGACGGCGTCCGTGAGGTGACGTTCACCTTCGACGGCAAGGAGAAAGCCATTTCGGCCGAACTGCGCCGGGGCGTGAACGAGGTCCAAACTTCCTTCGTTGTGAAGGCCCCCCGGCTGTGGTATCCCGCGGGGTACGGCGCCCAGCCGCTGCACGATCTTGCGGTCGAGACCGATTCCTGCCGGGTCGAAAAGCGCATCGGACTGCGGGCGTTGAAAACCGTCTGCCACCCGGACGGGCACGGCATCTGCCTCTATTTCGAGGTCAACGGCATTCCGGTCTTCTCCAAGGGCGCGGACTGGATCCCCCTGGATTCCCGCCCCCAGACCTACACGAGAGAGCGGTATGACAGACTGCTCTCAGACGCGGTCGAAGCCAATATGAACACCCTGCGGGTCTGGGGCGGCGGCCTCTATGAAAACGATGACTTTTACGACCTCTGCGACGAAAAGGGCCTCCTCCTCTGGCAGGACGGCATGTTCGCCTGCGCCCAGTATCCCTCCACGCCGGACTTCCTCGGACTGGTGGAAAAGGAACTCTCCTATCAGGTCAAACGGCTTCGGGATCACGCGTGCATCGCCCTCTGGTGCGGCGACAACGAGTGCGGCTCCTTTTTGCGCGCCGCGGGTCCGAAGGAACTGCCCTACGTGCTCAATTACGACAGGTTCAATCAGGCGGTGGGCAAGGCGGTCAGGGCGGCGGACGAGACACGCACCTTCTGGCCCACCAGCCCGTGCAACAGCCCCTCGGACATCAGCGGCTGGGACGACGACGCCAAGGGCGACATGCACTACTGGAAAGTCTGGCACAGCGGCGCGCCTTTCGAAGCCTATTACGACGTGATCCCCCGCTTCTGCTCGGAATTCGGCTTTCAGGCCTTCCCCGCGCAGAACACCGTGGACTTCTACACGCAGGGCCGTCAGCGCAACGTGACTTCGCCCCTGATGGAGCACCATCAGCGCAACACGGGCGGCAACTCCAAAATAGTCGAAATGTTCACCCGCTACTTCCGGCTCCCCGCGACCTTCGAGGACTTCATCTATTTGAGCCAGGTCCAGCAGGCCGTGGCGATCAAGACCGGCGTGGAGTTCTGGCGCACCCTCCGGCCCGTCTGCATGGGCACGGTCTACTGGCAGCTCAACGACAACTGGCCCGTGGCGTCATGGTCCAGTCTGGACTACTTCGGCAGCTGGAAACAGCTCCACTATCACGCAAAACGCTTTTTCGCTCCGGTCATGGCCGCGGCGATCCGGAAGACGCCCGAGACCGTCGAACTGCGCATGGCCAACGACCTGTGCACCCCCGTCCGGGGGCAGCTCGTCCTTTCCGTCCGCAGGATCACGGGGGAGGTCCGGTCGGAGCAGCGTTTCCCCGTCGATCTCGCCGCCGGCTCCGCCGCCGTCTTGAAGACGATCCCCGCTGCGGAGCTTTCCCGGACGCCGACGGAGGACTTCCTTTCTCTCGAGTTCCGGGGCGAGAGCGGCGGCCGTCAGGTGAGTTGTGTGAACGAGTGCTTCCTCGCCAAGTACAAGGAATACGATCTTGCCGTTCCCCGTTTCCGTCACCGGATCCGTCGGGACGAAAAGGGGGTCTTCCATCTGGAACTTGCCGCCGACCGGGCGGCGTTCTACGTCTTCGCCGAGTTCCGGGGCATCCAAACCGTGTTTTCGGACAACAGCTTCACCCTTTTGCCGGACCGTCCCTGCGACCTCACTTTCCGCACGGCTTCGGACGTCACCGTCGAAACGCTGGAAAAGGCCCTCGTCATCCGCCATCTCCGCGGCTCCTACGAGGAGTAGAAGGGGGCGGAAAACGCCGCGCCGGTCACCGGCTGACGCCCTTGCGGAACGCCGCGGGGGAGACGCCGAAAAGCCGTTTGAACCGGTTTGAAAAGTAGTAGCGGTCGCACATGTGACAGGCTTCGGCGATGCTTTCCAGAGAAAGATCGGTGTTGAGCAGCATTTTCTTCCCCTGCCGGAGGAAGAATTGCTCCCGGTATTCCCGGGGGGAGCAACCCATTTCCCTGCGGAATATCTGGTACAGCAGGGGCACGCTTATGCCGCACATTTCCGCGATCTCGCCGATCTTGTGATCCTGCCCGCCCGTCAGGAGCTGGATGATCTGCCGGAGCCGGTTGCGGGTCCGGTTCACGCCCGGCCGGATCCCGCCGGAGAAGCGCTGGAGCACCGTTTCCACCAGAAGCAGGGCGAGGGCTTCCCAGCCGGGCCGGTGGATCTTTTCCAGCTCGACGGCTTCCCGCAGTTCGGCGAGGATCCTCTCCTGGATTTTCGGTTCGGGCTCCCACATCCCCAGTCCGGGAATGACCTCGTCGAAATCCATCTGCCCGACCATGTGATCCCGAACGGGAAAGTGGAACCACAAATAGCGCCACTTGCCGCAGGAGCGGAAGGTGTAGCGGTAGCCCGGCTTGTAGACGCAGAGGACCCCTTTCGGCGCCGTGACGGCGGCATCGTCCAGAGAGATGGTCCCCATGCCCTCCACGGGAAAGAGCAGTCCCCACGGATCGACCAGACGCCGGGTCCACGCGATGTCGGTGTTGATGTTTTCCGCGCCGTCCAGTTCCGAAAAAAAGACTTTCTCAGGTGATTTTATAGGATCACACATTTTATTCAGCGGATCATCCATTGCAAAAACTCCTTTTCTGTGTATAATTTAACATTGACAAGGGTAAATTTCAAATGCAAGGGGGATGATTTTTTCATGAAGATCGGCAACGCACGCACCGACAGATTTGTTCCGCCCGCTGTCGGAGACACCGTTCTGCGGGGGGATATCGGAGAACTGGCGGAACGGATGTTTTTCCGCCGCATCAACTCTTCCGAGGCGCGGGATGTCGTCTACCGGGAGACCGTTGACGCCTTCCGGAACAAACTGGACGATGCCCGAAAAGTCATCGGCATCTGGCAGGGCGAGTTCTGGGGCAAATGGGTCATCGGCGCTTCCCGGGTCGCCCGGTATCAGCACAACGAGGAGCTGAGATCCTTTGTCCGCAGCGCCGCATGGGAACTGATTTCCCTCCGGGACGGCGACGGATGCATCAGCACCTACCGGGAGAAAAACGTCTTTTCCGCCGCTCCGTTGGAGGAGGTCGTCAAAGTTCTCGGAGTCCCCTGCGACTGGTGGTGGAACATCTGGTGCCGCAAATACACCCTCTGGGGCTTGATCGAAGCCGCCGAGCTGACCGGGGACGACCACATCATGGAAGCGGCCGGAAAACTGCTGGACCAGCTGATCGACACGCTGGAAGAGAAGAAGATCGACATCCGCCGGACGGGGACCTTTCAGGGGATGCCCAGCTGTTCCATCCTGAAGCCCGTGGTGATCCTTTACCGGGAGACGGGAAATGAGAGGTTCCGGAAATTCGCGGACGCCATCGTGCGCGGGTGGGAACGGGAGGACGGTCAGTCTCCGAATCTCATCCGGAACAGTTTTTCCGGGAAGCCGGTCGACGAGTGGTATCCCGAGCCCAGCGCCTGGACAAAGGCCTACGAAATGATGTCCTGCCTCGACGGACTGCTGGCGTATTACCGGCTCACCGGATATGAAACGGCTTTGAATGCCGCGGAGAACATCTACGAGCTTCTGCTGAAATATGAATCCAACCGGGTGGGGAGCGTCGGCTACAACGACCAGTTCTGCCGTGCCGGCGTCTATCTGAACAGTCTGTCGGAGCCCTGCGACGCCGTCCACTGGCTCCGGCTCTGCTTCGAACTTTTCAAGCTGACGGGCAAGCCCCGTTACATGGATACCTTCGAACATACGTTTCTCAACGCGTTCCTCGCAGGGATCTTCAGGGACGGCAGCTGGGGGATGCGGGCGGTCCGCAGTTCCGGGCATCACCTGACGGCTCCGGAACAGGCGAAGATGAAGTTCAATCATTGCTGCGTGAACAACATGCCCCGGGGGCTCGTCAACGGGGCGGAGAGTTGTGCGATGCTTTCGGAGTCGGGGGTTGCGGTGAACATGTATATCCCCTTTTCCATGAACACGGTCTCCTCCGCGGCGGGGAAGGTCGGCATCGCCGTTTCCGGACCGTACCTCACGGAGGGGAAGGTTCATATCCATGCGGAAAACGAGAGGCCGATGACCCTTTCCCTGAGGGTCCCCGCCTGGAGCGGGCATGCCTTTATCCGGTACGAAGGGAAAACGCTGGAAGCGGTCCCGGGGTATACGGATCTGATGCTTGAGGCGGGCGTCCATGAGATCGATCTCGAGTTCCGGTTTGATCCGGTCGTTGCCGTCTTTCCGTATCCGGGCGAACCGGAAAAACTCCCCGAGTGGCACCGCAGACGGTATTTCGAGGGAAAAGGCTCCGAAAACCTGGAACTGCTGAAGGGATATTACGCCACGGTATCGGCGGGGCCTCTGCTCCTCGCCCGCAGCAAGCTGATCGGGAACAGCGAAGAAGAGATGTTTGCCCCCTCCCGTCTGGCCGAAGGGAAATGGACCGTGACGCTGACGCCCGAATCCATGCCGGGGACATTTGCCGGATTCAAGGCGAAGTTCCGTTCTGCAGACGGAACGGAATTTTCAACCGGAGTCTGCGATTTCGCCTCCGCCGGAAACATCGACAGCAAAGATCCGAAACTTTTCAATATGTTCTTTTAACCCAAGGAGAAAAAAAGAATGAGCCGCCTTTCGAAACACATCCTTCCCGCCAACCTTCGTCGTTTCACTCTGATCGAGCTCCTGGTCGTGATCGCCATCATCGCGATCTTGGCCGCCATGCTCATGCCCGCTTTGCAGCAGGCACGGGAAAGAGCGCGTGAAATGTCCTGCTGCAATAACATGAAACAAGTTGCCATGACGCATCATTTTTACAGCATGGACCAGGGAGGTTATTTGATCCCGAGCACGCAATACGGCGTGGATTCCGGAAGCAAGACAACCTTCTACTGGTACAGGACCGCTCTCACCGCGATGAAGATGGCTCCTACCTTTTTGAGTTGTCCGGGAAATAATATCAACATTACCCCCATCGGCAATGTCACAGGAGATACGACTTGCTACTATAACTATGCCGGGTTGCAGAAAAAACGCCGCACATATCAGCAGAATCTCCTGATCGGACGATGCAATCAGCCTGCCAACAACAAGGAATACCGGCCCGGCTGGTGCCAGCGAAGGCTTCGCAAACCGTCCATCTCCATTGTTAATTTCTGTTCGTACTGGAAGAATGCGTACGACGCTGCTCTCGGTATCGGCGAATTGTACTATCTTCAGCCCGCGTACACGGGGAATGGAAAATATGATACCGTCCACGGGGACAAATACACATTCTCATTCGGCGATGGTCATGTTTCCCTTGTGACGCGCGGCAAGTTTCAGGCGGACTACTTTCTCGCCGACGGTCTGGGCAAGGGCATTGCCGGCGGGACCGGGGCGGCGAACGCAAAACTGACGGACGTCAACCGCGGATGTGCGAACTGGATCCACGGTCAGGGGACCGATTGGTAGGTTTCGGGGTGTCGAAAACGGAATAGATGAAAACCTGAACGGAAACGAGATGAAAATCCAGATATTGAAGAACAACTGCATCCACTATTGTTCCAGGCAAACATATTTTTCCGAGCGCTTCGAAAACGGACGGCTCTTCACCGAATACTGGAATGCCTGCGGCCAGGAACTGAAAATGGTCGAACCCCGTGTTTGGGAAACGGGCAAAGATTCTTTCCGTTTGACCATCGGACCGCATGAAATGCAGGGAAACTTGTGTCTCAAGACCGTGACCGCATTGGCCGAAGACCACGCAGTCATCACACTGGAACACAATAAACTCCCCCTGACCGTCGAGGTCCATACCCTTGTTCCCGACGACGGTTTTCTGGTTCGCTATCTGACCCTTGTCAACAGGGGAAGGAAACCCTTGCCGATCTATAAAGCGGAGATATTTTCCGGGCAGTTGTGGAAACATCGCGTCGACTTGCACGTCGATGCGGATACGCCTCCATACCGCGCTGCCTACACTCACGACTGTTCCTATACGCATGAAGGCGACTTCTATTACACGCCTGTTGCCTACGGTCAGACGGTTTGCGACGGGGGGCTCCACGGCCGCAGCGGCTGGGGGCGACCGGCATTCTGGGCCAATGATCTGAGCAACGGACAGACCTTCGTCTGCGAATTGGCCTGGGGCGGAAACTGGCACTTCATCCTTGATTGTGAATCAACGGAGATCCAAAATAAAATAGACGGGATATTCGCCCCGCCGCTGCTTCGGCGTGTGGCGTCACTGGCCTTCCGGATCGGTCTGGCCGGAGAGGATATCCTGCGCGTACTGGACTCCGGCGAAACCCTGACGACTCCCGAAGTCCATTTCGGAATGTTCCACTGCGGCAATGACGAAATCGTCCAGCTGACTCATCGTCACGTTCGGGAGAAAATCGTTCCGAAATCACCGGACGGTCAGATAAACGATGTCGAGATGTGCCATCGCGGCTATCTGGCGGGCGAAGAGAACACGGCCGACATTCTGGAGGATATCAGGTTGGCCAAAGAGGCGGGCGTGGAGTTGTATATGATCGATGCCGGGTGGTTCGGGAGGGATCCCGACAAATGGTACGCCTCCGCCGGCGACTGGCAGGAGGGCGCCTGGATGAAGGAAGGCGGGGGATTGCGCACCCTGGCGAAAACTGCCCACTCGCTCGGCATGAAGTTCGGGTTGTGGATTGAGGCGGAGGCTGCGGGCGAAGATACGGAAGTCTTCAAAATGCACCCGGGCTGGCGTCTGCGCCGCAACGGATCGATCCCCGTCGGGAATGCGGACAGAGCATTGGATCTCACTCAACCCGAAGTGTATGAACACGTGAAGAAAACCATTGCCTACTGGATCACGGAACTGGAACTTGACATGTTCCGGCTGGATCACAACCACTGGATCATGCCCGAACCCAACCGGATGTACCGTGGTTACCGCGAGGGGCTGATCTGGCGTTACTATGAGGCGTTTTATCGCATGATAACCGAATTGCGCGAGCAGTTTCCCGACGTGATGTTCCAAAACTGCGCTACGGGCGGCGGACGCCTGGACTGGAAGACGATCTCCCTGTTCCACAACAGCGAAATCACCGATTGTTCAGTGGAACCGCAGCAGTTCAAGATCCTCAATGGTGTCACCATGTCCATCCCTCCGGAGTTCCTTCTCTCCCGCATCGGGCTGAAGGCAAAATCTTTCGACATGGATGCCGGTACCTTCGATGACATGGTACGCGGAATGAGCCGCCTGAATATTCGCGGCATCGCCAAAAAGAAGGAAACCCTCGGCCCGTATTTCGCCGGAGAGTTCTTCCGCGGTCTTCAGGCATACAAGGAAATTTTCCGGGATCTGCTGGTGAATGGAAAACTTTGGCATCACACACCCTTTTTGCCCGTCGACGGCACGGCTCCATGGTGTGCGATGGAGTGCAGTGCACCGGACGGTTCGGCCTCTTATGCCGTCATCATGCGCTGCCGCCATGGTGAAAATGACACTTTTACGTTCTATCCCCGCGGCATAGATCCCGATCATCCGTGCCGCGTAAGACTGCTGAAGGCAAAACAGGAATTCACCATCCCCGGCTGCGCATTGCTGCAAAACGGCATTCGCGTGACTTTGGATGCGCCCATGACGGCAGAAACGATCGTGTTCAATACAACCAAGTAAAAATAAGGAGACACCATGAAACACCTCTTTCCGAAGTTTATCGCAGTATGCCTGCTCAGCATCTCCATCGTGCATGCGGCAGAATCATCCGACAAAATGCAATCTGCATCGGCAACGGACCCGACCGTCTATTTCAATAATTTCTCAAATCGGAAATTCCCCGGCATGAAGCTCTGGTGCGGTTTCCATATCTGTGCCGATGAAGGCGTCAATGGGACACCCGCCTTGCGGATCCGTCTGCCGAAGGCTCTGAAGAAGGATAGTTTCTGTCTCTTGGAATTGCCGGAACTTCCTGCCGGCAAGCGTTTCTGGGTCAGCTTCGATATCTGCGGCAAAAACCTGAAATTCGAGGGGAGTGAGGCTCCGGACATGAAATTCGAGTGCGCCCGTATCGAAGAACGTAATCTCCAGACGAAAAAAAACCGCTGTTTCGGCGAACTTCTCCTTTGCCGTCCTGCGGAAGATTATCAGACAATGGTCTTTCATTTTACCGCGCAGAAGGATTGTCTTCCCCGCCTTGTTTTCAGACTGCCGGCCAAGTGGTCGGGAACTCTGCTGATCGACAATGTCCGCGTTACGGATCGGGCCCCGGAAAAAGATCTTTGATCGGCGACGAAAGGAAACACCTTATGAGGTCCTTGTTTTTTATATGCGGTATTTTTCTGTCGGCAGTCTCATTCGCGAATGAGCTTCCCAAGCCGGATGTCATCCGCGGATATGATCTTGCTCAGGGAGAACAAGCGATCTTATACTCCAATGCCTTCGAGAACCGGAAGCTCCCCGGCATGAAATTGTGGCATGGGTTCAGAATCGTTCCCAGCGAAGGCGCCAATGGCACCAGCGCACTGAAAATCTCTGCAAAATATCCCAACAGGAAAGACCTCTTTTGTATTTTGGAGTTGCCCGATATTCCGGTCGGCACAAAGGCGATCGTCAGTTTCGACGTCCGCGGCGAGGACATCCTGTTCAACGGGAAACAGCCGCCGAAAGCCTATTTCCCGTACGCCGCAGTGGAATACCGCAACTTGAAGACAAAGAAAAACACCAATTTTGCAACATGGATCCGCGTTCCCATTTCCCGGCAATTCGAAAACCGCCGATTCGACTTCACTGTGATGGACGGGTACAAGCCTTTTCTCGTTTTGCGTTTGACTACGAATTGGAGCGGCACCATCTGGTTTGA
>Ga0310696_10005899_pt1 | contig 14672 bp, 6 predicted proteins | sample AusTroGonzalo_MG_4_FD_203885 | JGI IMG/M metagenome (GOLD analysis project Ga0310696, IMG submission 203885) | Bovine rumen microbial communities from tropical cattle in Woodstock, Queensland, Australia - Gonzalo_02 (v2) (version 2) | ecosystem: Host-associated > Mammals > Digestive system >...
GGCTGGTACTCGATGGCACTCATAGAGGTGCTGGATGCACTACCCGAGAACTACACCCGCCGACAAGAGGTGATTGACCTGCTGAAGAAAGACCTGGACGCCGTACTGAAATGGCAGGACAAGAAAACAGGCGTGTGGTACCAGGTGATGGACCAACCCGCACGCGAGGGTAACTACTTGGAGAGCACCTGCTCGTCGATGTTTGCCTACGTGCTGCTAAAGGCTTACAACAAGGGCTACCTGGGCACCAAATACCGCGATGCAGGCATCAAGGCCTACAAGGGCATTGTGAACAACTTTATACGCGTGAACGACGACGAGACAATTTCGCTAACCCAGTGTTGCTCGGTAGCTGGACTCGGCCCCGCAGCCACACCCGAGGTGCAGGCGGCACTCAAGAAAATTAACCCCAAGGCCACCCTCAAAGAGAACACCAGGCGCGATGGCAGCTTCCAGTACTACCTGTCGGAACCCATACGCGACAACGACGCCAAAGGGGTAGGCCCGTTTATATGGGCATCGCTCGAAATAGAGAAATTAGGATACAACATTAACAACGTGACGGCCTCTATAGACCGTCACGCTGTTGTTAATCGCAATAACCCCGTGATTACAAAAGCCGACGCACTCGCATCGCTCTCGGTGGGCAACGGCCACTTTGCCACCACGGTGGATGTAACAGGTCTGCAGTCGTACACCAACGAGTACCAGGCTGGCGTGCCCCTGTGCGCCATGAGCGACTGGGGTTGGCACCGCTTTCCCAACACGCAGGGGCTAACACCGCAGGAGTCGGAGAAGGCCTACGACTTTGGTCACGGTCACGACGAGGTGTATGCCATAGAGTACAAGAAGGCTGCCGACGGCCGCCACAAGCAGGCCACGGAGTATTTTCGCGTAAACCCGCACCGCCTTAACTTAGGCGCCCTAGGCCTGCACCTGACCGATGCCAACGGCCACCGCATAGCCCTGAACGAGCTCACAAACATTCGTCAGGAACAGAAGCTGCTTGACGGCGAGATAGAGTCGGTGTTTACCGCGCAAGGTAAGCAGGTTGAGGTTACCACAGGCGTGCACCCCACCAAGGATGCCGTGTACGCCCGCATCGTTAGCCCCCTGCTGGCCGATGGCCGCGCCACCCTGCGCCTGAGCTTTCCCTACCCTACCGGAAAACATGCCGACGATGCCAGCGACTGGAGCCAGCCCGAACGCCACCTATCGGAGTTAGTAGAGCAGGCCCCGCACCGTGCACTTATTAAGCGCACACTGGATGCTACCACCTACTACGTGCTGCTGCAATGGGAAGGCAACGCCACACTGGCCCGATGCAGCGCCCACGAGTTTGAGCTTACCGCAAAGGACGACGTGCTTACCATAGCAGCCGAATACCTAAACGCTCTACCCCAGCAAAAGGACATAGCCTACGAGTACGACCAGTACCACAAGGCCACCCTGCGCCACTGGAACCGCTGGTGGCAAGCGGGCGCCATCGTCGATTTTGGGGCTTGTACCGACCCACGCGCCAAAGAGTTAGAGCGCCGCGTAGTACTCTCGCAATACCTTACACAAATAAACTGCGCCAACCAGATGCCACCGCAGGAAACAGGCTTAACCTACAACAGCTGGTTTGGCAGGCCACACTTGGAAATGACGTGGTGGCATGCCGTTGACTTTACGCTGTGGAACCGCCCCGAGGTGGTAGAACAAATGCTGCAATGGTACAACCGAACAGCCTACCCCGTTGCCCGCCAGATAGCCCAGCGACAGGGTTTTAAGGGGGTGCGTTGGATGAAGATGACCGACCCTTGGGCGGGCGAGGCGCCATCGAATACGGGCTCGTTCCTGATTTGGCAGCAGCCCCACTACATCTATCTGGCCGAAGAGATGTACCGCGCCACCCCCACAGCCCAAACGTTGCAGACCTACGGCGAGCAGGTAGAGGCAACAGCCGAGTTTATGGCCGATTATGTGACCTACGACGCCCAGCAGCAGCGTTACCTGCTGAAAGGTGCCACCGCCATGCAGGAGTGCATGACCAAGGACATATCCTTCAACCAGCCGTTTGAGTTGGCTTACTGGCAGTACGGCCTGAAGGTGGCCCAGCAGTGGCGTGAGCGCCAAGGCAAGACCCGCAACGCCCAGTGGGACGACATTATCCAGCACCTTTCGCCCCTACCCGAGGCTAATGGCATCTATACCGCTGGCCTGCAGATAGGCAGCGAGAGCACGCACGAGGCCTTCGACCCCTTTGATGCCACCTCGAAAAAAGTAGAGACCTTTGCCGACAAGTGCCGCAACGATCATCCCGCCGTGCTGGGTGCGTGCGGCATGCTTCCCGCGGGTACATTATATAACAAAGAGAAAATGCAGCGCACCCTGCAATGGGTTATGCAAAACTGGAACTGGGCTACCACCTGGGGCTGGGACTATGGCATGATAGCCATGACCGCCGCCCGCTTAGGCGAGCCCGAAACAGCCCTGAAAGCGCTACTCATTGATACGCAGAAGAACACCTATCTGCCCAGCGGCCATAACTACCAAACGGCCGACCGCCTACGCATTTATCTGCCCGGAAACGGTGCCCTGCTCACAGCCGTGGCTATGATGTGTGCCGGCTGGGACGGATGCCCCCAACCGCTGACCCCGGGATTCCCCCAAAACGGAAAATGGAACGTGCGTTGGGAAGGACTACAGAAAATGCAATAATTGCGTAATTTTGAGGCACTTTCGCGCTGTGTGCGATAACACCCCCGCAACACGTAAACGTTTGCAGGGGATTTTTTATATAAATGTATACAAAGTTTCACAATTAATAATACTTTTGCACCCGAAAAGTTCTTGCAAAGGACTAAAAACGCTAAATATTTAACTCTATAAATTTAAAAATTAAGTACAACTAAAACTAACGTTCGTATGAATCATCAAATCAAAAGAGCCTCTATGGCTTTGCTTTTGTCTGTGTTCTGCTTCGTGGCCTATGCCCAGAAGACTATCACAGGTACAGTAAAGGATGCATCGGGTGAACCAATGATTGGTGTAAGCGTACTCGTCGACGGTACCACTGTTGGTGGTGTAACCGACTTCGACGGTAAGTTTACCATTCAAAACGTTCCAGAAAAGGCCGTCCTGAAGATTTCTTACATCGGTTTCAAGGAGCAGAAGATTGCAGTGGCCGGTAAGAACAGTTTTAACGTTACCATGCAGGAAGATGCTGCTGCACTCGACGAAGTGGTAGTAGTAGGTTATGGTACAATGAAGAAGAAGGACCTGACAGGTTCGGTTGCCTCGGTTAAGACCGACGACCTGGCTAAGGTGGCCGGTGCCAACGCACTCTCGGCCATGCAGGCTAAGATTCCTGGAGTTGACCTCCAGCAGAGTGGCGGTGGTGAGGCCGGTGCCGGTGTGAGCATGACCCTACGTGGTAACCGCTCGCTGCTGGCCGGTAATGGCCCACTGGTAATCGTCGACGGTGTAGAGTATGGTTCTACACTCGATATTCCTGCCAGCGACATCGAATCGATGGATATCCTGAAGGATGCTGCCTCTACAGCTATCTACGGTACCAAGGGTGCTAACGGTGTTATCCTTATTACCACCAAGCGCGGCTCGGCTGGTAAGACCAAGGTTAGCTTTAACGGCTACCTCTCGTTCAACGGTGCTACAGGCATTGTAAAGCCAATGTACGGCGACAAGGAGGTACAGCGCCTGATTGACAAGAAGAACTACGAGACTGCTGCTGCCAACGGCTGGAGCTTTAGCAACACAGCAACGGCTGCCGATGTGCTCACCTTCAACCTCGACGATGGCACACCAACGCTCGACATCTATAACAACAAGACATATACCGACTGGCTCGACATGATTCTGGATAACAGCGTATCGCAGAACTACGAGGTATCGGTACAGGGTGGTAACGAGAAAACCAACTTCAACGTCTCTATGGCCGCTATGGACGATAAGGGATTGATGAAGGGCGACGAGTTTAACCGTTACACCGGTCGCGCAAACATCGACCACCAGATTAACCGTATCGTGAAGATTGGTACCAGCCTCTCGTACGCTTACAAGAGCAACGACAAGCGTGCCGGTGGTGTATTTAACCAGGCACAGAAGATGACTACCATTACTCACGCTTACCTGGACGATGGCGAAATAAACGCTACACCAAACCCATGGTACAGCGCACACTGTTCGCCACTGCTTAACGAGAACGGCGCCTACCAGCGTAACATTGAGAGCAGCCGCTTCTTTGGCAGCGCCTACCTGCAGCTGAACCCCATCAAGGGTCTTACCATGAAGTCGCAGTTCACACTGGACCGCAGCACATCGCGCACCGGCGAGTATCAGGACTTCGAGAGCCAGGTTCGCTATCAGTCGCCTCATACCACTTACATTAGCAACGCACGTAGCACCAGCACCAAGTACGTTTGGCAGAATACAGCTAACTACAACAAGACTATCGCCAAGCACGATATGACTTTCCTGCTGGGTCACGAAATGTCGCAGTACGTATCCGAGTCGAGCAACATCTCGGGTGTGGCTGGTTCGGAGAGCTACAAGAAGAGCTCATTCTACGATGTAAGCAAGATTAGCTCGCCCGACGTAAGCACAGGCTACACCAAGAACTCAATGGTATCGTTCTTTGCACGTGCCAACTACTCTTACGATGGTAAGTACCTGCTGCAGGCTTCGGTACGTGCCGATGGTTCATCGGTACTGGCCGAGGGACATAAGTGGGGCTACTTCCCATCGGTAAGCGCCGGATGGCGTATCTCGGAAGAGAAATTCATGCAGGGCACCAAGTCGTGGTTGGATAACTTGAAGTTCCGCGTATCTTGGGGTCTCTCGGGTAACTCAGCTATCTCAGCTTATCAAACACTCGCTACCATATCTTCAATCGTACCAAACTCAACCGAGAAAGCACCTATGACTATGGCTAACCCCGAGCTCTCTTGGGAAAAGACTGCTGCACTCGACTTCGGTCTCGACTTCTCGTTCCTCAACGGTCGCATCTATGGTAGCGTTGACTACTACAACAGCAAGACCTACGACCTGTTGTACTACAAGACCGCTCCTGCCTCATCGGTATTCACCAGCACCATCTCGAACGTTGGTAAGACCAAGGGCCACGGACTGGAAATCTCGCTGGGTGCTGTACCCGTAAAGACCAGCGACTTTACTTGGGACGTGAATGCATCGGCAACCTTCGCACGCGACGAGGTTGAAGAACTGGCCGACGGTATACAGCAGGTGGTTGACGGTACCTCTATCCTGAAAGTGGGTGAGCCCGTATCGGCTTACTACACTTATAAGATGGACGGATGCTGGGGCATTGGCGAGTTCGAACAGTACATGGCTGCTCACCCCGACTTCCAGAAGCCACAGGCCGACTACGGCGATCCAGGTACACCAAAGGTGATTGACGTAAATGGCGACAACGAGATTGACGACGACGATAAGATTATCTACAACCGCTCGCCAAAGGCTATCCTCGGTCTGGGTACATCGTTCAGCTACAAAGACTTCTCGCTGAGCATTCAGACCATGGCCCGCTTGGGTGGCTACCTGAGCTACAGCGGCTACGGACTCTATACTTACGACAACTCGAACTGGGGAGACCTGAGCTACTGGACACCTGAGAACCAGGGTGCCGACATCCCATCGCCAGGTGCTACAGGTGCTACACCTACCTTCTACAAGAGCGCCATCCAGATTCAGAAGGCCGACTACTTCAAGATTAAGGACATTACCCTGTCGTACAGTCTGCCAAAGAGCCTCATCAAGAAGGCCTACATGAGCAACGCACGCGTGTACTGCTCGCTGAAGAACTACTTCACATTCAGTCACTTCAAGAACTACGACCCAGAGCGTGGCGGTGCTGTAAACTTCCCATTGATGAAACAGGTTGTTGTAGGTCTTAACGTTACTTTCTAAACCAATATAATGAATATCGATATGAAAAAGATATATAGTATGTTATTTGCTGCCGCAGTGATAGGCTTCGGCGCAACCTCCTGCTCAGACTTCCTGGAGGAGGACAACAAGACCGGTGAGACTGCCGACCTGGCATACAACACCGTATCGGGTATCGACGGACTGATCCAGTCGGCCTACACCTACACACACGGATGGTGGGGTAAGGAGCCGTCGTTGGGACTCGCAGAAATGGGATCGGACCTGTTCTACTTTGGCTACGACAACAAGCAGAAATCAATGCTGAAGTACGACATCTCGGCCGAGGCGCTGGGTAGCAACGTAGCCGATAACCCTTGCCTGGACGAGTACTGGGAAATGTTCTACGCCGGAATCGACGTATGTAACAACGCCTTGAAGTACGTGCCCACATGTAGCGTGATTAACGAATACGAGAAGGCTGCCTACCTGGGCGACGCCTACTTCTTGCGTGCACTCTACTACTCGCAGATGGTGGCTATGTGGGGTCCAATACCCTACAACGCCGAGCCAATCAACTCGATTAACAACAAGCCAGTTCGTGTGCCCGAGGCCGAGGTTTACGCCAATATTCTGAACGACCTGAAGCTCTCGATGGAGAACTTCAAGAAGGCCAACGTGATGGATGCCAAGTCGGCTACCGATACCGGTCGTGCCTACTACTACTCGGCCGAGGCCCTGTATGCCCGCGTAGCTCTCTACGCTGCTTCATGGCTGGGCGCTAACGCCGTAAGCGGTTACAGCAACCTCTATACCGAGGCCCTGAACGCCGCCAACGACGTGATTAACAACTCGGGTGCTAAGTTCTACAGCCGCTACAGCGACACTTGGAACATGAACAACGAGGAGGCTACCGACAACACAGAGAACCTGTTTGCCGTTCACTACTCGAACGATTTGAACGCTGGTCGCGACAACTGCGTGCCTTATCGTTTCTCAAGCGGTGGTACCGGTCAGTTCAACTCACTCATCACCCGTACCGGTTACGGTCGTAACGGTGGTAGCGCATCGCTGCTCATGTTCGTATCGCTGTGGAACAACGGTTGCGACGATATAGGTCCTAACGGACAGAAGAACAACTCTATCTTCTTCCGTATGGCTGCTGGTAAGACTACAATTAAGAGTAAGACTACCGGTAAGGACGTAGAGGTTGCTAAGTACTACTCTCCTTACGGACGTGGATTTACACGTTACCTGCCTTCGCTCTACCTGTGGCAGATTCTTGACGAGATTAAGGGCACCGACCAGCGTTACAACGGTACACTGCTCACTGCCTATCGCGTACATCCCGACCTGGCTGGCAACGCTGCCAACTATCCTAAGATGGCCGACCAGACTTACAAGACCTACGACGAGGCTTATGCCGAGGACGGCAACTACTTCAACGGTGGTGTGGTTGGTATCCAATACGCCCTGATGGATGGTAACTCAGCCGAAGGTCAGGCTCTGCAGGCCGAGGCTAAGGACAAGTATCGCCTGCAGTTCGCATACGGTGGCGACATCCCCGTTTACACCTCGGGCGACCCCGCAACAGCTCTGCCTACCGAGGGTGGAAAAGCTAAGAGCGATGTATATGGCGACGCCCGCTACAAGAGCGAGAAGATTGAAGGTCGCCGTTCGTTCCCTGGCATCAAGAAGTTCCTGGACGATCAGTATAAGGAGGAGTATCCTACATTCGATATCTCATATCGCGACATCATGGTGCTCCGCTTAGCCGAGATGTACCTCATCAAGGCCGAGGCTGAGCTGGCTACCGGTGGCGACGCTCTCGCTACTATCAACAAGCTGCGTGCCGCACGTGCTATCGCCGGTAAGGACAACTCACTGAGCGGTACCGTTGACATCGAGACTATCTTGAAGGAGCGTGCTATTGAGCTTTGCGGTGAGTATCAGCGCTGGTTCGACCTGAAACGCACACATACCCTCATCGACCATGTGAAGAAGTACAATGCACAGGCCTCGGGCAACATTGCCCTGAAGCACTACTACCGCCCCATTCCTCTCACCGAGCTGGAGTCGGTTACCAACCGTGGCGACGTATCGGTTACACAGGATGCAGGTGGTGTACTGCAGTACAGCGCTACACAGGAAACCATGTGGCAGAACCCAGGTTATTAATCATCTGAATAAAAAAGTTAACCCTCGCCAATCGGCGGGGGTTTTCTTTTTTTATTGTTGTAAGGTAACAGCCATCAAACCTATCACCACATCGTTCGAAAGGGTTTTAAGCGTTAGACTTCTGAGCCGTTTACCGGGGTTGAGCGGCATCGTAAGCATCTGGGCGGCACCTCCCGGAATGTCGCGCCCGTACTCGCCTTGCAGCTTTACCACACGACTTAAATCCCTGCTCACATGGCCCGTACTCAAACAGACACGATAAGGACGAGGCTCTGGCGCACAGAAGGCCTTGCCATCAACGTAGTAATCCTGCTCGATAGGACACCAGTTGTCGGGATTACGCAAAGCCATCGTATCGGTAGTACCATCGGTATAGGTTACAATCACCAAGCCATTGTCTATCCTACTTTGCATGTGGTTGGTAGAGCCTGCCATAAGCAGATGCGCACACGAGGCCTTACCCTTAAGCGGGATGGAAACCGTATCGGGATAGTTATCCCACAAGCTGGTGTAGATGATATTACGCCCCTTTTGCGGCGTGCTGAACGGAACACCCACCATCGTAAAGATACCCTTTGCAATCTTGGTACGGAACACCGAGTCGTTAATTTGAGCCGTCTTCGTAGGATGGCACCACTCGCCAATGCCCTGAACAGGTATCTGCAAAGTAGTACTTTGCGGGCGCGGGGTTAAGTACTTGTTCTTGAATATGTCGGTAACGTTAGCATTGTAATAGCGTTGCAACCTAACGGGCTCGCACTTTCCAACAAACGCAGGTTCGTAGTTCATGCTCGGATCGCTGGCAACCTTGGGGGCACAAGAAGCCACATCAACAGCATCATACTCTATAACCTGATGACTATCGCTCGTGCCAATGATATCACGCACATGCCCCTCGCCCAGATTCTGCCTTACCACAATCTGCAACGGCTGCTTGAAATGCTGCGTAATCTCCAAACGCACTTTCCCACCCTCGCGCTTGTACTGATAGGTAAGATACGGCGTCTTGACACCAGCATGCTCCCACTCGGCGGGGAATCCCGGACGAATAATACACTTACCATCGAGCGTTTGCGGAACAATACCGAAAAGGCCTTGCAGCAACGTGCGACTGCTAATGCCAATACAATCGCCAAAGTCGCGATAGCACTCGCCACGAGCCGCATCGTAATGACTAATCTGTCCGAAGTTAGCCGGACTTTGTCCGTAGTACATCTGGTCGAGAATATTGGCCTTCATCAGGCGATAGCCCTCGTTGGCACGCCCAGCCTCGAAATAAGCCAAAGCGGTATGCATTACCTCGGCAGCAGCCACGTTGTTGATACTCCACGAGTAAGGCATCCAATCGCTGGTAGAGATAGTATGATACCCCGTACGCTCCACCTCGATGTGCGGAATATGTTCGTCGACATAGCGAGTGGCGAGGTAGGCCTGTTCGGGCGTGCAAGCCCCACAATCTATCGGGGTGTAGATACTCCACACGGCAGGATGGTCGTGCGTACGTTTAAGTCCCATCGCCTCCTGGTACTCGGCCCACACACCTTTCTGATTAAGCCACAAACGCTGATTCATAGCCTTGAGGATAGCCTCGGCCTCATCGCGATAAGGCTGGGGATTCTCGCCTAGGATTTCGGCAATACGAGCCGCCAACTTGTTGCCGCGATAGTTGTAGGCCGAGCTATGCGTAACGGCACTACCACTATAGAAAAGCGCATCGCTGGCCCAAATGCAGCAATAGGCATCGTAGAGATGGTCGCCATCGGGGTCGAAGTTACGTTTCTCCCAAGCCAGATGGCGCGTTAGCACGGGCCACATCTTACGCATATAGACGGTATCGGCATCGTACTGAAAATGCCACAACAACTCGTCGATATAGTTCAGATTCATGTCGTAGTGGTGCATCTGGTCGTTGCGCTCGGGATTCCTGCAAATGTAGCCATCGCTATACATCTGCGTGCCCCAACGTTTCTCGGCACGGGCCATGTTGAGCGTAGAATCCTGCGAGGGATGCGGGATAACCGCTGGCACGTTCGTTACCTGACTCTTGGAGTAGGCATCGAAATGACTCGTGGCCCTGTCGTTCCAGCCTAACACATCGCCTAAATAACCAGCTCGCCAACCAGCCAACGGCATGCGCCAGCCCACACAACCGTGCAACCACGTCTGCCCGTCCCAATCGCCATCGGCCGCCAACACCAGCGCGCCGCCTAAGGTATTGATATAGGGATCGGGCGTATCAAACTGGATGCGATTGGCCAACGTGCGGTAATAGTTCTCGGCCTCGGCAAACAGTTTGCTGCCCTCGGCATTCGCCATCGGCGATACCACATTCAGGTCGACCTTCATAAAGGCCAACGTCTCGTTGAGCGCTACCTCGGCCGTTTGCAGCACATCGCCCTTGGGTTCCAGCACACCGGGCTTATCGGCACCGATGTCGCCATTACGACTTAGCTTGGGCTGGGCAATCGCCGAAACCAGTGCTTTTATCTTGGCACGCCCCTTCAACCCAACCGACGAGAACTCCCAGATAGCCGACTCGCTATCGGGTAGCGCTATCACTCGGATATCCAACTGCGCCCCACCCCACGCGCTATCGCTGATGGTATAGGTACGCATGCCCGCAAGATAGCGGGCGGTACAAGAGGGCACATGCTCCAAAGCATAGGAACGCCCGTAAACCTCGACAACGAAACGGATGTTACGATGATAGCCCTTTTTGACGACTGCGAAGATAGGACGGTCGGAAGTTTCCAATCGCCAATCGGTGTGACTACCGTAGAGGGCACGTGTGTAGCGGTTAAGCCCATTCACACAAAAGAAGTCGCCCCCCGCACCTGGCTCGTATTGCAAGGTGCGAGGGGAAGCTTCGCCGCGGGTTTGCGCTTTGATGCCGATGGCACCCAAGCATAGCAGCCCGCCAACTACTACGATTGTTCTTCTCATTAGCAAGGACGCTTCTTGGGCAGGTTGAATGCATCCTGCACTTCCTTCATCTGCTCATCGGTCATACCATCGGGCTCACTACCCATGTTGCGAGCGCACATATAGATGTTGGCCGCCTTGCAGAGCACATCGGTCTGGTCGAAGGCATCCATAATATCGGTACCTACAGCCACGGTGCCGTGTTTCTCCCACAGCACCACGTCGTGGGTCTTAATCTGCTCAAGTGTAGCCTCGGCCAATGCTACCGACGATGGCATAGCGTAAGGCACGATGCCGATGCCGAGTGGCGCAAACGCCAAGGTCTCGGGAATCATCGACCACAGCACACGGGTCATCTCGTCGCCCTTGAGGAAACGCTGGATATGACTCATCGCTACCAGCTCGATAGGATGTGTGTGGAGGGTAGCCTTGTAGCTCGAACCCGTCTCCAACAAGTAGTTGTGGAGTGCCAGGTGTGTAGGCAACTCTGATGTAGGAGCAACGGGCTCGTCGGCAATAATCTCGTAGCTGGCGCAATCGTCGCAGATACGGATGATAGAACCGTTCTGCATGGGCTGCTTAGCCAAATCGCGCATACGCTTACCTGTACCCTTGCAATAGAAATACTTACCCTTGAGCTGGGGTAACGTCATACCAATCTGTTTGACGGGAGCGATAGCAGGCATTGCCTTACAAGCCTCGTCCATATACTCGGTGACGTTTACGGTGATGTTACCACCGTTACGCTCAGCCCAACCTTTCTGCCAAAGATAGCCTGTTACCTCGGCTATCTGATCAACAACCGCCTTCAATCCTTCGCGGCCTTCCAATATACTCTTCATAACTATCAATTGTGAATTGTGAATTAAACTTCCTCTCCGTAGCGTTCCTTCGTAATCTGGTCGAGCGACTTGCCGCGGGTGTTTGGCATACCCAGAAGTCCTACCACCAGCGATGCTAACAGCAGGGCTACCATGCAGTAGGCAGCTAATGTGAATCCCTCGCCGTTGTCGCCATAGATAAAGGTGAACACCAAGCCCCATACAGCCGACAAGCCGCGCACGATGAAGAACATGAGTCCCTGGGCACCGGCACGGAACTTGGCAGGGAACAACTCGGAACCCCACAAGGCGTAGAACACCTGAACAGAGCTACCGTTATTGATGCCCCACAGGATGGTGAACAACCAGATACCTGCGATGGTTGACACGCCACCACCGATGATAAGAATCCAAGCCGTGAGTGCTGCAGCCAAACCGAATACATAGAAGAAACGGTGGGCCACCTTATCGACAAAGAACGAGATAATAAAGGTGGTTACAACCACAAATACCCAGCTGATGCAGCTCAGCATGTTGGCCGTCTCGTTGCTCAGTCCACCAGCGGTTTCGTAGATGTGAGGCATAAAGAATCCCATGACCGAAGCCACCAGGTTCCAAGTGAGATAGATGATTGCAAGGAATGCTACTGTTTTTACGGCTATGCGGTTTGTGAATAGCAGTTTGATATTGTCTACGATGCTGCTACCCTTGTCCTCTGCCTGTTTGGCAGTAAATTCGGCACTCTCGTCGAGTTGGCGCTGTAGCGTCCAGGCAACGAGGGCTACGACAAAGAGCGTAAAGAATACCACACGCGAGCTGAACACCTCGACAGCAGCCTGAGCCGCATCGGCACCGATGATGGCATGAGCCAACGTCTCAACAGGACCGTAGAACAGTCCTCCCGGTGCGAAGAGCATTCCAAAAAAGAGGATGAACATGGGACCGAGTCCCCACGACATCTGCGAGATACAGATGTTACGTCCGCGGTTGTTCACCTCCGAGCTCTCAGAGATATACGTCCACGAGGCGGGCACGCCGATACCTACCGAGATGCCCGTAACCAGGAATCCAGCCAGCAACATGGGGAAGTTCATCGAGAGCATGATGATGAGTACGCCCGTCATATATACCAGCAGGTTGTAGGTAAAGATAAACTTACGGCCGAACTTATCGGCCAGGAAACCACCAATGATGGCGCCGATGGCGGCACCCAATGCATTAGCACTGAGCGCGTTTAGCCAACCTAAGTGCATCTCGCTCAACCCCAGATAATTCTGCCACAAGGTAACACCGCTGGCACCAGCTACGATAGCACCTGCATCGAGATAGTTATTAAGAGACACAGCGAGCGTGCTCTTCAAACTTCCACTTTTAGCCATAATCCTATCTGCAAACTACGTCACACTCAATATTAAATATCTTAGCCACCTTCAGGATGGTATCGATATGATGACCTACAGCAGCTGCCATGTGGTGGGTAGGACCAGCCTCGCTCCACTTGTTGACGAACTCGCGACAGCTCAGCGAGAACTTGGTGCGCATGTTGGTATCGCCGAAGGTAAAGATCTCACCATCTTCATTCACACCCTCAGCAACCACGAACTTGAATACGCCATTCTTGTCCTGTGTGATAGCCAGATAGGTAACAGGTCCCGTGGGAGGATAGAACTGGGTGAGGTATCCACCCCCAGCCTTGCCGTGGAATACGGGCACAATCTTCATGGTTGGCTTCTTGGCCTGAGAGATATCGAAGTCGCCAGAGCCTGAGTGTCCGATGATGCAGATATCCTTGGGAAAGTCGATAGAGTACATCTCGGCCAGTGTGCCTGTACCAGAGATAGTCTTCAGAATCGACATGGCCATAGCCACCTTCATGTCACCCTCAACAGCACAAGCGGTATGCTGCTTGATGAGCATAGAGAAAGCAGGAATCAGCATCGAGTCGAGTTTACCGGCAACCCCCTGTGCAAAGCCATCATAGTGCGAGGCAATCATACCCAGTTTCTCGTCCTTTACCCACTGTTCAAAGGCTACTACATATTTGGCCATATCCCAAACCTTTTCGATAGTACCACCACCCTCGATATCGAAGGTTGCCAGAATATCCTCTGCCTTGGCACGGATGGCAGCCTCGTCGGTAATATTGTCGGCAATAGCCCACATCTTCTCCCAATCGAACTGCTTGGTATAAACAAACATACGATGGTAGAGGTTGGTCTCATCGATATAAAGATCCATCATACCAGGATATGGACGACCGATCTGAGCGATGTTGGTATCACGGAAACGACGACGTACCTGAGCAGCACGGCACCAGTCCTCAATCTCAGCCTGACAAGCAGGGTCGCCGCCCTCAACAACTCCTGTAATCACAGCCGAGCGCTTTCCGGCACGATTCAGGTCGGCCACCATCTCACCGATGGCACCGCAGGCATAAAGCTCTCCCAACCATGTGGGGATATCGGTCTTAGCATAATCGGGTGCCAACTTCTTCTGCAGGTTCACAATCACAACAGGTACGTCGAGGTCGCGAACGGCAGGCAACATATTATAAGAGGTGCAATAGGTGAGCATCTGCAGGATGACGAGATCAACATCTGCTGCGCGGAACTTATCACCTGCAGCCATCGACTGCTCCTTGGTGGTTACCATACCGCCATCGATAATCTCGATGGTATCGGGCAGTGTTTTCTTGAATGCCTCATACTGTGCTTCGAACTCAGGAACGAGCTGAGGGAACTGTGGCAGGTAAGCCTGAAGGGCTATACTGAATACACCTACCTTTGCTTTAGTTTCAACTAATGGTTTTGCCATAATTCTGTTTGTTTTTTATTTATTATTCGTTATTCTCAAATATTTCTC
>Ga0310696_10005900_pt1 | contig 14671 bp, 15 predicted proteins | sample AusTroGonzalo_MG_4_FD_203885 | JGI IMG/M metagenome (GOLD analysis project Ga0310696, IMG submission 203885) | Bovine rumen microbial communities from tropical cattle in Woodstock, Queensland, Australia - Gonzalo_02 (v2) (version 2) | ecosystem: Host-associated > Mammals > Digestive system >...
ATGGCCGGTGCGCCCCGCACCTTCATGCGGGTGATGGCATAGAAAATCTGCTCCGCGGTGGTCAGGTGCAGGAATTTCTCCTGATTGGGCAGCTGCGACTGGTCAAGGATGACCACCTCGCGCCCGCTCGGGCTGAGTTCCACGGAATCATAAGGGAATACACTCGTCACGGTCAGATGGCAGCTATAAGGTGGGTAAAGAGGGTCTGCATCTTGTCGGCAGACGCATCGGCGGCATGTAACACGTCGTCACCTACATTGGACACGGGGTTGTCGTTCTCGAGATTCGACAGGTTGGAGATGACCGATATCCCGAAAACACGCATGCCGCAGTGACGGGCGACGATGACTTCGGGAACGGTGGACATGCCGACGGCGTCGGCGCCGATGGTCAGGTAGAAGCGCGATTCGGCCGGCGTTTCAAAAGACGGTCCGGGATTGGCCAGGTAGATGCCTTTCTGTAGCTTGATCATCTCGCGGTCGGCAATGTGTTCCGCCAGTTTGATGAGTTCAGGATCATACGCGACCGTCATGTCGATGAAGCGATCGCCGAATTCGTCCATGTTGGGCCCGACCAAGGGATTGGGCATGAGGCTGATATGGTCGCGGATGATCATCAGGTCGCCCGTCGCATAGCTTCGGTTGAGACCGCCGGAGGCGTTGGTGACCAGCAGTGTCCGGACCCCCAGGTACGCCAGGACGCGGATCGGGAAAGTCACCTGCTCCATCGAATGCCCTTCGTAGTAGTGGAAACGACCTTGCTGGACGATGACCTGCTTGCCAGAGAAGGTACCGAAGACAAGGTTTCCCTCATGTCCCGGCGCCGTAGATCGGGCAAAGTGGGGTATATCAGCATAAGGGATGACAACATTACGAGTCACCGCTGCGGCGATCTTGCCCAGTCCGCTGCCCAGCACGATGCCGATCTCCGGATGGCTGTCGCCGATGCGTTCCCGGATGAAGGCGGCTGCCTCGTGGATCTTTCTGACGCGTTCGTCCATGCCTGTGCCCTTTTCGTTTCGATTCAGCAATATTACTAAAAAAAAGGCAATTCTCCAATTTTTCACTACCTTTGCTGAACAGACCATGAACCTGTTCCAGAAAATCAAGACCTGGTATTCCGCCCAGACCGACACGACGAAAGCCTTGCTTTGGATCGGCCTCGTCGCCGTCATCGGCATCCTCATCCGCTGGGACGCCGTCGTCGAAGGCATCAAGCATGGGTTCAGTTTTTATTCTTCCAAATGATGCGATTTCTCCGCCTGTCCCTTTTGTTGCTGACGTTGCCGCTTGCAATGATGTCGCCTGTTTTTGCGCAGGAACCGGTCATTTCGCAGGGGCAGCCGACGGAGATCGAGATGACGGCGGAAGAAGTGGCCGACAGGCTGCTCGACTATGCCGCCACATTTCTGGGAACACCCTATCGCTACGGGGCAAACGGTCCGAAACGCTTTGACTGTACGGGCTACACCCGCTATGTTTTCAAACATTTCGGCTACGATCAACTGAAGCGCTCCGCCAAAGACCAGTCGAAAGACGGACGCGAAGTGGACGTCTCTGACTTCCACAATCTCCAAAAGGGTGACCTCCTGCTGGTGGGCAGCCGGCACAACCCGAAAGTCGTAGGACATGTGGGCATCTTCGTGCGTCTGGATACTCTGCGTAACGATCTGATATTCATCCACGCTGCCAAACAGGGCGTCATCTACAGCCACATGTTCGCTGAATCGTATTACGCCCAGCGTTTTCTCGGTGCCCGGCGCGTCCTCCCCGATTTCGTGGACTACAATGTGGAGTTCGACAGCACGGCCAGCTATGCATTCAATCCGGATGAGGGCGTACACATTGCGCCGGACAGTCTGATCCTCTCGGATGCGGACCGGCGTATCGTCCTGTTCGAGAACGGGAAATGGGCATATGTTGCGGCGGACGGGACCCTGTCGATTCCGGAGAACAGCGGCCGCATCATCCTGGCCGGTGACGGTAACTGGGCGCCGGCACGCGAAGCGAAGGTCGTGATTCCGGCTACGGCCCTGCTGCCCGATCCCAAAGACCTGGAGCCGGACACCACTCCTACGCAGAAACCGGCGGCGAAGCCGGCCGTCACACCGAAAGACACAAGCCAGAAGGCTGTGGCCTCCGCGGATACGACGGGTCAGGCCGCACAGCCCGAAAAAGTCTATCACACAGTGGTCAAGGGCGATTCGCTCTACCGCATTGCCAAGAAATACGGCACGACCGTCGACAAGATCTGCCAACTCAACGGCATCACCTCCTCCACTATCCTCAAAGTCGGCCGCAAGTTGCGGGTGAAATAAGGATCAGAGCGCGATCCCCATGATGTAATCGTTCATGAAGTAGCCGTGCCCGATAGGGAAATCGCCTTCCCGGAGGATGGAGAAACCCATGTGCTTGTGGAAGTTCACAATCGGGTTGTAGCGGTTGACATGCAGTTCAATGCGGCTGGGCCAGCCGCAGGCGGCATTGCGGACGAACTGGAAGACTTGATCGACCATGTGACGGCCGATCCCTTTCCCCTTGTACGCGGGAAGGAGATACATCTTCTGGAATTCAAACAGATACACGCCGTCTTCCTGCAGGCCAAGGGGCTGGATTGAGAAATAGGCGCAGGGCTCGCCTTCCACGGATGCAATGAAATAAACATGACCGTCCTGCTCCATCTGCCGTTGCAGCGAACGTTCGGAGTACATCCAGTCCATCATGTACTCCATCTGCTCCGGCGAAAGGATCTTGCGGTAGGTATCGCGAAAGCACACGTCGGCCAACTCCCGGATGAGCGGAATGTCCTCCGGGGTGGCGCGACGAATGACGGGACAGGTCGTTTGCCTGGCTTCCATGGTCTATTTGGAAAGCCGCTGCTTGATGAGCCCGAGGGCGAACAGGGCCAGGTTGGCCCAGTTGATCACGGGTTTATCATTGCTGATGGACATCAGCCCATTGACCCGCTGCGAGAGCTGGCTCTGCTGGATCTGCATCTTCACACTGCGCAGGGAAGCTTCCAGTTCCTCATAGGTCTGGATGTTCGAATATCCTTTGTTACTTGTCATCTTCAAAAAACACTTTAACGAACAGTTTGACAAAGGAATCCCTGAAAAGGCGCTTGCGGAGGGAGATCAGCACGACCAGGGCGATCAGGAACACGCCGCAGACAATGGAACTGGCCACCGCGAGCGAGCCGGTCAGTTCGGCAATCCAATGGATCAGGACTACACACAGCAGACCCAGCACGATAATCGACACACCGCCAATCAGCAGTCCGGCGAAAATCCGTCCCAGTGCCAGCGAAAAACCTTTCGTGGCACTCAGTTTCAGCTCGTCGATCCGGAGGTCGACATAGTCTTTGACCTCGCTCATTGTTTCTGCTTGACAGCTTCTTCTACGGTCTCGACGGCGGCCTTTGCAGAAGCTTTTGCTTTGCCCTTGATTTCTTCAAAGGCATTGCCCAGCTCATCCATGCCGGCAGCAGCCTTTTCTTTGAGTTCAGCTACGGTTTCCTGTCCTTTTTCGGAGGTAAACAGCCAGGCGACAGCTGCACCTGCGGCAGCACCCGCCAGAAATGAAAAGAAATTGTTTGCGCTCATAGCTTGATGTATTATGCGGTTATTGTACTTTCGTGAAATAGCAGCCCGTTTCGCGGGATATCTGCATGTCTCCGATCTGCTCATAGACATGCCCCCGGTCCTTATGGAAGGGATAGAGCAGATTCTCGCCATAAGGGTGGGAAATCATGGCCACCGGATCGCCCGAAGCGTCCTGCAGCAAGGTCCAGACCGTTTCATAGGAAGGCTCTTCGGCAGAAAAGTATTTGTAGATGCCCAACTCATCGTAGGCGCCGTTGCGCGCACCGACACTCACCGTCCCGTCGTCGCGGAAGATCAGGCGTTGTCCGTGCCGTTCCCGCCATTCGCCGAAAATCCAGGGATTTTCAAGCCGGCGTTCCTGTTCCCGGATCATTTCAATACAGGCCAGCTCCTCGTCTGAAAGGATCTTGCCCGCTTTTTCCTGAAGGATTTGCTTTTGCATCTGCTGCAACTCCTCCATGCTCTTGCCCCGCAGGTCGGAAGGTTCGTTGAACGGAACCTTGCCCCGAGAACATCCTTCCAGCAGGAAGAAGGAAAACAGGCAGAGGCAAACAAGCCGGAAGAGAGCGTAACGCATGTCCATTTAATTTGATTCTGCAAGGTAATAAAAATCTCTTGATTTTGTATCTTTGCAAGACAAATACCTCTGTCGATGAAGAAAAGAATCACCGCCATACTCATTCTTACGCTTGCACTGGCCATCCCCGCCTTCGCCGTTTTCAACGAGCGCAACTTTTCCAAGACGCTGAGCATCCTCCGCTCAGAGCTGCAGCAGGAAATCCTGAAAATGGACATGATGCGCGAGCGCCTGGAAAGCAACAATGAACGCCAGCACGAGCAACTGGTTGAGATGACGAGAAAGTGCAACGAGCTGGCGCTGATCCTTTATTCGCAGAAAGAGGACTATACCTTCGACCTGACTTACGCGCTGGAAGAGGTAACCCGGCAATACAACGATTTCGAAAAACAGCGTGTCCCCTACGACGAGATCCTGGCACACATGAACCTCGAGATCGAACGCTATGAGCACCTGGCCGAAGCGCTGCGCCGCCTGCCGCCTGTCCTCGACAAGATCGACGCCATCCCAGATTCCCTGTCTTCCGTAATGGATTCCATCCTGGTACATGAAGCGAATCATCACCACGAAGCTGATTTCGATTTCGTCGGCAGCGAGCACCCCCACGAAGCGGAGTTGATCGAGCAGTTCGGGGAACTGGCGGAGACGGATCATGACGATTTTTATCTGGATACGCAGGGACAGGCCGACCGCGATTCCTGCCTGGCCTACACACTCACGCTGCTGGCCTTGTACACAGATGCCCGTGACAAGATCGCGATGGACAACGACCACTACGAGGGGATGCACAAGCGGCTGGAAGAGAGTTACATCTATGCACGGAACCGCTATGAATACATCCAGCGCAGCATCTTTCTCGGCGGCCAGGATTCCTATTTCAACGTGCTGCGCTCGTTCCCCCGCTATGCCCGGATTGCTTTGCAGGACGCATCCCGAAAATACGGGATCGGCAGTGAAATACCCGCCTTCCGGCAAAGCGAGTGGCGCGGGCCGATGGTGACCTTGTTTTTTATCCTGATTCTGGGATACATTGCCCTGGCCACACTGCTGAGCAAGCTGGTCATCCGGCTGCTCAGCAAAAAAGTACCCCTTTTCCAGTCCGAAGAATTCAATCTTCGCAGTCCGCTGATTACGCTGCTCTGCGGCATGGTCCTCTTCGCCCTGTCCGTGATGGTCGCCAAACTGACCATCCAGAACAATTTCGTACAGATGGCTTCGGGGCTGCTGCTGCTTTACGCCTGGCTGGTGGCTGCCATCCTGGCTTCCCTGCTGGTCCGTATTCCGGCCGCCTATATCCGCAAGATTTGGAAGCTGTATGTTCCCGTGGTCCTGCTTGGCCTGATTGTCATCACGTTCCGCGTCATCTTCATTCCCAACCGGCTGGCCAATCTCATCTTCCCGCCCATCATCCTGGGCTTCACGATCTGGCAATATGTCATCTGCCGGAAAGTGCGCAACGACAAGGAGGCGCGCAGCGACATGGTCTATGCCTGGATTACCTTTGCCGTCATGCTGTTCACGACGGTAATGGCATTCCTGGGCTATATCCTGATGGGCATCCAGTTCTTCATCTGGTGGGTTTTCCAGCTCTCAGCCATCGAGACCATCACGGCCATGTCCGTCCTGCTCGACCGCTATGAAAAGAAATACATCGTCAAGCGCAAGCTCGAATACAAGAAGACGCATACCATCTACGAACCGGACCGGAAAGATGCCTACATCGCCGTCACCTGGCTTTTAGACTTCGTCAAGAAGGCGTTGCTTCCGATTGTCGCCATCCTCTCCTTCCCGCTGTGTGTCTGGCTTGCGGCCGACGTATTCGACATGTCGGAAATCTGCAAGAAACTCTTCTTTGAACCGTTCTTAAACGTTGCCGACAAGGATGCGCAGGTCATCTTCCATGTCTCGCTCTACAAGCTCGTGATGGCCTGTGTCCTGTACTTCCTGTTCCGTTATATGAGCTACGCCCTGAAAGCCTTCTACCGCCGTTACCGCTTCAGCAAGCTGGCCGTACAGGAGGGAAAGACGCAGATCAAGGACAACGAAATCAATTTCACCCTGGCCAACAATGTCATCGGCATCCTGGTCTGGGGCAGCTACATCATCATCCTGGTCATCATGTTCAAGATCCCGGTCGGCACGCTGTCGCTGGTCGCAACCGGTCTGGCAGCCGGCCTGGGCCTGGCGATGAAAGACATCCTCAACAACTTCATCTATGGCATCCAGTTGATGAGCGGGCGCCTGCGCGTGGGCGATTACATCGAATGCGACGGCATTCGGGGCAAGGTGACGGCCATCAACTACCAGACTACGCAGATCCAGGCCATGGACGACACCCTGATCGCCTTCACGAATGCCTCGCTGTTCAACAAGTACTTCAAGAACCTGACTCGTGGCAGTGACTACGAATTCACGAGGGTCGTCGTCGGCGTCAGCTATGGAACGGATATTGAAAAAGTGCGTTCTCTGTTGCTGGAGGCCTCTCAGAAGCTGATGGGCAAGGACAAATACGGACGGAGCATCGTGGATCCCAAACGCGGCATTATCGTGGCAATGGACGAATTCGGCGACAGCAGCATCAACATCTCCATGAAACAGTTCGTGCTGGTGGAAGAGCGCTTCAGCTACATGGCACGTGCCAAGGAGCTGATCTACAACACGCTCAACGAGAACGGAATCACCATTCCGTTCCCGCAGCGCGACGTGCATATCATATCAGAGGAGCAGCAGTAGGGCACCTACCTGGACTTGGGCTTGGGAATCCGCTTGGCGGCGTCGATGGCGCCGGTCGGGCAGATGAGCCGGCACAGGTGACAGCCTACGCATTTGGCCCCGTTCAGGCGCGGGCGACGGTCCTCGCCGAAAATGATGGCCTGGTGTCCGCCGTCCTGGCAGGAAATGTGGCAGCGGCCGCAGCCGATGCATTTATCCAGATGGAATTTCGGAAAGACGATAGTGTCCCGGTCGAGTTCGGCAGGCGTCACGAAATGATGGATTTCCGTGCCGACCAGATCTTTCAACTGCGTAACCCCTTTTTCCAGCATATAGTTCTGCAAGCCGAGTTTCAGGTCGTCGATGATACGCTGGCCGTATTGCATCACGGCCGTGCAGACCTGGACGTTGGCGCAGCCCAGCCGGATGAAATCGAGGGCATCCCACCAGCTTTCGATACCGCCGATTCCGCTCAGTTCCAGTTTTTTCCGCAGCGGGTTGTTGGCTATTTCCAGGATGAAGCGCAGGGCGATGGGCTTGACGGCCCGGCCCGAGTAGCCCGAGATGGTCTTTTGCGTACTGACGGCCGAGCGGTTGTTGAGCGTCACTGACTTGATGGTGTTGATGGCGGAGATGCCGTCAGCGCCGGCCAAGTGGGCTGCAAATGCCACATTCGTCATGGCTGCCAGGTTGGGCGTCATCTTGGCGATGACCGGGATCGAGACGTTCCGTTTGACATAGTCTGTATACGTGGATACCAGTTCGGGGTTTCTTCCCACGTCGCTGCCCATGCCGGCCATTCGCATCTGCGGACAGGAGAAATTGAGCTCAACGGCATCGACACCGACCTTTTCAACCTCCCGGGCCAGTTTGATCCAGTCGGCTTCGTCCGTTCCCATGATTGACGCAATCACCACTTTCGTCGGATAGTTCTTTTTCAGGCGCCGCATAATGTCGAGGTCGAGACTCACGGAATTTTCGGAAAGCTGCTCCATGTTGCGGAAGCCTATGAACGACTCATGTTCGTTGCGGACGGCATCGAAACGCGGAGATACTTCATGAATATCCTCGGTACAGATGGTCTTGTAGTACACGCCGCCCCATCCGGCTTCCAGCGCTGAGGCGACCATTTCATAATTGGTGCTGACGGCAGAGGACGCCAGGAAAAAGGGATTTTCGCAATGGATGCCGCAGAAATCGATGGCTAAGGAGGGCAGCTTGTCCATGGCTGCGGGCTCAGGCAGCGCGGCAGCAAGTTCCCGGAAACGGATAGGCATGTCGTAATGGATGCAGGCTTTCTCTGCGGCTTCCAGTTCTTCCGGTGTCGCTTCTGCGAGCCAGTGGCCGGCCAGGCCGGCATTTTCAAATCGGATGGCGCGGATGGCGCGGGCAGGGTCTGCTTTCCTGCAAACGGCGCTACAGGGTGCATTTTCGCACAAAAGGCAGCGGGCGGCTTCTTTTTCAATACGGATCATGTCTATCGGATTTTATTCTTTGCCTTTAATATCAATGTGAAAACCTTCGTCAATCAAGGGCTGGACAAGCTGGCGCATCTGCTCGACGGTAAATGCTTCCAGCCCTTTTTGCGGCGTAGGGCGGTCGATGGTGTAGACCATGATCTTGCGGGGCTTGAGGTGACGGACGATGTCCATCCAGCCCTTCAGCACCTCGGGCGTGGAGGAGTCGAAATCCGGGCTCTTGAGAAACATGGTCTGGAGGATGAACTGGCCGTCGAAGCGGGCGAGCGCGTCGATGACGCGTTCCAGCGAATAGCCGGGCGCCGGCTGGTTGATTTTCGCTACGAGGGCGTCGGTAGGGGCGTCGATCTTCAGGATGGGGTTGTCCACCTTGCAGAGCGCCGCAAAGACTTCCGGCACGTGGACGCGGGTGGCATTGGAGAGCACCGACACTTTGGCGTCGGGGCAGTAGGCATCGCGCAGGAAGAGCGTATCGTCGATGATGCGGGGGAATTCGGGATTGAGGGTGGGTTCTCCGTCGCCGGAGAAAGTGATGGAATCGATGCGCGTTCCTTCGAGCATCAGTTCTGTCAGCTTGTCTTCCAGGTCGGCGCGGACTTTAGCGGCCGTCGGGAGCACGGTATCGTCGCGTCCGTCACGGTTCCAGCCGCATTCGCAGTAGATGCAGTCGAAATTGCAGATCTTGCCCCGGGTCGGCAACAGGTTGATGCCGAGCGAGCTTCCCAGGCGGCGGCTGTGGATGGGTCCGAAGACCGTTTCTTCTCTCATCATGGCAGGTCAAAATTTGTATAAAGTTAGCGATTATTTATCTTTGCAGGGCAAAAAAGAAAAAGAAATGTTCGTCTATCGCCACAAAATCAATTACTACGAGACCGACCGGATGGGTGTCACGCATCACTCCAATTATATCCGTTTCATGGAAGAGGCCCGTATTGCCTATCTCGACACCGTCGGCGCCAGCTATGCGCAGATCGAAGCGGACGGCGTCATCTCGCCGGTCATCGGGGTTGAGGGCAAGTTCATGCATACCACCACTTTCGACGATGTGCTGGAGATAGAGGTGTTTGTCAAGTCGATGACGACGTTCAAGCTCAAGCTCGGCTATGTGATGCGCTGCAAAGGCGTCGAAGTCTTTGAAGGCTGGTCGCTGCACTGCTTCCTTGACAAGGAGGGCCATCCCCTCGCCATCGACGATCATTATCCGCAATTACGTCCCAAGGTGCAGGCATGAGTTCCGAGGCGCTGTTCTGGCTGGTCATCGTCATCGTCGTAGCCGAATATGTCTGGTCCACGATCCTGACCCTGCTCAATATACGGGCCTCCCGGCAGCCGGTCCCTGCTTTGCTGGCGGAATTGTACGATGAAGAACGCTACCGCAAGCAGCAGGCCTATGCGATGACCAACCGCAAGTTCTCGCTGATTTCCGGCGCCGTAAGCACACTGGTGACGCTTGGCATCTTCGCCTTTGGCGGCTTCGCCCTGTTCGACGGACTTGCGCGTTCCGTCAGTGCCTCACCGGTGGTGCAGGCGCTCGTTTTCTGGGGCATTTTCTTTCTGATTTCCTGGTTCATCTCGCTGCCTTTCGACATCTACCGCACCTTCGTGATCGAGCAGCGCTACGGCTTCAACCGCACGACGCCGAAATTATATGCCAGCGATGCCGTAAAAAGCCTGCTGACGAGCCTGGTGATCATGGGCGCTGTCCTGGCGCTCTGTGCCTGGATCTATACCCTGACGCCGCGCTGGTTCTGGCTGCTGGCATGGGGCGCCGTGTCGCTTTTCTCGCTGTTCATGCAGTATTTCTATTCGCAGCTGATCGTGCCGCTCTTCAACAAGCAGACACCGCTGCCGGAAGGGGAATTGCGTACAGCCATCGAAGCATTCGCGGCCCGCGTGGATTTCAAGCTCGACAATATTTTCGTCATCGATTCGTCGAAGCGCAGCAGCAAGTCGAACGCCTATTTCACGGGCTTCGGACGCCGGAAGCGCGTGGTGCTCTACGATACGCTGATGGAGCAGCTCACGACGGAAGAAATCGTCGGCGTACTGGCCCATGAAATCGGCCACTACAAGCACCGCCACATCCTCCTGTCGCTCTTGGAAGGGTTTGCTACGAATTTACTGATGTTCTGGCTGTTCAGTCTGTTTATCGGCAGCGATGCACTGGCCGCGGCGGCAGGCTGCGAGGCAGCGTCCTTCCATGTGAACCTGGCGGTCTTCTCGCTGATCTACACGCCGATATCGCTCGTGCTGGATATCTTGACGAACATCGTTTCCCGCCGCCACGAACGCCAGGCCGACGCTTTCGCCGCCGCCCACGGTGTGGGCCCCGCCGAAGCCTCCGCTCTCAAGAAAATGAGTGCCAAATCCCTCGCCAACCTTACCCCGCACCCCGTCGTCGTCTTCGTCGAGTACTCGCACCCGACGCTCTATGAGCGGGTAAAGTTCCTGCAAGCCTAGTATCAGATTGACAGCACCGTCAGGACGTTGATCAGTTCCGGATCGATGGGCTTGTCGATCTTGACAGCCTTGCTGATGGGCACATAGACGATCTGGTCGTTCTTGATGCCGATCATGATGTTACGCTGGCCTTCCTTGAGGGCCTCGACGGCGGCCACGCCCAGACGGGAAGCCAGGATGCGGTCGTAGGCCGAAGGGCGTCCGCCCCGCTGGAGATGGCCCAGGATCGTCACCCGCACGTCGAATTCCGGATACTCTTTCCGGACACGTTCCGCATAGTGCATGGCGCCGCCCGTGCCGTCCTTGTGGCTTTCCGACACGATTACGATGGAACTGTTCTTGCTCTTGCGGATGCCGCGCCCGATGAACTGCGCGAGCTGGTCGATGTCGGTGCGGTCTTCCGGAATGATGGCGGCTTCAGCACCGGCGGCGATGGCGCTGTTCTGCGCCAGGAAGCCGGCATCACGTCCCATCACTTCCACGAAGAAGATACGGTCATGCGAGGTGGCGGTATCGCGGATCTTGTCGACACAGTCGACGATGGTGTTGAGTGCCGTGTCGTAACCGATAGTCGAGTCGGTGCCATAGAGGTCGTTGTCGATGGTGCCGGGGAGGCCGATGACCGTGACATCATGCTCACGGGCCAGTTCCTCCGCTCCGGAAAGCGAACCGTTGCCGCCAATGACGATCAGCGCACCGATATGATACCTTTTCAGGGTCTCGTAGGCCTTGGCGCGTCCTTCCACCGTCAAAAATTCATCGCTGCGGGCCGTCTTGAGAATGGTGCCGCCGCGCTGGATGGTGTTGCTCACCGATTCGCTGGTAAACTCCTTGATTTCACCGTTGATAAGGCCCTCCCACCCCCTGTAGATGCCGTATACTTTCAAACCTTCGAAGATGGCGGCGCGGGTGACCGCGCGGATGGCCGCATTCATGCCCGGGGAGTCACCACCGGACGTCAGTATTCCAATGGACAGAATTTCTTTTTTCATAACATTATGCTTTGTCGTATCGTTCAATATAGGCTTCCATCAATTCTTTCATGCGATCCTGCAGCAACTGCGTCTTTTCCTGGATCGATTCGGCATCCATCCCGCCCGTCTCGAAACGGAAAGGCGGAGCGATGATCAGGTGGTTGCTGTGATACTTCCGCGCCGGCCCGTCCTGATAGATCATGACGATCGGAACATTGGCGATCGCTGCCAGCATGGCCACACCCGGATGGAAAGGGAGCTGCTTCCGGTGCTCCCCATGACGGCCTTCGGGATAGATGACGATATGCTCACGGTCCTTGTGGAGCACTTCCAGCGAATCGTGGATCCAGCTCGTGTCGGCATGCTCCCGGTCGATGGGAATGCAGCCCGTATGGCGCAGCAGGAAGCCGAAGCCGCGCTGTTCAAAACGGTCCTTGGCGGCCAATGTATGGACAGGGAACTTGTACAGGGCCGTATTGATGATCCCGCCGTCGACGTGGCCGGTGTGATTGGCCACGATGATGGAAGGTTCGGCGAGAATCTCGTCCTTGCGGGCGGGATCGAGATAATGGATCTTCGGGTTGAAAAGGATGCGCGTCAGAAGGGCGAGCGGAGGATTGAGTTTTGTATCGGAAACCATCGTCGTTTGTCTATTCCAATTTGTAAAGTTAGGAATAAATGAACGGAAATGCAAACCCTGGTATCCAAGGTTTTTTTCTCCGTTCAAATGTTTGTCCGACTGTCCGCGACGCGTACCGGTTCGGAGTTTTTTATTTACCTTCGTAGTATCAGAACAAAGCAAATCATGAAGCGACTCCTTCCCTCCTTTTCTTTTCTGGCCCTCGTTCTTCTGACCGTGTCGTGCGGTCCGAAGTGGCAGGCTGAGCAGGCCGACGGATATCAGCGCATCACCCAGCGTGACGGTGCGACCCTCGGCTACGTTTCCGCACCGATCCTGGAGAAAAACGGCTATGCCTTCAAGGATCTCAACCGCAACGGGGTCCTCGATGTCTACGAAGACTGGCGCAAGCCGGCCGCCGAACGTGCCCGCGACCTGGCCGCCCAGCTTTCCATCGAGGAAATCGCCGGCCTGATGCTCTACAGCAGCCACCAGGCCGTTCCCGCGCCCGAGTTGACCGAAGCACAGCAGAAATTCCTGGGTGAAGACAACCTACGCCACGTGCTGGTGACCACGGTCGCCAGTCCGGAAGTCGCAGCGCGCTGGAACAACAACGTACAGGCTTATGTAGAAGGGCTGGGACACGGCATTCCGGCCAACAACAGTTCCGATCCCCGCAACGAGACGGCCGTGACGGCCGAATACAACGCCGGTGCCGGCGGACAGATCTCCCTCTGGCCCACCCCGCTGGGACTGGCTGCCACCTTCGATCCGGCCCTCGTCCGCCGCTTCGGAGACATCGCTTCGAAAGAATATCGGGCCCTGGGTATCGCCACGGCCCTCAGCCCGCAGATCGACCTGGCCACCGAGCCGCGTTGGAACCGTTTCGTCGGCACCTTCGGGGAAGATCCTGACCTGGACACCGACATGGCACGCGCCTATGTGGACGGCTTCCAGACCACGGAAGGCACGCGTGATGGCTGGGGCGGCGAGAGCGTCAACGCCATGGTCAAGCACTGGCCCTCCGGCGGTCCCGAAGAGGGCGGCCGCGACGCACATTTCAATTATGGCAAATATGCCGTGTATCCCGGCGGCGACTTCGCCGACCATCTCCGGGCCTTCGTCGAAGGCGCTTTCCGGCTCGATGGCCGGACGGGTTCGGCCACGGCGGTCATGCCCTACTATACCATTTCTACAGGCATCGATCCTTCGGGCAAGAATGCCGGCAACAGCTACAGCGAATATATCATCGGGCAGCTCCTGCGCGACAAATACCAGTTCGACGGCGTCGTCTGCACCGACTGGGGTATCACCCACGACAACGCCAGCATCGAGTCGTTCGACGGCAAATGCTGGGGCATGGAGACGCTGACGGTTCCCGAGCGGCACTATGCCGTGATCAAGGCCGGTGTCGACCAGTTCGGTGGCAACAATGACAAGGGCCCCGTGCTCGAGGCCTACCGGATGTGGTCAGAAGCGGAGGGCGAAGAAAGTGCCCGCGCACGTTTCGAGCAGTCCGCCGTCCGTCTGCTGATGAACATTTTCCGCACCGGACTCTTTGAGAATCCGTACGTGGATCCGGCAGCCGCCACGGCCACCGTGGGCAAGCCGGAATTCATGCAGGAAGGTTACGACGCCCAGCTTAAATCCGTAGTCATGCTGAAAAATCACGGAAACGTCCTTCCGCTTCAAAAGAAAAAAGTGTACGTACCCAAGCGGCACTATCCCGCATTTGCCGGACGCTTCGGCATTTTCGGCGCACATCCCGACTACTGGGATTATCCGATCGACCGAAAACTGGTCGAACAATATTATGAATGGGTTGACAGCCCGGCTGAAGCCGATTTCGCCCTCGTCATGATCCAGGAGCCGTACAGCGGAACGGGTTACAACGTGAAAGACCGCGCCAGGGGCGGTAACGGCTACGTACCCATCAGCCTGCAGTATCTCCCTTACACCGCCACTTACGCCCGTGCCGAGTCCCTCGGCGGCGGCGATCCCAAAGAGAGCTTCACGAACCGTTCGTACCGGGGCAAGACCGTCACGACCGACAATATCGACGACCTGAACACGGTCATCGCCACCCGCAAGGCCATGGGCGGCAAGCCGGTGGTTGTAGTCATTTCCGCCACGCGGCCCTTCGTTCCGGCTGAGTTCGAACCGTTTGCCGACGCGATCCTGACCGGCTTCGGCGTCCAGCACCAGGCCATCCTCGACCTGGTCAGCGGCGCGGCAGAGCCCTCCGGCCTG
>Ga0310696_10005902_pt1 | contig 14670 bp, 12 predicted proteins | sample AusTroGonzalo_MG_4_FD_203885 | JGI IMG/M metagenome (GOLD analysis project Ga0310696, IMG submission 203885) | Bovine rumen microbial communities from tropical cattle in Woodstock, Queensland, Australia - Gonzalo_02 (v2) (version 2) | ecosystem: Host-associated > Mammals > Digestive system >...
GACCGGACCAAGCTGGGCAAGGGCATTCCTGACTGGACCTTCGGCTTCACGCTCACCATGGACTGGAAGGGCTTCGACTTCAGCATGCTCCTCCAGGGCCAGCTCGGCGCCCAGACGCTCAACGTCACCCGCCGTACCGACCTGTATTACATCAATCTGCCGAAGTCCATCCTCAACCGCTGGACCGGCGAAGGTTCCACCAACGAGTATCCCCGCTTCGCTTTCGATTCGGCCAACGAGAACTACCGCGTTTCCGACTATTGGATGGAGGACGCCTCGTTCCTGCGCGCCCGCAACATCCAGCTGGGCTACACCCTGCCTTCCAGCCTCACCAAGATGGCTTTCATCTCCCGCCTGCGGCTGTACGGGCAGGTGGAGAACGCCTTCACGCTCACCAAGTACACCGGCTGCGATCCGGAAGTGTCCGGCGGTTTCCGGGAAGTGGGCGTCGACCGCGGTGTCTATCCCCAGAACAGGACCGTCACCTTTGGTGTCAATGTAACCTTCTAACAGACAACGGAAATGAAAAAGATAGTATTTGCACTCTGCGCCCTTGCCGTCCTCGTGACTGCCTGCTCCAAGGATTTCATCTATCCCCGGCACAACAGCTCCGAACCGCTGGACGAGTACTTCAATACGCCGGAGCGTCTCTTCCAGTGCCTGGTGGCCGCCTACGACCCCCTCGAGTGGTACGACTATGCTTTCGGCCAGTATGACAACCTCCACCTTATCTTCGACGTGATGGGTGACGACGTGTATGCCGGCGGCTCCAACGAGGGCGACCAGCCGATCATCGTCAAGACGCACTACTACACGGCCACCTCCACCGACGTGTGCAACCAGATGTGGACGGTCAACTATTCCGGCATCAACCGCGCTGCCACGCTCATCAAATACGTCGATGGCGCCGAAGGCGTGACCGAAGCCACCAAGAAGCTCTATGTGGCGGAGGCGAAGGTCCTGATGGCCTACTACTACAACATGCTGTGGAAGCTCTGGGGCAACATCCCTTACTGGGAGGAACTGCTGGAGACTCCGTACATCGCGCCCCAGCTGGGCCACGACGAGGTCTACGCCAGCTTCATCAAGCTGATCGAGGACGCCATCGCCCTCAACGTCCTTCCCATGAAGGCGGCGGTGGGCGACGAGGGCCGCGTGACCCTGGCCATGGCTTACATGCTGTACACCGAGGCCGTCCTGTACCAGAACGACCAGTCCCGCTACCAGACCGCCCTGGGATACATGAAGGAGATCATCAGCAGCGGTCAGTACGCGCTGGTGGCCGATTTCGCCGGCATCTGGGAAGAGAGCGGCGAATGGGGCCCGGAATCCATCTGGGAGATCAACTACATGTCTGAAGGCGGTATCCGCGACTGGGGCAACTCCATCGCCGCCGGCGGTCAGGTGAACTCCATCCTCACCGGCATCCCCGCCCCCAAGAACGTACCCGACTATCATGAAGGCTGGGGCTTCGGCACCATCGCCAAGTCGGCCTATGAAATGTATGACGACGACGACATCCGCAAGGACGGCGGTATCCTGAACTTCGAGAAGTACGCCGCCTCCCATCCGGGCGCGGAATACACCCCGCGTTGGCAGGATACGGGCCTCTGGAACCTGAAATACATCGCCCGCGAAGGCGGTAACCACGGTTACAAGGCTTCCGACAACGTCAACTACTGCAACAACGAGCGGATCTACCGCTATGCCGAGACCCTGCTGAACGCGGCCGAACTCTCCGTCCTCCTGGGACAGGATGGCAGCGCCTACCTCCAGCAGGTGCGCGACCGTGCCAATTGCCACGACACCGGCGTGTCCCGCGACGACATCATCCAGGAGCGCCACAAGGAGTTCGTGGGCGAAGGCAAGCGCTATTGGGACCTGGTCCGCAGCGGCCTCGCGGCCTCCGTCCTCAAGGCGTCCAACCACGAGTACCGTACCGTCGACTGGACCGAGAGCAAGAAGTACTGGCCCATCCCGCAGGGCGAGATCGACAAGGACCCGAACCTCGTGCAGAACAACTATTAATCCCCGCCCATCATGAAAACTATCTGGCAATATATCGCTATCGCGGCGCTGGCCGTTTCCGCCGCCGCCTGCACGCCTGAATACCCGGTTCCGAACCAGGCCGGCCTGCCGCAGGCTTCCGATCTGGATGTGACGATTTCCGTGGACCAGGCGACGAACTACGTCACCTTCACGATGAACAACAAGGGCGTGGTCCCGGTGTTCATCTTCGGCGACCAGAAGATCGACGGAAAGGCTTCCAAGCGCTATGCCTATACCGAAAACGGGGTATCCCTCCGTTTCCGTGACGCCGGCGAATACACCGTGGAGGTGAAGGCTTACAACGCCAACGGCCTTTCCCAGGGTTCCCTGGTGAAGACCTTCACCCTGGAGAACACCTATCGCGACCCGTTCAATCCGTCTCCGTACGTCAAGGCCATCACCGGCGACTGGGTATGGAACAGCACGGAGAACGGTCACTTCGGCTGCGGCCCCGTGGGCAATCCCCTGGGCTGGTGGTCCTGCGAGGCCAACGGCAAGAAGGGCTTCCTCTATGACGACGTGATGTCCTTCGACGCCGACGGTAACTATACCTTCAAGCCCGGCGATGGCAAGGCCTACGCCAACAAGGGTTCCGAGTACAAGTCCGAATTCAAGACCGCCGACGAGGATTACCTGTTCGATACCGCAGAGAAGACGACCAAGTACACCTTCGAGAACAACTGGAACGACGCCGGCATCGAGGAAATCTTCCTCGTGCTGGATCCCGGCAGCGAGCTTTCCTATGTCCCGCATAAGAGCATTGTGGAAGACCCCCGCTATCAGGTGATGGAGACCAAGACCGCCAACATGAAGAAGAAGATCCAGCTGATGGCTACGGTCTACACGCCCGACAACACCGACGGTATCTCCTGGTACTACGAGTTCGTTCCGTACGGCTCCAACCCCGGTGCGGCCGACCCGCTGTTCGGCCTGGAGAGCAAGACCTGGGTCCTGGACAACGAGAGCGCCGGCTACATGGGCTGCGGTCCCGACTTCGGCAACTCCGGCGGCTGGTGGAGCGCCGGTCCGCACGAGAAGGATTCTTACGGTCTGGTCGATGACGAGATCACCTTCTTCGCCAACGGCAAGTATGTGTTCGATCCGGGTGAGAACGGCATGGTGTACTGCAACTGGGAATCCGGCTGGCGTCCTGACGGTTATTATTCCGGCGACGGTTCCACCGACTACGACGCTCCGGCCGAACGGATGGAATCCACCTATGTGCTGGGCAGCGACGCGATCGGCGACTACATCGAGATCCCGGCCGGCATCCTGTATGGCTACATCCCGAAGCCGCAGGTCCTCTCTGAGACGAACCGTCTGTATATCAAGGAACTGACCGAGAACAAACTCTTCGTGGTGGCCAACTTCGACGGCATCTCCTGGCAGTTCATCTATCGTCCGAAGGACGGTCAGGTGGGCCCGGGTCCGGAACCTGATCCGTATGATTCCTATAATCCCGATGTGGAACTGGATGTGAACGGCGCCGGTAATCTCTGGAAGAGTGCCACGGTGACCAACGACTATTGGTATGCCAACGGCGGCTGGGCCCAGATCAGCGATCCCGAGGCTGAGGCACTGCCCGGCAACGGCCTGAAGGTGGTTATCCCCGAAGGGATCGGCGGCGGCGAATGGCAGGGCCAGACCAAGTTCCATACGGACATCCCCGCCAGCAAGGACAAGAAGTACGACTTCGGCATCACCCTCGAGGCCGATGAGGACAACACCGTTACCCTGAAGCTTGCTTGGGAAGGAAACGACAATGACAATGCCTTCTTCTACGCAAACGACATCGTGCTGAAGGCCGACATGCCCAGAACCGTCAAGTTCAAGGAAATTTTCCCGAAGAACAAGGATGGAGAGGCTATCGACTATGACAAGATCGTCCTCTTTGTCGACCTGGGCCGTACGCCCGCGGGTACCACCGTCGTTATGAAGGATATCTGCCTGCAGGAAAGCATCGTCCTGGACCCGAATTCGGACCGGAATCTCTGGAAGAGCGCCACGGTGACCAACGACTATTGGTATGCCAACGGCGGCTGGGCCCAGATCAGCGATCCCGAGGCTGAGGCACTGCCCGGCAACGGCCTGAAAGTGGTTATCCCCGAAGGGATCGGCGGCGGCGAATGGCAGGGCCAGACCAAGTTCCATACGGACATCCCCGCCAGCAAGGACAAGAAATACGACTTCGCCATCACGCTGGAGGCGGACGAGGACAACACGCTGACCCTGAAGCTCGCCTGGGAAGGCAATGACAATGACAACGCCTTCTTCTATCGGAACGATGTTCAGGTCAAGGCCGATGAACCCTTCACGTTCAAGGCGGTCAATATTTTCCCGCAGAACAAGGAAGGAGAGGCCATCGACTATGACAAGGTGGTACTCTTCGTGGACCTGGGCCGGACTCCGGCCGGTACGACCGTTTCGATGAAGGACATTGTTTTCCAGGAGCATTAGGATGCGGTTTCTGATGGACATAAAAGGGTTGCTGCTGCTTTGTGCGGCAACCCTTTTCACCGCCGCCTGCGACGGGAAACCGGTCGTGGAGCCCGCGGAAGCGACGCTGTCCGTCACTCCGCAGGCCGTCGACGCCACCTGGGAAGCCGTAACCGAAACGCTCTCCGTCACCGCCAGCGGCGACTGGGGGGTCTCCTCGGCCGACAAGGACTGGTGCACCGTGTCCCCTTCGGGCGGCATCAAGGGTAACGCGCCGCTCAAGGTGATCCTGCAGGCGAACCGGACCGGAGAGGAACGGGAGACCACCCTCACCTTCCGCTTCGGGGGCAAGACCCTGGAAGTTCCTGTCCATCAGGGGCTGAACGAGGACGACCTGCCCAAACCCGCCCCGGACATGGTGGTTCCGGAGGGGTATGAACTGGCCTGGAACGACGAGTTCGACCAGGAGAACGGCAGCATGCCGGACGTTTCCAAGTGGCGCTTCGAGAACAAACCGGCCGGCTGGGTGAACCACGAGCTGCAGACCTATGTGGCGGGCGGCGCCCGGAACGGGGTCAAGACCGCCTGGGTTGAGGACGGCGCGCTGAACATCCGGGCCATCCGGGAGGGGAGCGACATCATCTCCGCCCGGATGTATTCCCAGAAATCCTGGACCTACGGATACATGGAAGCCGCCATCTGGCTGCCGAAGGGGAAGGGCACCTGGCCCGCCTTCTGGATGATGCCGGATGATTTCAGCCGGGGCTGGCCGGGATGCGGCGAGATCGACATCATGGAGGAAGTGGGCTATCACGCCAATTACACGTCCTCGTCGATCCACTGTATGCGGTATTATCACTCCATCGGCACGCAGAAGACGCACGAGCAGTATACCGCGGGCGCGGAAAGCGGCTACCACGTCTATGCCGTCGAATGGACGGCCGACGCCCTGGAGTTCTACGTGGACGGGAAGAAGCACTTCACGTTCTCCAACGACAAGACCGGAAACGACGACACCTGGCCTTTCAACAAGAATTTCTACATCATCCTGAATCTCGCCTGGGGAGGCGACTGGGGCGGAAGCCAGGGCGTGGACGCGAACGCGCTCCCTTGTACGATGAAAGTGGACTATGTCCGCGTGTTCAAGAAAAAGTAAATGATGAAGCATATCCGCAACCTATTGCTGACGTCCCTGCTCCTGGCGTCCTTCTCCTGTGCGGAGCAAAAGCCGTCCACCGTGGGCTCCACGGCCGACGTGGAGCGCCGTGTGGAGCAGATCCTCTCCCGGATGACCCTGGCCGAAAAGATCGGCCAGATGAACCAGGTGTCCGCCGGCGGGGAGGTGTCCAACTATGCCGACGCCCTCCGCAAGGGGCAGGTCGGGTCCATCCTGAACGAAGTGGATCCCGTGAAAGTCAATGAGTTCCAGCGCATCTGCGTGGAGGAGTCCCGCCTGGGAATCCCGCTGCTGGTGGCCCGGGACGTCATCCACGGTTTCCATACCGTCTTCCCCATCCCGCTGGGGCTGGCGTCGACCTTCGATCCGGCGCTGGTGGAGGAAGGCGCCCGCATCGCGTCCGTCGAGGCGACCGGGCAGGGGGTCCGTTGGACCTTCTCGCCCATGCTGGACATCGCCAGGGACCCGCGCTGGGGCCGGATGGCGGAAGGAAGCGGGGAGGACACCTGGCTGGATGCCCGGATGGCCGAGGCGATGGTCCGGGGCTATCAGGGAAGCAGCCTGGACGCCACGTCCATGGCCGCCTGCATCAAGCATTTCGCCGGCTATGGCGCCGCGGAAGGCGGTCGGGATTACAACAGCACCTTCCTGACCGAACGTCAGCTGCGCAACGTCTATCTGCCGCCTTTCGAGGCGGCGGTGAAGGCCGGGGCGATGACGCTGATGACCTCGTTCAACGACAATGACGGCGTCCCTTCCACGGGCAATGTCTTCCTGGTGAAGGACGTCCTCCGCGGCGAGTGGGGCTTCGACGGCCTGGTGGTCACGGACTGGAACTCGATGGGCGAGATGATCAACCACGGTTTCGGCGAGAACCGGAAAGACGTGGCGCAGAAGGCCCTGGAGGCCGGTGTCGACATGGACATGATGACCTACGGCTATCTCTCGCACCTGGAGGAACTGGTCGGCAGCGGCGCCGTGAAGGTGTCCGACATCGACGCGGCCGTACGCAACATCCTGCGGGTGAAGGTCCTCCTGGGCCTGTTCGAGAATCCGTATGTGGACGTGGAGGCCGGCAAGGCCGTCCAGTATGCGCCGGAGCACCTCGAGGCCGCGCGGAAGACCGCGGAAGAATCGGCCGTCCTGCTCTGGAACGACGGCATCCTTCCGCTGGATCCGGCATCGGTCCGCAACATCCTGGTGACGGGCCCGATGGCCGACGCGCCGCACGACCAGCTGGGCACCTGGGCTTTCGACGGGGAATCGGCCCATACCGTCACGCCCCTCAAGGCCCTGCAGGAGCGTTTTCCGGGAAAAGTGACCTATGTCCCCGGACTGAAATTCAGCCGCGAGCGGCGAGACCGTTTCGATGACGTGGTGGCCGCCGCCCGGCGCGCCGACGTCGTCCTGGCGTTCCTGGGCGAGGAGGCGATCCTCTCCGGTGAGGCCCATTCCCTGGCCGACCTGAACCTGAAAGGCTCCCAGAGCGAGCTGCTCGCCGCCCTGCACGCCACCGGCAAGCCTGTCGTGGCGACGGTGATGGCCGGGCGCCCGCTGACCGTCGAGCGCGACCTCCCCAACTGCCGCGCGCTGCTGTACGCGTTCCATCCCGGAACGATGGGCGGCCCGGCCCTGGTGAACCTGCTCATGGGCGACGTCGCCCCTTCCGGCAGGACGCCGGTCACCTTCCTCCGTACCGTGGGACAGGCGCCGCTCTATTACAGCCACAACATGACGGGACGGCCCTACCACGGGGAAACCCTGCTGGACGACATCCCGGAGGAGGCCGGCCAGACCTCGCTGGGCAACACGTCTTACTACCTGGATTACGGTGCCTATCCGCTGTTCCCCTTCGGCTACGGCCTCACGTACACGACCTTCGCCTATTCCGACGTCACCCTGGACCGGGAGACGTATGTGGCGGACGATACCGTGACGGTTTCCTTCACGCTCGCCAACACCGGCGCCCGCGCGGGCACCGAGGTCGCGCAGGTGTATGTCCGCGACCTGGTCGGGTCGATTACCCGTCCGGTCAAGGAACTGAAGCATTTCGAGCGGGTGACCCTGGGACCGGGGGAGAGCAAGGCCCTGACGGTCCAAATCCCGGTGCAGGACCTCGCTTTCGTGGGCCTGGACGGCGTGAAGAAGGTGGAACCGGGCGAATTCCAGCTTTGGGTGGCCGGAGACAGCGCTTCCGGCACGCCGGTTTCTTTCAAGGTGCAGTGACCATGCTGAGAAACCTTCCCTGTCTCCTGGCCCTTGCGGCCGCGTTTTCCTGTCAGGATCCGGAAACGGATCCCGTCACGCCCGTGCCCGAACCGGAGGGCCCTTCCGCCACGGTATATGTGACGGACGTATCCGGAAAGCTGATGGAGGAGGGAACGGTCAAGCTCGGGAAGCCCGCCGATGCCATTTTCTACAAGGCGACCCTGAGCGGGGAGACCTTCCAGCAGGTGGACGGATTCGGTTTCGCCATCACCCACGCCAGCTGCTACAACCTGATGCTCATGCCCCAGGAGGACCGCCAGGCCCTCCTGGAGGAAATCTTCAGCAGGGAGAAGGGAATCGGGTCGTCCATGGCCCGGATCTGCATCGGCGGGTCCGATTTCTCCCTGGATGAATACACCTGGTGCGACATCCCGGGCATGGAGAATTTCGCTGTCCATCCGCTGGACCAGGAGTGGCTTTTCCCGGTCCTGGATGAGATTATGCGCATCAATCCGGACGTCCGGTTCATCGGCTCTCCCTGGAGCTGTCCCCGGTGGATGAAGGTCGCGGACGACCTGAAGAGCCCCTATGACGCCTGGACAGGCGGCCGGCTCAATCCCTTGTATTACGAGGACTACGCGGATTATTTCGTCCGGTGGATCCGGGAGATGGAATCCCGCGGGTATCCCATCTATGCGGTGACGCTGCAGAACGAACCGCTCCACCGGGGAAACTCCATGTCGCTGTACATGGGATGGAAGGAGCAGCGCGACTTCATCAAGGAAGCGGTGGGCCCGGCCTTTGAAGCCGCCGGCCTGAAGACGAAGATCCTCCTGTTCGACCACAACTACAATTACGACAACATCGCCGCCGAAGCGGACTATCCGCTCCACATCCTGGAGGATCCGGATGCCGCCCGGTATGTCGCCGGCTCCGCCTGGCACAATTACGGCGGCAGCGTGACCACCCTGGACAAGGTCCATGCGCGTTTCCCTGACAAGGACATCTTCTTCACGGAAGCTTCCATCGGCACCTGGAACTACCGGTTCGAGACTTGCCTGATCAACGACTTCCGGGACATTTTCCTGGGGACGCTGGGGCGATTCGGGAAGGGGGTCACCCTGTGGAACCTGATGCTGGACAGCGACAACAAACCCTTCCGTCCCGGCGGCTGCAGCAACTGTTTCGGCGCGCTGACCCTGTCGGCCAAGGACCATTCCCTCAAGGGTGTCGTGCGGAATTCCCACTATTACAACGTGGCCCATTGCTCGAAGGTCCTTGCCCCCGGCGCCGTCCGGCTCGGAACTTCGGGCTATACGGCGGACAAGGTGACCTATCAGTGGTACCGCAACCCGGACGGGTCCTATGCGGTCATCGCCCTCAACGAGGGGGACGCCGCCCAGATCAACTTCGTGACGGACCGGGTCTCCGTTCCCTGCAAACTGCCTGCGAAGAGCCTGGTATCCTTGATCTGGAAAGAATAGGAACGGATGAAAACCCGCCTGCGCGCCATCCTCTGGGCGGCTCTCGTCTGCCTGGCCTGTTCGGAGAAGGAAGATCCGGACGGAAACGGTCCGGTGGTGCATTCGGTGCGCACGGAGGTGTCGTCCCTGGTCATTCCCCCCGGAAAAACGGCAGACCTTCCGTTCACGGTCGAAGACAAGGATGCGCCTGTCCGGAAGGTGAAACTGCTCCTGGACGGAGGTAAAGAACCCGCTGAAATCGTTGTGAAAGAACTGGTTGCCGAGGCAGAAGCCGGGTCGTACCGGCTTGTCCTCCGCGATGCCGGGCTTGGCGGAAGGTTTGACCTGTCGGTCCATGTCGCCGTCGCCCAGCAGAATCCTTCCTCCGGGGTCGAATACTACGTACAGTCTCCCGCGGTCCGGATCCAATCCGACCCCTGGCCGGCCGGGATGGTCCAGACCGGCCTCCCCGTCGTCTTTGTCAATACGGAAGGCGGCAAGGCGGTCCAGTCCAAGGAGGAGTTCCTGAAGGCCACCGTGCAGATCGTCGGGACGGAAAACCTCGACGGCCTGGACGCGGTCTCCTGCCAGATCCGCGGCCGGGGCAACACCACCTGGACCTGGCCCAAGAAGCCGTACCTGCTGAAACTGGACGAGAAGCAGCACATCTTCGGGATGCACAAGCACAAGCGCTGGGTGCTGCTGGCCAATTTCATGGACCGGACCCTCATGCGGAACCTCGTGTCGATGAAGGTGGCGTCGATGATGTCGAATCTCGCCTGGACGCCCGGCTGCCAGCCGGTGGAGCTGGTCCTGAACGGGAAGCATGTGGGGTCGTACCTGCTGATCGAGCAGGTACGCGTGGACAATCACCGGGTGAACATCACGGAGATGACAAAGACGGACAACGCCGGCGACGCAGTCACCGGCGGCTATCTGCTGGAACTGGACTTCCACTATGATAACAAGTACCAGTGGAAGGACTACCATGGCAGCAGCAACCAGTCGTGGGACGGCATTCCCTTCAGCGTCAAGTATCCCGATGAGGACGACCTCACCACGCAGCAGTTTGCCTATATCAAGAAATATGTGTCTGATGCGGCCACGGCCCTGTACGGCGCAGATTTCAAGGATCCGGAAAAGGGCTACGCGAAATACATCGACGTGGATTCTTTCATCGACTACTGGATCGTTTTCGAGGTGATGGGCAATCACGAGCTGGGGAATCCCGGCAGCGTGTACATGCACAAGGACCGCGGCGGCAAGTTGGTCGCCGGCCCCTGCTGGGACTTCGACTGGGGCGTCCTGTCCTACAACACGTCCCCCCAGGCCCGCACGGGCCTCATCAACGGCAGCGCCATCTGGTACGGCCGCCTGCGGCAGGACCCGGCCTTCGAAGCGAAGCTGAAGGCCCGCTTCGAGGAGCTCCTGCCGAAGTTGGAGACCATCCCGGACTATATGGATGAATGCGAACGGATGCTCACGGAATCGGCCCGGCTCAATTTCGCCATGTGGAATCCCGCCCAGGACGCCTCCCAGAACGGCGGCAAGATCATTAACGGCGACGAGAACATGACCTTCCAGGACGCCGTCGCGCTTCTGAAATCGATTTATAAGGATCGTCTGAGGGTGATTCCGACGAAACTCTAATCCTCCCAGGAGAGGGTACGGCTGTTGTCCGGGTTCACCCGGATATGGACCTTCAAGGTCTCCTCCGGAAGGAGGTCCTCGATGTTCTCCGGCCATTCCATCAGGCACAGGCATCCGCTGTCCAGATAGTCGTACAGGCCGATGTCATAGGCCTCTTCCAGCCGCTCAATCCGGTAAAAATCAAAGTGATACATCGGCTCGCCCGAGCCGGTGCGGTACTCGTTCACGATGGCGAAGGTGGGGGAGCTTACGGCATCTTCGCTCACGCCGAGCCGCTTGCACACCGCTGTCGTGAAGGTTGTCTTTCCGGCGGCCATGGGCGCGTAAAACGCGATCAGTTTATGCTTCCCGATCTCTTCGAGAAACTCCCCGGCCGCCCGGTCCAGGTCCTGCAGGTCCCTGATATGGATTTCGTGCGTCATAATACGGCTGCCGCGATGGCCCGGTTGATGAATTCGTTGAGGCTGATGCCTAAGGAAGAAGCTTTATTAGCGGCATCGGAATGCAATTGGGAGGTCATACGGAGAAGCAGTTTCCCATTGTAGGGTTTTTCCGGAGCCCTCCCTTCTGCTTTGCAAGTTTCCAGATAGTCATCGACGGCATCCTCAAAATCCTTTTTCAGATTCTCGACAGTATCTCCCTCATAAAGAATCAGCGAATGTTTCAGCCCGGAGACTTTCCCAATAAGGATATTGGCACTTTCGTCGTATTCCACTGTTCCGGAATACCCTTTATATCTCAGTTTTCCCATTTTGAATGCTGTTAATAAAATCTCTGATATTCTTCAGCGTCTTCCGTCCGACGATTTTCCCGGGGTGAGGCCTGTGCATCTTGATGTGAATGTTCCCTCTCATAAAGTCCGTTCTTGATCCTGATTTACACCAGGGTTCATCATGGTAAAGCCATAATACCCCATCACTCTTTTCAATTCGTCAAACGTAAAGTCGTATGGTAAAGATTGAAACCGTTCAATCAGTTTGTCTTTCGTTGACATGGCAAAGATACTAAAAATGATATCAAATTACAAATCCAGAATATTCCTCCGGTCCAGGAAACGGTAGCCGGCGGCTTCGAGGAGATGGTTGGGGGCGATTTCGGGGAGGCCGGCGAGGTCGGCGATGGTACGGGCGATCTTGATGATGCGGGTATAGGCGCGGGCGGAAAGGCCCAGGCGGTCGATGATGCGCTCGAGGGTGGCTTTGCAGTCGGGGGAGAGGGGGCAGAAGCGTTCCAGGTGCTTGGAGGACATCTCCGCGTTGGTGAAGATGCCGGTGCCTTCGAACCGCTTCCGCTGCACTTCCCGGGCTTTCAGCACGCGGGCGGCGATGGCGGCGGAGGGTTCGCCTTTGCGTCCCTCAATCAGGGCGGCGGTAGGGACGGCTTTTATAAATAGTTGAATATCAATTCTATCCATCAAGGGTCCACTGAGCTTCGAAAGGTAGGCGGCCCGCTGTCCGACGGAGCAGGTACAGCGGTCGCCCTCACCGTAGTAGCCGCATGGGCAAGGGTTGGAGGCCGCGACAAGCATGAAGGAGGCGGGATAGACGATCTTCGCCTTGAGGCGGGAGATGGTGACTTTTCGGTCCTCCAACGGCCCCCGGAGGGCTTCCAGCGTGGATTTGGGCGCTTCACAGAATTCATCGGCAAAAAGAATTCCCCCGGAAGCGAGGCTAACTTCCCCGGGGAGGATGTTTTCGCCGCTGCCCCCGCCCAGGATGGCCGCCTTGGAGGCCGATATGTGCGGGGCGCGGAACGGCCGCCGCCGCATGAGGCCCAGGTGGCCTGTCGTCTTGCCCGCGACTGACCAGATTTTGCTGGTGACCGACGATTCCTCCCGCGTCATCGGCGGCAGGATGCCGGCCATGGCCTTCGCCATGGAACTCTTGCCGCTTCCCGGACTGCCGATGAAAATCAGGTTGTGGCTGCCTGCAGCCGCGATTTCCACGCCCCGCTTTGCGCTTTCCTGCCCGAGGATATCGGCAAAGTCCATGTAATCGGCCGTCGCGGGCCGCTCCCGTTCCTCCCGTAGGGCGGCGCCATAGCATTCCGTATTCCAGATGAGAAGGTCCGACGGGTCGTCGTCCTCCTTCTCTTCCAGGATGCGGAGCACGTCGTCCAGCGTCCGGACGCCGAAAACCAGCGTCTCGTCGAAATCCACCGCCTCCAGGGCCGACCGTTCCGGCAGGATGGCGCCCCGGAATCCGTTCTGTACGGCGAGTTCTACCATGGGCAGTGTCCCCGCGACGTAGCGGATGCTCCCGTCCAGGCCCAACTCGCCCATGATCAGGTACTTCTCCAGTCCCGGGAGCGATCGCTGCTCCGAGGCGGCGATGATTCCCAGGGCGATGGGCAGGTCATAGCCGCTGCCCTGCTTGTGCAGGTCGGCGGGTGCCAGGTTGATGACAATCTTCTTCCCCGGAATCCGGAACCCCTTCGCCTGCAGGGCCGTCACCGTCCTGAGTAAACTCTCCTTCACGGCCGCATCGGCCAATCCGACCAAATAACAATACTTTCCAATAGTTCCAGATTTATATCCCTATTACCTTCGATAGAGGTACATTTCTGGAACACTTCTTACCTTCATTCGAAGGTAGGACCTTTTGGAAAGACCGGCCGCGTTCCAAGCTGTTAGATGTTGTCTGGTGCTGCCACGAACCTCATCATGGTAAAGAAGAACGACAAACCCAAGACTCCCCGCATCTACTGCTCCGAGGAGACCATCAAGGAATTTCACAAGTGGATGGTACACTTCCGCTACGTATACAGAAAGAAGGTCACCTACGAAGACGTCCTCATCAGGGCGATGGAATGCCTCGAACTCGGTGAAATCGAAGTGGCAGACTCGAAGAGAGAGTGGGAGCTCAAAGCAGAGCACCAGCGTGAACTCAAGAACCAGAAGGAATAGAAGAATCACAAACAGTAACATGGACGGCCGTGCATCCACACGACCGTCCATAAAAACCAAAACCATCATCACTATGAAAATCGGCATCATCAACCCCGACAACAACACATTCACCTCCGTAGACCAATGGAAGAAAGATCCCGAGCCGAAGAGAGCGAACCTGATTGCAATCATCAACAACGAAGCGAACCATCTCGTATTCGCAAAGAAATACCTGCCGAGAAAGACAACGTACGGTAAGGCGCAATCAATGATTGACCGTTTCGGAGCCAAAGGAGCCGACCTTAAATTCCGCCTCCCGACGCGAAAGGAATGCCTCGATATCTATGACGCATCCCTGACAGACGAATTCAAGGACGCCCTTGAATTGCTGCATGGGAACCTGCTGCAAAACACCGAAATCTGGACACAGGACCTCATAGAAGACACAGAGGGAGTCTTCAACTGGACGTTCAATATGCTATTCGGAACACTGAACTATGAAGGAGAACTGTTCAAGGCCGGAATACTGCCTGTCCTTTGCGATTGTCAGGAAACGATGATTCCGTGACATCCTCGATGGAAAAAAGAGAACGGGAGGCTCCTGTTTCCAGGTACACCCCCCGCAATTGCAAAGGTAGCAATTATTTCTGAATCTGCAAGGGAAAACCAATGGTCGCCATATACTCCGTAATCTCGGCGACGATACACTCGCCCACGCCCCTGAACTTACGGATCTCATTCGGCGAATACTGCGACAACTGACCGACGGTCTCCATATGGTTCTTTTCAAGGGCATTCTT
>Ga0310696_10005904_pt1 | contig 14668 bp, 13 predicted proteins | sample AusTroGonzalo_MG_4_FD_203885 | JGI IMG/M metagenome (GOLD analysis project Ga0310696, IMG submission 203885) | Bovine rumen microbial communities from tropical cattle in Woodstock, Queensland, Australia - Gonzalo_02 (v2) (version 2) | ecosystem: Host-associated > Mammals > Digestive system >...
CAACAAAGGCTACGACCAGTGGTACAACTATTATTTCACAAAATACAGTGATTCCTACTTCCGGAAAGTCCCGGTGGCCGAGGTTTACGATCAGGACGGCAATGTCCTTTTCAGCTCCTTCGACGAGTATTCGGATCCGGTCCGGAAACGGTATGGAAAGACAGCATCCTCCGACTTGATTCCTTTCCTGGAAACCCTACTGGGCCCTGCAGAAATCCCCGACACCTACGAATCCACCGACTATTCGAAGGACGGCGAAGTGATGACGCTGCAGAAAGCCTCCGTCGGGAAGGGCATCGACCTGGTATTCCTGGGCGACGCCTACACCGACCGGGATATGGGCAAAGGCGGCCTCTATGAGAAGGTCATGAAGCAATCCATGGAAGAATTCTTCGCCATCGAACCGTACAAGTCGTTCCGCAACCGCTTCAACGTGTATGCCGTGAAGGCGGTTTCGAAGAACGCCCGGATCGGCGACGGCTGTCAGACCGCCCTTTCCGTCCGGTTCGGCAACGGATCCTATGTGGAAGGCAACAACGACAAGTGTTACGAATATGCCATGAAGGTACCGGGCATCAAATCCCGGGACAACCTGCTCGTCACCGTCCTGGTCAATTCGCGCCGCCATGCCGGCACGACCTTCATGTATGCCGACGGGCAAACTTGCGTGGCCTACCTCTCTTCCATGGACAACGATCCTTCGGTCTTCGGCTCCACGCTACGTCACGAGGCCGGCGGCCACGGCTTCGCCTTCCTGGCCGACGAGTACAGCCAGTATGCGGGTACCCCGCCGGCCGAGCACATCGCCGACTATAACGATGCGTACAGCAAGTACGGGTGGTACTCCAACGTGGACTTCACGAACGATCGGCAGAAAATCCGCTGGAGCGCCTTCCTGGCCGACGACCGCTACAAGAATGAAGTCGGCATCCATGAAGGCGGCGCCCTCTACGAAAAAGGCGCCTACCGGCCGACGCCGAACAGTATGATGCGCGAAGATCTGGAATACTTCAACGCGCCTTCCCGCTGGGCCATCTACCAGCAGATCATGAAGCGCAGCGGCGAGAGCCCCAGCTTCGACGCCTTCCTCACCTACGACGCCGTGAACCGCAAGAGCGCATCCCAGTCGGCGAAAAAGGCCGCCGCGGACAGCGCCCGCCAGCCCTTCATCCCGACCGCTCCGCCGGTGATCGTCAAGTAGGGAGAAGCGCCTGCATGTAGAAAGACGGCGGCCGTGGTCCATCCACGGCCGCCGTTTGTTGGACAACCAGAAAAATGGTGTAACTTTGAGTTTTGATTGATGCCCATGACACAAGCGCCCGAATACGGAAGGACCCGCAATAGCCTGAGGAACAGCGCCACCGCGCTCATTCTCCAGGTGATTGCCATGCTGGTCGGCTTCTTCTCCCGGCGCATCTTCATCCGCATCCTGGGCGTGGAGGTGATGGGCCTCAACACGACCGCCTCCAGCATCCTGGATTTCCTGAACCTGGCTGAACTGGGAATAGAAACCGCGGTGGCCGTCACGCTTTACAAACCGCTTTTCAGCCGGGACGAGCAGTCCATCCGGGAGATTGTCGCCCTGCAGGGACGCCTGTACCGGATCATCGGATCCATCGTCCTGGCAGGAAGCCTGGTCGTGTTCTGTTTCATCCCGCGCATCTTCGGGAAATCGCCCCTTCCCCTCTGGTATTCGTACGCCACGTACGGAGTCCTGCTGTACTCTTCCCTGCTTTGGTATTTCTTCAACTACAAGAAGAATGTCCTCTTTGCAGACCAGAAGAATTACAAAGTGCTGCTTTGTACAAAGCTGGTCGCGCTGGTCAAGCTCATCCTCCAGACCCTGGCGGTTTTTTATCTGGAACACGGGTATATCTGGTGGCTGGGCCTGGAGGCCGTTTCCGCCACCATCAGCGCCATTCTGATCGGCATCATCGTCCACAGGAACTATCCCTTCCTCCGGGAAAAAGTCCCGGTCACCAAAGCCCTCAGGCAGAAGTATCCGGACATCATCCAGAAGACCAAGTATATCGCCTTCCATAAGCTGGGCGGATATGCCGTGGCCAAATCCAGCCCGATTTTCATCTACGCATTCACCTCCCTGGCCGTCGTGGGCTATTACGGCAACTACCTGATCCTGACCACCAACCTGACGGCCATCCTCACCGCCCTGTATAGCGGCGTCTCCTCCGGGATAGGCAATATGGTCGTTGAGGGGAACAAGAAGCTGATCATGAAGGTTTTCCGGGAGCTTTTCTCGTCCAGGATGCTGATTGTCGGAGTCTGCTGCCTGTGCCTGTGGTTCCTGACCGATCCCTTTGTCAGCATCTGGCTCGGCCCGGAATATGTGCTGGGACATTCCACGCTTGCCCTGATCATCTTCCAGTTCTACATCAGCAATACGCGCAATGTCGTGGATGACTACCTGACCGCTCACGGCCTGTTCCACGATATCTGGTCTCCCATCGCCGAGGCGGCGATCAACGCATGCCTGTCCATCCTCCTGGGCCGCCGGTTCGGCCTGGACGGAGTCCTGGCGGGCGTCATCATCAGCCAGGTGATCATCACCCTCTCCTGGAAGCCCTTCTTCCTTTTCCGAAGCGCCCTGCACGAGCCGCTTTCCTTCTACATCTCGCTGTACGCCCGATGCCTGGTTCCCGGAATCATCGCATTCGTCACGCTGCACTTCCTTCTTCCCTTGCTGCCGATAGACCCGTCCGCCTCCTTCTGGCTTTTCCTGGCCTATGCCGTCGTCACCGGGCTTGTCGCCTTTGCAGTTTACGGAGGATTGCTGTCCATCTGGGAGGACGGTCTCAAGGACTTCACTTCCCGGATCCTCCATGTTCTCAGGCACCGATAGCGGGAATTCAGCAAATTATACCTACCTTTACGAAATGGAAGGAAGACAGGCGGTCACCCGGGTCCTCGGGATCCTGAAACAGGAAGTGCTGACGGCGGAAGAGCGTCAGCTTCTCTCTTTCGCCCTGGCACCTACCGTATCACAAGAAAACCTGGATGCCTTTCTGGAAGGATGGGATATCGAGGAATCGCCCTTTCCCAGCATTCTCCTCCTCTCCTATCTGATGAAAACCCATCCGGAGCTTTCTTTCCCGGATTCCGTGATGCCCCGGCTCAAAGGGGTCCTGACGTATTGCCGGTTCCAGAACCTGAAGCTCTTCGCCCATTTCTCCAAGATTGCCGCGAAGCTCGCGTCCCTGCAAATACCGATGGTCGTTCTCAAAGGAGGCGCCATGAAAGTGTACCGCCCGGATTTCCCGCGATGGATGGGAGACATCGACATCCTGGTCCGGGAACAGGATTTCCACCAGGCGGCCGAGGCGATAGAGTCCATGGGCTACTGTCCGCTCAAATGCGCGCACAGCTGGGATTTCAGTGTGGGAGAAACCCAGGAGGGTGCCATCGACCTGCACCGATACTTCCAGATGAATACCGGAAAGGAATCTTCCCTGAACGAGGGCCTTTTTTCCCGTGCGCGGGAAGTGAGCGTGGCCTCCGGCAAATGCCTGCTCCCCTGCCGGGAGGATATGGTCTTCATCGCGCTGGTCAACCTGTACAAGAACCTGGCCGGCAAGACCAGTTCCGGCAGCGTGCTCAATGCTTTCATCGACCTGAACTACTTCCTGGACCGGCCGGACGGCTTCGACTGGGAGATTGTCCGGGACAATGTCCGCAGGACCGGGACGGAAATCCAGGTTTTCCTTTCTGCCGCCTTTGTATCGACACTCCTGCCCCATGCTTTCCCGGACGATTTCCTGGACGGCCGGATGGACAGCGACCTGGCAGGGCGCCTATGCCTGGAACTTCTGTACCAGCGGGAGGTCATCAGCCCGTTAAGGGCGGAAATAGGCGTTTCCAACGTCATCAAGGCTTTCAAGACAGTCCGGCCCATCCTGCCCTACATCGGCCGCCGGATCCGGCTGTTTTTCCTGAAAAGGACGGGCTATCGGACCCGGGTGGCCATTCTGAAGAAAAAAGGATACGTATAATACCTACGCACAATGGTCCTATCGCTGAATGAGCAGCAGAGACAAAACTGCTTCCTCCATCTCAGGAGCTTTCTCGAGCCCCTGACGACGGATGCGGAACCGTTTTACATCCAGGTGGGCGGAATCAAGACCGTACGGGTCCTGTCCTGCGACCCGGAAGCGGCGCCCATGATCCGGCGCCAGCTTGCCTGGTCCCTGACCGAACCTGTCCCGAACCCGGATGCGACCCTGGTGCTCTGGCGGGAGAAAGTGGACGCATCCTTCCACCAGCGCGTCCTGGGCATCGGCGTGGAAGACGACGGCAGCGGGGACAATCTGATCCTGGCCCTCCGGGAGGGCGACGGCATCCAGCCTTTTGGCGAAGTCAGCTATGAGAACCATACCGCAAACCTGACCGACGGGGACTGTTCGTTCTATTGCGTCGAGAGTTTTGCGGCCGAAGAGTGGATCAAGGAAGGGCACCTGTTTGTCCATTGGCTGTATCGCCTGGCCGACACGCCCACCTCGCATCTGGTGCACGGCGCCTGCATCGGACTGGACGGGCAAGGAATCCTGTTTTGCGCGCGGGGACAGCGCGGCAAATCGACGCTGGCCGTGACGGCCATGCTCCGCGGATTCGAATACGTATCGGACGACTACCTGATTCTCGAGAAGTCCGCCGAAGCGCTGGCCGCCTCTCCCATCTATTCCATCATCACCCTGTCGCCGCGGATGTATAACGCCTTGTACGATGACCTGGACAAAGCCCGGTTCATCTGTAACAACGCGCGCAAGGACAAGTATGTTTTTGACATATCCGGCTATGGTTCCGCCCTCAGGCGCGCGTATCCGGTCCGGTTATGTATCTTCCCGGAGATAGAACCGTCCCTGACCCAGGCCGTCATAGAACCTTGCTCCGCCGTCCAGAAAGGGCGGGCGATCACCCATCTGGTCCATTCCACGGTACTTCAGATGCAGGCACAGGGGGATGCCGGCACGGTCCGCAAGCTCATCGCCATGCTGCAGGACCTCCCCTTCTATTCCATGCGGCTTTGCCCGGATATCTACGCCAACGTGGAAACCTTGAGAGAATTCTTACTATCTTGCAGATAAACCAACACTTATGGAATCAAAGAACTATCGGCTGAACGAATCCAAGATGTTCGCGGACATCACGGACGGGATTGCCATCATCATCAACGCGGCTACCGGCATCTATTACGGCATGAACGGTTACGGGACAGGCATCTTCGACAACCTGCTCGCCGGCTCCTCCACGGATGACATCCTGGCGGCCATCCAGGAGATCCCCGGTGCTCCCGCCAACGCGGAGGAATCCTTGTCCGCATTCCTGGAGACCATGCTGGGATTTGAGATCATCCTCCCGGCGGAAGCGAGTTCCCGCAAGGCTTCCCTGGTGGCCAAAGACGCCGTATTCGACCAGTTCATCCCGGTATGCAAAGAGTACAAGGATGTCCAGGAACTGCTTTACGCCGATCCGATCCACGAAGTCAGCGAGGAAGAAGGCTGGAAGCCGGAAAAGTAGGCCCGCGCTATGCCTGCCGTATCAGTCATCGTTCCCGTCTTCAATTCCGAGGCCTTCCTGGACAAATGCCTGGAGAGCCTGGCCTGCCAGACCCTGGCGGACCTGGAGGTGATCTGTGTCGATGACCACTCCATGGACGGCTCCCCGGCCATCTTGAACAGACGGACGGCTGGAGACAGCCGGTTCAAGGTGATCACCTTTGCCGATAACCGAGGCCCTTCCGCGGCGCGCAACGCCGCCCTGGATGCCGCGCTTGGGGAGTACGTCGCCTTCGTGGACAGTGACGATTTCATCGCCCCGGATTTCCTGGAGAAACTGTACCAGGCCGCCGTTTCGGGCGATGCCGATGTGGCCAAAGGTACGCTGAAGAACTACGACCCGGTCAAGGGCGTCTCCTACCAGCGGGAGATCTTCAACCTCAATTACCGCATCAAGGAGCACAAGGCCTGGTTTTTCATGACCTATACCAGCGCCATCTACCGCACCCGGATGCTTCGCGAACACGGAATCCGGTTTGACGAGCGGCTCCGTTTCTTCGAGGACCCCCATTTCTCCATCCGGGCGGCTTTCCACTATAACCAAGTGGCCGTCGTGGACGATGCCGTGTACTACTACACGGACAACCCCCATTCCGTCACACGCGCCTGCAACGACACCCGGCCCATCCAGGACCTGATCACAGGAGCCCAGGACCTGATGGACCAGATGGACGCCCTTCCGATTGAGGGCCAGCATTACAACATCGTCTTCGCTTTCCTGATCGACCAGTTCGCAGGCTGGTTCCAGAAGTATTATGCGCCCGACGCCGTCACGGAACTGGCCGCCTCCGGTTTCAGCGGAATCGTGGACCGGTGCCGGGATTTCCAAGCCTGTATGTCAACGTATCTTTTCTTCCGGAAAGAGTCTGACCGCAGGAACCTGATCAGACAAATCAAGAAGGACCTGCATGGCTGAGATATCTGTCATCATCCCGGTTTTCAATACGGAACAGTACCTGGACCGGTGCCTGGATTCCGTCCTTGGGCAGGACTTGGAGGACCTGGAAGTCATCTGTGTGGACGATGTGTCCACGGATGGCTCCGCCGCGCTCATCCAGCGCCGGGCCCGGAAAGACAGCCGCTTGCGATACATCCGCCAGGAGGTCAATGCCGGGCCCGGACAAGCCCGCAACCGCGGCATCGACGCCGCGACCGGCCGCTACGTATACTTCCTGGATTCGGACGATTGGATCGAGCCCGATCTGCTGTCCCGGATGCTGCGGATGGCCGTTGAAACGGGACGCGACGTCATCATCAACAGCAGTTTTGTCAAAGAATATGATGGAAACGGCAAGAAGGAATACGGCACCCGATTCGGATTTCTGGAAGAAGCCCCCCGCGCCTACGACACGGACACGGTCCTGCTGCTGTTCCCGCCGGTCCTGTGGGCCCGCCTGTACCGCCGCAGCTATCTGGTAGACAACAACATCCGGTTTCCCGACCTTCGCGGCGGCGGAGAGGACAACTACTTCACCACCCTGGCCGAACTGCCCCTCCCCGACCTGTTCGTTTTCCGTGGGCCCTACTACCATTATTTCCAACGGGACGATTCCCTGGCGCACCTCCGGGAGGCGGGCTATGATTTCATCAAGAGTTTCCAGGCCCTGTATGCCGAACTGCGCGCGCGATTCCTTCCCGTCGACGGCATCCGGCTGTTCTATGCCGGACCGCTAGTCATCGATTCGGAAGAGAAATTCAACGATATCCGCTCGTTCCTCCTGGAGATCCGGGAGCAGGTCCTGGAGCATTCCGAGCGCTACATCGCCCTCGACCTGCATCTGCTGGAGGCGGTGACCTCATGTCAAGATTACGATCACTTCCGAGCCAGCCACAACCCCAACATATCCATCGATTTCATCCGCAGCCGGATGAAGCAATCCCTGAAGAAATGACCCCGCTGATCTCCGTCATCATGCCGGTCCGCAACGGATCGAACTATATCAGGGAGGCTCTTGAGAGCCTTCTGGCCCAGGACTGCCGCCTGGAAATACTGGTGGTTGACGACGGTTCGGAAGACAACACGGCGGCCATCGCCCGCGAGTATGGCTGCACGGTGCTTTCACATGGGACTTCGCAGGGGCCCGTGGCGGCAAAAAACACCGGCCTCCAAGCGGCATCCGGAGAATACGTATTGTTCCTGGACCACGATGACGTGATGCGTCAAGGTGCCTTGAAAGCATTATGCGCCACCCTGGAGGAAGACCCGGACGCTTCCGCCGTGCAGGCCAAGGTCCAGGACTTCAAGTCTCCGGACTGCCACGATACGAATGTTCTGATCAGGACAGAACCGTATTACGGGCTGTTCACCGGCGCCATGCTGATCCGGCGCCAAGTATTTGACATCATCGGGCCATTCCCGACCGCACAGACAGCCGGAGAGATTATAGACTGGTCTTTCCGCATGCAAGAAAACGGGCTGACAATCAAGAAGATAGATCTCGTCTCAACAGATAGGAGGGTGCACGGAAACAATTTCGGACGCACCCGGCGCGGCGAAGAATTCAAGGACTTCGCCGCCATCCTCCGTGCCCGCCTGGCGAAGAAATAAAAAACCAACCACTTTCAGAGGACTGTTTTCATCCTTGCGGATGTCCTGTTGTTGTTTCGGGATTGCAAAGGTACAACCTTCGACGTCTTCCTCAACTACGATGCCGCGAACAGCGCCCGCCAGCCCTTCGTCCCGACCGCTCCGCCGGTGATCGTCAAGTAAGGCTCAGCGCCAGCATGTAGAAAGACGGCGGCCGTGATTGAACCACGGGTCCGGCACCTGCCCTTTTTCATACATCTGATATTCAGCAAGTTACATCCTTCCTGGTTCCCAACCTCCCTTTTCAACAAGGGGTTGGGAACCAGTCGTTTGGGAGGCACCTCATTATCAATAACATACATGAGGACGGGTTCCCAACCTCGATGCAATCCCATCACAAATAAAGGCCTCTGGAGTAATCCAGGGGCCTTTTCCTGAGGAAGCTGACTATTGACTTCTAGAACTGCATGGCGAATGTGACGCCAGCAGCAGGTTGTACTTTGTCTCCGACCCGGACCGGAGCGATAAACGGCATCGTCTCGAAGGAGACCTGTCGACCGAGTTTTTTCAGATCATAATCATACAGGCTCTTGACCTTTGCAATTTTCTTTGCATCAACAACGGACCAGATAAAATTTCCGAGAGAGAGGGCGCCAAATCCAAGAAAACCGTATAGAGCGCCTACATCGGTCGAATCTTCCACGAAATAAAAATACGCTGCCGAACTTGCAATCGCATCCGTGAATAAGCCAATCAACAAAAAACGAACACCTCGCCCCGGTTCCTTCATGGTAAATTGAGCAAGTCCCGGAACCAGCACGTTGAACCATGCACGACTTGTTCCATATTCAGGGTCGGCCAGATATACGTAGTCCTTCGGATTATATAATTTCTTTATTTTTCTGTACTTGAGCCCCGGAACGACCTGATCCGGATTCTTAGCAAAATACTCAGGAGCGGATGCATACTGAGCTGAAGCAGACAAAGTAGCAGCAATGGCCACAAAGATGGAAAGAAATAGTTTTTTCATCGTAAAGTGTTGATTATCCAAATGTAAAGATAGCTTTCTTTATTGTGTTTTCCAAGAAAAAAAATAATAGTTCTTTTCTTATTAGCTTTAACTATCGAATAATCAGTGTTTTCAGTAGTTCTTTACGCTGAATCTCTATTTCTAGGTTCTTTTTCACCTCGTTTACATGTTTTCGGGTTGACAATTATACTGAAATGCATGTTCTCTGACAATTACTTGAGGAGAAAAGATAATTTCGTAATAATTTGCACAAGGGATCTTTATTTTGACAAACTGGAATAGTTTCATTACTTTTGTATATAAAGCGCTCAAAAGTCGAAAACTTTCACCCAACCATGAAAAGAATAATTCTTCTTTCTGCCCTGGCTATTGTTTCCTTGAACCTATTTGCTCAAAGAGCCAAAGAACAATCTTGGAAAGATCTCTCATTGCTTTTAGGCCAAAGCCGGATTAGTCTTGTCGTTGATTTCTCGAAGGCCGATATCTTGAATATGGACGCTGAGGACTTCATCGCCCAAGAGTTGGATTGGGATAAGGGCCTGGCTGATATGAAGACCAAATTCATCCAAGCGTTCAATGAAAAGTCGAGTGTGAGGGCTGTTACTAGTAAAGAGACAGATTACACACTGACAATCATCCCTTTGACTGTCACAGAAAGCGGATCACATATAAAAGGGATCCTTTCAATTACGAACAAAGAAGGCCTTGAAGTATTCCAACACCGTTTCGACAATGAAGCCGGGATGTTCGGTTCTGCCATCAATCTCATGGGAGATGCTTTTGAGGATCTTGGAGAAGAATTAGGAAAGATCTTCAAGAAAAACGTCAAATAAGGGTTAAACATACCAATCTTCCATCCAATTGTATAAGTAATTGGTTTTCAAGCGTTCTCCGAAGCAGTATGATGTAAAACCTTTGGCGGAATGTCTAGAAAGGCATGACCGTCATTGACGAGAACCTGGAGTGGTGTTCCCCCGGTACGACACTATGCTTTCACATCAAGGAATGATGCGGAACCCGGTCAATGGGCCGGATTGTCATCCTTTGGATTCCGATTCCTTTGTGACCTCAGCTCCTCTAAGTAGCGAGCCGTGATAACGCCCGAGGGAAGTGCGATAATGGCCACACCGAACAGCGAGGAGAGCATGCTCACTAAACGGCCTATGTCGGTCACCGGAGTCAGGTCTCCGTAACCAACCGTAGTCAGCGTGACGGTTGCCCAATAAAGCGCGTCAAAAAAATCTTCGAATACCGTGGCCCCGGTTACCGGGTTCACATGCGGCTCCGCATTAAACATGATCAGTGCCGTGAGGAAAACGTAGAACACCGCTATCCCTAGCACAGTCAGCAGCACGCCCTTCTCTTTCCGGATGACCTTGCCCAAGACTTGAATCTTTTCGGTGTACCGAATAAACTTGACAAGCCGCAGGATCCTCAGAAGCCGAGTCACTCTGAGAATCTTAAACCCTCTGCTCAGGACGCTGAGCCCCGGCAAGATCGACAGGAGATCCACGATAGCCCACCCGGTGAATGGATATAAGACGAAGGACCACGCTTTCTTCCCCATCCTGTAATCCGCTGTCATCCATCGAAGCAGATAATCAAGGATAAAAATGGTGACGGTTATCTGCTCGATGACACGAAATGCTTGGGTATCCTCCACAAACATGAGAGGAACGATACTTGCCGTGATGGCTATGAGCATAAAAATGTCATAGGCGAGACTCGGCCCATCTCCATTTCGTGAAGGCTCTATTATTTCATAGACGCGTTTTCTCATATCTAATTGGTTCTCCCGTATTGCCAATCCAATCACTCCCCCAGGGTCATGAAAGTCCTGTTTACCCACAAAGGTAAGGAATAATCCAATTAATCAAAGAGAAACAGAAGAACTATCGTTATCCGGGAAAGAATCTTCAGCCATTGACGCGAATTTGTTATTTTTTGCACAATTGCCTATCTTGTCAAAAATGTATTATCAACAAAGCCTACAAAGACTTTTTAGTTAAATAATTTGATATGGTAGACAGTTTTAAAGATTACATACATGGTACAGAGGCTGTTATTCCGGGAAGTATAACGATTATTCCTGAAGAAGCCTTCAAAGAATATTATGGCAGAATAAGTATTCGAATCTCCGATGGGGTAAGAGAGATCGGAAAGAGCGCGTTTAGTGGTTGTGTGAATCTTACAAGTGTCGAGATTCCAGATAGTGTCACAAAAATCGGAGACGATGCTTTTATGGGTTGTGTGAACTTGAAGAGCGTCAATATTCCTACTGGCGTCACGACAATTGGCAGTTGCGCCTTTCAGGGTTGTAAGAGTTTAAATGCGATTGATTTCCCACTAGGGGTAACCGAAATTGGCAGTAGCGCTTTCAGTGGTTGTGAAAGCGTGAAAAGGATTAAGATTCCAAATGGGATAAGGATTATCAACAGTGGCCTCTTCTCCTCTTGTACGAATCTTACAAAGGTGACCCTTCCAAATAGAGTTACTATCATTGACTCTAAGGCTTTTAGCTTCTGTTCTAATCTTTCCGACATAACGATTCCCGACACGGTGAAGAGTATCGGAAGATTGGCTTTTCAAAGATGTGACAGTTTGACAAGTATCAAGATTCCGAAGGGAGTGACAAAGATTTGTGACGGAGCTTTTCAAGATTGCGAAAATCTATCAAGTATTGAGATTCCAGTATCAATATCTACATTCCATGGGAGTGCTTTAAGAGGCTGTTATAGTTTGAGCGAAATCAAATGTCATTATAGGGAACCATCCCAAGCGAAAGGTGCTCTAGGTGATTTAGTGACGTTTGATATGGCTAGAAACATTTCACTCATTGTCCCAGTTGACTGCGAATCATCCTATAGCCTTCATCCTTTCTCGGGTGCTTTTAAGGAGCTGAGAGCTGAACTGGATTAGTTAACCTGACATTATTGGAGATTCCTGCGCAAAGTGACCCGGTTGTGGGTCACTTTCGAGAGGATTATCCAACTGCCCTAGGAAAAGAAAAAACCAACCACTTTCATGTGATTGGTTTTCAGGTGCTCCCCAGCTAGGACTTGAACCTAGGACCCTCTGATTAACAGTCAGATGCTCTAACCAACTGAGCTACTGAGGAATATTTTCATCCTTGCGGATGCCCTGTTGTTGTTTCGGGATTGCAAAGGTACAACCTTTTTCGGAAACTCCAAACTTTTTTGCAGTTTTTTTCACTATCTTTGCAACGCGAATCTGAAACTGACCGCGATGGATATCGATCTGCTTGCAAAAATGGTGAAGGAGGCCATCCTGGACCATGACACCGTGACCCTGCCCGGGGTCGGCTGCTTCGTGGCCGAACTGGTGCCTTCCACCTTTTCCGACAAGGGCTACACGATCAACCCTCCCTACCGGCGGTTGTATTTCTCCCCGAAGCAGGGTGCCGATACATATCTCGTGGACCTGTATGCACGGGACAACGAGGAGGTCGATGCCGACATGGCAACCCGCATCCTGACCGAGTTCCTCGCCGAGATGAAGGAGGTCCTGAAGGTCAAGAAGACGGTCGTCTTCCCGGGCCTCGGACGTCTCCGCGCCACGCGCGAGAATCATTTCTTCTTCGTGGCCGACGAGGACCTGGACATCTACCCCGAAGGCCTGGGCCTCGCTCCCCTCTCCCTCAAGACGCATGTGGAAACGCCCGAGGAGGTTGCGACGGCTGTCGCGGGACTGGCAGAGCTGATCGAGGAGATTCCCGGTCAAGCCGGGAATGACGAGGAAGAGCAGGTCCCTGAGCCCGAGCCCACAGCGGAACCCGCACCTGAACCCGCACCCGAGCCGATTCCTGAACCGGAGCCCAAGCCGAAGAGATCGCATCGCAAGTTCTGGCGGGTGGTACTGATTGTTTTGTGCGTGCTGGTGGGACTGCTTCTGATTTTCGTCCTGCTGAGCCGACTCGCTCCGGGGCTGCTGGATCCCCTGCTGTACTCCCGGGAGGAGCTTCAGATTCTGCGTTACTAGCGTACTTATGAGCGAAGTCAGAAGAGAAGGATACAAATTCTGTCAGGATATCTGCGTCCCGTGCTACGACACGGACGCATCGTTCTACCTGAAGCCGGCCGCCTTCATGGACATGGCCCAGGAAATCGCCTATTGGGCCGCCCAGGGGCTGGGTTTCGGCTATGACGACCTGCATGTCCATCACGTGGCCTGGGTGCTGTCCCGGATGCATTTCCATTTCGAGAATCCGCCCAAGTGGCGGGACAACGTCACGCTGTACACCTGGCACAAGGGGGCGGACGGCCTGTTCTATCTCCGTGATTTCTTCCTGCAGGATGCCGATGGCAACCGCCTCGTGACCTGCACCAGTTCCTGGGTGGTGATTGACGAGCGTACGCGCCGCCTGGTCCGTCCCGAGGAGTTGCAGGACAAGCTGAGCACAGGGGATGTGGACGATGCCATTGCGGAGCGCGCGCCGAAGGTCGCGATGCCCCGCGGGGCGGAGCCCGAACCCGCCGGCGAACACACGGTCGTGTATTCCGACGTGGACATCATCGGCCACACCAACAACGCCCGCTACATGGTCTGGGCGATGGACTGCATCGACTATGAGACCGTCTCGGGCAGCCGGGTCCGGGACGCGTACATCAATTTCAACAAGGAGACCACGCCCGGCGCCACCGTCCAGCTGTTCCGGCTGCAGGCGGAGGAAGACGGGGCGACGGTCTGGTACGTGGAAGGCCGTGTGGACGGCAAGTCCGCCTTCTGTGTCAAACTGGTATTCTAAGCTATGAAAGATCTGTTCCTCGGTCAGGGCGTCGCCCATACGATCATGCTGCTCGCCTTTGTGATCGGCATCGGCATCTATCTGGGCCGGTTCAAGATAAAAGGCGTTTCCATCGGTGCCACCTGGATCCTGTTCATGGGCATCCTGATGAGCCATCTCGGCTTCCGCGCGGATCCCGAGATGCTCCATTTCATCAAGGAGTTCGGCCTCATCCTGTTCGTCTTCTCCATCGGCCTGCAGGTAGGCCCCGGCTTCTTCCACTCCCTCAAGTCCGGGGGCGTGAAGATGAACCTCCTGGCCCTCGTGAACGTCCTGCTCGCGGTGGCCGTAACCTGGTGCATCTCCCTGATCACGGGGGTGGACCTCAAGACGATGGTGGGCGTGATGTCCGGCGCGGTGACCAACACCCCGGGCCTCGGCGCCGCCCAGCAGACCTACATCGACGTGGCTTCGGCCGGCGGCATGGACCCGGTCGCCGCCTCCAAGGTCGCTTCCGAACTGGCTTCCGGCTATGCCGTGACCTATCCCATCGGCGTCATCGGCGTCATCCTGGTCCTGCTCGTGGGGAAGAGCCTCTTCAAGGTCGATCCGGCCAAGGAGCTGGCGGAACTGGAAGCCCAGGACGATACCGGCTCCCACCCCCGCCGGATGCACGTGGCCGTCGAGAACCCGGCCATCTTCGGCAAGAAACTGTCCGACATCCTGCACGAATTCAACGGCGAGTATGTCGTCTCCCGCATCATGAAGGGGAAGGAAATCCTCTTCGCGACCGGCGA
>Ga0310696_10005906_pt1 | contig 14664 bp, 13 predicted proteins | sample AusTroGonzalo_MG_4_FD_203885 | JGI IMG/M metagenome (GOLD analysis project Ga0310696, IMG submission 203885) | Bovine rumen microbial communities from tropical cattle in Woodstock, Queensland, Australia - Gonzalo_02 (v2) (version 2) | ecosystem: Host-associated > Mammals > Digestive system >...
AGCATCAACCACACCTATCACTATCCCTATGCCTTCCAGCGCCGTCACGAGCTGGCGTACGCCGACGAATACCGCTTCGGACTGACGTGGGAGGCCGTCGTGCGCCACCGCACCGTCACCGACCCCGCATCGACCTTCCAGCCCGAGTACTTCCCCGTCGGCGGATTCAGCCAGACGGAGATGGAGCTCAACCTGCGCTACGCCCCGGGCGAGGTCTATAAGCTGGAGGTCGACGACCGCATGGTGGTGAACAAGGAGACGCCCGTCTTCACGCTCAGCCACACAATGGCCCGCAAGGGCTTCCTCGGCTCGGCCTACAACTACCAGCGCACCCTCTTCACCTACCAGCAGCGCGTCCGCTTTCACGGCTACGGCTTCATGGACAACAGCGTGCGCGCCGGCCGCCTCTGGACACCCGACGTGCCCGTCCCCCTGCGACTCGTGCCACCCACAACGCCCAACACCATCAGCCCCAACGGACTCTTCACCGACATCGACCCGATGGAGATGGCCACCGACCGCTACGTGTCGTGGAGCATCAAGTGCCGCACGAAGGGCATCATCCTCAACCACATCCCCCTCATCCGCAATCTCGGCCTCCGCGAAGTCTTCGGTGCCAGAACCCTCTGGCTCTCCGACGCCCTATTAGCCTCACCTAAATCCTCCCCTGAAGGGAAGGACTTAAAATCACCCCTCCTTCAGGAGGGGAAGGGGGAGGCTTCCCCCTCCTGGCAGCCCGTGCCCTATGTCAAGCTCATTGTCGGAGTCAGCAACATCTTCGACGTCCTTGAGGTCGATTACATCTACCGTCTGACCCATCGCGAGGCCTTCCAGTCCGACTCCGACGGCTTCCAGGTGAAGCTCAAGCTCCGGTTCTAAGCCGTTTCCCCCCACCCTTTCCGGGGGGTGTTTCTTGCGGCATTCAATCTAAATCAAAAAGAGCAGGCATTGACGCCTGCTCTTTATTCGCTTCCCTCCCGCTATGGAAAGCGGTAGGAGGTCTATTCGTCCGACCCGTCTCCTTCACCACCGGCAGCCTGAGCAGTGATGGTGAACCAGGCGGTGCCGTCACGATAGACCACGAGGGTGTGACCGGCCTCAACGTTCAAGCCCGTGAACGAAGCGCCGAGAGCATCGTGGTTGGCAGGGTTGATGGCCTCGCCTGCCCCATCGACCTTGGCGGTGAAGGCCACGTCACCCAGATAGGTGCCGTTGACAGACACCGACGTGACGGGCGCCGTGGCAGTCACGCTGCCGCCTGCAATGCTCTGGCTGACACCGTTGATGGTGGCCGTGGTGTTGAAGGCAGGCTGACCGGGTTCGACACCGCCGCTGCCACCGCTCGGGGTGCTGTCGCCCGTAGCGCCTACGCCATCACCGCCCGCGTTGTTGAGGTAATACTCCGACTCCATGTCCACATCATTCACCACATAGCTCTTTTCGACAGCCTCGGCCAGGCTGCAAAGGTCGCTGCCGAAGGCGGCCTCGTTGAGCACAAGCTGACAGTTGCTGCGGAACCATTCAAGGCTCTTGTCCTTGTTGCAGCCTTCACTCTTTGCCTTGCGGCTGACGATGATACCGGCAGCCACCACATCACCGTCACGGCCGAGCACGAAGTTGAAATGGTCAGTGTCGAACCCGAAGGTCGAGAAGTTCAGGCGGTTCTTCCAGTTGGAGCAGGGGAACTCGCCCTGGCTATCCACAATCTCGGTGGTCATCGGAGCACCGCTGCCGTCCGCGTTGCGGGGGTTGAGGACGATACGGGCGTAGTTCACCTCGTACTTGCCTTCACGCTTCTGGACGGTGACGAACGTCACCTGATCCTTACGCTGCAGCCCCCAGGCATTGACGAAGTCGGCGTAGGTGGGACCCGGCGAGTTGACATACGCCACGTTGCCCTCTGCGACATTGATGCCCACCTTTACCTCGGGCAGATGGCCCTGCGAGATGATGGCCGCAAAAGGCGTCCACTTCTCACTCTGAACAGGAGCGAACTGGTAGAACTGGAACAAACTCTGGCCCGAATTCTGAAGGGCAGTTGCACGTTCACGAAGGTACTGGAGGTTGACCTTCTTGAACTTGTTCATTGAGTCGAGGCCACTGCTGACTCCTTGGAAGGAATGGTTGCAAATGGACTTCAACATGGCATAGGCCTTGTTTACAGCCTTAACGAAGACGCGCTGCAGAGTCTGAGCGGACGTCTTAGGATTCTTTGGGGTAACGATTTCGCGAACGAAAGTCTTACCTCCAATCTGGTAATACGTCTTATTGCCGACCTTACCAGTAACACCATACAGATCTTTTAATACCTTTCCCATAGTTTTACAGTATTAAGTGAATAATTAAATCATACCCTTGGAATATGAGGGCGACATGAGCTAAGCATGAATTGAGCATGAGCGGGGCATGAGCGGGGCATGACCAGGGCATGTGCAGAACAAGAGCAATCATTGTCAAAGACCTCAAATCATCCAATTCGTGATTCCGAGGCCAAAGGTACGGTGTCTATTGCTTGCTAACTTTTAATGGCGCACGAAGTGGCGCACAAAATGTTATTAGAGTTCATTTATTAGTTCGAGAAACTTCATGGCAATACGGTTGCGACGCTTACACTCCAATATTCCTATCCCAAATTTTGGGAAAGAGATTCTATTCTCTCCATCGTACCATTTTGCCTTTGCCAATACTTTATTCAATGTTTTTGAACCGGCAATATCGGTAAATCCCAACCACTGAATATATTTGACGAACGCTGGTGTTGACCTGTGTCTCAATTTCCAATAAGGGCTTGGGATTGGGCCGTGATCAATAGCCATTTTGATCCAAGCATAGTCATAGTGATGTTTTATTTGACAGCCTTCTGAATCAGCATCTTCTGTATGCAGATATAATAACGCAAACTTCATTTTATCGTCTGTGCTATCATATTTAGAGTCTATCCAAGTAATTTTTGGAATAAGCCCCTTTTTTTCCGCTTCCTTAAAAAACGCTATCTGTTCTTCCGTAAGGCCGTCGACAGAGATTGTAATGAAATGTACGTTGTGGAAGGGGTATAGTATAGTCTTTATCCGTCTTCTATCCTTTCTTTTTATAATTTTGTGAGATCTATGTGCCATAAGAAATTATATTAATGCAAGCGTCTTGTCTTCTTTTTTCAGAAAAGGACTCCCATTCGTGTTCATCCGTACGATTCGTGTTCGGAGGTGTGCAAAAAAGCCGCTCTCGGCAGAGTCGGGATTGCTCCATTTTCCAAAGGCACAACGTCACCTAATCATGACTTTCCGTCCGTCCTTGATGTAGATACCTTTCCGGATGCCGTCGGTGGGACGGCCGGTAAGGTCATAGTATTGCCCGATTTTCGATAAAAATGGAACAACAGGTTTGTCAATGCCTGTTTCAGCATCGTATATAAGCTGACCGTTTCGATATATACTGAGCATCTGAGCCCTAAAAACGGAATAAGTTCTATAGGGATATAGAGGTAGGGAGTTCAAATACCCCAAACCATAGACAAGATTATTTACAAAAGTTTCAAAAACCGGCAGCGTCTCACCAGTCAGAAGCCTGAACTCAGATATTCCTTCTATTCTATCTTTAGAGATTACATTATTGTAATACTGGTAAATAATGTAATCCCCTATGCTCCAGTCTGAACATGAGAAATCACAAAGAAATAGCCACTCATTCCCAATCTGAGTGCTACCCCAATTACGATACCTTTCCCATACATATCCAAGACTGTCTTCATAGACGAAACCACGCAACGAAGCATCTTCATCCTCAGAGAGTTTATCCCAGACCTCCACGCACTTACGCCCTTCAACAATGGTGTCATTACCCAACCAAGTCATTCCATAATAGACGTCATCCTGCTCCCATCTGTCACCGTTTTCTGTTGGATAATAGGCAACCGCATACCATCTGTAGTGAAAAGTCAAGCTGTTTGCCTTAAAGAAACGAGGCTCTGCATAACTTTCGCCAACACTATATATAACAGAAATTAAAAGCAATAAACATCTCAATATCGTTCGGTCAGCTTTGCAATCCCCGAACCTTTCCACATGATTTGAATGTAAACTTCCTTTCATAGGACGTTTTGTCATTCTTACCTCGTACATTCGTTCAGATGCCTAATGACTTGAACATTTCTTCCGACGACGAGAATTTCTCCACGCGCCCGGCTAGCTTGTCTTCCTGTGAACGCTGAAAGCTGCTCTTGGCCTTGGGCGACACCTTGTGCATCATCACGCCTAACGCCGTAATTAACCAGGGCCTTTCCGCTTGTGGTTCGCTCGTTCAATGTGATAGTATAAGTTGCCATACCTTCTATGTTTTACTTGAATATCCGGGCAAAGATACGGATTTTTTTTGAAAAATGCGCTTTCCGGCCAAAAAGTTTCAAAAAAGTGCAGAGGCGAAGCCCTTCAATAGTCGTTCCCCTTGAAATAACTCGTTTTTTCAACCTTTCGACTCGTTGACTTGTAGTCTCATTGACCTTGGGGCCAGAAATTTGAAGTGGTTAGTGACACTAACCAGTTGAATGCGATCCGTGCCATCTAATATACCTTATTTAATATATGCGCGCGAGGGGGAGGAAAGCCCGGAAATACGGCCTTTTATGGCGGTGGAGAACGAATATCCGCATTTTTATTACGATTTCTACAGTTTTTTGCGAAAAAAGTTTCAAATTATTTTGGCGGTATCGATTTTATGTGTAATTTTGCAGCGAAAATAGGAAACAAGGTCAAAAAAAGTCAACGAGTCAACGAGTCAACAAATCGAAATGCTGCTTTTAGACCCTTTAGACTTTTAGACACTTAAAAAAGTTTAGGAATAACAACATTCTAATAGGTATTAGTTTTTTATGAAAGCAGAAGAAGTGCTTGCTCAGCTTAAAGAGCGTTTTCCCGGTGAGCCGGAGTATTATCAGGCCGTAGGTGAAGTCCTCCGTACGATTGAGGACGAGTACAACCGTCATCCCGAGTTTGAGGAGACCAATCTGGTGGAACGCCTGTGCATTCCCGACCGAATCGTACAGTTCCGCGTAACGTGGACGGACGATGCCGGTCGCGTCCGTACGAACATGGGCTACCGCATCCAGCACTCGAACGCCATTGGCCCGTACAAAGGCGGTATCCGTTTCCACGCTTCCGTGAACCCCAGCATCCTGAAGTTCCTCGCCTTCGAGCAGACCTTCAAGAACTCGCTGACTACCCTTCCGATGGGCGGTGCGAAGGGCGGATCGGACTTCAGCCCCCGCGGAAAGAGCAAGAACGAGGTGATGCGCTTCTGCCAGGCTTTCGTCACGGAGCTGTGGCGTAACATCGGCCCCGACACGGACGTTCCTGCCGGCGACATCGGAGTCGGCGGACGCGAGGTGGGCTTCATGTTCGGTATGTACAAGAAGCTGACCCGCGAGTTCACGGGCACGTTCACGGGCAAGGGTCGTGACTTCGGCGGCTCGCTCATCCGTCCCGAGGCAACGGGCTACGGCAACGTCTATTTCCTCCAGGAGATGCTGAAGACACGCGGCGAGGACGTGAAGGGCAAGAGCGTCCTAATCTCAGGTGCCGGCAACGTGGCTCAATATACGGCTGAGAAAGTCCTCCAGCTGGGCGGCAAGGTGCTGACCATGAGCGACTCGGACGGCTACATCTACGACCCCGACGGCATCGACCGCGAGAAGCTCGACTACATCATGGAGCTTAAGAACGACTACCGCGGACGTATCAAGGAATATGCCGAGAAGTATGGTTGCAAGTATGTGGCCAAGGCTCGTCCCTGGGGCGAGAAGGCCGACATTGCCCTCCCCTGCGCCACGCAGAACGAGATCAACGGCGACGAGGCCCGCACGCTGGTCGCCAACGGCGTGATTGCCGTCAGCGAAGGTGCCAACATGCCCTCGACGGCCGAGGCCGTGAAGGTGTTCCAGGAGGCCCGCATCCTCTACTGCCCGGGTAAGGCTTCGAACGCCGGCGGCGTGAGCGTCAGCGGACTGGAGATGAGCCAGAACTCGGAGCGACTCAGCTGGAGCGCCGAGGAGGTCGATAACCGTCTGCACGAGATCATGTGCAACATCCACGCCTCGTGCGTCAAGTACGGACGTCAGCCGGACGGCTACATCGACTACGTAAAGGGTGCCAACATCGCCGGCTTCATGAAGGTCGCCCGCGCCATGATGGCCCAGGGCATCGTATAAGGAAACAAAAGGAAAAAAACATATCATTATTCTTCGTAAAGCAAGTAGATGGAGCCCGGCAGGGATGCCCGGCTCCATGTTTTTTTGAAAAAAATCGTAAATCCTGATTCCCAATTCCCGATTATATATTATCTTTGCGGCCGAAACATCGCATAGGGGTGCCACGAGGCTGAGATTATACCCTTGAACCTGATGCGGATAATACCGACGTAGGAAATGAAAAGACTATTTCTATTGGTGTGCTTGCTGCCGGCACTGCAAATGGCAGCAGAGAGTGAACGTACGGACAGCGTGGCGAAGAACGTGGCGCTGGACGCAGTGTTAATCGAGGCGAATGCCGTCAGCAGCACGGTGCCGATGGCCATTCAGACGCTGGAGGGACGCGAGCTGCGCGAGAGCGACACGGGACGCGACCTTCCCTGGCTACTGATGATGACCCCGTCGGTGGTGACGTCGTCGGACAACGGACTCGCGCTGGGACTGACCAGCTTCCGCATCCGAGGCACCGATGCCTCGCGCATCAACCTGACGTTCGACGGCGTAGCGCTCAACAGCCCCGAGGACCAGACCGTCTTCTGGGCCAACATGAACGCCTTTGCCGGAAGCGTGGAGGCCATTCAGGTGCAGCGTGGCGTCGGCACCAGCACGAACGGCAGCGGAGCATTCGGAGCAACGGTGACGATGCTGTCGCAGAAGCCGTCGTTCCGGCGCACGACCGAGGTCTATCTGCGTGGGGGCAGCTACGGCACCTGGCAGTACACCGCCAAGGGCAGCACGGGGCTGATAGCCCGTCACTGGGTGGCCGAGGGACGCTACTCGCAGACGCTGACCAACGGCTACATCGACCGCACGGCCGGCAACCTCGGCAGCCATTTCGTCGCCCTGAACTACTACGACGACAACCTCGTGGTCCAGCTGAAGAACTTCGGCAGCTTCGAACATACGGGACAGGCCTGGAACGGCGTTCCCTCCGACTCCATCGCCGCAGGAAACTACACGTACAACAACCTGGGCGAGCATAAGGACGACGACGGGGTGACCGTCTGGAAGCCTACGACCGACAACTACGTGCAGAACAACACCCAGCTGAGCTTCGTCCTGACACCGACGGCCCGGCTCCGTCTGCACGGCGTGCTCCACTACACCTTCGGACAGGGCTACTACGACGACTACAAGGCCAATGCCAAGTACTATAAGTTCCGCCTGCAGAGCTACGAGGACGCGGAGGGCAACACCGTCAAGAGCGGCGACCTCATCCGTCAGAAATGGCTGCGCAACCACAATACGGGCGGGCTCTTCGACCTCTGTTACAAGACCGACCGCCTGAACCTCGTCGGCGGCGTCTCGTACAGCCGCTTCATCGGAACGCACTGGGGCGTGGTGCCCTATGCACGCAACTATCCGAGAACCATCGAGGGAAATTTCTACTTCAGCGATGCCTCGAAAAGCGACGCTGCCGCTTTCGCCAAGGCCGAGTACAGCCTGTCGAGCCACCTGCTGGCCTATGCCGACATGCAGTACCGCTATATCGACTATCGTATTACGGGCACGAACGACAAGTTCTTCGACGACCACACACAACAGCCGCTCGACATCCACGAGCGTTTCCCCTTCTTCAATCCGAAGGCCGGACTGAGCTGGCGCACGAAGAACCACACCGTCTATGCCTCGTTTGCCCGGGCCCACCGTGAGCCGACACGTAACAACTACACCGATGCCGGCAGCAACGACAAGCCCCTGCCCGAGACGCTCAACGACATCGAGGCCGGCTATCAGTTCCATTGGGAAAGCGGGCGCACAAAGGCTGTCCACGCCGGCATCAACGCCTACTTGATGGACTACGACAACCAGCTCATCCAGACCGGCCAGCTCAGTGACATTGGCGAGGCGCTGACCACCAACGTGGCCGACTCGTACCGTAACGGCATCGAGCTGACAGCCGGGATAAAGCATGGGCTCTTCAGCTTCAGCGGTAACTGCACCGTCAGCGAGAACAAGATCATCAACTTCACGGAATACATCGACAACTGGGAAGGCGACCCCGTGCGGGTGACCTATCCCCAGACCGACCTCGCCTTCTCCCCTGCCCTCACGGCCGGCGGGCAGCTGCGCGTGGGCAACGACAAAGCCTGGGGCAGCCTCGCCACCCGCTACGTCGGACGCCAGTTCCTCGACAACACCAGTTGCGTGGAACGGAGCATCGACCCCTACTGCGTCAGCGACCTGCAGCTCGGCTACGCCTTCCGCTGGCAGCACTACTACGACAAGAGCACGGACTTTGAATTGACCTTCAACGTCAATAATCTCTTCAATGCCCGTTACGCCACAGGCGGATGGATCTACACGGCGGTCGGCTACGGCTACACACCCGACAGCCGCTACCGCGAGGACGGTCTCTTCGTCCAGGCTCCCCTCACCGCATTTCTCTCGCTGGCCATAAAGATCTGATGGAGATGAACGAATTCCTTGCGGCCCACTGGCTCGACATGCTTACCACAGCCCTGGGCCTTGCCTACATCCTTCTCGAATACCGGGCCAGCGTCTGGCTCTGGGCCGTCGGCTTTGCGATGCAGAGTCTGGGCATCGTCCTCTACTATCAGAAGGGGCTCTACGCCGACTGCGGCATGGAGTTCTATTACCTGGCAATGACCGTCTATGGCTTCCTGCACTGGACACGTGGTTCGAAGAAGGCGCCCACGGAGAAAGAAACCCGAGTGCTGCCCGTCACCCACATTCCCCTGCGCTCAGCCCTCGTCTGGACAGTCATCACCCTGCTCATCTGGGCAGCCCTGTACGTATTCCTTGTCACCTGCACCGATTCGCGTGTGCCCCTTGCCGACAGCTTCACTACGGCACTCAGCTTTGCAGGCATCTGGGCCTTGGCCCGCAAGTACCTCGAGCAGTGGCTCATCTGGATTGTGGTCGATGTAGTCACCTGCGCCCTCTATTTCTATAAGGATATCCCCTTCAAGGCCTCGCTCTATGCCCTCTACGTCGTCATTGCCGTCCTGGGCTACCGCAAATGGCGCAAGGAGATGATGGGGGTTAATGGTTAAAGATTAATGGTTAATGGTTAAGGGTTAAAGAGCGTCGTTGTAACGTTATAACGTAATCACGTCATAACGAAGAAAAATGTGGTGCTGATTAATCAGCACCACATTCATTTCGCCCGATTGAAAGGCGGATTCGCTCTCTGCGGGGATTACGACTTTACGATTAGTTCTCAGCAGGAACCTCAGCAGCGGGAGCCTCGGTCTCGGCAGCAGGAGCGTCGAAGCCGGGAACGGTCGCAGCGTTGGTAGCGCTCTCGTTGATGGCGCGCTCCATCACGGCACTGCCCTCCGAAGAGACATGGTGCTTCAGGCCGTAAGCAGCCGTAATACTAAGAACAACCATAATACCACCAAGAACCCACGTTGTCTTCTCCAGGAAGTCCGTTGTCTTGCGGACACCCATAATCTGGTTCGAAGAAGCAAATGCGGAAGCTAAGCCGCCACCCTTTGAGTTCTGGATAAGAACGATCACACACATCAGTATCGAAACGATAACGATAAGAATTACACTGATTAAGTACATTTTATTTTACTTTTTTTGATTGATTTATTCTCACTAATTTCTCTAAAAATCGAATTTGGTCTGCAAAGTAAATGCTTTTTTCTGGAAAATTCAAATAAAGTGACCGAATAATTGCAAGTGCACGGTCATATTTTTTTTGCTTGATATAAATGCGAGCCAAAGTTTCGGTCAAAAACTCGGGTTGAAGCACGTCTTCCGAGGGTGCCAAAGGCTCCGTTTGTTCATCCGTTTCGGACGCCTGTTGGAGGGAAATTGAAATCCCCGAATCAGAAGTTGCGGATTCCGAATCGGCAGCAACAGAGTCCTCAGAATTCTCCGAGAGGAAGAGAGGAGGAAGGTCGTTCTCCGGCGACGTCCAGCCGAGCGTTGCCAGATAATCGGTTGTTGCCGGGATATCAAATGCAAGCCCATCCTGATGAAGAGTGTCCGGTTCGAGCTGAGACTTCAGGAAATTGTCTATCAGGCTTAACGTTCTGTCTGAAGCAAGGCTTTCAGATGCGCTTTCGTCCTTCTGCTCTGCCACTGTCGCCTGTCGGCTCTCACTATCCAATCCGTTCACAAACCGCCACAATTCACGTCGGTCAGCCAAATAAAAGACAGAGCGACGAAGCTCGGTGTTGAAGTCAGGGTCACGGAGCAAGAACAGATTGCAGAGCAGCAGCAAGCGGGCCTTCTGGAAATACGGATAGCGGGCAACAATCGTGCGAAGCTGATAAAGCGTCGCGCCGTTCATCCGTTCAGGATAACGGGCCAACTCATTAATAAACTGCGCATTCATCATACCACCGATCACTAATCTCTACTCACTACTCCCTAGTCTCTACCAATTCGCCACAGTGGCGTTGAAAATCTGTTCGACAATCTCGTCTATCATCTGCTGAACGAGCTCTTCCTGCACATCGTTGAGTTGCTGCGTAGCATCAAACTCACGCGTGGCAGAGAACGACTTCTCGAAATCCTCTGAATGGTTCTTCGTATTCTCATAAGTCACTTTAACAGACATCTTCAACTGCATCATAGCCGAATAGCCGTCCGAGGAAACCGATTTGTTCAACTGGTCGTAGCTCGAAATCTCCCCCTTCAGAACCAGGTCACCGTTACGGGACACCTGCTTGAGCTTTGTCTGGCGCGCATAGATGTCGGTAAGCGAGAGGTTGAACATGCTTTCCATCGGTCCCCATTGGAAGAGGGCACGGTTGGCGAAGTTCTCAATGGTGATGGACTTCACCTCATTATAATTGATGGAAGCACCGTTGAACTTGTACTGAATCGTACACGACGCCAACGACAGGAGGCACACGGCAAGAAGTAGAAAGACTCTGGATTTCATCACTCAGATATCATTGATTTGCAAAGCCTTTATTTTCCGATAAAGCGTGCGCTCGGAGATGCCGAGATCCTTTGCCGCAGCCTTGCGCCGGCCACGATGACGTTCGAGGGCCCGACGGATCAGCTCACGCTCGCCATCCTGAATGGATAGGGTCTCCTCGACGGTCTCAGCCTCTTCTCCGCCGATAGAGGAATGCTGCACGACATTCGGGCCGCTCATCATGGGAGGTCTGGCGTTTCCTGTAAGTGGCCCTGAAATGTCAATAGTCGTGGCCTTCGAATCAGACGAATAGTCGGAAACAGGAACATCCTGAGTCTTATTCTTCATCAGCTCGTTCAACTGTTCTCGCAGATCGGTCACATCACGACGCATATCGAACAGAATCTGATAGAGAATCTGGCGCTCGTTAGCAAACGAACCCTCCTTCTGGTTCTCGTCGAAGCCGAACGAGACGGGAAGGTTCTTAACGACGGGAGGCAGATAATCGTCCAACATCTCGGCAGTAATCTCACGCTGTTCGGAAAGCAGCGAAATCTGCTCCGTGATATTCTTCAGTTGACGGACATTCCCTGGCCAGGGGTAGGCCAGCAGCTTTTCTTTCGCCTCCTCTGTGAGGCGAATACCTGGAATGGTATATTTCTCAGCCACTTCAAAGGCAAACTTACGGAACAGCAATTCTATATCGCCTGGCCGCTCTCGCAGAGCAGGCACCCGAATGGGGATTGTGTTCAGACGAAAGAACAGATCCTGGCGGAAACGGCCCTTCTGAATGGCTTCCATAAGATCCACATTTGTAGCAGCAACGATACGGACATTTGTCTTCTCCACCTTTGAAGAGCCTACCTTGATGTATTCACCCGACTCCAGCACGCGTAGAAGACGAGCCTGCGTAGAAAGGGGCAACTCGCCGATCTCATCAAGGAAGATGGTACCCTTGTCCGCCTCGGCAAAGTAGCCGTTCCGTTCGCTGATGGCTCCCGTAAAGGCTCCCTTCTCGTGACCGAACAGCTCAGAATCAATCGTACCCTCTGGAATAGCGCCGCAGTTGACTGCAATATATTGGTTGTGTTTACGGGAGCTGTTCTGATGGATAATCTTCGGGAAATGCTCCTTTCCCACACCGCTCTCACCCGTGATAAGCACGGAGAGGTCAGTAGGCGCCACCTGCAGAGCTATATCGATGGCTCGGAGCAGCTCAGGCGAATTACCGATTACGCCGAAACGCTGTTTGGTCTCCTGTATCTTCTGACTGTTCATTGCTGCTCTTCGTTGGAATCGAGTTTAAGTTTATCGCTGTCGTCCCGACGGTCAAAGAACGTCTTTTTCAGCGGATTGCGATAGACGGCCTTCTCGTTGCGACGCATACGGAAGATATCGATAGCCTGATAGATAGCGTTGCGGAACGAGGCTTCGGAGGCTTCATTCTTGCCGGCAATATCATAGGCCGTCCCATGATCGGGCGACGTGCGGATAAGGGAAAGTCCGGCCGTATAATTGACGCCTTCGTCCATCGCCAACAGTTTGAAGGGAATGAGTCCCTGATCGTGATACATTGCCAGGATGCCGTCGAACTTCGTATAGGCGCCAGACCCCCAGAAACCGTCGGGAGAGAAAGGACCGTAACAGAAAACGCCCTCGGCCTTCGCCTCTTCGATAGCCGGAGTGATCACTTCCAGTTCTTCCTTGCCCAACAGACCTCCGTCACCGGCATGAGGATTAAGCGCCATCACGCCAATACGGGGTGATGAAAGGCCGAAGTCCTCTTTCAACGAACGGAACAACTGCATCAGTTTTTCTTTCACGAGTTCTTTGGTTATCAGCGACGGAACTTTGCTAATAGGCTCATGAGCCGTTACCAACGCCACACGCAGATTATCCTTCACCAGCATCATCAAGGCCTTGCGCCCCTCGCCGACACGCTCCTCCAGATACTCGGTGTGACCACTGAAACGGAACGTATCCGATTGGATGGTATTCTTGTCAATAGGCGCTGTGACCAACACATCGTAACCATCCTTCTTAAAGTCAGCCAATGCCTTCTCAAGAGCATCAAGAGCCGCCTTTCCTGCCTCAGCCGAGGGACGGCCCAGTTCGACCTTCACTTCCTCTTCGTTGCAATTGATGACATTCACCCGGCCGTCAACGACCTCGGACGCTGAGTTAATGATAGTAAACGTCACAGGCAAATCCAACGCCTTACGGTGATAGGTCATAATCTTCGGAGAACCGTAAATGATGGGGGTGCAGATTTCAAACATAGTCGGATCGGAGAAGGTCTTCAGGATGACCTCGTAACCGATTCCGTTGACGTCGCCTTGCGTAATAGCGACTCTTATCTTCTGATTTTCCATTGTTTATCTCAAATTATGAATTGTCAAATCGAACGTCAATTAGCTTTATCAGGTGAAACGGTAATCTCATCGAGTCCGAAGGTGAAGTCCTCCACATTATGCTCATTGGGAAGAGCGAGGGTGTAAAGGGTGGCCTCCATCGTGCGGATGAGATTGCGTTTCAGTGATTCAGGAGCATAGACAAAGCCTTCGACCACCACAACACGGTTGTTGGCGACATCGACACGGCTATGAGAGACGAAGGGACCTCCCATCCTGTCGCCCTCGACTCGCCAGAGCCCTCGGGCAATCTGGGCATACTCGCCTCGGACGGTGCCGTCAACCACATCTACAAACTTGTGCTGCGTGGACATATAGCTGCCTTCGGGCCCTCCTGGGATATTGATTTTCATCACAGAGTCGCGCTTCTGCATGTAGTAGTCCAGCGTGAAGGTCTTGGGGCTTGTATAGGGATATGTGTAGATGACAAAGTTCATGTCCTTCGAACCACGATTTGTCGAAGCCCAGAAAAAGTCCTTGCCCTCCTTGTATTTGTTGAGCTCCACCGGCACCCAGACCGTGCAGCCGAACATCTGCTCAACCTTCTCTGTTACAGTTGCATTATGGGTATCTTCGAGATATCTCACCTGACGGTTGAACTCGGCTCGGGTGAAGAAGTCGAGAATCTGCTGTCCGTTCTTCTGAAGATAGTCGGCAAGCTGATCTTCATCGTGCGCCTGAAGGGTCATCACCATCTGGTCACGGGCGTAAACGTCGCGAGTGAACTTGAACTTAGCCATTGAATAATACGACTGGATATCCGTCTGAATGATATTGCGGAAGATCTTGAACATATTGCCGAAGTTCGCTGGCGCAATGCGGGTCATACGGAACTGGCGTTCAGGCTGGGCAACGCCAGGAAGCTCTGAGTCAAGCACTTCAAACAAAGCACGACCTACGGGACGTTCCCACTGGGCATCATCCATCAGAACGAGCAGTTCATAGGGAGCACCTCCGGCCTGAGGCTGGAAGGAAATCGTCTTCTTTTTCTTCTTGGCTTTATGTTTGACTTTTACAATCTTTTTCTGTACCTCATCAGACGTATCGCTTGAGCTCTTCGGCTGGCATCCACCTAGCACGAATACTGTTGCTATCAGGAAAAATAATGTCTTTCTCATATGCTAATCTTTTAACTTGTTGACTTTTCTACTTTTCGACCTTTTGACTTT
>Ga0310696_10005908_pt1 | contig 14660 bp, 9 predicted proteins | sample AusTroGonzalo_MG_4_FD_203885 | JGI IMG/M metagenome (GOLD analysis project Ga0310696, IMG submission 203885) | Bovine rumen microbial communities from tropical cattle in Woodstock, Queensland, Australia - Gonzalo_02 (v2) (version 2) | ecosystem: Host-associated > Mammals > Digestive system >...
ACAGATGAGGGAACGGGTATCAGGTCGATAAACGGTGATGGTTCTTCCGACATGCTCCGCTTCTCTCTTGACGGCAAGCGTCTTAATGGCCCGCATAAGGGATTGAATATCATCAAGACGAGAGATGGTAAGACAAGGAAGATCCTGGTTAAATAAATAGAACAATGAAAAAAAACCTATTATGGATGATGGCCGCCATCCTGACGATTTGCGGTGCAACGAGTGCAGAGGCAGAGACCCTGCGTGGTACAGTGAAAGACGCTATCACGGGCGAACCCTTGATTGGAGCTACAGTAAGAATCGTGGAACTGCAGAACGCAGCGGCTGTGGCCGACTTCGACGGTAACTTCCTGATCAACATCAGCCAAGGTGGCCGCTTTACCATCGAGACCAATTACATCGGCTACGAGCCCAGCGTGATGAAGGAAGTCATGATATCGGGTGCCAAGGAGGTGGTGCTTGACATCACCCTGCGTGAGAACAGCACCGAACTGAAGGAGGTGGTGGTGAAGCCCCGTGTGAACAAGGAGGCGACCGTGAACCCCGCCGTGCTCACAGGTGGCGTGATGCTCTCGATGGAAGAGGCCAACCGATATGCTGGTGGTGTTAACGACCCGGCACGACTGGTGACAGCCTTTGCCGGTGTGTCGGGAGCAAACGATAACAACGGTCTCTCGGTGCATGGTAACGCTCCTGAGCACATGCAGTACCGCATTGAGGGTGTGGAGGTGTTTACGCCTAACCACTTTAATGATGTGTGGAGTGCCGGCTACGGCATGGTGAGCGGACTGAACTCTAACGTCATCGGTAACAGCGACTTCTTCACCTCTACGTTCAACGCCAACTACTCGAATGCCCTGAGTGGTGTGTTCGACGTGAGGATGCGCAATGGTAATAACACCAAGAACGAGAATATTCTGCAGGTGGGTTCTGTATTTGAGGAGCTCACGCTCGAAGGCCCGTTGTCGAAAAAGAACAACTCCAGCTATATCATCAACTACCGCTACGGTTTCTCTACCATTGTGGATAAGCTGAAACTCATCGATTCAGAGGGAGCACACTGGGGCTTGCAGGACTTCTCGTGGAAGTTGAACTTCCCCACAAAGAAAGCCGGTACGTTCTCGATCTTCGGACTGGGCATGTACGACACCACATGGGATGAGCGCCTTGCTATTGAAGACACGCACTCGGCCTACGATGCCAGCGACTGCGATGCTACCCTGCTGCAGATTCTGGCTGGTGTGTCTCACAAGATCCACCTGAGCAATAAATGGACGTGGCGCACCACTGCTGCCTACAATATGCAGCACATCAATGCCGATAATTACTACTACGGCTTGCAGCGCGATGCCGACGGCTTGTTGAAGAATCCGCTGGCCTACGAAGAGCCCGAGAAGCTGTACCTGTTCGGCAAGCAGAAACAGAATGAAGACCGTCTTTTGGTGAACACTGAGCTGTCGAAGCAGATTACGTCCAAGTGGCTCACTCAGTTCGGTGCCGAATACTCTCACCGTTTCTTCAACCTCATCTATCGCTCCGTGGACTATCTCTATGCCGACCCATCTACCATGAAGACCTATACGGAGATGAAGGACAACACAGGACTGGCCAGTGCCTTCTGGCAGAACCTCATCACGCTGAGCGACAAGTTTAGCGTGTCGGTAGGTATCTCAGCCAACTACTTCCTGCTCTCGAAGGACTTCTCGGCAGAACCGCGCGCCAGCTTGAAATGGCAGCCCAACGACAGGAACAGTATCTCGTTAGGCTACGGCCTACACTCAATGGTGGAGAAGCTCGACGCCTACTTCTATCGCGACGATAACGGCAACCTCGTCAACAAGGACCTCGGACTGACCAAGGCTCACCACTTGCTGGCTTCGTACATGTATAAGATTAACGATAACATGAACATCCGCCTGAATCTGTTCTACCAGTACGGCTTCGATGTTCCCGTGGGCATCAACGGCAGTACCTACTGCGTCACCAACCGCTTCCATGCCTACACCGACGAGCCGCTATCCAACAAGGGTAACACCCGCAACTACGGCGGTGATATCACGCTGGAGCACTATATGAGTCACGGTTTCTTCGGCCAGACCAACTTCTCGCTCTTCAAGTCTGAATACAGAGGCGAAGACAAGGTTTGGCGCAACCAACTTTACGACCGTGGTTTTATGTTCAAGATCTTGGCTGGTAAGGAGTGGATGATTGGTAAGAACGTGCTGAACGTGAGTGCCAAGTACTCTATTCAGGGCGGCCTGCGCTATACGCCAATCGACGTAGATCAGATGCGTGCCAACGTTGATGCCGGTAACATCGACGAAGATCCTATCTATAAGCAGGGTGAGGATTTCTCTGAGCGCTTCGACCCGACGGGAACTCTCGACCTCACCATCAGCTACAAGATCAACAGGAAGAAGGTGAGCCACACCATCGCCTTCGAGGGTTTGAACATCTTCGGCACGGAGTCACCGCAGTGGCAGCGATTCGATCTCAGCACCCGCGACGTGCGCACCGACAACTCAGGTATCTCCATGCCTAACATCTTCTATCGACTGGATTTCTAATTAAAAATAACACTAACACATTTTAGCCAATGAAACAAAAACTTTTAGCAATTGCACTGTTTTTGCTGCCGGTGGTAGCAAGTGCATCAGAAGAACAGGTCGAGGGTGAACCAGATGCTATAGAAATAGACGGCCTGTATTACTATCTTTATGATACAAAGAAGGCTGCGGTAACCTATAACCCGTCAGTTCCTAATAATGAAGGGTGTTACTCTGGCGACATCATCATCCCGGCATCCGTCACCTATGAGGGCGTCGATTATGATGTGACTGCCATTGGCGATTATACCTTCCAATATAGTATGGATATGACTTCAATCACGATTCCAGAAAGTGTGACAAGCATCGGTAATGCTGCTTTCATGCAATGCCAAGGTCTTACTTCTGTTACTCTTCCCAACAGCGTGACAAGTATAGGAAAGGAAGCGTTCATGTTTTGTATTAATATCACCTCTATCAACATTCCTGACAATGTGACTGTCATCGAAGACTATACTTTCGAGGATTGCCAGAGCTTGAAATCCATTATTATTCCCGATGGTGTGACAACGATAGGAGATCATGCCTTTGATTTCTGTCTGGATATCACTTCACTCACGATTCCAAACAGTGTGACAAGTATAGGAAAGGAAGCGTTCTCTTTTTGCAAAATCACCTCTATTATCATTCCTGATAACGTGACTGAAATCAGAAGAGGTACATTCACTTGTTGCGACGAACTTAAATCTGTGACCATAGGGAAAGGCGTTAAAGAATTACATAAGCAGTGCTTCTCTCTTTGCTTAAATTTGACTGACGTCTATTGTTTGGCAGAAGAGGTTCCTGTCACCGATAGCAATGCGTTTGAAGATACTGACTTGTCTGTAGCAACGCTTCATGTACCTGAAGGCTCTATAGACAATTACAGAAATACCGAACCTTGGAATCAGTTCGGCTCCATTGTAGCCTTGACAGAAGAGGGAACAGGTATCAGGTCGATAAACGGTGATAGTTCTTCCGACATGCTCCGCTTCTCTCTTGACGGCAAGCGTCTTAATGGCCCGCATAAGGGATTGAATATCATCAAGACGAGAGATGGCCAGACAAGAAAGATCCTGGTTAAATAAGAACGACCAAAGGGGAGGCTTCGAAATGAAGGCTCCCCTTTTTCGTTTACAGATATTCTTATAGGCGGAGCTTGTCGAGATCGACAGAGAGGCCGACGGTGAAGGAAGTGCCCGTGGTCAAAGGAGAACTATAGTAATAGGATTTAGGCTTGTAATTGAAGAGGTTGTCGATGGCGGTGTTGAGGTTGATGCCTCGCCAGAGGTGGTGCTGGAGCATGAGCTTCCAGATGGTATAGCCCTGATCGACATCGGTGCGACCAGATTGTGGTTTACCCTGACTGCGCCCTGAGAGGGCTGCATCGAGGGCATAATGGCGCGAGAAACGACGGGCGTAGCCGATGCGCCAAGTCATGGAGTGATTGCGCGGCTGGTTGAACTGCGAGAAATAGACGTTGCCCGTCTCGTGCATCCAGGAGTAGTTGAGCTTGAGCGTCAATCCCCAATCGAAGTAGTGACCCATGCTGATATCCACGCCCCAGACGTTGACACCGTCTTCGTTCCAATAAAGGGCGCTCTCCTTGTCCTCGTAGGTATAGCCGATGGTGGTGATGCGCTTGTCGAAGATATTGCAGTAGCCCATAAGGGTGAAGTTATAGACGCCATCCAGAATACCACTATTGCGGATGCGGTTCTGGCGCTCGATGGCGATGTTGAAATTATGGCTCTTCTCGGGCTCCAGATCGGGATTGCCGATAATCCAATACCCCATGTTTCCCATGTCGAAGTGCATATACATCTCCTTGAGCGTAGGAGCTCGGAAACCACTGGCATAGTTGGCGCGAAGGGTAAAGACAGGGAGCTTGTAAACCACGGCGAGGCGCCCGGTGAAGGCATTCAGCGAGGAGGCTGAGAAGTAATCGTAACGCACGCTACCAACGACGTTGAGACGGGGGGTGATGTTCCAATCGAACTGGGCATAGCCGTCGATATTATCCTGCGAGTGGCTGGCGTTGTCGATGAACTGGTAGGTGGTGAGATAGTCGTGCAGATAGTCGGCTCCGAGGAGCAGGCTGTTCTGGCCAAAGGCATGGCTATAGAGCGCATGGGCCACATGTTGCTGATTGCTGTAGTCGTGGTCGTGGGTGCGGGTGCCGTCGGGCAGGAAATTGGCTTTGTCGTACTGGTCGTAGGCATACGAGAGTTCGAGATGACGGGCGTGATCCCAAGCGTATCGCCCCTTTAATCCAGCACTATAACCATTGAAATGATAGTCGTAGGTGTCGCGCTCGCTGGTGCGGAAGAAATAGCCTCCACGCCCCACAAGTGTCAACTGATCCGTGGGGCGCCACGTGAGCCGTTCCTTCACGTTGTAGGTCTTCTGTCCGTAGAGACGGCTGATGTTGGAGTCGTCGTTAAGCACCGACTCATCGTAAGGCAGGCCTTGCGCCTTCTTCATCAGTTCGATGGCAATCTCCTCAGAGGAGTGCGCCTTTGGCAGATCGACGGGATCAATCTTGGTGTGCTGGAAACTGGTTTGCGAGTTCCATTTCTCCGTATTAAACGAGAAACTGGCACCATTGCGCCACTCGTGGCCAAAGGTGTTATAGCGCGAGTTGATGTTGGCTGTCCAAGGTTCGAGGTTCTCACGGCTGATGATGTTGACCACGCCACCTACGGCATTAGAGCCGTAGAGGGCCGACGAGGCGCCTTTCACAATCTCGATGCGCCCCACATTGTCGAGATTCATGCGGTTGTAATCGACGTTGTCCATCGTCTCGCCTGCCATGCGCTCACCATCGACGAGGAAGAGAACGGCATTGCCGCCAAAACCACTCATATTGAGCGACGTCTCCTGACTCATGGCAAAGCCGAACTCCAAACCGGGTATCTCCTGAATGAGCATGTCCTGGATATTGGTGGCATCGACAATCTTGATATCGTGGAGCGTGATAAGGCGGGTAACCACCGGTGCATCTTTCAGGGTCTTCGGCGTATGGGAGGCTGTGACCACGATGGGATCAAGCTCTACAGAGTCGCGGAAGGCCGTCTGTGCAGAGATATTGATAACTGGCACGGACAACGCCATGCCAGTTAAAAGGGTTTGTATAATTATGTGTTTAAAATGGTTGGTCACTTCTTATTATTTGTTGCCTGTAAATGTGGCTGTAAAGGGGTATGGCATTCTGCCGTACTTCAGCGTGAAAGTCACAACGACAGTCTTGTCGCTGAACAGGGCTGTGACATCAGAAACGGTATAAGCCTTATCAGATCCGTCAGCACCCTTTACTGTTCCTTCGAATAAAGCCAGCTTTCCCATAATGGTATTACCATCCTTTGAGAGGGGAATGCCCTTCACAGTTATGGAAGGAATAGCCATCATGCCCATTCCCACCTCAGGAATAACCAAATCAACAGTCACGTCAGAGGCTTTGGTAAACTGGTAGGTCTTGGTCTCGTTGGAAGATTCCTCGTTATCGACTACGAAGATCTCTTTACCAGTATAAGAGCCTGCCACTTGAGTGGCTACGGGCTCCGCCTTTTCGTCATCATCACTACTGCATGAACTCATGCTCACTACGAAGGCCATTGCTGCCATCGTCATTGTCATAAAACTTTTGATTTTCATAATTTTACTTTATTATTTTTTTAATTGTTGTGTTGTATAATCATACTCGGAGCCGTAGGCACTATGAGGAATACTGAAGATAGCAACCATCAACAGCACGGCTAAGGCGACCACCCATCGGTTGTACTTCCACTTCATGGTAAAAAGGGCTACCAGAAAGAGCAGGAAGGAGATGAGCGTCTTATTATCTGTCAGATCTGTACCATAAGGGAACCCCGCCCACCAGGGGCCGAAGGCTGCATGCTGCACGAGAGGACCCAAGATGAAACCGCCTACAAACAAGGTGGCCACGGTGATCTTCAACCACTTTTGATATTCCTTACGCGCCACCACCAACAGCAGTGTATAGACGGCAAACAGCATGGCACCGAACATTAATAAAATGTGGGGTATCAAAATCAGGGCAGGCACATCATTGCGGAAACGGATCACGATGGGGTCGTCCTTCAGATAGTCCTTGCCACCGACGGTGAGATAATACTGCAGTTTACCTGCGACGGGCTGTACTGGCAAGGCTGCCTGCCAAGTGCTGTCTTTCCAAACGAAATCCACCGTGGTATAATCGTTCGTCGTGGGATAGCGACGATAGTGCATCTTCGGTGCTTCGACAAGCTCAGCAACCGCAGGGACACCTTTCAAGGTGACGATCTCATCGTGCTGCACACCACTGCGAGGCAATTTGATCTGATAGCTCTCCCCATTCAGTTCGACGTTTATCTTCTTGGGATAGGTAGGCCCCGTCATGCGCTGGTAAATGCTCAATACCAACGTGATGACAATCGCCAAAAGCCAATATACGGATTTCTTCATTTCTTTGCGGGTTTCAAGTGAACTTGGAAGGTAAGGAGCTCTTCGCCTCGAAGCACCTTCACGGGGATGGTGGTATCAGGCTCGAGTTCTGACAAACGTTGCATGTATTCATCCATATTCTTGACGGGCTTACCATCGATCTCCTGAATAATGTCGCCACTACGGATGCCAGCTTCATGGGCAGGTTTACCAGCCACGACGATATCTGCACGAAGACCTGGAATACGACTGGCTCCCATGACATCGGGCATAAGTCCTAAGGTGACCTTAAACTTAGCATGCTTCATCGTATTGCTACTTGGCACGCTGATATAATCGGGTGTCGTCGGCAGGTTTGCCAGACGGGTGATCAACTCCTGCGAGAACTCTAAGGTCTGCTGCATACCGTCGTAATTCAAGGTTGAAGGCACATCGTCGGGGGTGTGATACTCCATGTGACCGCCTGTAGTGAGGAAGAGCACAGGGATATCAACTGCGACGAACGAGGCATGATCGCTGGGGCCATAACCATCAGGCGTACAGGAGATGTTGAGCTTCGTCAGTTCTGCCACACTCTCTGCGATAGCCTTGAATTCGCTGCTGGTGCCGGTACCCGAAACACTCATGGCATGGTCGCGCATACGACCTACCATGTCCAGATTTACCATGGCCACAATTCCTTTGATATCGGCAGGGAGATTGATACGCTGATCGTCAGCATGCTTCATCCACTCCAAGAAATTCTTGGAACCAATAAGACCTTGTTCCTCTGCACCAAAGAAGGCGAAGATGATGCTTCGTGGCGAACGTACCTTTTTAAAATGCTTGGCGAGCTGGAGCACCACCGCATCGCCACTGGCATTATCATCGGCACCCGGATGTACCCCTAAGGTATCGGGGCGACGTGAACCAGAATCCTTACCGCCCAAGCCTAAATGGTCGTAATGCGATCCAACGACAATGTATTCGTGCTTCAGGCGCTTATCCTTGCCTGGAATCACGGCGATGATGTTGTGGGTGTTACGCTCCACATCGGCTTTTACAAAGGAGAAGTTATGATAGAAGCCTTTATTCTTCTTTTCCTTGACAATAGGCTTCAGCTTCAAGCTACGGAGTTGGCTGGCGATATATTCAGAAGCGAGAGTGTCGCCAGCTGTGGCAGGAAATCGGCCACCCAATTCCTGCGATGCCAGGTATTCCACCGCCCGTCGCATGTCATCCTGCTTTTGAGCCTGCACCTGCAACACAAGTGCAAAAGCCAAGGATAAAAACAACACTGTTTTCCTCATGTTTCCTGCTTTTTTGAATTCGGGTGCAAAGGTACAACTATTATCTGATTCCCACAATCCCCATTTATGAGGATTTTGAGAAAAGAAGCACCTTTACTTCACAATCTTCTTACCACGATGGATATATATACCAGAGGGAAGGGTGCTGAGCGAGCCTTGGTGACGGACACCATGAAGGTCATAAATGGCGTCGTCGGAACTTGGAACTCGAACACACTGAATGGCATCAGGGTCTTTGATATGAGAGGCAAAGAAGCTACGGAAATCGATGCCCCAGGTTTCACCCGTGGTATGGCCAAGCGTGGGATTGGGGATGTATTGCTTCTCTGTAGATGCCAGATTATTGTAGGCTGCCCAGACGGTATGAGGCGGACAAGTGGTGTCCTGCAGAGAGAAGTTCATGATGACAGGACAGGTGATGAGCGTGGCGAGGTTCTTGGTGTCGAAATAAGAGAGCATGGCATACATGGCTTCGTCGCTCATGCCAAGTCCTCGCTGCATGGGCAAAAAGGTATTATAAGGCCAACAGACGAGTTGGAAATAGTCGGGGAAGTCGCCCATAAACGAGGCTGCAGGAGCGATGGCGTTGAGATGACCGTCGCTGAGGGCAGCACAAGCCAAGGTGAAGGCGCCTCCCTGACTGGAACCCTCGGCAAAGATATTCTCTGGCTGCACTTTTTCGCGCGAGAGGAGGAAATCAAGGGCACGCAGACAATCCATATAGGCACCTCGGTAATACCAAGTATCAGGATTACCAAAGCCATAGACGAGCCACTCACCATAGGGATTGGTATAGGGAGGACGGTTGTTGATGGACTGGCCTCGCGTAGAAACCACGATATCAATCTGCGAGGGATAATCGTCGGCACGTGGTATCGAGAGGCCACCGCCTCCATCGTATGCACAGAAATGGAGAAGGGCCGGATAACGGCCTGGAGCCGTAGGTTCTGCGTAATAAGCACGCACGATACCATCGCCTGTAGCATCGGGCACAGATTTCATTTCGAGCAGATAGACCTTACGCTGATCACTGCTGTACTCAGGGAGTTCTGTAAGCGTGTATTGCGGATCGACAGCGGCCAACTCGTTCTTGGCGGTTTGCCAGAAGTCGAGGAAGTCTGACCGCATATCGGGAGCTGAGACGATCTTCTCGGCATCGACGCCAAAGTAGAAGGTGCGCACCTCCTCACCAGCCACATGAATGGTGGCCTCATAGAAGCCAGGATTGAGCGATCTCACTGGTTTGAAGTCATAGCTCTGACTCTCTCCTGGGGCGAGCGAATAAGGATAAGCGAAGTCTTCGAAGGAAGAGAGCTTATCGTCGGAAACACGTATCTCGATGTCGAAATCGACGGGATCGTCAGTAGGGTTAGCGACATTGACATGGAACACAGGTACTTCGGGCGATGACCACATCCAATCATTAACTACTGGTACACCAACTTCCAGACGAGGGCGCTCTTTCTTGCTGAGCACCTCGACAGAGGTGAGCGTGAAGCCGATGCCAAAGACAATGCAGCCATTCTGCTGGAGTTCAGCCAGCATCTCTTCGCTGATATAGATATCGGAGTGACGACCACTGAGCAGGCCTGCACCCGCCATGCCTGGCATGACACCCCAACCAGACGTGCGGAGAATGACCTGCGCACCTCCATGAAGATCCTGATGACAAAGACGAATCACATTTCCCGCTTTAGCCTGGGTAAAGCATGAAGCAGGCAACAATTGGTAAGTTGTCCACTCGATGGGGAAACGAGTAGAGCCTTCCCATACAATGGCTGCTCGCATGGGAAGCCAGATGGCCATGAGGATGATTAATATCAGTGATCTCATCTTTCTTGCAGATGGGTGCAAAGTTACACACTTTTTTCGAGATATACCATCTCTCATCATGAGGTTTTTGAGGGTAAGGCGACAAAAAGACAACAATCATGCCATTTTGTCAGTATTTATTCCCTCGGCACAGAGTTTGAGCGACAATTGGCAGAACAAAATAGGAGGAATGATTATGACATTAGACAAGTTTACAATCAAAGCACAAGAGGCCGTACAACAGGCTGTGAATACGGCGCAGCTGAACGGTCAGCAGGTCATAGAACCTGTACATATACTCAAGGGTATATTGGAGAAGGCAAAGGACGTAACAACCTTTATCTTCCAGAAACTCGGTGTGAACGCCCAACAGATTGAACTGCTCGTAGAGCAGGAGATCAAGCATCTGCCGAAGGTGCAGGGTGGACAACCGTATCTCTCTAATGATAGTAATAATGTACTCGTGCGTGCGCAAGAGATGGCCCAGAAGGGTGGCGACGAGTTTGTTTCTGTAGAACCTATCTTGTTGGCCCTGCTCAACGTCAACTCTACTGCCTCGCGCATCATGAAGGATGCCGGTTGTACGGAGAAGGATATGGCGAAGGCCATTCAGGAACTGCGCCAAGGACAGAAGGTGCAGAGCCAGAGTGCAGACGATAATTATCAGAGTCTCGAGAAATACGCCAAGAATCTGGTGGATCTCGCCCGCAAGGGAAAACTCGACCCTGTGATTGGTCGTGACGACGAGATACGAAGATTGTTGCAGATCCTTTCTCGACGCACTAAGAACAACCCGATCCTGATAGGTGAACCTGGTACGGGTAAGACCGCCATCGTAGAAGGTCTTGCAGGTCGAATTGTGCGTGGTGATGTGCCTGAGAACCTGAAGGACAAGCAACTCTACTCGCTCGACATGGGCGCACTGGTGGCTGGTGCGAAGTACAAAGGTGAGTTCGAGGAGCGACTGAAGAGTGTAATCAACGAGGTGACAAAGGCCGAGGGGCGCATCATCCTGTTTATTGATGAGATTCACACACTGGTTGGTGCCGGTGGTGGTGAAGGAGCGATGGATGCAGCCAACATTCTGAAACCTGCCCTCGCCCGAGGTGAACTGCGCGCCATTGGTGCTACCACACTGAATGAGTATCAGAAGTATTTCGAGAAGGACAAGGCCTTGGAGCGCCGATTTCAGACGGTAATGGTGGATGAACCAGACGAACTCTCAGCCATCTCGATTCTGCGAGGTCTGAAGGAGCGCTACGAGAACCATCATAAGGTGAGGATTCAGGATGATGCCTGTATCGCAGCCGTACAACTCTCAGAGCGCTATATCTCTGAAAGATTCCTGCCTGATAAGGCCATCGACCTGATGGACGAGGCAGCTGCGAAACTGAGAATGGAGCGTGACTCTGTACCAGAGGAATTGGATGAGATTACGCGCCGTCTGGCTCAACTCGAGATTGAGCGCGAGAGTATTAAGCGGGAGCAGACAAGCCAGATTAGTCAAACTAATCCTACTAGTAAATTAGTTGATCTCGATCGCGATATCGCTGAACTTAGGGAGCAGGAAACCCAATTCAGAGCCAAGTGGGAAGGCGAGCGCCAACTCATCAACAAGATCCAACAGGATAAGCAGGAGATGGAGAACCTGAAACTGGAGGCTGAGCGTGCTGAGCGCGAAGGCGACTATGGTAAGGTGGCCGAGATTCGCTACTCGAAACTGAAGGCTCTCGAGGATGACATTAAGACCATCCAAGCCCAATTGGCTTCTGCTCAGAATGGCGACTCGCTGGTGCGCGAGGAGGTGACCGCCGACGATATCGCTGAGGTGGTCAGTCGTTGGACGGGTATCCCTGTGACTCGTATGATGCAGAGTGAGCGCGAAAAACTGCTCCATCTGGAGGAGGAGCTCCACAAGCGTGTGATTGGTCAGGACGAGGCCATTACAGCCGTATCAGATGCCGTGCGTCGTTCGCGTGCAGGATTGCAGGATCCCAAGCGACCTATCGCCAGCTTTATCTTCCTCGGAACCACTGGTGTTGGTAAGACAGAACTCGCCAAGACACTTGCTGATTACCTCTTCAACGATGAGACGATGATGACACGTATCGATATGAGTGAGTATCAGGAGAAATACAGTGTGTCCCGATTGATTGGTGCGCCTCCGGGATACGTAGGCTACGATGAGGGTGGACAACTCACAGAGGCTGTGCGCAGAAAGCCATACTCTGTGGTGCTCTTCGACGAGATCGAGAAAGCTCATCCAGATGTGTTCAACATCCTGTTGCAGGTGCTCGACGACGGACGACTGACGGACAACAAGGGACGTACAGCCAACTTCAAGAACACCATCATCATCATGACCTCGAACGCTACACGTGAGCAACTGAAGGCAACGATGCGTCCAGAGTTTCTGAATCGTATCGACGAGATCATCACCTTCACGCCATTGACGAAGGAACAGATTGCCGATGTGGTTCGCCTGCAGATGAAGAAGGTGACGGATATGCTGGAGCCCCAAGGCATCACACTCGAGTGTACGCCTCAGGCCATCAACTATCTGGCTGAACAGGGATTCGATCCTGACTTCGGAGCACGTCCTGTGAAACGCGCCATCCAACAGTATGTGTTGAATGCCCTATCAAAGAAGTTGCTCGCCGACGAGGTGGATCGTTCAAAGCCCATCATCATCGACGAATTTGGAGATGGCCTGGTGTTCAGGAATTAAATAATAAAAGGTAGCTCATCAAAGGGCTACCTTTTTTCTGTTGTGAATATAGACGCCTCGCTGTTGAGGTTTGGCTTGCAGGCGACGGCCTTGGAGGTCGTACCAAGCATCAGAATCATCATCTGACAGAACACTGCGAATAGCCGTTTCTTCTTTCAGGAAGTCGAAAGAAATATGGCCGTCGTCACTCATGATGATATTCGAGATGGGCTTGTGGAAGGTCATTGCAGGGACAGAGGTATCAGACAGATGGTCATTGACAATATCATCAGCGATATAGGGATAAGCAGCCAGGCTGAGATAGTTGTTATGTCCATCTACTGTGTATTTGTTGCCTGTCCCAAAGAAAGCCTCTGATTCACGGTAGGATCTGTTGTCGGCATAGACCAGTCCTACCTGAACTCTTGATACATTATTGGGAGAAAGCGTACCACCATAATGGTTGACGTGGGTGATCAGGAGGCCATTACCTGGTACATAGGCATCCCACCCTCGCTGCTGCCTATTCTCCAGCAGATAGTAATCATTCGAATCATCATCGTTACGAATCAGATAGGCAATGGGTTCCTCATCCATAGAAGGCATCCTACTGATGGAGGTGGCTGAGGTAAGCTCCACAGGCTCCAGCCAACCACAGACGTAACGTTCAAAAGCAGAAAAGTTAGGCGGCGACCAACAATTGTTGGCGTAATTACCGCCATCCATCAGATCCCACTCGTCAAAATAGGAATAAACATCGTTATCGCCAGGATAGAGGTCTGGAAGTCCCAGACAGTGAGAGAACTCATGAATAAACGTACCATAGCCATCGAGGACACTGCTCTTGGCCAACTCGCTGGCACAGGCATAGGAAAATAGCTCAATGTCGCCTACTTTTCTGGAGGCATAGATATTGAACTTATGGGGCCAGATATTATTAGCATTGCCACCACGATTCTCGCCATGACCGGCAAAGACGACCATCACTACATCCACGATGCCATCACCATCCCAGTCATAAGGCGAGAAGTCCTTTTCCGTAGCCAGGCAAGCCTTCCAGATCATTTCTTCTGGGCGTAAATCTACTCCTTTTACATTACCCGAATTTTTACCATAATACTTCACGGAGTCAGGCAGCAAGACAGGTCCCAGCACATCAAACGTTAGAGAGAACTTACCACCACTCTGTTTCTTGAAGTAATCGCTGACACAGCCAGCGGCTCCATTTTTGGAGAAGCCTGACTGATTGAGCATGGCATCCCATTCCTTCTCGACATCCGGTATAGTGAAAGGCAGATCTTTAAAGGCCGCTAAAACAACTGGAACACGATGTTCACCTGTAAGCGAGGATACGGACGAATCATAAACAGTCCCACGTGTCATCGCACGGGGCGTCTCGCCTAGCATTGCACCTCTATCGCAAAAGACATGTTCTTGTGCCTTAGCACTTAAAGGTAAAAAGGTAAGAATGTAAAAAGGTAAAAACCATTTTACTGCACAGATTTGTCTCAATAATACTTTTTTCTTCATCCCTTATCTTATTTGATGACTTTGCGAGTGGTGCCGTCAGCGTAGCGCACGATATAGATACCCGGACACGAGAGAACAGACGGGAGGCATCGGCCACTATGGTCGTAATAGGCCACAGGAACGTCCTCGCCATCGGATGAATAGCATATGGGGGCGACGGATGTGGGATCCTTCATGAAGTCGAAGGAGATAGTGCCGTCGCTGGCCATCTGGATATTGGTGATAGCTTTCGACATGAAAAGCTTGCCTTCGGCATTCTTGTTGAAGACGGTCGAGGCAGGCGAAGACACATCC
>Ga0310696_10005909_pt1 | contig 14660 bp, 14 predicted proteins | sample AusTroGonzalo_MG_4_FD_203885 | JGI IMG/M metagenome (GOLD analysis project Ga0310696, IMG submission 203885) | Bovine rumen microbial communities from tropical cattle in Woodstock, Queensland, Australia - Gonzalo_02 (v2) (version 2) | ecosystem: Host-associated > Mammals > Digestive system >...
GCACTTGTAGCAAAGGCCGGCAAGGCAAGCACCCACGAGCGGAGCCACGATGAAGAGCCACACTTGACCCATGGCACTCCATTCGCCGCACTTCGAGAACAAGGCCACGCCAAGCGAACGGGCAGGGTTGACGGAAGTGTTGGTCAGCGGGATGCTGATGAGGTGGATGAGCACCAAGGTGAGACCGATGGCCAGACCACCGAACTTGCCGTTGGCATGGCTGCTGTCGGTCACGCCGAGGATGACCATCAGGAACACGAAGGTCAGCAGGGCTTCAACGAGGAAGGCGCCGCCAGTGGAGATGGCTTGGTAGCCCGTGTCGGGACCGCCGCAAGCCTTTTGGAAGGCCTCGCCAAAGCCGTTGGCAGCGAACACGCCAGTCTCACCGGCACCGATGGCATTCCAAATCACGAGGAGCAAAGCACCAGCGATGATACCGCCAATGAACTGGGCAGCCCAGTAGCAAAGCATTTCCTTGAAGCTCATGCGGCCGTTGACGAACACGCCAAAGCTGACGGCAGGATTCAGGTGGGCACCCGAAATGTGACCGATGCCGTAGGCCATGGCCACCACGGTGAGACCGAAAGCGATGGCTACACCAAGGAAACCGACATGTCCGAAGAGGGCGGTACCACAACCGCCGAAGACCAAGACGAATGTGCCGAACAATTCGGCGAAGAACTTGTTACACGTTTTCATAACTTTTTAAATTTTAGTTAGTTATAAGTTGATTTAATGTTATTGTCTGACTTTAGTCCGCTTCTCCACATCCCATTTGAATACCGCAAAAATACAAAAAACTTGTCAGTATGCAAATTTTCTTGTTTTTTATGATTTTGTTGAGAATTTTCCTATTTTTGCGCTTCATAAATAAAGAGTTATGAGGACAAAAAAGATATTGACTTTCGTCTTTTTCGTGTCGCTTGTCTTTTCGGGCACGGCCCAAGAGCACAGTTCCTACCGCTTTTCGCTTGATGACTGCCTTCGCTTTGCCGTTTCCAACAGCTACGAGCGCAAAGCTATGGAACTGACAGGCAAGTCGTTAGAGACCACTTACGAACAGTCGAAACAACAGCGTTTGCCCAACCTGAGTGCTTCGGTGGGACAAAACTTTTCGAACAATGAAAACGGCTGGTCGACCTCAGGTAATGTTGGTGTGGGTTCTTCAGTAACTATTTATCAAGGTGGAAGCATCAACAATACCATTGAGCAAAACCGTCTCAATTTGGAGCGCAACGAGGTGCAGTTGGAACGCTACGACAACCAACTCGCCGCGCAGATTTTGCAGAGTTTCCTCACCATCCTCGGCAATCAGGAAATGTTGAATTATCAGCTGGAAGTGCTGAACACCAGCCGCGAACAACTGAAACAAGGCCAATCGCGCCACAAGGTGGGTGCCATCCTCGAAAGCGACTTGCTGTTGCTCGAAGCGCAATACTACAGCGACTCAAACAATGTGGTCGATACGCGCATCAATATCGAGAACAACCTGTTGGATTTGAAGGTCTTGCTCTCCATGAACCCGACGGACGATTTGGAAATCATTTCTCCCGATACCGACAATTTGGATGGCTTGAAGGAATCCTTGCCGACCGAAGAGGAAGCCATCAGCTTGGCCATGGACTACATGCCCGACCTGCGCATAAGCGACTACGACATCCGCTTGGCAGAAAAGAGTGTTGATATGGCCCGAGGCAATTATTTCCCCTCCATTTCGGCCAATGCCAATGTAGGTATGGGTGTGCTTTCGTTTGATGGCGACGGCAACTCGAAATGGTATGGCAAGCCGACGGAATCTGTGGGCGTGTCGATGAGCATCCCGATTTACAGCCGTGGACAAACCAAGGCCAACGTGAAAAAGAGCCGAATCGCTTTGGAGCAGGCCCAGTTGGATTACGAGCAGTCGGTGCTTTCGGTGCGGCAAACGGTGGTGCAGGCCTACCGCGATGTGGTCTCGGCTTTCAATGCTTATAAGGTGTCGCAGGTGAAGGAGAACGCCTATAGCAAGAGTTTTAACGCCTATAATATTCAATATCAATACGGTACTATCACCACGGTGGAGTTGCTGCAACAGCAGAACAATTACCTGAACGTGTTGAATTCCTACATTCAGAACAAGTATTCCTTGGTGATGAAACGCAAGATTTTGGATATTTATATGGGTAAACAAATCTCTTTGTAAATGCAGAATGATGAATGTGGAATGCTGAATGAGGAATTTTGAATTTTGAATTTTGAAATCTTGAGATATGAAAAAGAAAAGAAGAATATGGCTGATTATCCTTGGGATTGTCGTGGTGGCAATCGCGGCCATTATGATTGTAAAGGCAACGAAATCAGCGAACAAGGAATTGGTTATCCGAACCCATGTGGTCGGGGAGTACACCGTTGAGAACACCGTCACCGCCACAGGCACCATCGAGCCGGTGGAGACCGTTGAAGTCGGTACACAGGTGTCAGGTAAGGTGGAAAAGATTTACGTCGACTATAACGATGTGGTGAAGAAAGGCCAACTGATGGCTGAGTTGGACAAGCAAACGCTCAACCAGAGCCTGAGCCGCGCCAAGGCAAGCCTTACTTCGGCTGAAAGCCAACTCAACTATGCCCAACTCACCTACGAGCGTACTAAACAGCTTTATGAAGCCAACGCCGCGACATTAGCTGCTTATCAAGAAGCGCAAAACACGTACACTCAGGCCCAGATGAGCAAGAGAAACGCGCAAGCCGCCTACGACCAGGCCTTGGTGGACTTGGCCTATGCTGAGATTTATTCGCCCATCGACGGCATTGTCCTCGACCGCGCCGTGGAGGTGGGTCAGACGGTGGCGGCCTCGTTTAGCACGCCCACCTTGTTTACTTTGGCCAACGACCTGACCAAAATGCAGGTGGAAGCTGACGTGGACGAAGCCGACATTGGGCAGGTGAAAGTGGGGCAGCGGGTGACCTTCACCGTCGATGCCTACATGGAGGATGTGTTTGATGGCACTGTGAACCAAATTCGTATGAAACCGACCACCACAAGCAATGTGGTGACCTATACCGTCATCATTGGCGCGCCCAATCCCGACCAAAAGCTTTTCCCTGGCATGACCGCCAGCGTGACCATCGTCACGGAAGAGCAGAAGGGGTTGGCCGCACCCGCCGAAGCCTTCAATTTCACGCCTGACGAACAAGTGCTCAAAGCCCTGCGCAAGCCAGAAAAACCCGAAGGTCAGATGCCTGAGCCTCCTATGGGTGAACGTCCCGAAATGGGCGGAAATGCCATGGCGGGCAATCATAACATGGTTTGGATTAAGAAAGGCGACAATATGATGCCACGCCCCGTCAAAGTGGGCATGAGCGATGGCGCTTACAAAATCATCGAACAAGGTGTTCAGGCTGGTGATTCAGTGGTGTTGTCGGCGCAATATGTCGTCAAAGAGAAGGAAGTGAAGAAAGGCGAGAACCCCTTCATGCCAGGCCCTCCAGGTAGAAACAAGAACAATAACAAGGGCGGCAGTGCCCCCAGCGGCCCACCGAGATAATCATGAGCGAGAAACAATCCATCATCAAGGTTGAGAACCTTAAGCGGACTTTTGTCGTCGGCAGCGAGGAGGTACATGCCCTCAAAGGCGTGTCGTTCGATATTTGCCAAGGCGAGTTCGTGAGCATCATGGGCTCGTCGGGCAGCGGCAAGTCGACCTTGCTCAACATCCTCGGTTGCCTCGACCAACCCACCTCGGGCGAGTATTACATTGACGGCATTTCGGTCAGGGAAAGGAGCAAAAACGAATTGTCGGACATCCGCAACCGCAAGATTGGCTTCGTGTTTCAGTCTTACAACCTCTTGCCGCGCACATCGGCTTTGGAGAATGTAGAGTTGCCGTTGGTGTATAACCCCGATGTGTCGCACCGCGAACGCCACGAGAAAGCGCAACATGCTTTGGAATTGGTGGGCTTGAAAGACCGCATGGGACACATGCCCAACCAGCTTTCGGGCGGTCAGCAGCAGCGTGTGGCCATCGCCCGCGCCTTGGTGAATGACCCCGTCATCGTGTTGGCCGACGAGGCTACAGGTAACCTCGACACGCGTACTTCTTACGAAATCATGAGCCTCTTCCAAAGCCTTCACGAACAGGGCAAGACCATTGCCTTTGTGACGCATGAGTCTGATATTGCAGTATTTACGAGTAGAACCATCTTCCTCCGCGACGGTCACATCCTCCGCGATGAGCCTGTGTCAACCAAGTCGGCGGCGGAAGCTTTGGCGGCCTTGCCGGTTGAAAACGATTATTGATATGGATATTCTGAACCTCATACGGATTTCGGTGAAAGCCCTGTTGCGCAACAAGACGCGCACGGCCCTTTCCATGCTCGGCATCGTGATTGGCATTGCCGCCGTCATCGCTGTGGTCAACTTGGGCGAGGGACTGAAGCAAAGCACGGCCAACCAGCTTTCCGACATGGGTACCAACCTCATCATGGTGATGCGTGGCAACATGCGGCGCGGCGGTGTCAGCATGGGCTCGACCAACGTGCAATCGCTGAAAATACACGATTGCGAGCTGATTGCCAAAAACGCCAAAAACGTCACGATGGTCAGTCCAGTGGTGAACAGCGGCGGACAGTTGGTGAACGGTTCCAAGAACTGGTCGGGAACGGTCTATGGCGGCTCACCGGAGTATTTGGAAATCAGGAAATACGAAGTCGCAACAGGCGTGAACTTCACCGACGACGACGTAAAGAAATACGCCAAAGTCGGATTGATAGGCCAGACCATTGTGGAAGAACTTTTCGAAGACGGCGAAGACCCCATCGGCAAGACCATCCGCGTGGGTAACATGCCCTTTAAGGTCATCGGCACCTTGAAGGAAAAGGGCGAGAACACTATGGGCATGGACCAGGACGACATAGTGGTGATGCCTTACAGCACGGTGCAGAAGCGCATGTTAGGTCAGGATTTCATACAACAGATTGTATGCTCTGCCGCTTCCGAAGATGTGGCCGAGGCCGCCGTGGAAGAGATTGAGAACATCCTGAGGGTGTCGCACAAGATTCCCGAAGGCGGTGAGGACGACTTCGAGGTGCGCACCCAGCAGGAGATGCTCGAAATGATGTCGTCCATGACAGGCATGATTACCACGGTTTTGGTCGCCATCGCTCTGATTTCGTTGTTAGTAGGTGTCATCGGCATCATGAACATCATGTACGTCACCGTGACGGAGCGCACCAAGGAAATCGGCCTGCGCATGTCCATAGGTGCGAAGAATGCCGCCATCCTGATGCAGTTCCTCACCGAGAGTATGATTCTGAGTTTGATAGGCGGTGTATTGGGCGTGTTGTTGGGCTTGCTGCTGTCATACGTGGTTTCCATGGTCATGTCGCTGCCTTACGTCGTCAATGTGCTGTGGATGGTCATTTCCTTTGTCTCGTGCGCCATTTTGGGCCTCATCGCCGGCTTCTTCCCTGCCTTGAAGGCCTCTCGTACCGACCCGATTAATGCTTTGCGATATGAATAATAAAAAAATGCTCCATGACTAACCAAAGATATAATGAAGTAGACAATTACCTTTCGCTGAAGCGTGTGGTGATGTTGTCGCTTGCAATTACCATCGCCTATTATTTCTTGTTCGCATTGAGCCATTATTTCGGCAGAACATCTTTTGGCAATCAGGATGGACCAGATGCAGATAGAGTCATCATTGCCGATATGAGCAATTCTGTTTTTGGAACACTTCCGGCACAATGGCCAGGTCTTTTTAAGGCAGAAAGATTTCAATCTGGCTATAGGTTCAAACTGCCGAAGTTTGAGTACATCTTGCTGTACAACGTCCCGTTTACGTTTCTGATTATTTTTGCTGTTTTTCTCTATAATAGAAAGATTTTTGGCAGGAAATACATGAGACGGGGAGACGAGTTGTTGGTAAATATTATCGGCACCTTGTTGATAGCTGGTGTCTTAAGTGCCGTTTGTACACTCATACAATTGTATATTTGGCCCTATCGTCCCGACCCTATCCGATCGCTCATGGGATATATCAGTATAGGGATGTTGGGCGATTTGTCTTTGGTGGCCATCGCTTTCGTGTTCAGCTATCTGCAACGCTCCCTTTATCACGAAAAGAAAATAGCTGTTGAGATTGAGGTCCTTCGTGCCGAGAATATGGCTTCACGTTATGAAGCTTTGAAGACCCAGATGGACCCGCATTTCCTCTTCAATTCGCTGAACACCCTGAAATCGCTTATCGATATTGACACAGAGAAGGCTGAGGATTTCGCTCAGCAGTTGTCGGGCGTGTTGCGCTACACCTTGAAGAACGAGGAGGTGGTGACCTTGGCCGATGAGTTGGAATGCGTGCGCTCCTACTGTCGGATGATGAAGATGCGCTACGGCGACAACCTCATTTTCGACCATCACATCGACCACGAAAAATACGACAATTACTATGTTTTGCCGCTATCCATCCAGGGATTGATTGAGAATGCCATCAAGCACAATGTCATTTCCTCCAAACAGCCTTTGACGATTCGTATTATGACCGATGAAAATAACCGTCTGATAATCAGCAATGAAATTCATCCAAAAATCGGAAAAGAGGAAGGAACTGGCATCGGATTGGCCAATTTGGCGGAGCGATATCGCATCAAATGGAACGAAAATGTTGAAATTTTTGACGACGGAAAGATTTTTAGTGTAACTTTGCCTCTTAAACAAAACGAATAAACTATGAAAGCACTGATTATTGAAGACGAAATCATGGCTGCCAAGGCGTTGAAGAAGCTTCTTGGAGAGGTCAGCCCGGATATGGACGTCGTTGCAGTACTTGAATCGATTGAGGACAGCGTCGATTGGATCAGCAAGCATCCCATGCCCGACCTCATGTTTATGGACATCCATCTGGCCGACGGCTCTTCTTTCGCCATCTTTGACCGTGTCACCATCACCTGCCCGGTCATCTTCACCACGGCGTATGACGAGTATGCGCTCAAGGCCTTTGAAGTAAACAGCATCGACTATCTGCTGAAGCCCATCAGTCGCGAAGCTTTGGATCGTGCCATGCGTAAGTTCCATGAGGTGGCCGATAATCGCTTCGATCAGACCAAGGTCAACCTTATCCTGTCTCAGTTGGGCGAGCGAAAGAAATACAAGAGCTGCTTCCTGCTCCCTGAAAGGGACAAGTATATTCCTGTGAGCGTGGAAGATATAGCCTACATCTACATTGATGCCAAGTCGGTGAAATTGGTCACGATGGATCAGAAGGCGTTTTATCTGAGTCATACCCTCGACGACCTGATGGCCGAGATTGACCCTCATACTTTCTTCCGTGCCAACCGTCAGTTCATCGTATCGCGCAAGACCATCAAGGATGTGTCGGTGTGGTTCGGCAACAAGTTGGCCATTAATCTTACGGTTGAGACCCCTGAGAAGATTATCGTGAGCAAGGCCAGGGTGGGTGAGTTCAAGTCTTGGTTTACCAGTTGAATAACAATGTTTTACATTGTGGGATGAAAAAAAGTTGCTAAAAATCATCCATTGTAAGGAAAAAGGTTGTACTTTTGCACCCACAAAACGATGCTTCCGTAGCTCAGTTGGTAGAGCACCTGACTCTTAATCAGGGTGTCCAGGGTTCGACCCCCTGCGGGAGTACGAAAATCAAAAGCCGCTGAAAAGCGGCTTTTGACGTTTCTAAAGCAGGAGTTCATGCTGTTCAAAGATACGCTCCACTTGCTCCTCGTATTCCTTCAAGGCATTAATCTTCTTGATTTTCCGCCAAACATCTTGCGGCTCGTCAAAACTATTCATCAGATAGGACCACAATTCCTTCATCCGCCCCAATACCTTCGGGCTGCCACCAGCATGGCGCAGCCTATCCTCGTACAGGTCAATAACATACGCATGCAATCGTTCAGTTTTGTCTTGTGGGGACGCACCGCGTGCGTCCGCTATATCGTTTTTAATCTCTTCCGCCAAAAACGGATTCGCCAAAATCCCCCGTCCCAGCATAAACTGGTTGACAGGCTGGCGGTCGTTGAGCCTGTCGAAACGCCGCTTTTCAAAGGACTCATTTATTATTCCCCGAATATGCTCGAAACTCTCCACCGAAACAATATCCCCATTATAAACCAAAGGCGCATTAATCAAAGGTATTAATGTCTTGAACCGCTCCACATCGGTCTCGCCCTTGTACAATTGCTTTCCAATACGTGGGTGAATGATTAATTCACTCAAAGGAAAACGGTTGAAAATGGGAATGATGGCATTAATCTCATCGGCACTGAAATACCCTAACCTGCATTTCACGCTGAACTTGATGTCGATTTCTTCAAAAACCCGCTCCAACATGGCTTCCACTATGTCGGGATAGGGCAGCAGACCGCAGCCGCGTTTCTTGTTGGCCACTCGTGGAAACGGGCAGCCCATATTGAGGTTGATTTCCTTGTAACCCAGCTGCTTACATTGCTTGGCAAAGCGCAAAATCTCCTCTGCATCGGTGCTGAGAATTTGCGGAGTGAGGGTCTCCACATCGTTGCTGCTTGGGTCGATTTCTTCGCCTTGCAGGTTCTTGGCATGGTCTTTCTGGATGCCTGTGAAGAATGGGGTGTAGAACTTGTCGATGCCACCGAAGTGCCGCTTAAACACGTTGCGGAAAGGCGCATCGGTAATGCCTTGAAAGGGGCCTAAGGAAAGAAACGGTCGGCTCATTTCTTCTTGCGCTTGGCGGTTTTCTTGGCAGGCTTGGTGTCGGCTCTGTTCCATTTGATGAGGCTCACGGCACCCCAAGTGATGAGCAGCACGAAAGTGAGATACACCGCGATGCGGCTGAGATAGTCGCCGTGCTGGGCATAGAAGGTGACTTTGGTGTTGGCTTTTAGGGTCTCGCGGATGGCATCGGGCACCCAATAGTGGGTTTGTTGTAGCACATCGCCGCGCTGATTAATGAATCCGGAACGGCCAGTGTTGGCCGAACGGGCAATGCAGCGGCGGTTTTCGATGGCACGTAGTTTCGAGAACTCAAAATGCTGACGGTAGCCAGGCGTGTGTCCCCACCAGCCGTCGTTGGTGATGACAAAAATCAAGTCGGCGCCTTTCTTGCAGAAGGTACTGACGTATTCGCCAAAAGCCGATTCATAGCAAATGGGTACAGCCACTTTGTGTCCGTCAAATGTCATGACTTTCGATTCAGGGTCAGTTTTCAAGGTGCCACGTGCGATGCCCATGGTGATGCTGTAGTTCTTCAGGAAGCCCATCCATTCGGGGATGGCCTCCACACCTGGCGTGAGCTGCGACTTGTTGCGGTGCTGCATATTAATCGTGTCGATGAGCAGGGCCGAGTTGTGGCAGTAGTAGAAGTGCTTGCCGTCACCGATGTCCCGTGCAGGGAAATCGTTTTCCATGCCTCGGGGCACAAACTCGTAGGTGGTGCCGCCGATGACAAAAGCCATCTGAGGGAACCGTTTGATATAATCGTGAAGGGTGTTTAGGGCTTTGGATTGGTCGGTTTCGTGCAGCCAGATGCCTTCCTGGATAGCCGACTCGCTGCTCACCACGAATCGCGTCTTGGGTGTGACTAAAGGCAGCGACAGATTCATGTTGTTTTGTATGACTTGGTCGTAGAAATGGCTGTCAAACTGCTCGTTCCAAGGGTCACAGTTCTGCTGTACGACAATGACTTCCGTGTCAGTGCCTTGCTCCTCGTAATGGTTATACATTCGGACACTCCCGATGATGGGCAAAAGCAGGACCACCAACTCAATTCCGATGCTGATGAAGAGTTTTTTTGCTTCTTTCGACTTGAAAAACAGAATGATGTTGGTGATTAATATGTTGACTGCCAATACCCAGAGCGTTCCACCGGCCACACCTATGTATTCGTACCATTGTATCCACTCGATTCGTGAGGAGAAAACGTTGCCCAAGTTGAGCCAGGGCCATTTGGCTGCCCATAAATAAGTGAGCATCTCGAAGGCCATCCAATAGGGGATGAGGAAGAAGTTGCCCCAAGGGTTGTTGCACACTTTTTTCTTCGTGAGATGAAACACGTTGAACACGATGGCCATAAACAACGCATTCAATATCCAGGCGGCGGTGGCGGCAGGAGTGGCGTTCCAAATCCACCAGGTGGTGGCCACGTTCCAGACGAAGAAAGCAAGAAACGAAATCCAGAACAACTTGCCTTTTTCGCCTTGTGCGACACGGTTTTCAAGCAGCAACAATGGAACAAAGGCAATGAAAATCAAGGGCGCGATGCCCCAAGTGGGCCATGCAGCGGTAAGTAATCCTCCACATATAAGTGCCAGTAGTATTTTGAGTGTTTTGCTCATGACGATGAAAAATTTGCGCAAAAGTACGAAAAGCCACGTGTGTAAATCGAAAAAATCACTATTTTTGCGCAAAATTTTGTTCGATGAAGAAAGTGTATAAGGTTGCGGGTCATCAGTTTGGTGTCATCATGCCTGAGAATGACATGAGTTGGAGTGTGATGGAACCATACCGGCCATTTGAGTGTGACGATACAGGTGATTGTGTTTTTACCGCCGAAGAGATAGATTCGATGCCTGACATTACGGACAGGAAGCGGATAACTGTAAGTTGTTCGGGACCGGAAATGCCTCGCATCGAGCTTTATGAATGGGAGGGACAGTGGTTGATTGAAATTGCGCCAGTGATGGTCTCGCCTGTCAGGGTTTATCTGATTACGGATAAGGCATTCAAGAATGCAAAGTTCCGTTTGTTGGGTAGCATCGGTTTTTCCATCAATACAGTGTTGATGTTGATGTTCGCCTTTGCAACAGCCCGCAAGAATACGCTTTTGATGCATGCCTCTGTCACGATGAAAGACGGTAAGGGCTATCTTTTCTTGGGCAAGAGCGGTACGGGAAAGAGTACCCATAGTCAACTGTGGATTAAGAATATCGAAGGTTGTTCCTTGTTGAATGATGACAATCCGGTGATCCGTGTCACGGAAGAGGGAGAAGCTCGTGTTTATGGTTCTCCGTGGAGTGGGAAAACCCCGTGCTATCACAACCTTGATGTGCCCATTGGCGCGATTGTTTCCTTGCAACAGGCCAAGATAAACAAGATACGCCTTCAGCCGTTGCCTGAGGCCTATGGTTCGGTGTATGTCTCTTTCTCTGGTTATCGCTTCATCAAGGAGATGGCGGATGGTTTCCATGCCACCAATGCAAAGTTGGTGACCCTTGTCCCGTGTTATTTGCTGGATTGTCTGCCAGATGCTGATGCTGCTTTCCTTTGTTATCAAACGGTCTCGAAATAATGGAAGGATTCGTCTCGCCTGATGATCAGAGTTTGGCGCAAGTTCCACGGCTACTTGAGGAAGGGAAGGTGGTTGTGCTGAAACAGATTTATGGCAATAGCATGTTGCCTTTCATCCATGGCGGGAAGGACAGTGTCAGACTACGCAAACCGGAAGGAGTGAAAGTAGGGGATATCGTTTTGGCGGTTTTTGGCGGCAGGCCTATTATTCATCGGGTGATTGCCATTAATGGGACAAAAGTGACGTTGATGGGTGACGGCAACCTGCAAGGGACAGAGAAGGGCGACCTTTCGGAGGTGTTGGGCATCGTTGACCGGATTATTTCTCCCTCGGGTCGTTGCCGCAAGCCAGGTGATGGCAGAATCTGGCGCCGCTTGTTTCCTGTGAGGAAATATTTGCTGAAAGTATATTGTAAATGGAATAAAATATTTGCTTGATTAATAGTGTAAAAACTTAAAGATATGAGAACAAAAAAAGGTTATACGCTCCGTCCGTTGGGCACCGAATATATCCTGGTTGCCGAAGGTTTGGATGTGGCTGATTCCACCCGCATGGTTTCGATGAATTCCACCGCAGCTTTCCTTTGGATGGAAGTGGAAGGGAAGGAATTTGATACACAGATCTTGGTTGACTTATTAATGGACAATTGGGAAATCTCGCGTGAGACAGCTGCCAAAGACATCGATGTCCTGTTGAAGTCGTGGAAAAAGGCGGATGTGGTGGAGGAATGAACTATTATTAATAGGTAATTAATTAATAAGGTGTTATTGCTGAACGATGATGAACGCTGAAAAACAATATTTTGCATTATTGCAATCGGCCATTTGGAATAAACCAGTGGCGATTAATGATGCAATCGATTGGCAGGCTGTCATGCGTTTGGCAGAACATCATGCCACCATCACCTTGCTTTGCGATGTTGCCTCAAAGATGCCTGCCGACCAGCAGCCCGATGCCGAGATGTTGGACTGGATGAAAAACCAGATGCGTGCCAACCTGTTTTTCCATATACGTTTGAAGCAGACCCTGCTGCAAGCGGTAAAGATGTTGCGTGACAACGGCATCGAACCGGTGCTCCTGAAAGGGTTTAGTCTGGCACAGTACTATCCGAATCCCAACCTGCGCCAGTTCGGTGATATCGATCTTTTCGTTGGCCTCGAAAAATTCCATGAAGCCTGTGCCGTGTTGCGTGCTTTGCCTGGTTCCTACAATTGGGGCGTAATCCTCGACTCAGGGAGGCATTTCAATATCGAGTTTGGTGACTATTCAATTGAAATCCATCGTGTCAGTTCCGAAATTGAGGATGAAGAAGCGTATGCCGTCTATATGGAAATCGAACGTCAAGGCCTTTTCGTCCATTCCCGTGAAGTTGAATTGGAAGGAGCCAAGCTTCGCATTCCATCCCAGGAATTCATGGCGTTTTTCACCTTTTATCATTCCTGGCATCATTTCCTGACCACGGGCACGGGTTGGCGCCAGTTGTGCGATTTGGCTTTAGTGCTTCATGCCTATCATGGGCAAATTAATACGGAGCAGTTGCGACACGACCTTGATGCACTCCATTTGATGCAACCTTGGCAGACTTTTGGCTACCTTATCGTGCATCAGTTGGGCTTGCCTGAGACAGAAATGCCATTCTACAACTCGAAAACACGACGTAAGGCCTCACGATTGTATGACTATATTATGGAGGAAGGCGATTTTAAGCGTAATCAAAGGTTCAAAAGTAAACGTCCAAAGACCTTCTTCTTCCGCAAATTGCATACATTTGTCTGCATTAATATTGATTTCTGGCGTATGGTTTGGGTCTTTCCGGAGGTGGCTTTCATGGAATTGCGGAGTCTGACAAGGCATGGTTTTGCAAGGACAAACAATGAAATTTTGACCAGTGGAAAAAAAATCTACGAAAAAAACTGATTTTTTTCTTGTATATGAAAAATAAGTATTATTTTTGCACCGTGAATTCTGAAGAAAAAAGACGAAGACAACACAATTAAATAATTATTAATCAACTAAATGTTTCACTAAAATCAAATTAAAAAATGAAAAAAATGAATTACGAAGCCCCTGTGGCTGAAATGATTGAGATGAATCTCAATGCAACTGTTCTGACCAGTTCAACTGGCGAAATTGGTGGCGCTCCTATTATCGATCCTACGAACAAGTAAAGGCCGCTAATCTGAATTAAAAGTAATCTTTGGTAAAATTGTTAATGTCAATCAAAAAAAGAAAAGAAAAAATGAAAAAAGTAACAAGAATTATCGGTGCTGTTTGCATGATGGCTTTGCTCACTTTCGTGTCCACCTCTTGCAAAAAGGACCAAGAGAACAGTGAAGTGACTATTAGCGTTACGGTTCCCAACATTGAAACTGTTAATGCTGACAGAGCCTACATCAATGAAGATGGCTTTTTCATGTGGGATAATAATGACTTTATCAGAGTCTATAATCTCGCCGATGAAGACAATGCTATCCTTTCGAAAACCAGCGTTTACTCCAAGATTGGTAGTGGTACTTCTGCAACCGCTCGTTTCAGAGGTCCTTCTTTGGGCGTGAGACAGAATCAAGGTTATCGTATTTTCTATCCTTACACTATGGTGAAGGGTACGGATGAGGAAATCAATACCGAGCTGTGGAACGCAAACCATCAGACTTTTGTTGTCGCTACTGAACAGCAATACTGTAGCTACCCAACAGTAAGCGGCCACTATTATTCAATGGTTGACCCTGCCGCCATGCCTATGGCTCAATACATGAATAAGCTGACTGACGCTGCTACTTTGGAACATCTCTTTGGTGTTGCTTCAATAGGCCTGAAAGCTCAAACTGGTAAAACAGTTGTTGTGGATAGTGTTGTGATAATGGATAAGCACTTCAACCTTACTGGTGAGGTTTCATTAAAACTTCATAAGGCTATGGTAAATCCGGCACAACCTGGATATGACGCTCAGTATGATTTGAATAATGCTTGGAATGAATTCTATAACACCTATCAACAAATTGATACTCCGTATGTCGTGAATGTACTTAAGCCTTTGTATGACTATATGGATTACGATGTTGACTACAACACTACGGGTAATAGAATTCGCATGAATTGTATCTATGAGCATGAGGACGGCACAAGAGGTGGCGTGGTTTTGCAAACAGGTGAGAATAAGACCTATTTCAACTTCATGCTTCGTCCTTTGGCCCTGCATACAGGTTTTGATGTGCTCGTTTATGTCCATGGGAAAACTGAGCCTGTTTTCCTGACGACTGATGCTCATCCGCAGCCTGCTGGTGCTGATCGTGGTGACTTTGTTTGTGGTAGTACCACCGTTCCGAATTACACATGGGCTGTTCAACCCGGCACTCGTAAGTACTACACAAGAAGTTAGGCTATCGAATAATAGGATATTAATCT
>Ga0310696_10005910_pt1 | contig 14654 bp, 9 predicted proteins | sample AusTroGonzalo_MG_4_FD_203885 | JGI IMG/M metagenome (GOLD analysis project Ga0310696, IMG submission 203885) | Bovine rumen microbial communities from tropical cattle in Woodstock, Queensland, Australia - Gonzalo_02 (v2) (version 2) | ecosystem: Host-associated > Mammals > Digestive system >...
TGCTACGCATTTTATTCAATTAAGAATTAAAAATTTGTAAATTACTCGAGATTGGGTTGGCCGGTTTCGCGGAGTTCGTCGATGACTTTGAGGAGGTACTGGCCGTACTGGTTCTTGAGCATGGGCTCAGCGAGGCGGCGCATGGTGGCTTCGTTGATCCAGCCCTGACGGTAGGCGATGCCTTCGAGGCAGGCTATCTTGAGACCCTGGCGTTTCTCGAGGACCTCGATGTAAGTGGAAGCCTCAGCGAGGGAGTCGTGCGTGCCGGTGTCGAGCCATGCGAAGCCACGGCCGAGGGTCTGAACCTTGAGTTGGCCTGCGGCGAGGAACTCCTGGTTGACGGTGGTTATCTCGTACTCTCCACGTGCGGAGGGACGGATATGTGCTGCCACGTCCACAACGCGATTGGGGTAGAAATAGAGGCCCACAACAGCGTAGTTGGACTTGGGGTGCGCAGGTTTTTCCTCGATGGAGAGGCAGTTGCCCTGGCGGTCGAACTCGGCCACGCCATAGCGTTCGGGGTCGTTGACCCAATAGCCGAAGACAGTGGCTTTGCCCTCTTCGTCGGCCGTGCGGACCGCTTCCTTGAGCATAGGCGTGAAGCCAGAGCCGTGGAAGATATTGTCACCGAGAACAAGGCAAGCGGAGTCGGAACCGATGAAATCGCGCCCGATGGTGAACGCCTGTGCGAGTCCGTCGGGGCTGGGTTGCTCGGCATAGGTGAAGCGGACTCCGTAGTCGGAGCCGTCACCGAGGAGTCGCCTGAATCCCGGGAGGTCGTAGGGCGTGGAGATAATAAGGATATCGCGTATGCCCGCGAGCATGAGAACCGAGATGGGATAGTAGACCATCGGTTTGTCGTAGATAGGCATCAGCTGCTTGGAGATGCCTTTGGTGATGGGATATAAGCGAGTGCCGGAGCCGCCGGCGAGGACAATGCCGCGCATTATATTCAATTAAGAATTAAGAATTTGTAAATGTGTAAATTCTTTACCCGCAAGGGGTACGATCATAAATGTGATAAATTAGCTTCGAGCAACTTCAGAAGCTTGGAGTCGACTTTGGTGGTGAGGATGCGGTTGAGCTGGGAGAGGGAGTGGAGGTCGGTGGCGACGTGGGAGTACATGTTGTGCTCGAGGAGGTGTCGCATAATCTTGACGGAAGCCTCGCCGTACTGGCCCGTGAGGGAGAGGTAGTTGAGTTGGAGGCTGGCGCCCATGTCGATCCAGCGTTCGTAGTCGCGAAGGGAGTCCACCATGTAGAGGTAGCGCTCGGGGTGCGCGACGATGGGTTTGAATCCGGCCATGCCCAATTCGAAGATGGCATCCTCGAAATTGCGGCTACGGTAGAGGTAGCTCATCTCGATGAGGATGGAGCCGTCGGGATAGGTGAGGAGTTCGTCGGCATGGTCCGCAACGCGGTGTTCGAAGTCTTTGACGACCATATATTCGGCCGCTAACGCGGTCTCAAGTTGAAAATTGAAAGTTGAAAGTTGAAAGTTAAACTTTTCGTAGACTTCGCGGAAGTGGGACTCGGATTCGTTGGGATAGACGTCGGGGTTCATGTGGGGGGTGAAGACGATCTCGGAGACTCCGTGCTCGACCATGGTTCGGATGGCCTGGATGGAGTCCTCGGGATTACGGAAACCGTCGTCCACACCGGGGAGAAGGTGGTTGTGGATGTCCCGCGTCCGGAGAGTGATGTTGGATTTATGTTTGAAGAGTTCGAACATGAACTTATGAAAATTTTCTTTCTTTTGCGAATTCGTCAGAATTTGCTGATTATCTGCTTGTTTCTTTCTGTTTTAATAGTCAATTTTTGCTCGGGATTGGGTACTACTTTCTTTCTTCTGCTCGGGAGCGAGCAGAAGGAGAGAAAGCAGCGGAGGTCGTCCGCATAAGGTATTTCTTGCAGGCATAAACGCCTGCTCGCGCGCCGCATTTACTCCTCAGAACATTCACCGGACGTTCTTCGGTACGGCTGATTCGCTATCACGGCGGAACTGCGCCGAGTTCTAAACAGGAGACGGACAGCGCCGAGTTCTAAACAGGAGGCGGGCACGTATATAATAGGTGCGAGCCTTGTGGTGTCAGTTCTTCGACTGGCCGGAGACTTTGCTCTTGATGTCGTCGAAGACGGCTTTGGCTTTGTCGGTGTGGGACTTGTGCTTGTGTTCGTCTTCGTTGCCGTAGCCATAGCCGTAACCATAGCCGTAGCCGTACCCGTAGCCATAACCGCGGCCGTAGCCGTAACCGTAACCGTAGCCGGCACCATAGCCGTAGCGGTACTTGTTGGCGGCGAGGTCAAGGTCGTTGAGGATGATGTTGACGTTCTTCATCGGCTTGGCCACTGAGTGGATTGCTTCGTTGATCTCGGGCAACATCTTGAGTGCGGTATAGTTGGCACGTACGACATACAATGTCGCATCGACAAAAGCGTTGATGAGGAAGGAGTCGGATACCGGCAGATACGGTGCAGAGTCGACGACGATGTAGTCGTACTTGGTGCGGTAGTAGTTGATCATCTCGCCTTCCTTGCCCTGCGAGAGGAGCTCGGTGGGGTTAGGCGGGATGACACCGGACATGACGATGTCGAGCGTCGGGACGATATCGGACGGAACGATAATGTCGTCGAGGTTGGGACACTTGCCAATCATGTAGGCCACAGCGGACTTCTGCTTATCGAAGCGGACATGGGGGAACATCTGCGGCAGCACGGGTTTGCGGAGGTCTAGACCGAGGAGGAGGACCTTCTTGCCGGTGTGCGCAATGGAGATGGCGAGGTTGGATGATATGAACGACTTGCCTTCGCCCGGAGTGGAAGATGTAACCTGAATGACCTGTACCCCTTGCAAGTACTGGAGGTTGGAGCGGAGCATTCGGAACGACTCGGATGTTGTGTCACGCCCGTTCTCGATGATAAGGTTCTGACCCGTGGTGTTCTTGGGGATAACGGCCAAGACGGTGGCATCGACGTTGTCGGTGACATCTTTCTTGGTCTCGACCTTGGACTTGAGGAACATACGGAGGAAGAGGATGCCGACGGGTATGGCGAGACCGAGGAGGAGCGCCACAAGCATGATCATGCGCTTGTTGGGGCTGATCGGTCGGGGCTCGCCAAAGGCAGATTCGATAATGCGGAAGTTCTCGGTCTGGGAGTACATCGTGATCTGTGCCTCCTCACGCTTCTGCTGCAACATGAGGTAAAGCGGCTCGATAATCTCGATCTGGCGGGAGAGTTGCTGTACCTCGAGCTGTTGTCCCGGCATAGTAGCCATCTGGCGCTGCGAAGTGGCGAGGGTCTTTTTGAGTTCTTTCTCGCGAATATTGTAGACTTTGACGAGGTTGGCGATGGAGAGCTCGATCGACTTCTTGCCATCCTCGAGCTGGGTGTTCATATTGAGCACGCGCGGGTTGGTCTCGGACGAGTTGGCCACCATGCGGTTGCGCTCGGAAACGAAGGAGTTGTAGTTGGCAATGATGGTGTTGAGGCCTGCGTCCTGGAGTCCGATATTGGTGGGGATGACCTGGTAGGTGCCTTCGCCCTGGTCGTTGATGTAGGCGGTAATCATGTCCAAAATCTGGAGCTGCAGTTCGACTTCGGTGAGTTGGTTCTTGTACTGCATGTCGGACTGGATAGCTGCCTGCGACTGTCCAGCGAGGTCGACGATGGTCGCGCTGGCCTGATACTGTTTGAAGTTGCGCTCGGCATTGCCCAACTCGAGGGTGAGCGCTGCAATACGCTGGTCGATGAACTCGATGGTCTGGAGGGTGGCCTGATTCTTGTAGTCACGCGACTCGCGGTTGGCGATAAGGATGAGGGTATTGAGAATGTCCTCGGCTCTATCAGAACGAGAATCGTTAATAGAGAGGGATACTACATCGGAGGTCTTGGCGGACTTGATGGTCGTCTCGACGGTTGCATTGAAGGTTTTTTCAAAGGCCTTGGCCGAAATCTCGGGAGTGGACCAAACACAGAGGTAGGTGGAGTTGTCCTTCATCTCCTCTTTGGCAAGATCGTTGAGGGAGATGGTGATGGTGAAGCCATTCATGGCAATGGGCTCACCATAGCCAAATTCTTTGCCCGGGAGTGCCACTTTATGGTTGTTCACCACAATCTTCTTGAGACGGAAGGTGCCCTTCTTGGCGTTATGGCGGAATTTGACCGAGAATGCCCATGGGCGCATGTCTTCGGGGTAGAGGGAGTCAACTTCGAACGACATGGTATAGGGGTTGTCCCCGTAGAACTCGTAGCGTTTCCACGCGAAAAGACCACGCCCGTATTCGGAGCGGTCCAAGACGGGGAGTCGGTACTGGAAGTAGCGGGTGTTGAGCCCAAGCTCGTCCACGACTTTGGCCATGAGGGACGGGGACTTGAGAATAAAGATTTCGTTGTCAATCTTGCGGGCACGTGAGTTGCCGCCGCCCATGAGCTCGGTAAAGAGCGCCATCTCGGCATTGGTACCGTCGTTGTTGTTGAGCATGATCCACGCCTGACGTTGGTATATAGGCGTTTGCATGCGCGCGTACACAAAGCCGAGAATGAGACAAACGAAAGCGGAAGCGACCATCCACCAGCGGATGCGCCACATAAATTCGAGGAGTTCGCGGATGTTGAATTCTTGGTCGTTCGACTCCGTGGAACGATTATCAACTTTATTAATTGTATCCATTTTCTTTGGAGATTAGTTTTTTTAATTATTCTTTTGTTTTTAGCCCCTCTAGGCGGAAGCCGCTCTCCCCGTTCCGTCGGGGAAACGCTCCGTGTCAAAGGTCAAAAGTCAAAGGTCAAAGGCCAGATTTTGACGGTCAAAAGTCAAAAGTCAAAGGTCAAAGGCCGTGACAGAGACCGGTTAATATTCAATGTCAAAAGTCAAAGGTCACTTTTTAGTCAATGAGATTACGAGGGTGACGAGGGAGACGGTGGTGGTGACGGACGAGAGGGCCGTGGACCAGATGCCGGTAGCCATGGTGGCGGAAGCTACGCGTTCTGCGGAAGCGGGCACGTAGATGACGTCGTTCTGCTGGAGGTAGAAGTAGGGGCTGTTGAGGAGCTCTGCCGACTTGAGATCGATGGTGTAGTGACGGGGCACACCGTTCTCCTCACGGATAAGGAGGATACCGTCGCGTTCGGCAGTCAGGTTGAGGTCGCCTGCACGTCCAAGCGCCTGAAGGATAGTAATCTTCTCGGAGTCCATGGTGTAGGTACCCGGACTACGCACCTCACCGAGGACGGTAATCTTGTAGTTGCGAATGGAAACGTAGACGATGGGGTCTTTGACATCCTTGCCAATCTCGGTTTGAAGGTAGTTAACGAGTTGGTTACGGGTCATACCTTCCACATGGATGATACCCAAGATGGGGAAGTTGATGTTGCCCTCCGGATCCACCAGGTAGGTGAGCGTAGATTGTTCCGGATTGGTGGAGGTGCTATAGCCGTTAGCAGCCATCTCCCCTAAAGTGAGGTTGTAGGGTGCGGTGACGGTTTTGTCGGCACCGGAAACGATGATGGTGAGTCGATCATCTTTCTTGATGACAGCCTCATACTCGGTTGTCTGGGGTTGCGGCACCACTTCCTCGATGTTCTGGAAATAGAGGATGTCTTTCTTGGTAGCGCACGAGGGTGCGATTAGTACAACGGCGATTAGCGCCAATAGTGCGTGCGTAAGCGCGCGCGTCAACGATTTCAGCATGTGTGTATTGTTCATAATAATTTGCACATAATTTCCTTAAAGTGTGCAAAGTTACTACTTTTTTTTCACATATGCAAGAGATTTCGGTAAAAAATTGCATTTAAATGCATTTTTTTTAGAGATTTTTCATTTTAGTGAGTTTTTCCAGACGTAAAAGTGCATCGTCGAGGAGGGAAAGCGTCTTTGGGGAGTTCAATTGAGGGCGGAGCTCGCGCAGTTGGTCCGCAATGGAGTCTGCATGCTGCCCATCGTGCTCGACAAGGGCGTAGGCGAGCATAAGATACGACAAGAAGCGGACACGGGCGTTAAGCGCTGATACTTCGAGGTTTGCGAAGCGCCGGACGAACATGCGAATATGCGCTTCGAGCTCAGAAGGAATAGGTTTTCGCTCTGCTCTATAATCGAGTGCCAAACGCAGTCGGGGTTGGAAGGAATCAAGCTTCTGGTAGAGATGCCGTCCTTCGGGCGCAAACTCAAGCACTTCGATGAACTCGGGAGAGATCTCGACCGTGGGTACCGCCACGAGGTCTCCGATACGGACGATGACGCGTCCTCCATCCTTGCCCTGACGGGCTTCGAGAATGCCTTCAATTCCTCGGAACGGGCCTCCGATGATGCGTACACGGTCGCCCTTGGCAAGCATCTCGGGAGTGGGTGCCACGAAGGGGATATCGTCGGTATACTGCTCTACAGCACGTATAAAGTTATCCATCTGAGAATCAGGCACAACGAGATGTGGGCCGATGGAGCCGTCAGGGGTATGCTCGCGCAGGAAGGTGATGCCATGGTTGGTGCGGCAAAAAGCGTCCGCTTCGGGCTCGGTGGTACGGACAAAAATGTAGGAGAAGAGGAGAGGTTTTTCGACGGTCTCTTCTTTACCACCCCGTTTGACCACCGACTTGGTCATGGGAAGGAAGAAGTCGATGTGGGCGGCCGTGAGGAGTTCGCGCATGCGAACTGCAGAGGTCGCGACTTTCATCTTAAGAACAAACCAGTTTTTCATATATGGTCAAAGGTCAAAAGTCAAAGGTCAAAGGCCAGATTTTGACGGTCAAAAGTCAAAAGTCAAAGGTCAAAGGCCAGACGATGACGGTCAAAAGTCAAAGGGTTTCTTTGGGTTTTTGAGAATTGACTCTATCAAGCGGTAGAGTTGATTAGAGATTGAGAGGGCTTCTGACTTCAAATCACTAAACTGATTCTGATTTATCATTTTGCGATCAACACAAAGGTACAACATTGAGCGTACCTCAGAACAACTTCCCCTGGATATCTGCAAGAAGTTAACATACTTGGCATCTGAACCAGACTCCACCCCTTCAGCTATGTTATTCATAATGCTAACAGCAGCTCGTTGGATTTGATCACGAAATCCATAATCCTTCACACCCTCCATAACATCATAGACACTATTCACAAAAGCGCGAACTTGTTGCCAAACTCGTAGTTCTTCAAAGTTTCTTTCCATACTTAATAACTACTAACCTTAGGTGGTTTAAATACGTTAACTCTTATGACCGTAGGAGCCGTAGCCGTAGTGGCCGTAGCCGTAGGTGTGGCCGTAGCCGTAGTGGCCGTAGCCTTTGCCGGCTTCGACACCGTTGAGTACGCAGGCCATGTTAGGCAGGCGTTTGGTCTCGTAGATCTCCTGAATGAGCGGCAACATCTCGCGTGCCGTATAGTTGGCACGTGTGACAAAGATTGTCATATCCGCGAGCGGCGCCAAATGGAACGTATCGGAGACGAGGGTGACAGGGGCCGTATCAACGACGATGAGGTCGTAGCGGGTGCGGAGTTCGTCGAAGAGCGTGGCCAGTCGAGGTGATTGGATGAGTTCCGCCGGGTTGGGGGGCACCACTCCCGAGGGAGCAATGTCGAGGTTGTCCACGAGGCCGGAGGGTTGGATGAGGTCATCCACAGAAACGGAACTGTCCATGAGGTAGGAAGTGAGTCGTCCACGGAAGGAAGTGCCCACATACTCGGCCAACACGGGCTTGCGGATATCGAGTCCGACGATGATAACGCGCTTGCCCAGGAGTGCCATAGAAATGGCGGTGTTGAGCGCGATAAAGGACTTGCCTTCACCATTGAGGGCAGAGGTAACGAGAAGGACAGGACACTGCTTTTCGGGCAGCATGAATTTCATGTTGGTACGGACGGTACGGAACATCTCGGCCGAGACGGTGTTGGAAGAAGCGTCGACCACGACGTGCTTGCCTCCGTTATCCGCTATGATTTCCCCCAAGAACGGGGCTTTGACCACCTGCTGGAACTCGCGGCGATCCTTGATCTCGTGGTTGAAATAGTCTATAAGGAAGATGATGCCGAGGGGAATACATATACCTAGTGCAAAGGCGATGAGGAGTATCATGGAACGCCGCGGTGCTACAGGTCGAGAGGATGCGCGGGCCTTGTCCACCACCTTAGCCGGCATGACGGTGGAGGCCAGCGTAAGAGCGTTCTCCTCGCGCTTCTCGTAGAGGTAGATGAAGAGTTTCTCTTTGATCTCCTGCTGGCGTTTGATTTCCATGTACTGACGCTCCTTGGCAGGCACCTGACGGATGATGCGGTTGTACTGCTCGTCCTTGCGGGTGAGATCGTTGCGGGAGATGATGAGTCCCTGTTTGTTGTTACCAATCGAGGAGATGATACCCGCACGCATTTGAGAGAGCTGTTCGTCCAATTGGGTGAGTTTCGGGTTATCCTCCGTGGCAGAACGAGTAATGCGCATTCTGCCCAACAGCAACGTATTGTACTCGTGCAACAAAGTATTGAGCGACGGGTCGGTAACACCCAGATTGCCCGGTATGAGGTTGTGTTCGTTCTTGGGGTCAGAGAGGTACTCCTGGATATAGGAGAGGAGGTTGATCTGCATCTCGAAATCGGTCTGCTGGCGCTGGTAAGTCGCCTTGGAGTCGAGGGCGATTCGGACTTCCTGATCCATATCCGTCAGCCCATTGGCTTGCATGTATTCCTCTACCGCCTGCTCGACGGTGTCGAGCTCGAGGGTGATAACGTTGAGTCGGTCGTTGATGAACTCGGCCGTGTTGGTGGCCATGATATTCTTGTCGATTACGGCATCCATGTTGTAGAGCTCGACCATCTTGGAAATGACGTCGATAGCGCGTACGGGGATGTCGGAGGTGCAGGAAATGTTGATAATGTTACTGTTATTAAGTCTAACATCCTTCGCTTCACACACAATATGCGCCAGATATGCCTCGGCCGCACGTGCGAGAGGGGCAGTAGAGATGTACATTTTGTCGCCCGGCTCGAGCGGGTGAATCTCCATGAGCGTGAGGGTTCCGGCACAGGTCTCGATGGGTTCGGAGAGAGACGTGAGGGTATGTTCGCTCTTGCGTTTGCGGTTATAGACCGTGACCTCATAATCCCTCTCATTGCGCTGGATTTGGATGGCCGTTCCGGTAGTGATGGTATCAAGGAAGAGGGGAGGATAGTTCACCGCGATATCAGGCGTAGGATACTGCCCTACCCAACGGAGGCCATCCTTCTTACGGTAGTCGGTCTGGAGGTTGAGCGCCCGAACGGTCTGCTCCATGATACCGAAGGAATGGAGGATCTCGACTTCGTCCATGACGGATTTGTAGCCCGAATAGCCCATGAGGTCGAGCATCTCGGACTGGAACATAGGACCACTGTTGCCCTGGTCGTTGCGGATCATGATAGAGCCCGCCACGGCGTATTTGGGGGTCTGTCGTTTAACATAGTAGACGGCGACAGCCAGACATACTACGACAGAGATAACGAACCACCACCAGCGGTGGAGGCAGGAGAGCAAAAGTTTGACAAAGTCGATAGACTGTTCTTCTTCGGGTATATTGATATTCTGGTCCATTCTTCGAGGATATTATTTGCCAGTGCTGGCCGGTTTCCAATACTGTGCGTTGTTGAGTACGGATATGATAACTGTGGCCATGGAGCCGAGCGTGGTAACCATCGAGAGATAGAGGGAGATGTTCTGCGAATTGACCGCTCGCTGCCCATTGGGTTCGACATAGACGACATCGTTTTGCTGGAGGTAGAAGAAGGGTGATGCGAAGATACCGGCATTGTTAATATTCAGTCGTTCGAACTGCATCTTTCCGTTTACCTCGCGCGCCACAAGGATATTGTCGCGTTTGCCATAGGGAGTCATGTCGCCCGCCAGGCCGAGGGCATCGAAAATCGTGACCCGTTCGTTAGTTACACTGTAACGACCGGGACGGGTGACCTCACCGAGAACCGTGATCTGGAAATTGGCAAAATGGACATTGACAATAGGATCCACGACGGATTTGGAGATCTCAGCCGTGAGCGTATCGCGGAGCTGAGAGACGGTCATGCCTTCCACGTGGATCTTGCCGAGGGTCGGGAACATGATACAGCCGTCCTTGTCCACCAGATAATACTGGAGTGTATAACTAGAATAGACCTGATTGGTTCCCACGTGTCCCGGGGAGTAGATAGGCATGTTGTATGCCTCAACAGCCTCGAGATCGAGGGCATTGACGGTGATAGTAAGGGCATCGCCGCAGATGATATGGGCTTCACGCTGGGCGTGGAAAGTTTGGTTGATCGTATCCGCCGAGGCGGCCGTAATCTCGCGGACGTAGGCCATTTTCTTCTGCGACGTACAGGCGCAGAGTACGTCAAGGAAGAGAAGGCTTATCACAAGTATTTTTAATCCTTTTTTCATTTGGGGCACAAAATTACTACTTTTTTTTCACATATGCAAGAAAAAAGTGAAAAATTTTCACAAGTTACCGCAGAATATAGGTCATTTTGCCGTTAATGATGTACAAACCGGAGGCCGGAATGGTGGAAAGACGGTGCCCGAGGATGTCGTAGATGACGAAGCGATCGGGGTCAGCGGCGATAATCTCAGCGAGGCTGTTGAAGAGTTCGACCGTGACCGGGCAAGACGCCTGTATACCGGAGCCGTCGGTGGCTGTAGCAAAGACCATCGCCGTGCCAGATTGGAGGCCTGTGACGCGTCCCTCGGGTGTGACGAGGAGGACAGTAGAATCGGAAGTGCTCCACTCCACCGTGCGGAAGGTGGCGTTCTCGGGCAGGACAGTGGCCGTAAGCGTGGCTGACTCGGAGACACCCTCGTGGATGGTGAGGTGGAGCGAGTCGGCACTGAGAAGAATATCGGTGACGTAGACAGGCAGGACGGTCACGAAGCAGGAGTCGGTGAGGTTGGTGCCGTCCGCCGTGGTGGCAAAGACGGTGGCTTCACCCACGCCCAAGGCAGCGATAGTGCCGGCAGCATCGATGCTGGCGATACTCGGAGCAGAGCTCGTAAAGAGCACACCGGCGTTGGTGACGTTGGCGGGGAAGACCTGTGCCATAAGCCAGGCGGAGTCACCGATGGTGAGGGTGATATGATACGCCGAGACGGCAATGGAGTCAGCAAGGACGGGGGTGACCATGACCGCACAGGAGGCGGAGAGACCAGAGCCGTCGAGCGTGGAGACCGTGACCGTAGCCGTGCCAAGGGTCAGGGCCAAACAGTTGCCAAGGCTGTCCACCGTGAGGACCGTGGTGTCGGAAGAGGCCCAGACAATAGCGGGATTGGTGGTATTCGCCGGCAGGAGGGTATAGGAGAGGCAGAGTGTGTCAGCCACATGGAGGGTGGCTTCCGCACGGGAAATGGTGAGATTCTCTGCGAGAATCGGGTTGACCGTAAAGAAACACGTGTCAGTAAGGTCGGAACCGTCCAACGTAGAGACGACGATATAGGCTGCACCGAGTCCTACGGCGCGGCAGAGGCCATTGTCGGGATTGAACGATATGACGGTGGTGTCGGAGCAGAACCAGCTGACAGACGGGTCGGTGGTCTCGAGTGGGAGGAGGGTATAGGAGAGCGGGAGACTGTCACCGAGCAGGAGCGTGGCTTCGTGCTCGGAGAGATAAAGCGTCGAGGCCAAGGTGGGAGGCACAACGGTATCGGCCACCTGAATGACGCTGGTGGCGGTGAGGCCGGAGCCGTCGAGGGTGGCAAGGGTGATAACGGCTTCGCCTACGCCCACGGCGGAGCAGTGGCCCTGCTGGGTGACGCTGACAATCAACGAGTCGGATGTGGACCAGAAGACGGATTTGTCGGTGGTTTCAGCCGGCAGGAGCGTGTAGGTGAAACGGATATTATCCCCGAGGGAGAGCCGGACCGTGTCCTGCGAGAGGGCGAGGAACTCGGCCAGGGTCGGAAGGACGGTGACGGTGAAGTCGGCCGAGACGCCGGAGCCGTCGGTGGCAGAGGCCGTGATGACAAACTCTCCGGCTGAGAGGGCCTGGCAGACGCAGGATGTGTCGGACTGCGAGACAATGCGGACTCCTGACGGTTGCCCGGATTGCCAGGTAATGGCCTTGCTGGTGGCATTGTCCGGAAGGGCCGTGGCAGAAAGGGTGAAGGTGTCCCCAATGTGGAGGGAGTCGCTATGGGTATCGGAGGTGTACGCAAGAAGTATGCTCGAGACCTTGACCGCGTTGCCCACCACGGAGCAAGAAGCGGAAAGGTCGGTGCCGTCGGTGGTGGTGGCTGTGACCGTAGCCATTCCGACACCGTGGATGGTGACGAGGCCGCTATTGTCCACCGTAGCGACAGCGGGGTTGGTGGTAGACCAGGTGACGGCGGGGTTGGTGGTATTTTGTGGCACGACGGTCGCACGGAGCGTGGTGGTGTCGCCCTGTATACCAGAGAAGAGTCCCTGCGAGAGGCTGATGCCTGTGGCCAGCACCGGATGAACGGTGATAAGGCAGGTGTCGGAGAGGTTGGTGCCGTCGGTGGTGGAAGCAATGATGCGGGCGCTGCCGACAGAGACTGCGGTGACAGTGCCCTGATTGTCCACCGAGGCGACGGAGGGGTTGGTGGAGATCCAGCTGACGGTGTTGACAGCTACGGTAGTGGGCAGGATAGAAGCCGAGAGTGTGGCCGTCTGCTCGGGATAGAGGTTGAGCGAATGGGTGTTGAGGCTGATGGAAGAAGCCTTGGAAAAGACCTCGTACTCAGCCTCGGTCATGACGAAGAGCGTGTCATCCACCGTAGCCGGCACCCGGAGATAGGACTCGTTGGCGGGGAGGTAGGTGATGGCGCTCTTGGTATAGCAGAGCCGTCCGTCCTGAGAGACGGAGAGGACGCGCATGTTCACGGGGTTGAAGGCAGTGCGGGCGTCGTGGGACTTCCGTCGATTGGGGTTGTTGAAATAGACTCCCCCCAGCTGGTTGCCGGCTACAGAGGCTGTGGGGGTGCCGCCGATAGTGAGGCGGTTGTTCCAATGATTCGGTGCGGAGCACTCGATGAAAACGGGCGTGGAGGCCGGAATGACACCTGTGGCTTCGGTGAGGATGGCGGCATTGCGGTAGACTGCAGATATATAATATACTTTCATGCCCGCGCTGGCGCACGCAAAGGGGAAGGAGGCGTAGAAGGGTTTATAGTACTTGCTGCCAAGCTGGACGGTGGGCAGCACACCGAAGTATTCGGAGGCGTTGTTGACCGCGTCGATGTACCAGAGCCGGTACTCGCCGGTGCGTTCGAAGCCCAGGAAACCGAGGTCCCGGGCGCTGGTCTCGTTGTCGTCGAGGTACTTGCCCTCGGCATAGACCTGGTAGGAACCGTCGGAACGCTGGTAGACCTCGACATAGTAGCCGATGATGTCGTGCACACCGGTGCCCTGTGCTTTGAGGTCGAACTTGCCGTTGCTGACCTGCTGGGCATAGATGATGCAAGCAGGATCGTGGTGACGACGAGCCGTATCCTTGTAGAGTTCGATAGCGCCCATGTCGGCACGTGCCGCGGTGACGTCGATGCTGCCGGTGTTGTCGAGGACATAGACGTAGCGGGAAGTGGCCTTGTTGTGGACACGATAGTAGCCATCGCCGACGTATTGTGCCATGGCGGCGAAGGAGAGAAGGGCAAGAACTACAGAGAGAACGGTTCGTTTCATATGGATTGCTTAACAGGGAAAGAAAGCCCGCCCATGAAGGACAGGCTTTCTTTGATTATACATCGTATGTGCCGGGAGTATTACTCAATAACACAAATACTTACACGGTTGAGAACAGGGCTGTCACCCTTCTCGGTGTACGGGTTGTCGGTGTCACCCATCGCCTTGACGGTGATGCGGTCCTCGGCAATGCCCTGGCTAAGGAGGTATTCCTTCACCACATTGGCACGCTTCTCAGAAATCATCTGGTTGAACTTGGCTGTACCGGTGGCCTTGTCTGCGTGGCCGGTTACGAGTACCTTGGAGTTCGGATATTTCTGCATGAAGTCGAGGATGTGGCGGAGCTTGACAGCCTCGGTGACAGACACGTGATCAGACGAGATGGGGAAGAAGATCTCGGTGCGGAGCGAGTCGCTCATGGCGAGGATAGCCGTACCGTTGTTCTTCTGGTTCTTGGCCGCATTGATGATAGCAAGCGTATCCACTTCGCCCTCCACATAGACGGTGTCGTGAACAGGTGCCATAGCGAGCTGGTCGCACGGCTGCGGTTTCTTCTCCTTGCGCTCGTTGTAGGTGCCACCGAAATTGTACTTGGCCACTACGAGGGCGTTGATGTACCAGTCGGGGTTGTGCGCATAGCGGGAGTTGTAGCGGTCCATAACCATGTTGCCCTGACCCTCGAGACCGAGGCGGAACTTGTCGGTGATGCGGAAATCGATGAAGACGCCTGCATGGCCGAGCGGACTGGCTTTGAAGCCTTCCCAGTAGTAGTCGAGGATCTCGTCACCGAGTTTGTTGCCGAACTCGTCGTAGGAGTTGAGGTTGGTCTTGGCGGTGAGTGCCTCGTCGTTCTTGAAGAAGAGGTTCGCGCCTGCACCCAGGAAGAGGCCTACGTTGACAATGCGGTCGTGCTTGTACCCACCGATGAGGTTGGTGAGGTCCATGGTCACGTCCAGAGCAGGAGCCACATAGTACCATTTCCACTGCTGTTTGTCGATCTGACCAGCGAACTCCTCGCT
>Ga0310696_10005911_pt1 | contig 14653 bp, 15 predicted proteins | sample AusTroGonzalo_MG_4_FD_203885 | JGI IMG/M metagenome (GOLD analysis project Ga0310696, IMG submission 203885) | Bovine rumen microbial communities from tropical cattle in Woodstock, Queensland, Australia - Gonzalo_02 (v2) (version 2) | ecosystem: Host-associated > Mammals > Digestive system >...
CTCCACATCCGCTTCGGAGAACGGCATAGACATCCGCTTCAGGATGAGCGTGACCGAGATGCTGGCGGAGCAGGGATACGACCAGGAGAGGCTTTTCATGATGTCCGGGGGCAATGACATGCCCGCATTCCTCGAGAAGGCCCTCGATATCGATTCCGACCCGAGGATCCTGGGAGCTGTGTCGGCGGTCCTGCATCTCAACGACGAGGCCGAGTGGGGCCTGGTGGACAGGGAGGTCGCCATGGGAGCGGCCCTTGGCATCATCAGCACGGCAATAGGCCCTCCTGTGCACTCCGACGGCATAGCCGAGACGTTGGCCGCCACGCTGGTCCGCATGATGGCTGGATGAGACGCCCATGCTCTGGGGACCCTAAGCGATTCCGCCAACCTATAAATCAAAGAAAGGTCAATGGGGACGTAGGTGTCCGCATGGAGCAGAAGATAATCGATGAGATTGAGAAGGTAGTCGGCAAGGATGGGTATTCCATCGAACCAGCCGTACTGTACACATACGGTTTCGACGCATCGATATTCCACAACGATCCGGAGATGGTGGTCCAGCCCAGGACGACCGAGCAGGTCTCCGAGATAATGAAGATCGCCAGCAAGTACAAGGTCCCCGTGACCCCCAGAGGATCGGGAACCGGTCTCTGCGGAGCGGCCGTCCCCATCAAGGGAGGCATCGTCATGGCCATGCAGAGGATGAACAAGGTCCTCAGGGTCAGCGTGGAGGACCTCTGGGTCGACGTCCAGGCGGGATGCATCTACAACGACCTCAACGCGGAGCTCGAGAAGTACGGATTCTTCTTCCCTCCCTCCCCGGGTTCGGCAGAGGCCTGCCAGGTGGGCGGAATGGTCGCCACCAACGCATCGGGCATGCGCGCCGTGAAGTACGGAGCGACCAGGGACTTCGTCATGGGACTGACATTCGTCAAGGCCGACGGAGAGATCGTCCGCTGCGGGACCAGGACCATCAAGGACGCATCCGGATACCAGCTCGCACGCTTCCTGTGCGGTTCCGAGGGAACCCTCGGGGTCATCACCGAGATCACATTCAAGATCACCACCAAGCCGAAGAAGTCGGCATACTGCCTCTGCTGCTTCAACGATGTCGTATCCGCAGGCAAATGCATCTCCGCGATCATCGCCAAGCCCCTGATCCCGGCGTCCTGCGAACTGATGGACAGCGTGAGCATCAACGCGGTCAACAAGGCCCGCGGCAACCCGATGCCCGACTGCGGTGCGCTCATCATCGTCGAGGCCGACGGAGAGAGCGACGAGATCGTAGACAGGGACATCGCAATCGTCGCGGAGATCGCCAAGGAGCAGGGAGCCATATCGGTCACCCCCACCAAGGACAAGGTGCTCATCAACAAGTGGACCGACGCGAGGAAGTCCGTCATGGTCTCGCTGGCGGCGCTGAAGCCCGGATGCTCCTCCGTCTCGCTAGCAGATGATATGGGAGTGCCCATCTCCAAGGTCCCCGACGCGGTCAAGGCGTTCCAGGAGATCGCCGAGAAGTACAACGTCACCATCGCCACCTACGGCCACGCATCCGACGGCAACCTCCACACCAAGATGGTCATCGACCCCACCGACAAGGACGAGTGGGAGAGAGGCATCAAGGCGGTCAACGAGATCTTCGACGTCTGCATCGAGCTCGGAGGCACCGTCACCGGAGAGCACGGGGTCGGAATCTCCAAGGCGCCCAACTACCAGAAGGAGAGGGCATCGGAGCTCAGCACCATCAGGGCGGTCAAGGCGGCCTTCGATCCGGACAACATCCTCAACCCCGGCAAGTCCGAGCAGTGGACCGGCACCATCCTCAGGAACCTGAGGTACCCCTGCAAGCTGGACTGATTTCTAAACTTCAAACCCTTCCCGGCGTCAGGCCGGGAGGGCATAATTCTTCGATCGGAACGCTGGTCAGGTATAATCAGAAAATGGGATGGGGGAGACCCCCATCGTTCAGAGTATGTAGTACAGGTCCGGCATGCCGTACATGACCATGTAGAGCTCCACCGCAGCGAGGGCTATGGCGCAGATCCAGATGGGCAGGTTCCAGGGGAGGATCTTCGATCCGTCCAGGGGAGGGATGGGCAGCAGGTTGAACAGCGCCAGGAACGCATTGAGGTTGGCGAGCATCAGGAAGAATACCACCCAGCCTGTGCCGTTCGTCGCGAGGCACCCGATGATACCTATCGCGCTCATCACGAGGTTGACGGCGGGTCCCGCTATGCTGATCTTCCCGTTCGTGCTGGAATCCACGTTCCCGTAGATCATGACCGCTCCCGGGGCAGCGAAGAGGAATCCCAGGATGGATGTGATCAGGGTCAGGAACAATCCTGCAGGCCACATGCGGAACTCGGACCACAGGCCGTGCTTCTGGGCGACGAACTTGTGACCGAACTCGTGGAACAGGAAGCTGAGCACCACGATCGCGACCGACAGTCCGAAGAGGCCGAAGTACTTCATGGAGTCCCCGAGATAGTACTCGAAGAACCCGAGTATGGAGGAGTTCCTCCTGTAGAGTATCGTGAACGCTACGGACAGGGCCAGAATCGATATCAGGATGTCGCGGATCTCCACCTTGCTGAACCTGGGCTTCCCGTACCCGGTGTTGACGCGCTGGAGATTGTCGTAGTAGCTGTCGTCCATGGTACGACGATACCGTCCCGCTTAAAAACGTTATCAGTTGATGTTCATAATACTCGTTATATCGGCAGTAGGCATCACGGACATCATGGAAATGAACCGCGGACTGTGCTTCCTCCACGACCCCGACGTCTCCAAGAGGGCTTTCGCATTCGACATGTACGGGACCTTGGTGAGGGCCAGGTTCGGCAATCTGGACGACATCTTCGATGCTTTCTACCAGCTGTTCCCGGACGCTGACCCGGAGGACGTGAAGGACGAGTACACCCGTTTCGTTCAATCCTTCGAGGCGGAGAACGGAAGGCACAGGGAGCTAACAATCTCCCGTCTGCTGGAGCATATGGATTCCGTGTTCCACACCAGCACCGACAGCCTGGAGGCCGAGAACGTCATGATGCGCGCCACGCACACGTTCATCCCCGTCGAGGGGGCGGAGGAGACCCTGTCGTACTTCAGGGACAGAGGGTACAGGATAGGGGTGCTCAGCAACACCTCGTACCGCGGCTCGGTGGTGAAGGGCCTGCTGGAGGACGTGGGGTTCGACCATCTGATAGACGCGGTGGTGAGCAGCGCCGACGTGGGTTACAGGAAGCCCCATGACAACGCATACAGCGCGGTCGTGGAGGCGCTGAAGGCGAAGCCATCGGATTGCTTCTTCGCCGGGGACAGCGAGGACAAGGACTTCCTGGGGCCCCGCAGGTTCGGGATGAGGGGATCCTTCCTCATAGATCCCGAGAGGCCGTCGAGGGAGTGCGGCATAGTATCGTCCATATCGGAGATACCGTCGTTCTTCCGCGACTGATGGCCAAGACAGATTTATTTGGGAACGGAGATTGAGAACCATGGCCCAGAGGAACATCGCGCACGGCAAGGAGGAGAGGAGGTGGTGCGACAGCTGCGGCACCATGATCCTCGGGGATTCCTGCTCCAGATGCGGTTCCGAGGGGCGCATATTCGAGATAAACAGCCCAGGCGACATCAGGCCGTGCATGGGGGACAGCATTCAGCTTGTCCTCTCGCTCTTCAGGGACGCGTTCGGCACATCAGCGCCGCTGGAGGGCAGGTCGATGTTCTTCAACAAGGTCCCGGGGGAGGACCGCACCGACGAGATCGTCGCCGCGGGCTCCGTGCTGGGGATACTCAGGTTCGACATGAGGTCGGACCGCATCGTTCTGGAGATCCGCCAAGCCGGAGCGGACATGTTCGCTCCCGTAGCCACGAAGAACGTGGTGGTGTTCGGCGGGATGTCCGGGCACCTCAAAGGCAAGAGCGTTCCCGGGGAGAATATCATGGACATCGTTGGCGAGTTCAAGGCCGGCGACACGATCATCCTGAAGAAGGGCCAGAAGGTCGGCCCCGGCATAGCGCTGGCCGACAGCGGATCCATGAAGGCGGCGGAGAAGGCGGCCAAGATCCGCGACCTGAACGCGCCCTCGGAGATCCCGGAGTCCCCGAAGGCCGATCTGAGTACGTTCGTGGAGGCCAACAAGGACCATATCAAGAGGATAGCCAGACAGGGCGTGAGGGAGATCAGGCGCTTCCTGGAGGAGAAGAACCCGAAGGGCCTGCCGGTCACCGTCTCGTTCTCCGGAGGCAAGGACTCCCTGGCCGCGTACGGCCTGGCATCCCAGGCTGCCAAGGGCCTGGAGCTCCTCTACATCGACACCGGCCTGGAGTTCCCGGAGACCGTGGACTACGTCAAGGCGTTCGCTCTGGAGCACGGTAACAAACTCCATATCGCAGAGGGTAAGGACGGGTTCTGGAGCAACGTGGATGTGTTCGGCCCTCCGGCCAAGGATTTCAGATGGTGCTGCAAGGTCTGCAAGCTCGGACCGGTCACCGACATGATATCGGAGGGATATCCCGACGGCACCATCACCGTCGAGGGCAACCGCTGGCTGGAGTCGTATGCCCGCTCCACCATCGGATTCGTCACCAGGAACCCCTTTGTGCCCAATCAGATCAACCTCAACCCCATCCGCTCATGGTGCGCGGCGGAGGTCTGGGGATACATACTGGCCTTCGGGCTGGAGTACAACCCCCTGTACGACAGGGACTTCGAGAGGATAGGCTGCTATCTTTGCCCCTCGTGCCTGTCCAGCGAATGGAGGAACACCGGCAGGATACATCCCGACCTCTACGGGAGGTGGGAGGAGTATCTCCATACATATGCGGAGGAGAGAGGTCTTCCCCCGGAATACGCCGACATGGGATTCTGGAGATGGAAGGTGTTGCCCCCGAAGATGGTGCAGCTGTCCGAGGAGATGGGGATATCGCTGAAGCCCTCCAAAGTCGCAGGGCCCAGCATGAGGATGCTCAAAGGAGCATCCCCCTGCGCCGCGGGAGGGTACTCCATGGAGGCGGTAGTGAACGTCCCGCATTCAAGGGACTTCTCCTACGTGGAGGACGCCCTCCGCACGGTGGGCGACGTGAAGTATTCGTCGGAGTTCGAGATAGCCCTGCTGAAGCTCCCCACAGGGAAGGCCAAGCTGTTCGGAGGCGGACAGGTATCCGTGACCGCCCCCGACGCGAAGAACGCCAAGAAGGTGTTCGAGAGGTCCGTGAAGGCTTTGATTAGGGCGGAGATGTGCACCGAGTGCCGCATCTGCGAGAAAGGGTGCCCCCGCCATGCCATAACCATAAAGGGAGGGATGAGGGTGGACCCGTCTAAATGCAACTCCTGCGGCAGATGCGAGAAGTCATGCATGGTCATCCACTACTACGACAAGCTCATGGAGTCGTCGGGAGGCGGTCCAGGAGAATGCCTTAGAAAGTGATGGGTCTGGTTTATTCGGGATCTAAGGCGGATAGGCGACCTACTTGGCCGATCGGCTCACTCATTTACTTTCCAGTATCCGGTACGTTTGTTTCCTATACGTTCGATCTTTCCCGATTTCTTGAGATTCATGGCAATCTTTGCAATCGTGGATTTGCTTATGCCTGTAACTGCGGACAGGTCCTCGAAAGTACCGTTGGGATTGATGCGAATCGCGTCCAATAGTTCCAGCTCTTTGGTTGTCAGAGGTCTGGATTCCTCAGAGCGGAAACTGGCCGCTACACGGGGATGCCTAAATCTGAGGGTGACGCATACCGTGCTCAGACCGATATCGAACGCCTGCTCTCCATATTTGGACACAATGACTGGAACCCCATGACCGGTATGTTCGGTCAGACCAGCCTGGATGAAGATCCGCATCAGGGATTTGTTTACCGGCATGCTCCTGCCTGAATAGAAATCATCTATCGAAAGCCAATACGGAATGGTACCGTAGGATATTATTTCCATGCGGTCATCGAATATGTGTACGGTCGGGGCTATATGACCGATCCAATTGTTATGGACGCAGGCGTTTATCCACGCCTCGTCAAAGGAATCCTCGTCGAAGAGGGAAATGTCCTTTCTGACAGCGTCGCTCATGTCCACCCTCGTCTCGTTCAGCGCTCTAACGTAATCGATCACGGACCTTACCTCGCGAATGAGGGAATGGCCGGAATAGTCCTTCCTGATAGAGATTGATGAGCGGTCTTTTCCTTTGAAGACCACCACTGTAAGCGGGATGCAGTTCTGATCGGACAGCAGCTCTGCCTGGAAATTGTGCTCCATTTCGTTGTTGTACAGGCTAAGGCTTTTGCGCAACCTTTCATCATCTCTCACATCCAATCCGCTGTCTTTCAGTACCGAGACGAGTTCGGAGAATGTCAGGTCGTTGCGGTGAGAGTGTGATTCGATGAGAACATCATCGGAACTGAGGAGCATTTGGCGTATCTCAGACATTGGGGCCTTGCGGTTGGATTCGCCCGATCTTACGTAGACGTCCTCTAGATAGGTGTATGGTCTTTCCAGACCTTTGGCCGAGACATGGACGTACCTCTTTGCGTCCGGTGTTTCCAGGACCTCTATGCCTGCAGTTATGCTGGGTTTGATCCTTTCGTAGATCCTGTCTGTTATGTCCTTGATAGTGTTCTTTCCAAGAACCAACCCAGAGACGTTCCCGTTGTCGTCGACTCCGAAGTACACGCTGCCGATCCCGTTCTTGTTGAGCATGGCCACCAGCGAGATTAGGCCCTCGTTCAGTTCGGCCATGCTCTTCTTGAACTCCTGAATTTCAGACTCTCTGCCTAGGTTCATCATATCCGACACATTTTGGTGTATGCTTTGCTAGTTCAAATAATTAATTCCAAATTAATTCCATAATATATCATATATAGAAATATAATGTATATAATAATACAAATTATAATTATTAAACCTTAAACAATTAATTCCAAATTAATTCCAAATTAATTCCTGTCCTTAAGTGACGGTTGTCTTAAACTCCACCTAGTGTCTCGTCTAAATTTTATCGGCAAGGTTTTTAAGAACGGTTCAGCTAACGAGGCCTATGGATTGGACGTTCGGAATCGCCCTGCTGATAGGTTTCGCACCCGTCTTCATAATGATGGACATGGTGCTGAAGAATTACACTTACCCCAGGGTGGAGAATCCGTTCTTCAGGGACACCACGTTCTTCGGCCTGTTCGCCGTCGGAATACTCGAGGGCGCAGTGATCGCCTTCGCGATAAACGTCCTGGGCCTGCTCGACAGCAGCCTGGCCATCCTCTATATGATCGCTATGGCCCTGGTGGAGCTCATGGCGATCGTTGTCGTGATGAACCTCAGGAGGTTCCGCGGCAAGTCAGATTCCATATTCTACGGATACGGCATGGGCCTCGGCATGGCCGGGGGAATGGCCACCGGATTCACGTACCTGCTGATGATGGCCGGCTCGGTCGACGCGGGATTCCCTGTCGATTCGATGTCCATAGTGTTCGCAGCCATCCTCTCGATAGCGATGACGCTGATCTTCGGATCCAGCGGATGCAACATCGGGGAGGGCATCGCCAGGCACATGCCCATGCAGTTCGTCATGCAGGCGTCGATCCCCCTGATAGCGTTCAACATGGTCTTCGCGATACTTCCCACGGTCGGCGGAGCGCTCTATGTGATCGCTCTCATAGCGCTCGTCGCGATAGGCGCGTTCTTCTTCCGCAAGAACCTCTTCATAAACCTGCCCCAGATCGTCAGGGAGGTCCTGGCGATGAACGGGGAGAAGCGCGACGACATCCCGAAATCGAGATAATCAGGCGGCCTTGTAATGGCCGGGGCGGACCTCTGCTATATAGCAGCGGTCCATCATCGCCGCGACGTACCTCTCGGCGTTCTTCTCGCCCACAATCTCCTGGATATCTTCCAGGGTGAACGTCCCTTTGGATTTGGTCAGGCCTTTGGCGAGTATCCTCATCCTCTCGTCCAGGTCCGAGGTGTGCTCGTACTTGTAGATCATGGTGGAATAGGGGTCGGCCTTCTCTATCTTCCGCTTCTTGGCCTTCTCGTCCTTGGGGTCCGGCGTCTCGAATCCGCTGGCCTGGGCCAATGCCTCCCTGGCCTTCTCCTGGGTCCTGCATTCGTAGACGAAGACGACCTTGTCCGTCCTCTCGGTGTTGCCGCAGTAAGGGCAGGAGGAGCTCTTGGAGGATTTGTCTATGACGCGCGCCCTGCCGCAGGAGCTGCAGATGGCCAGACCGTACATGCTCTCACCTGTACTCTGAGAATACCAGTGCCGCGACGCAGCATCCGTAGTGGTCCATGGGGATCTTGAGGTCCTCGGTGGCGTACCTGATCTCCTCGAACTCCACGTTCCTGATCCTCGCCATCTCGTCCATCTTCCAGGACAGGATCTCCCTGAGGGATTCGGCGGAGCCGTGGATGTGGCCCTCGGCGACGTAGCCGCCCTTCCCGTCCTTGCGGTAGGCGTAGGCGATGCCGGCGGCGATGGTCTCGCCCTCGGTGCCCCTCATCTGAGCCAGTACGCAGTGGGTTATGGCTCCCATCGACATCTCGCATGGCTCGACCTTCTCGGCCCCGACAGGGATGACCGAAGATACGGACACGAGGTTCTGCTCCCCGATCCCGGCCTTTATCAGCGCCTTGTCGAAGGCGTTGAGGTCGGACGTCCTGCTCACGGCCGAACTGTGGGTGACGAAGAATCTGCTGGGTACTAGCTCCATGCGCCGCTCCAGGCGTTCTATCTATCTAAGGGTATCGTTAAGGCGCCCTCATCCGATGTACTGGGAGGTATCGCCGACGTTGTTGGCCGCGGCCTCCATCTGGGACTTGATGAGCTCGGCCTCCTTCAGCAGCTCGGTGGGCTTCGTCTTGAATCCCGGTATGAGCTTGGAGATCGGCTCTATGAACTGCACGGAGGATCCCGGGTCAGGAACACCGGAGGTCGCTGGGACCATTATGGAGATGATGTCCATCCCCTTGCTGGGGGCCTCGTACATGAGCACGCCGGTGAATCCGCGGATCATCCCTTCCTTCAGCGTGTCCAGGCCGCATTTCTTTATGAGCTTCTCGGCGTTGGGGCCGGCGGCGGCCGTCAGGGGGACGCTCTTGTCGAATTTCGGGGACCCCTCCATGGCGACGATGGTCCTACATCCCTTGGCCTTGAGGAAGTTGAGGATCTTCACGGCGGTGGGATAGCACTCCTCGGGCTTGGGGGCGTACTCGGTCATGCAGAGGATGACGTCGTGGCCGGTCTTCCTCTTGTTCTTGTAGCCGTAGAATCTGATGGGCGGCATGACCCTCTTGTCAGAGATTATGCAGTAAGGGGGCATGTAGGCTGACGCCATGGCCGCGATCGGGGTCATGTCCAGGCTCTTCACGTACATGTTGGCCATGATGGAGCTGGTCAGACCCACGGTGGGGAATCCCAGAACCGCTATCGGGTCCTTCAGATTCATCTCCTCGTACTGGATGATCTCTATATCCATACTGACCATAACACCGCTATACTTTTTAAGAAGTTCTATCATACTTGCAATATGAGCGGTCATTCCATCGAAATCTCCCAGACATCAGGGGGCATCCCCGTGGTCGTGGAGAGCATCCCCGACAGCGAGAGCGTGGCCTACATGATAGGCGTCGCAACGGGATCGAGGGACGAGACGGAGGATATCTTCGGGCTCTCGCACCTCCTCGAGCACACCGTATTCAGGGAGACCAAGACCATGGACTCCTACCAGATGGCCAAGGAGATGGAGGGGGCCGGAGGGGAGCTGAACGCCTTCACCGGCAGGGAGATGACCGCATTCTACGGGATAACCATCAAGGAGACCGCTGACGTCGCCAGGCGCATCGTCGGCGACATAGTGGCGAACCCGCTCATCAACGAGAACGCCACGGAGCTGGAGAAGAAGATAGTCCTCCAGGAGCTCAGCATGATAAAGAGCGAGCCCGAACGGCACATCCACGACCTGTTCAGCATGGTGCTCTGGAAGGGGCACGAGCTCTGCCAGGACGAGGGCGGCGACGAGAAGCTCGTTGCGAAGATGACGTTCGAGGACCTCAGGAAATACTACGAGGAGAAGTACCGCATCCCCAATCTGTCGGTGTATGCGGTCGGCTCGGCCGACGTGGCCGAGACGGTCGCCTGGGCCGAGGAGACCCTGGACGGGATGTCCGGAGGTAAGAGGAACGTCAGGACGGCGCCCCCCATGCCCAAGGGGAAGTACGAGTTCGTGCAGAACGATTCCGATCACTACCAGGTCGCCATGGGATTCCAGTCCTACGGCGCCTCGCATCCGGACCGCCCCGCGGTGACGATGCTTTCCGCGATCCTGGGCTCAGGAACCAGCTCCAGGCTGTTCCAGGAGGTCAGGGAGAAGAAAGCGCTTGTATACTCGATCTTCAACAGCATCTCCCAGAACAGCGATGCCAGCGCCATGGCGACGTTCATGTCCTGCACCAAGGAGAACGTGGCGGAGGCCATGGAGACGACCGCGAAGGTCTACGGCAAGCTCCTGTCGGACGGGCTGGAGAAGGGCGAGCTCGAGAGGGCCAAGAGGCTCGTGAAGGGCTCGAACATAAGGGCGATGGAGTCCACCGACAACAGGCTCTACAGGCTGGGTGTCAACCACATGCTCAACGGCAGCGTGGAGACTCTGGAGTCCAGGCTCAGGAAGATCGATGCGGTGACCGAGGAGGATGTCATGAGGGTAGCGGAGGACATAATGGTGTCCGACCGCCTGAACGTGGTGCTCCTCGGAAAGAACAACCGCAAGTTCAAGAATTACGACATCGCTGGTCTTGCTTTCTGAAATCCTCGATGAGGTGCAGGACGGCGTTGCACGCGCTGGATACTGAAGCCTCCACCGCAGGCGTCATGGTCTCGGTGACGGTCTTGATGTCCTCCACCTCGATCGCTATGTACATTATCCTCTCGGGCATGATGTCCGGGTCCATCTGACGGCCTATCCTGACGGCGGTGGGAAGATTCACATCGTGGGACGATGCCTCGTTGATCTTGCTGTCGAAGTCGGATTCCGTGAAGATCATGACGGTACCCGGGCCGTATTCCCCGGTCTGTATGGCATCCACGATGATGGCCATCCTGTAGCCGTGGATCACCGGCAGGATGTCCAGTCCTCCGACCGCCTCCTGGTGGCAGTCCACGCCTTCGAGATGCATGTCCTCGATGGCCTGGGAGACCCTGAGACCTACTGCGTCGTCGCACATTATCGGGCTGCCAAGCCCCACGATCGCTATGCTGGAATCCCTGTCGGCAAGACCCATTGGAATCGGATGGTCATCGCTATGGTGCTTATTATGGTTGGCCTGTATCAGTTAGTATTATCTTTAACGATAACACTCAGGCGGTCATGGACATCTCGGTACAGAGCTCCCAGATAATCAACGGCAAGCCCGTGACCAGCCGCCAGCTGGAGGCCCTGCTCGCAGTGCAGGACACGAACAGCCAGACCCGTGCGGCGAGGAAGCTGAAGATATCGGTGCCGGTGCTCCACAACTACATCGCATCCATCGAGGAGGCGGCTGGCGAGCCCATACTGGTGACCACGCCCTCCGGGTCCACCCTCACCCCCGCAGGGGAGGAGATAGCGGCCATAGCCAGGTCGATGACCTACCGCTGCAACATCAGGAGGAGCTTCACGATATGCTGCTCTCCTGTGACCGAGGACATCATACTGTCCGTGGTCTCGTCCCTGAAGATCCCCGATGCGCACATCATAGTCTCCGACGACCAGTACAACATCCGCATGATGAGGGAGGACAGGGCGGACCTGGCCATCATAGACGACCCCCTCTATCTCTTCGATGCGGAGGAGTTCCTCATGGAGGAGATAGGCTACATGGGCATGGTGTTCGTGGACAACGGGCCCAGCTTCATACGCTACAAGTACGGGGCCCAGAGGGTCGCCTTCATGTTCCTGGACTCCCTCAACAGGAAGTTCGAGATCGAATCGGAGACGTTCTCCCTGCCGGAGCTCCTGGGTTCGAACAAGAGCTTCTTCATCGACGAGTTCATGCTCACCAGGAGGAACCTGAGGCTCAAGAGCGCCGTGGACCCCAAATCCCTCAGGCACGCCGTGACCGCGATCTTCAAGGAGGAGGACCCGCGCGTCATGAGGATCATCAAGGCCGTTAAGGCTAGGAACATACAATGATACGGTCCAAGGCACGTTTAGATGCATCATGGTGACAGATGGTATTATCGAAAAGGATAATACCCATCCCGTCGGACCATCCCTCATTATATAGGATGGACACATCGTTGGTTCCGATTATCATGGTTACACCAAAAGCAGAGATCTCGAAGGAGATCGCGGACGCGGCAAAGATGTGTTTCCAGTGCGGTACCTGCACAGCGGGATGCCCCTCCGGAAGGAGGACCTCCTACAGGGTCAGGAAGATCGTCAGGATGGCACAGCTCGGCCTCAAGGAAGAGATCGTCAACTCTGACGAGCTCTGGGAGTGCAGCACCTGTTACACCTGTGTCGAGAGATGCCCCCGCCAGGTCCCCATCGTCGACATCATCATCGACCTGAGGAACATCGCGGTCGCAGAGGGACACATCAGGGCCCAGCACAAGGGAACTGCAACCAACCTCGTAAAGTACGGTCACACAGTCGATGTCAAGGACAACATCTCCAAGCTCAGGGTCGAGCTCGGACTCCCCGAGGTACCCCCCACAGTCCTGGCAAACGAGAAGGCAAAGGCTGACCTTGACAAGATCCTCAAGGCAACCGGATTCGACAAGATCGTTCAGGAGTGATTAAGATGGCAAAATACGCATTCTTCCTCGGATGTATCGCACCCCTCAGATACCCCGGAATCGAGAAGTCAACAAGAGAGGTCTGCAAGGCGCTCGGAATCGAGCTCGTCGACCTGCAGGACGCAAGCTGCTGCCCCGCACCCGGAGTCATCAGGGCTTTCAACAAGAAGACCTGGCTCGCAGCGGCGGCAAGGAACCTCGCCCTCGCAGAGCAGCAGGGCCTCCCCATCGTCACCATCTGCAACGGATGCTACGGATCCCTCTTCGACGCAGCCTACGAGCTCGCAGAGGACAAGGAGCTCCTCGCAGAGGTCAACAAGATCCTCGCAGAGATCGGAATGGAGTACAAGGGAACCACAAAGGTCCACCACTTCGCAGAGGTCCTCTACAACGAGATCGGAGTCGAGAAGATCAAGGCGGCAGTCACCAAGCCCCTGGACTACCAGGTCGCAGCATTCTACGGATGCCACTTCCTCAAGCCCAGCGAGATCAAGCAGGTCGACAACCCCGAGAACCCCCACATCCTCGACGACCTCATCGAGGCAACCGGTGCAAAGTCCATGCCCAGGAAGCAGAAGACCCTGTGCTGCGGTGCCGGAGGAGGTCTCAAGGCCGCATTCGGAGACGTCGCCAAGAAGTTCACAGAGACCAACCTGGAGAACATGAAGGAGTCCGGAGCACAGTACATCATCGATGTCTGCCCGTTCTGCCACCTCCAGTTCGACGGAGTCCAGAAGGACCTCGGATACAGCATCCCCGTCCTCCACCTGTCTCAGCTCCTCGGTCTCGCAATGGGAATGGACGAGAAGCAGCTCGCTTTCTCGACCCACATCACCCCTGTGACTCTCTGAGTTCAAACTCATTAGGGAGGGAGACCTCCCTTTCTCCATTATCTCTGTTCCTCATCGGACGGATGCATTAACTCTAAGAAATTTTGAGTTAAATTCAAATATATGTGGTACACACATCGACATATGTTTTAATACGACCATATAATCGCCCACTCAGTTAAGGTGTCTAATATGGCAAGACAGCAAGCATCACGTAAGGTGAAGGACAAGTGGAAGGCGAAGGAGTGGTACAAGGTCCACGCCCCCAAGATGTTCAACGAAGCAGAGATCGGAGACACACCCTCGGCAGACCCCGAGTACGTCATCGGACGTACCGTCGAGGTCACAGTACAGGACCTGACCGGGGACTTCTCCAAGATGCACATCAAACTAAAGTTCAAGGTCAGCGAGATCGACGGATCCGACGCGAAGACAGTCTTCGTCGGACACGACCTCACCAGCGATTACGTCAGGAGGCTCACCCGCCGCAGAAAGACCAAGACAGACCACGTCGTGGACTTCTACACCAAGGACGGATTCAAGTACAGGGTCAAGACCATGTCCATCGCGGACAGGCGTATCCAGTCCTCTCAGGAGGAGGGAATGAGAGCCATCATCACCGAGACGCTCATCAACATGGGTAAGGAGATGACACTCTCCGAGGTCGTCAAGGCAATCATCTCCGGAACCCTCTCCAGGGATCTCGCGAAGGCATGCCACGTCGTCATCCCCATCAAGAGGATAGAGGTCAGGAAGTCCGAGGTCCTCGAGTTCGGCGAGGGAGAGCCCGAAGCGGTCTTCGCCCCCGAGGAGATGGCCAGCGCAGAGCCCGAAGCGGCACCTGCGGAGAAGGCTGATGAGGAAGCACCCGCAGAGGAGTCCGAAGAGGCCCCTGCAGAGGAAGCATCCGAGTGATTCTCAACGTCCCGGTTCGCCGGGACTCAAACGATTTCATTAAAAGTGGCCTCTTGCTTCGTTTGAAGTGAAGTAAAACAAAGAGGCAAGAGGCCATGAAATTCATAGGAATTGATGTACATAAACGCATCTTCACAGCTT
>Ga0310696_10005912_pt1 | contig 14651 bp, 11 predicted proteins | sample AusTroGonzalo_MG_4_FD_203885 | JGI IMG/M metagenome (GOLD analysis project Ga0310696, IMG submission 203885) | Bovine rumen microbial communities from tropical cattle in Woodstock, Queensland, Australia - Gonzalo_02 (v2) (version 2) | ecosystem: Host-associated > Mammals > Digestive system >...
AATTTAAAACAAAAACGCCCAGCTAAAAAACTGGGCATTTCGTTATATTTGAGCGGAAAACGAGACTCGAACTCGCGACCCTAACCTTGGCAAGGTTATGCTCTACCAACTGAGCTACTTCCGCGGAAGAGAGCGGAAAACGAGACTCGAACTCGCGACCCTAACCTTGGCAAGGTTATGCTCTACCAACTGAGCTACTTCCGCTTATCTTTTTTATGCCTTTTTGGACTTGGTTGTACCTCGGGCGGGACTTGAACCCGCACGGGCGCGATGCCCAAGGGATTTTAAGTCCCTCGTGTCTACCATTCCACCACCAAGGCATAGGTCAAAGAACCTCTCTCAAAAATGAGGCTGCAAAAATACAACTTTTTTCAAAACAAACACAATCGAAATCCTTTTTTTTGATTTTTTCAGAAAATTTGAATAATTATCTGAAAAACAATAATTTGACTGCTATGCATCCACATTGACTACCACCTGCACCGTCTTAAACTTGGTCTCCGTTCGGAAGTGTGTGAGGATTTCTTCCAGCATTTTCTTGCGGGAACGAAGGCTCGCATCCTTCGGGAATTTGAGCCATATATCTTTAAGATAGAAGGTCTGGATGCGCGACACCAACGGGAACTCCGGCCCAAGTACCATTCCGGGAAAGGCTTTCCGTAACAGGTCGGCAAGATATAGACCGGCCTCGTTCAACAATTCCTCCTCCTTGTACTTGAGTGTCAGCTTGATAAGACGGCAGACAGGCGGATAGTTGAACTGCTGCCGCTCCGCCATCTGCGTGTTGAACATCTCAGAGAAGTTGTTGCTGACCACATACTTAAGCGCCGGATGCTCCGGCTGGTAGGTCTGGATGACGACATTGCCGGGAATCTCCTTGCGCCCCGCACGCCCGCTCACTTGCGCCATTATCTGGTACGCCCGCTCAAATGACCGGAAATCAGGATAGCTGATGAGGTTGTCGGCGTTCAGCACCCCGACCACGGAGACACGGTCAAAGTCCAAACCTTTCGTAACCATCTGGGTTCCAACGAGAATATCGGTTTTGTGCTGCTCGAAATCGGTAATGATTTTCTGGTAGCCTGTCTTGGAACGGGTGGTGTCGAAGTCCATCCTCTGTATGACGGCGTCGGGGAAAATTTCGGCCAAGGTCTCCTCGATTTTTTCCGTCCCGAAGCCGCGCATGGCCACGTCGGCACTATGGCAGGTGGGGCAAATTTTCGGCACCTCAATGGCATAGCCGCAGTAGTGACACTTCAGTAAGTTGCTGCTTTTGTGGTAAGTAAGGGTCACGTCGCAGTACTTGCAGGTGGGTGACGTCTGGCACGAGTTGCAGACCATCCGCAGCGAAAAGCCGCGGCGGTTCTGGAACAGGATCACCTGCTCCTTCTTTTCGAGGGCCGCCCCAATCTTGTCCAACAGGAACTGCGAGAAGATGCCCGTCACCTTCTTCTGCCGCACCGACTCCACCATATCCACCACCCAGATGTCGGGCAGCACGCTTTGGGCGTAGCGCTTCAGCAGCGGAACGTAACCGAATTTCTTCTGACGTACGTTGTAAAACGTTTCCAATGAGGGTGTTGCCGTTCCCAACAACACTTTAGCGTGGTGAATTTGTGCCGTCATCACGGCGCAGTCGCGGGCGTGGTAGCGCGGAGCGGGATCGAGCTGCTTGTACGAACCGTCGTGCTCCTCATCCACAATGATGAGCCCCAGATTCTGGTAGGGAAGCAGCAGTGCCGAGCGCGCGCCCAAAATCAGCTGGTACTTGGAACCTTCCGAACCTTCATTCTGCAAGACGCGGTCCCAAATTTCCACCCGTTCGTATTCGTTGAAGCGGGAGTGATACACCCCAACTTTGTCTCCGAAATATTTTCGCAACCGATTGACAATCTGTGAAGTAAGCGCAATTTCAGGAAGCAGGTACAGCACCTGTTTGCCCTGTTTCAACACCTCATCAATCAGTTTGATATAAATCTCTGTCTTACCGCTCCCGGTAACCCCGTGAAGCAAAACCGACGAATATTCCTCAAACTGTTTCTTAATATCCTCAAACGCAGTGTTTTGTACCTCCGAAAGCTGAATGGAGGACGCATCCGCAATGGCATCAAAGGTCTGCAAGCGGCTGATGGTCACATTTTGAATTACAAGGATATTTTTCTCAATTAATTTCTGCAAAGAAGAGGATGAAACTTTTTCATTATCAACTAACTGCGATTTTCTTATCTTTCCCTTGAAACCATTTCCTATGCCATTTTTTTGCAACATCATCAGAAAGGCCATTAAGGTTTCCGCCTGCTTGGAAGTGCGTTTGGAGTGTTCCAGTTCGTCCAACAAGGCATACAGTTTGCTTTCGTCGGAAGCGTATGGTTCGGCAAAGGAGACATACGTCTCTGTTTTGGGCTTGTACGCATCCCTGATTTCCTCGTCAGTGACAATTATCTGCTTTTCAACCAATGATTTGATAATTGGGTGAATCTTTTGTATCTGCAAATTTTTGGCAATGTTGGAAATCGTAACCGACGGATGCGAAGCCACTTGTTCGGTAACAGAAATCTCCTTTTCGTTGAGCATCGAAAGGTCGCCGTCGAAGTCGGGATGGAGGGAAAGGTGCGTCTCCCCGGCCAGTTTGAGGGCCGTCGGCATCGCACACGCCATCACCTCGCCGAGCGTGCAGAGGTAGTAGTCGGCCATCCACTGCCATAGTTCATACTGCCGTTCTGAAATCACCGGCTTTTCGTCGATGACATCCAGCACATACTTGACATTAACCTGTTGTGGGGCAGTTTGATGCACCCTCGTCACCAAGCCCGAATAGAGTTTGTTTTTGCCAAAGGGCACGACCACCCGCACCCCAAATTCCAGCCGTCCGTTCAGCACCTGCGGAACGCGGTACGTGAACGTGCCCTTCAACGGCAACGGCAACAGAATATCAGCAAAATACGTTATCATCGTTCATTGTAGAGACGCGGTGCACCGCGTCTCAATGTCGGGTTTATAAAAATCGATTCACAATTCTGGCAAATACGTCATTATTTTATCGCACGATCCGAGGTTTTCGGCCACAAAATCTTTGCAGATCTGGCAAGTGTTCTGGTAGAATTCGGTGTCGGTTTCAAATTGGGCGATGCGGTCGGACATTTCATCGGCGGTGCGGATGGAGAAGGCCCCTTTGCGCCGTACGAGTTCAACAGCCTCTTGGAACTTGGCATATTCCGGACCGAAGAAAAGAGGGATTCCAAAGACTGCAGCCTCCAACGTATTGTGCAGGCCAGTGGCGAACGCGCCGCCAATCATCGCGACATCCGCATAACGGTATAGCTTGCTCAGCAGGCCGATTGTGTCCACAATGAGAACATTATACTCTGCCAAATTTTTGCCGTCCTTTTCGGAATAGCAGATGATTTTTTCTTCCTTGAAAAGATTTTTTATAGTATTAATATGCTCTTTATCAATTACATGCGGAGCAATCAGCAGCTTGTAGCTATTTTTGATTTTCGGGAAGATTTCTGCCAAAACAGACTCATCGGGTTGCCAGCTGCTGCCGGCCACAAGTAGTTTTTTGTCGCCTTTGAAATCGGCAGCAAACGGAAGTTCCGCCTGTTGCTGGGCGATGGCGAAGACTCGGTCGAAGCGGGTGTCGCCCGTGACTGCCACTTGATCAATCCCGATGCCTCGCAGCAGCTGTGCCGAAGTTTCGTTCTGGACGAAAAAGTGGGTGCAGGTCCGCAGCTGGCGGGCAAACCAGCGTCCGTAGGGCTTGAAGAAATATTGTGAGGGACGGAAGATGGCCGACAGGTAGTAGAACGGAATCTTGCTCTCAGACAATATTTTCATGTAGTTGTACCAGTACTCGTACTTCACAAAGAAGGCGGCAACAGGTCGGACGGTGCGGATGAACCGGCGAGCGTTTCGACGCGAGTCGGCGGGAAGGTAGGCGGCGATGTCAATGTCCTTGTCGTTTTTCTTCACTTCGTATCCCGAAGGGGAGAAGAAGGTGACGAGGAAAGTGCAGTCGCTGTATTTTGTCCGCAGCTTTTGAATCAGCGGTTTTCCCTGTTCATATTCCCCTAACGAAGCACAATGAAACCAGATAACTTTCTTATTTTCACAATTTTCTTCTAAAATCTGAAAAGATTTTCTTCTACCACTCTGCAAAAATTTGGCTTTTTCATTAAAAAAGGAAGCAACGAAAATGCCGAACGAGTAGAATGCGATGAAGAGGGAGTAGAAAAACCGCATATCAAACTAATTTACAGTTTGTTAATAACGATAGAGGGTTTGGATTTTCCGTTTTTCGAAGAGAGGAATCACCCAGCCGATTTTAGGCCCGATGAGGACACTGAATCGCTTGGTGTTGTCCTTGCCCATCAGGAGGAACTGGTAGTTCCGGTTGCTCTTGGTCCAGATTTCGGAGATTTCGACTCCCGCGTAGAAGGAGGCGACGCGCACTTTCCGCACGAAGACGTAACCGATGAACTGCGTAAGGGCGAAACCTCCGCAACGCTGGTCGTACCCTTTTTTGTAGTCGCCCGACAGCTGTGGAATCTGGTTGTCGGGGTCGTTGATGCGGATTTTGTGCTCGAAATAGCCGGCGTTGAGACGCAGCCACAGACCGGAATTGCGCCATTTGTCGAACGGGATGATTTTTCCGAACCCCACGCTCAAATTCCAGTAACGTCCTTCAAAATAGATAGTTGCCTTTTGACCGTTGCCGTCAATAAGGTCGCCGTTGGAGGTGAGCATGTCAGCACCGAGGACGGCCATCTGATCGCGCACTTTGGAACCGAAAAGGTAGTTGAAATCAAGACTCATCGTCCAGTTGGAGGCAGTCTTGTAGGTGAAGTCCACCCCGATGTTCATGTTCAGCTTGAAGGTCTCGCGCAAGTTGCCGAGCGGGAACTGCACCGCAAAATTCGCTCCCGTCCACACCATGCGGGTGGCCGTGTCAATGGCATCGTACTTCAGCTCAATGTCGGCACGCCGCTGCGAATACCCGTTGGTCATCAAGATAACCATCAATGAAACAATAAGAAACGTGATTTTTTTCATACGCTAAAAATAGGTGGCAAAGGTACAACTAAAAAATGTATCTTTGCAGCCAATACGCAAATTATCCAAAACGAGAATTTTGAATTTATAATAAACTAAATATCAATTTACTATGAATGAAGAAAATGTAGTTCAGAGTGGCTTCAACATGCTACAGGGGCTGAAGAATTTTTGCCACGACGTATTGTTCAACAACATTCCGCGCATTATTATTGCGCTGGTGATTTTATGGATCGGCTGGAAACTCATCAAGGTTTTCACCAATTTCTTGCAAAAAGTTTTTGCCAAGAAGAATTTTGACATTTCGTTGCAATCGTTTTTGCAATCCCTTATCGGAATTACACTTAAAATACTGCTAATCATTACGGTAGCAAGTATGGTCGGCATTCAGATGACCTCCTTCATCGCCATCTTGGGTGCTGCCGGTCTGGCCGTGGGTATGGCGTTGCAGGGCACCTTGCAGAACTTTGCGGGCGGTGTCATCATCCTGATACTGAAGCCCTATAAAGTGGGCGATTTCATCGAGCAAGGCGGAATCAGTGGGGTAGTCAAAGAAATTCAGATTTTCAGCACAATTTTACAAACCCTTGATAATAAAATTATTATTGTTCCAAACACACAATTGGCAACCAGCACCTTGACCAACTACACCCGTGCCAACAAACGCCGTGTTGATATTCCTGTCGGTATCGCTTACGGCTCGGATGTGGAGCAGGCCCGTCGCGTGCTGCTCGATCTCGCCGCCAGTCACCCCGACGTTTTCAAGGAGGGTGCCGACGCTCCCGCCGTAGTCTGCACCAGCTTGGGAGCCAGCTCCGTTGACCTCCAGCTCCGCGTGTGGGTGGCAACCGACAACTACTGGCCCGTCTCTTCCGCTCTTACACAGGGCGTTTACGAAGCCTTGGGCAAAAACGGCATCGAAATTCCGTTCAACCAACTGCAAGTTCACATCAACAAAGATTAATATGGGAAAGAAGATATTAGTAGCCACCGGCGGTGGTGACTGTCCGGGACTGAACGCGGTCATCCGCGGCATTGTGAAACGCGCCTCCCAAGAACCCGGCTGGGAAGTGTGGGGCTGCATCGAGTCGTTCAACGGTTTGCTGAAAGACCAGATTGACATCCGTCGCCTTACCGACAACGACGTGGCCGGCATCCACGTGAAGGGCGGCACCATCATCAAGACCACCAACCGTGGCGGCCCATTCCACTTCCCCGTCCGCCAGTCCGACGGCAGCTGGGTGATGGAAGACCGTTCCGACCTGATGAAGAAGCGTTTCGACGAACTCGGCTTCGACGCCATCATCAACATCGGCGGCGACGGCTCGCAGCGCATCTCGCTGGGTCTTGCCCAGAAGGGGTTCAACGTGGTGGGTGTACCCAAAACCATCGATAACGACCTCTCTTCCACCGACTTCACGTTTGGTTTCCAGACGGCGGTGGAGATTGCCACCGAGGCGTTCGACAAGCTGGTGACCACAGCATCGAGCCACAGCCGCATCTTCATCATGGAGGTGATGGGGCGTGACGCGGGCTGGATTGCCCTCAACACGGCCATCGCGGGCGGCGCGGAGGTGTGCATCATCCCCGAAATTCCATACGATCCGCGCATCATCGCCGAAAAAATCGCCACCCGCTACCACGGCGACTACGGTTTCTGCAACATCGTGATTGCCGAAGGAGCCAAAGCCCTCGACGGCAAGGTGACCGGCGTGGCACCGACCGCCGCCGGCGACCGCCACATCAAGCTCGGCGGCGTGGGTGAGAAGCTGAAGGCCGAATTAGAGGCGCTGGGTGTGGAACACGACATCCGCGTCACAGTACTGGGACACCTGCAGCGCGGCGGCACTCCTATCGCCTACGACCGCGTGCTCGCCACCGAATTCGGCGTCCGCGCGGTGGAGCTCATCAAGGAGGAAAAATACGGCAACATGGTCGTTTACAACCACCCGAAAATCTCATACGTCTCCCTCGAAAAGGCGCTCGAAGAGCCCAACTTCGTGAAACCGTCCACCAGCGACCTCGTCCGCACGGCGCGGGGCGTGGGAATCTCGTTCGGCGATATTTTCCAAAGGTAACAGGAATGTGGGGATACAGAGAAATTCTTACAGACTTTCCTGTATCTCCAACAGCCTCTCTTTCAGTTTCTTCAAGCGTTTAACCACCTCCTTGTTCGTACTCTCCTCTTTCTTGTCCTGCTTCAGAACATCTTTTGCCCCCTGCAAGGTGTAGCCTTTTTCCTTCGTCAGGGTGTAAATGGTGCGGATGGTTTCGATGTCCTGACGGGTGAAGCGACGGTCTCCCTTCTTGTTCTTGTATGGTTTGATTTGGGTGAATTCTTTCTCCCAATAGCGTAATAATGAGGCGTTTACATTAAACATTTCCGCCACCTCGTTAATCGTGTAATACGTTTTTTCTAATTCCATACTTCCTATTTTTTTGTGATAAACGCTTCCTTCCCGTCAAAATTGATCCAGTAATTTCCTTTTTTCAAGTCGCTGATATTCACCTTTTGTGCGGTGCCGCGCTTGATGAAAAAGCCGTTGGCATCGTATAGTTCGTAATGCGTGACGGCGGTGAACTCGATGAAATCCTTCACCTTGTCGGCCACCAAATACACCTTCCGATTAGGACTTTTTAACTTGACCACCGGCGAGGAAAGCTCTTTCTTGGAAGCATCCACCTGCTTGATACGGAACAGGTTCATTCCCGTCAGCAGGACGGGCAGGTAAGTGTCGGCAATCATATCATCGGGCGTACCCAAATCCTTGACAGTTATCCATTTGCCATACAAAAGCTGTTCCAGCCGATAGCTGCACGTTTTGTCCATTTCTTCTGGATTCCAAGCGATGAGCTTCGTCTTCTTATTATATATAAATGAAGGGAGCGAGAATTCCGACTCCTTGACAATGCTTTCGGCGTTGACTACTTTGGGTTCGGTGCCTTTGAGGTAGGAAATCTGGACAATGACGTAGTCGTTGGGGGTGCAGTCGGCGAGGCTGATTTCAAAGGCGTTGGAATTGTGCGTGAACGGATATTCCTTACCGTTGAGCGTGACGCGCTGCACACTGAAGCCGTCGCCCGTAGAGGGATTGAGGACATACAGGTTGCCGCCCGTGTATTTCCCGTCCACAATCAATTCCTCTTGGTCGGTGCTTTCCGTATCTTGCGCAAAAATGCCCGGAAGCACAAAAAGCAGCGACAGGAAAATCAGGATTCGATTTCTCATATCAGTTTTTGATTCGCAGGTTTAAAGATTTTATAAAGTCCGCAATATCAGGATTTTGCTCACGGAGAGCATTCAGTTTGTCGTTATCATCCAAGATGAATTTCTTGGTTTCCATACTGATGTCGAGTTTCACCTCAATATCGTCCAATGTTTCGTCCCAGTTGTCGCGCAAATACCTCAGCACTTGGTGCTTGCGAGGTGCAAAGGCATTCTCCTGAATGTCGTTTTTCACAGGGATGATGAGGGTATTTTCCTTTCTTACAGGATGATAGTGTTTGATGGGTTCATGCAGCGTCGGGATGTCGACGAAGATGGCATCCGCCATGGTTTCCCAGAAAGTCTGGAAGGCCTCCGGGTCTTCGTCGGGGTCGGCGGGCGGACGTGTCACCACTGGCTCGGCCGGCACTGCGGTCACTTTTGCCTCGGTGACTTCGTCGCTGACTGTGGAAAGGCCGCTGTCGTCATCGGGCTCATCGTCAACCGGCTCAACAACTGTCGGTTCCGGAGCGTGTGACGGCTCTGGAGCAGCGGCCTCTGGCACGGTTTCCGCCATTGGTTCGGCGGATTCCGGAGCGGCAGGCGTTGTTTCGACGGGTGCCGGTGTTTGCGGTTGTACCGGTGCGGCCGCGGGCATTGGTTGCTGCGTAGGCACGGTGTTTTCCGTCGTTGCCGGAGCGGGCGACGCGGCTGCGGGCGGTGTCGGGTCGTTGATGAGATCCTTGATGGAGGGTCCCGACTTCACTGTGGAAGAGGGGGCGATGAAGCTTTGCGTTGAGGGTGCGGGAGTATTCGGCCTTGCCGGCTCCTGCATCATGGGTCCTGGATTTTTAGCACTCCCGTGATTGCCTCGCAACAGCTTGCGGGGCACCACTCCGCTGTTTCACATACAGGTAGTTGGCGTTGATCTGCATCAGACAAATCTCTATCGACAACCGCTTGTTGTTGGAATTCTTATAGTTGAAATCACAGTTGTTGGCCAAATCCAACGACCTTAACATCAAAGTCTTATCTACTGAATGTGCCTGACGGCTGTACTTCTCCTTGATGCTGTCGGAAGTTTCCAAAAGCATTACGGTGGCTTGGTTCTGTGCCATCAGTAGATTACGGAAATGGCTGGCCAATCCGGAGATAAAGTTCTGTCCGTCAAAACCTTTTGACAAGATTTCATCAAACAGAAGAATCGGCTTGGTCGGGTCGTCGCCGTACAGGTAGTCGGTCATCTTGAAATAGTTGTCCACGTCCAGCACGTTCAGGTTTTCGATGGCCGACTGATAGGTGATGTTCTTGCCAGAGAAGCTCACCAACTGGTCGAAGATGGAGAGGGCGTCGCGGAGGGCGCCGTCGGCCTTGTTTGCCACGATACGGAGAGCCTCCTCTTCGGCGGCAACGCCTTCATTTTTAGCCACATACTGAAGATGCTTGACAATGTCATTCTCCTTGATACGCTTGAAGTCGTAAACCTGGCAACGCGAAAGAATCGTCGGGATGATCTTGTGCTTTTCGGTCGTGGCGAGGATGAATTTCGCGTACGCCGGCGGCTCTTCCAACGTTTTAAGGAAGGCGTTGAAAGCCTGTGACGACAGCATGTGAACCTCATCGATGATATAGACCTTGAACTTGGCGCCGACGGGGGCGATGCGCACCTGTTCCACGAGGGCGCGGATGTCATCGACCGAGTTGTTGGAGGCGGCATCCAGTTCATACACGTTGAAGGAGGCGTTGTTGTTGAAAGCCTTGCAGGATTCACACTCGTTGCAGGGCTCGAAATCTTCCGTCGGGTGGTCGCAGTTGAGGGCCTTGGCGAAGATACGTGCGCAGGTGGTCTTACCCACACCGCGGGGCCCGCAGAAGAGGAAAGCCTGCGCTACCTGTCCGCTCTTGATGGCGTTCTTCAGGGTGGAGGTGATATGCTCCTGCCCCACCACCGAACGGAACGTTGACGGCCGGTACTTCCGTGCAGATACTATAAAGTTGTCCATAATATTAGGGGTATAAAGTTTATCAAGTCTAAAGTTTAGAGTTTAAAGTTAAGGAGTTAAGAAGTTAATATTGAGCTGCAAAGGTAAGATTTTTATTTTAGATACCTCTGCTACTATAATAGATTTTTGAAAATAATTCTAAAATATTGAATTATAGATGTATAAAAATCAGTAAAGTCGGCTTCTGTCTTTACAAACTAAAGTTGTATCTTTGCCGCGTTATTTCTTCACGGACAAATAAAAAGAAATAGTATGACCATTGACTTTTTAGGGGCCACCACTGAAGTGACCGGCAGCAAATTCCTCCTTACCACTGTCAAGGGGGCTAAAATATTGTTAGACTGTGGAATGTATCAAGGAAAAGGGTTGGAAACCGACCGCATGAACCGCGACCTCGGCTTCGATCCGAAGGACATTGACTACATCCTGCTCTCGCACGCCCACATTGACCATTCGGGACTGATTCCTTACGTTATCAAGATGGGGTTCAAAGGCACCATCTTCTGCACCCCCGCCACCCGCGACCTCTGCAGCATCATGCTTCCCGACTCGGGCCGGATTCAGGAGGCCGATACGGTGCAGTTCAACAAGAAACGCGCCAAACAGGGACTGGAACCGGTGGAGCCGATCTACAATATGCGTGATGCGGTGCATGCGATGCGCTACTTCGCCTGCATCCCCTACGACTTGCAGTTTGACATCACGCCCGACTTCAGCGTGAAGTTCGTCAACACAGGGCACATGCTGGGCAGCAGCGCCATCCACATCACCTTCAAGGAGGGACGGCGCAAGAAGACGCTCTGCTACACCGGCGACATCGGACGGTACAACAAGGCCATTCTCCCCGACCCCGACCCGTTCCCGAAGTCCGACTACATCATCACTGAATCAACCTACGGCGACCGGCTGCACACCACCCTCGACCAAGCCGAGAACGACCTCGCGCTCGTCATCCGCGACGCCTGCGCCAAACGGCAGGGCAAGCTCATCATCCCCTCCTTCGCCATCGGCCGCACCCAAGAGATTGTGTACGCCCTCCAGAAACTGAAGAACCGGGGCGACCTGCCCGATGTCGAAATCTTCGTTGACAGCCCGCTGGCCGTCTCCGCCACCGACATCTTCCGCCTCCACAGCGACTGCTTCGCCGAGGAGCTGCAGGAATACATCAAGACCGACCCCGACCCGTTCGGATTCCAGAACCTGCACTACGTCCGCAGCATCGAGGATTCGAAGCGGCTCAACTCCTACAACCGCCCCTGCGTCATCATTTCAGCCTCTGGCATGATGGAGGCGGGACGTGTGAAGCACCATCTCGCCAACAACATCGAGAACCCGAAAACCACCATCCTGTCAGTCGGCTACTGCGCTCCCACCACCCTCGGTGCCAAAATCATGCGCGGCGACAAGGAGGTCTCCATCTTCGGAATGAAATTCAAAGTAAAGGCCACCCTCGCCTCCATTGAGGCTTTCTCCGGCCACGGCGACTACACCGAACTCATCAAATATCTGTCCTGCCAGAAGAAAAAGGACGTGAAGCAGATTTTCATCGTCCACGGCGAAGACCCTGCCCGCGCCACCTACGCGGAACACCTTGCCGAAGCGGGATTCAAAAACACGCACATCCCGACGTTCAGGGAAAAAATTGAAATCTAATTGAAATTTGAAAACTGAAAATTGAAAACTATAACAACTATTGTACAGACGATGTGCACATCGTCTCTAACCTTGATAAAAATTCAAAAAACAAAATAAAAATGAAAAAGACAGTACTTACCTTATTTGTGTCCTTGATGCTCATTGTCAGTGCTTTGGCCCAGGATACATTGTATGTGAAAAATTCGGATGCTTCAACAGCGTGGGAAGGGCGCAATCCTTACACCAATTTACAGGAAGCCATTGATGCAGCGCAGGCTGGTGATGTAATTTGGGTGCAGGAAGGCACCTATTACCCGACCCGCACGTTCGGCAACAACAGCGATAATCGTTGCAAATCGTTCATTTTGAAGGACAACGTGACTCTTTACGGCAGCTTTCTTGGAACAGAGACTTCTCTTGAAATCCGTCCCTTGTATTCATACGTCACCTCTTACCCAACCATCCTCAGCGGTGATTTCGCCAACACACCCGACAACGACAACGACAACTCCTACCATGTGGTTTACGCCAGCGGGGTCAGTGATGCGGTATTGGACGGGTTCACCATCACGGGGGGTAACGCCAACCGCAACGCTTACGAAGCCGACCAGAAAGGCGGCGGCGCCTACCTCGGCACCCGTTGCGAATTGCGAAAATGTATGATTGAAGGGAACACCGCCATGAGGCACGGCGGCGGCGTGTGGGTGTCATCCACCTCCACCCTCACTTACTGCGGCTTCAGGGCCAACACCGTGACAGCGGTCAATTCCGGTGGCGGCGCCGCCTTCTTCGACAACCGCAGCTATGTGGGCGTAGCGGCAAGCGGCTGCAACTTTATGGACAACAGCTGTATGGCCACCCTCACTCCGACTGTCTCCAGCCGTAACGGCGGCGGTGCCATCAGTTCGGGGACGAACAACACTTTCGAAGCTTGCATTTTCGAGGCCAACAGTTGCACCAATCCTGGAGGAGCCGTATCGTGCGGGAACTCCAACGCCTTCAATTATTGCGAATTTTACCTGAACCAAGCTTCTTCCGGTGCTTGTATCTACGGAGGAACTTCGTCCAGTTTGTTGGTATCCAACTGTTTGATATACAACAATGCAGCCACGGGCAACGGTGGTGCCATCTGCATCTCTGGCAGCAGCTCCCGCGCCGTCAACTGCACCTTTGTCAACAACACCGCCGCTGCGGGCGGCGCGGTTTACGGCAGCAGCGGCTTCACGGTGTTCAACTGCATCGTCTGGAACAACGGCAGTGACCCCGCGAACCAGCTTGCCGGCACTTCCGACGTAACCTGCATGTACACGGCCGTCCAAGGGGTGACCGTGGCGGGCGAGGGCAACCTCAACGTCACCACGGAAGACATCGACTTCCTCGAACCCTGCACCATTATGGGTGTCCCCACCGATGAGGAAGAACTCGACGAAGCCCTCTATGCAGATTACTACATCGGTGTCAATTCCGTCTGCAAAGACGCCGGCAGTCTGGGCACCCTTTACCTCTCCGGCTACCAGTTCCCAGACATCGACTTTGACGGCGAAAACCGCGTGATCGGCAGTGCCATTGACCTCGGCTGCTACGAGAACTTCTGTGGCGGCGAAGCACCCACCTTCACGATGGAGTTCGTCGATACCACCTATAATAACAACAATCCCGGAACGGGCACCGTAAGCGTCACCTTCACCATCACCAACTATGACGAAGATAACGACTACTACCTTGACTTCGGCGCAGGTTTCCCGCTCACGATGGAGGACGGCACCATCACCGTCTCGTTCAACTTCCCCGGTTCGCACGATATCACCATCACTTACACTGACGGCGAATGTGAAGGCGAGGTCGAAACAACCCTCACCCTCGACTCCCTTTTCGCCCCTGTCGGCATTACCGAAAACCTCCGCAATACCATCCGGATGTATCCGGTGCCCGCAAACACCACCCTCACAGTGGAATCCGACAGCCCCGTCCGTGAAATCACCGTCTATGACCTGACCGGCCGCGTGATGATGACGGCAGGGAACGGCACCGTGGAGACATGGGGCACTGCGTCTCTGACACACACCCTGAACGTCTCCTCCCTGCCCGCCGGCATCTACCTGCTCCATGCCGTGACGGACAACGGAGTGAAGACGGCACGGTTCGTGAAGGACTAGGTCTCAGGGTACAGGGGTCAGTGATGAAAAGATAGCGTAGAAAGTAGGAGGTAAAAGGTAAAAAGTTGCCCGCACACAGCCTCTCTTCATAACCACCTATTAAATATAACCTATTACCTATCACCTCCCACCTTCTACCTCCTACCTATTACGAACCCACCGATAGCCGCCATAATATGACGGCTCTACCAAATGAAAACCTTCACATTTTCACATCTTAACTCCTTAACTCTCAACTTTTAACTTTAAACTTTTAACTCTCAACAAAATGGATACCATCCGACAACAAAAAACATCCGCGCTCATCAAAAAAGAGCTGGCGAACATTTTCCTGAATGACGGGCCCTACGTTTACGACTGCATGATCACCGTCACCAAGACCACGGTGACGAAGGACCTCTCCATCGCACGGTCGTACCTCAGCATTTTCAATGCGGAAGACAACGAGGCCGTCATCAATGCGGTGCGGGCCAACACCAAGGACATCCGCTACCGTCTCGGACAGAAGATCCGCCTGCAGGTGCGGGTAATTCCGCAGTTGGAATTCTTCATTGATGATTCGCTGGACTATATCGAAAACATTGAGAATCTTCTGAAACA
>Ga0310696_10005914_pt1 | contig 14649 bp, 16 predicted proteins | sample AusTroGonzalo_MG_4_FD_203885 | JGI IMG/M metagenome (GOLD analysis project Ga0310696, IMG submission 203885) | Bovine rumen microbial communities from tropical cattle in Woodstock, Queensland, Australia - Gonzalo_02 (v2) (version 2) | ecosystem: Host-associated > Mammals > Digestive system >...
ATTCTCACAATAAAAATTTCGTAAAAAACAACAGACTGCTTATGCTTATCTCCTTGATATTTCGATATCTCCCGCTGTCCATAGAGATTACAGCCCAAAGCCGCAAATATGGTGAAATATGTAATAATTGAAGAAGAAAAACTAAATTGACCCACACCTTCTGGCTGTAATACTCGAGAAACATATGGTGTCACTATAATAGGCACTAGTATTAAAAATAATTGATAGAGCACATTAAACATATAGTTTTTTAGTATTGTAGATTTTTTATTTTTATCAACATCAACAAAATTAAGCCCCTCAGCATTATTATTTTTTTCATCTGCTAAAACTTTTATATTTTCTACCTGGTCAGATTCAATCGAATTACTACCAATCATTTCAAGATTTTCTTCACTAACACATTGTACTTTGGATTTTTTTTCAAATTCTTTGCCTTCAGTTATATCCATACCTGCAATAATTTTCCCCTCTTTTAATGTCTATATTATATCATAAACAAGTGTAAAAGCAATGTGTTTTTACCATTTTTATTAAGTTATGCAAAAGGTGCAAAAAATGTATCACCCTTTTCGTATTAGCCCACGCTATTATCATCCAATATATTAACCTTGGTGTAAACTTTTTAAATATAAATACACATACACACAAAACAATTTGCTTTATTAAACCACACATCTTTTGTTTAAATAAAGATCTACACACTATGACAAATTTCGATAAAATATGCACATTTCTCGTGTTATTTTTCAATTATTTATATGTCATTTTGCAGATTTTTATAAAATTTTACCCTTATAGATTCTAATATTGTAAATATATTACTATTAATTTTGCAAAAGGTATTGAATTTTTGATGCAAATATGGTAAAATATTGTCGAACAAAAGAGATTATATAGTATATTTTGGAGGTGAAAGTATGAAAAAATTTGGATATGTATTCCTTGGCATTGTTTTAATATTACAAGTAATTGTTTTAGCTGTGCCTAGCCTCGGCGTTATTTCCCTTAATTTAGGGACAGCATCTGCGGGCAGTTACACAATATCTTCACAACATATTGAATCACCAAACAATTCAAATCTTGCCGCTGTGTATATTAAAGATGAAGGCGGTAGTGGATCTTCAAAAAGCAATACCAAGTCATCAAAAAATTCTTCAACAGAATCTAATTCCTCTAGCAATAAATCGTCAAACAATTCTACAAGCGGGAATTCGACTAGCAATTCTAATAACAGCAGTTCATCAAGCAGTTCTAATAAATCTAATACCAGTACATCATCTAATAACAATTCTAAGAGCAGTTCTTCTTCTAGTAGTAGTTCACAGAGTTCTGCCACTTGGTACACTAGCCCACTCACAATTACACTAAGTGGCACATATCTCACAACATACAACAATGCGATCAAGGGTTTATCTAAGAGCAAGTTAGTAGATCGAAAACGTGAACTTGTGATACATGTTGGATTGCAGATTTTACAATCAGGCGTCATCACTTACGAAAACAAACTTCACTATTACAGTTTAAAATATTCTACCACTTGTGATAAACCAGGTAGAGATACTTACAGTCTTACCAATGCCATATCTCGTATAAATTCAAAATCTAAGATCTACACTGATTGCTTTGGCTTTGTAAGACTCACTCACAGCATTGCTGCATACGCCATTAACAAAACCAATCCAGAAAAAGTTGGTGGACTAAGTTCACTATATGGTTACCAAGGCAGTTACATTCATTCAAGCAAAATTGGTAGCAGTAGCAAACTGGTTACCGCCAGCGTACTAATGGACCGCGACACCGGTTCAGGCGGTGGCAATAGACATGTGGCAATCTACCTATACACTTCTGGTAGCGATATTATCTACATGGATCAAAAAGGCGTATATACTGCCTGCTGGAAATACTCATCTGTATACTACGGCGTGATTAGCAACCCATACAAGTTTGCATACGCAAAGGACTATATACTTTCATAGATATTTACATAATTAAAAGAGCAGAAAATATCTGCTCTTTTTATATTTACATCTAACTTGCAATGTATCCAGTGATAGTCACCACGGTCATACCAGGCCCAGCACTTGTGCTTGCTGGTACAGAGATAGATATCTCTTCTGTGGACGGCAACGTCAGCGTATTGGTAGCCGGTTCTACTGAATAATTTGACGCTGTGTACACAGTAACCTCTTCATTTGTTACTGACCTGATTGTATTTATGACAAACCCTTCAGGGAGCACATCTGTCAATACCACTCCAGTCGCTTCCTGATTACCCGAGTTGGTAAGAGTTAGAGTGTACGAAAATGGCTCATTGACCACAATATTTGGCGTGCTAACTTCTTTGATGATATTGATTTCCGCATACTCCGCCTTATCTATGGTGCATGACAACTCCCCTGTTGCATCCACACGTGTAGTCAGAGCCGCTTCTTCATATCCGTACATTGTAATAGTATTGGTGATAGCAGATATACTACTATCCAATGTACTACTCACAGTAGCCACATAAGTAATCAATGCATTATCATTACCATTCAGTGTCACTGGTAAAACTAGCGTCAAAGGATCAGTAGATATCGGAGCAAAATTATACACCACTCCATCTACAAAAGCCGATGCACTTCCTTCCATGAATGTCATCATTCCAGCACCACCCAAGTCATCTTCGATAGTGATACTGTATAGCGGCTGCGTCCCCGTATTGTTAATATTTATCTGGTAAGTTATATTTTCACCTAGCATAAATTCGCTATTGTTTGACGCTTTTGAACCCGTGAGTGCATAGGCATCTTGTAAGATTGTCGATGCCACATTTGAAACTGCCGAACCAGTTCCCTCGATGCCATATTTGAATGTAGCATTCGCTTTATTATTTATCTGTGTAGCCATATTCCTCCTAATGCCCCTACAATATATTATGCACCAAGGTGTTCTTGTGTGAAAAAATTCTAAAATCTCGAATGTTTCCTATTTACATTTTTTATTTTTTTGATATAATAAGAGAAAGGAGAATCGTATGAATAAAATTACGTTGACATCAGCATTTTTTGAAGACCCTAAAACCAGAGACGCAACAATCTCCATGTTAGAAAATAGCCCTGAGCTTTTTGGTGCCATAGTAGACAAAATAGACACCTACGCATTAAGCAAACTTGAGATGAAAAAACTGGTCATTCCTCGTGGAGTACATACCATAGCTCCAAAAGCCTGCATCAATAACAGCCATATTGAAGTGCTAGATGCTAGATACATCTCATCACTGGGCGATTTAGCATTTGCCCACTGCCCTAATTTACGCGAAATTTACCTACCTTGCAATTTACGATTTAGTGCCGGACACAACAGTCCATTTTTTAACTGCCCACAGGCCGCCACTAAAGTGGTATACTGTGATGAAAACGGTAATGCAGTGCACACTTACGAAAATGATCCTTACGAATTTAAAGATTAGGAGTAGATATGTCAATAGATAGAGCACGAGATTATCTAAGAAAATATGGTGAAGATATCAATATCCAAGTTTTTGACAACTCCAGCGCCACCACTGAAGAAGCCGCATCTTGCGTGCATGACTCTCCATCTCGCATTGCCAAGACATTATCTTTCCGCGTCAGTGGCAGGATTATCCTTGTGGTTACCTCTGGAGATGCTCGAGTAGATAACTCAAAGTTTAAAGCAGAATTCGGCCGTCGAGGCAGTATGCTCGCCCACGATGAAGTGGAAAATATTATTGGCCACGCAGTCGGTGGAGTCTGCCCATTTGGCATCAATCCGGATGTAGAAATATTCTTGGATAAATCCATATCTCGTTTTGATTATGGATATCTAGCCGCCGGCAGTTCGAATAGTTTAATTAAATTATCCATCCCCCGTCTAGAAGAGATAACTCATTATCCTAAATGGATAGATGTATGCAATATACCCCAGCCATAAGGCAAGCCCGCGAATTAATATGAAACGGGCGACAGCAAAGGCTGTGCCAAAAGAAAAAATATCTGCTTCCCCACGAACATAGTGAGTGCTCGACGAGAACTCTTGGTTCGAGGAGAAGAGCGAGGGCCAGCCATAAGGCAAGCCCGCGAATTAATATGAAACGGGCGACAGCAAAGGCTGTGCCCGAGCGAGCAGAGATGTCAGAGTGGCCGAATGTGCTTGATTCGAAATCAGGTTAGGTGAAAGCCTACGGGGGTTCAAATCCCCCTCTCTGCGCCAATAAATACCTCCTCTCGATAACTCGAGAGGTTTTTTGTTTGTACTTTTCACTTTTTCCACTTTTCACCCTTCCCTTATTTGAATAGCTTTTGAAATACAGAATTAAACAGAAAAGTAAAATTATAAATAAAATATTTTACCGCCAATTTTTCATTTGGTATTGCAAAAGCACACTGCATATGTTATACTTTCTGCATAAAAAGTGTTTAAGGAGTATTTTATGGAAAATAAACTAAATGTTATCACTATGCGTGACGCATATGCTTGCCTTATGTATATCAAACTAGGAACAGATAAATCACGAACTGCTACCGCATCAGAGATGGTTGTTTTTACACGTAACCTTATTGACGAATGCCGTACTCACAGAATACCAACCTACTATTGTTCGCAACTCGTTCCACAATTTTTGGGTGAAAATCAGGACAATATTAATTATGCGCTTGATGCCAATGGCGAAGGTATATACAAATTAGCACCACATGTAACTAGAAATAACATTGTAGACATCTTCAACATGGACAGACTGCCTGTTGCGGTCACAAACTTCCTAGATGAAAAAATAATTGCTTGGCAACAGGAAAATGGCGACATGCGAGGATTATAAATCGGAATAAGGCACGCTTAAAGCGTGCTTTTATTTTTCGACACACAAAACCTTCTAAATCTATTGAAAAATATTAATAATCGTGATATAATATTTAAAGCAACTGGTATCAATTAAGGAGAAGTAAGCATGAAAAAATTAGAAGAATATAGTAACATGAATGCTTTAGATATGTTTGTTTGCACAATGTATATGCAACTACACACCACAGGCGAACGCACCACTACATATGGCGATATGTGCCGCACTGCTGATTTTATTTTAGATAATATGTACAAAAAATATGGTAGATCTTTCTTTTCTTATTCCACCGATCCCGCCCAACGCTTAGAATTAGCAAAAAAATATCCAGAAAAAATTGGAGTTAGTAGCGGCAATGGTTATATACTCAGTTTAAAAGATGAAAATATTACCGGTATAAACATTATGGGTGCATTTGGCAGAAATGATATTCCCAAAGAAATAATTGATATCATAAATGAAAAAATTGAAAAATATCGTGAAGCCCAAAGCAACGCAGAACGAACGAATTAATTTTATATAAAAAACGTACAAATATCTGTACGTTTTTTTATTCTAAAATCACTTTACATATTGCCAAATCTCTCATAGTATGCTACAATGTTACCAGAGGAGAAACATATATGAATGACTACAATTATATAAACATGCAAGATGCTTTCGCTTGCCAAATGTATTACAATCTAAAGACCAGTGGGCAACGCACTACCACTATCGAGGATTTGGAGGAATTTGCCACACTACTTGCCAATGGAATCAACGATCAGGAGTTAGACAATCTCAAAATCTATGGCAATACAGTAAGCGAAAAAAACTTACTTGAGTTTCTGTTTGACAACACGGATTATGTGACTAGCAAACAAGGAGTAAAAGGCAAAACCATATTAGAATTAAAATCAAACGTCACACTCGACACCATCAAGGAAGATTTTGAAATGTATCTCATTCCTGGAGAAATACTTTCCGCCATAGATAGTTGGGCAGAAATATATAATACATGTATGTATAATATGTAATTTTGTGTCAATTTTTGTATTATTTTTGCATATTTTGTATGTAATTTTGCATATTTATACATAATCTGATATTTAAAATAGTAATTTGTTAAAAGTAAATTGGACTTTTCAATTTACTTTTTTAAAAAAAGATTATATAATAATTTAGAGGTTATTATGAAAGAAATTATAGATAAACAAAGACAATATTTTAACACAGATGAGACGCGCAATATAAAATTCCGACTAACTCAACTAAAAAATTTGGAACTCAGTATATTATCTCATTATGAAGATTTAGTTAGAGCATTTAAAGCAGACTACAACAAATGTGAATTTGATATGCTTTCCAACGAATTATCCATTACAATGAACGAACTAAGATTTATGAAAAAACATATCAAAAGGCTTGCAAGTCCTAAACGCGTTCACACGTCCATTATTAATTTTTACTCACGAGGCTATATATCACCTTCACCATATGGCGTTACATTGATAGTCTCACCATGGAACTATCCCCTACAATTATCACTTGTTCCATTGATAGCTTCTATCGCCGCCGGCAACACCACTATTCTAAAACTTTCAGCAAACACACCCAATATCACAAAAACCATTACTGACATACTATCTATCTTTGAAGATAAATATGTGTATGTTACCAAACCAGAAGATCGTGACAAAATCTTTGATGGCAATTATGATTTTTGTTTTTATACCGGCTCTACTAAGGTGGGAAAAGATTTACTGGCCAGACAGGCACAATATCTTACCCCTTGTGTTCTAGAATTGGGAGGCAAAAGTCCTTGCATTATAGACGAAGATGCTGACATCGACCGCACAGCACGCAGATTGGTTTGGGGTAAATATTTAAATGCCGGCCAGACATGCGTTGCTCCAGATTATGTATTAGTTCATAACAATGTAAAAGATAAATTAATTGAAAAGTTGCAATATTATATCCACAAGTTTTACTATGACAACAATGGCAAGCTGACAGATAATTTTACACATATAGTTAATCAGAAAGCCACTGATCACCTACTTTCTTTGATTCAAGGCGAGCACATCATTTGTGGAGGAAACTCAGTTGGCAGATGTCTAGAACCAACCATATTAGATAACATATCTTTCGATTCCAAGATTATGCAAGAAGAGATATTCGGACCAATCTTACCTATTATTACATATACAGATATAAATGAAATCATCTCCAAGTTAAAAACTCTAGAAAAACCTCTCGCCCTTTACTACTTCGGCAAACAAAACGAAAAGCGAGTACTCTACTCATTAAATTTTGGCGGGGGTTGTGTGAACGACACCATCATGCATCTCACAGAAGAATCAATGCCATTTGGCGGAGTTGGGTTTTCGGGAATGGGTTCCTACCACGGCAAGAAAAGTTTTGAAACATTTTCGCACAATCGCAGCATCTTAAAGAAAGGTAAAATAGAAATGCCAACCAAATACCCACCATACACAAAAGGAAAAATAAGATTAATAAAATTGTTATTCCATATTAAACACAAATAAAAAAACGCAAAATTATACAAAAATACTCAAAAAATAGCAAAAATAATGCATTTTTTGAGTTTTTTATTTTGTTTTTAAAAATTTTAAGTATATATAAACCACTGGTGACATATATACACCACAGACAATTATTTACAAAAAACACACAAAACCTTGTCACACTTTTTATATATCCAAAATTTTCCATGATATAATTAAACCACATTGCGCAAAGACAGCGCAATCAAAGGAGAATTTATTATGCGAAAGTTTATCAATAATCTTTATCAAGAAGTTTGCACCTATCTAAAACTTAATCTGCAAGAAACAACCATCATAGAATATTTGATGGATTTTATGGAAAGTGGATATATGTCTACAAAATATATTGATGACGAAAAATATTATTGGATTAGTTATGATAAACTGCTAGAAGATCTGCCTATTCTAAATATTGGCAAAAGAATGCTAGCCAAAAAGTTAGCACGTCTGGAACAGAAAAATGTACTCAAAATTATTGTCTTAAACGGCAATAAGACATATGTTAGATTCAATCCCCTATTTCTAAGTGGCGACCTATTAGACAACTTTACAGCCGACATGCCAGAAACTGAAAACTACCAAGATTGCCAAACTGATGACAATACAGTTACAGCAGTGACGGGGGGCGATGTAAAAAATGTTCTAGGTGGTGGAACAAAATTTACACCAATAGTAAAATTAAATAGAAAAAAAATAATACTTAACATTGAAGAATGCGCGCGCGAAGAAATTTTTTCCAAATTTAAACTTTTGCAACTCATCTTAGAAGAATTTAAACACATGATACCACCTGCCACATTTAGTTGTCTTGTAAAAGACGATCTTAAAATAGAAGATATTACCGACCGCGAAGTTGTTTTATCTACAAAGTATAGTGTTATCGCTGACGAATATATCAACAGCCTAAAAGCAGCCTTTAGAAAAGCTATGGAAAAATTTGTATAAAAAAACGACCCCGAAGGGTCGCAGCAAAACGCCAATTATATAACAAACATAGCTAGTACGAACACACAAGCATTGAGCCAAAATTCTGGAGTAGCCTTCTTCTCACTAAGGAAAGAAACAGCAATGCCAGCAAACGCTAAGCCATATATCAGCAAGCTCATAATTCCGTAATAAATACCACTAGATGCCCCAAAATGAACGCTTACTTTCAACACAATCATGAGAAACGCCGCAACAACTGCAAACATCATGTACAAAATTCGCTTAGACAATTTAATTTCCTTATCTTCCATACTTTCATCTCCTTTTATGTATTACTTGTATTCTAACACAGTAAATGCTTTTTTTCAATCATTTATTCCAAAATAATTATAATTTTTATTAAAATATAAAACAAATATTACGATATAATTGAAAAACTAAAATATATGTGTTAAAATAGTTATATAGAAATGGAGAAAGAAATGGAAGATAGTCAAATGTTTCAAATTGGCAAACTTGAATATACAGCCAATAACGTACCTGCTCTAACTCAAGTTTCACTTAAATCCATGCAGATTGATGGCAAAACTTTAATTATCTTTGGTGGCAACGATACAGATTCGTTGACACGTGCCCGTCAATATGCCCAAACAGCCAATCTATGGCTTCAAGATACGCACAATAATGAAAAGATTGACATATATTCAGTGGCATACACAGGCTTTAGACCCCTAGAAAGTGAAAGTGGCAATTATTTTGTTACAGCCCACGATTACAGCGATTTTGCAGACACTTTCTTTACCCCCCTCTTTATAAAAGATGGACAGCGTATTGATTTGCAGAATGCTAAGGACAATATGGCCAAGGTTGCTGTATTTACACATAGCTCTGGCGCATTTGTTCTAGACCAAGCACTAGCATCTACTAAGATTTCGTTACTAAACGCTGGATACTCAGAAGAGGAAATCAATCAGATTTTTAACCAATTAGTCACAATCTCTCACGCTCCATACACCTTTTCTAATCAACCTATCAAAGCCGAATATATTTGTCCATTCTTTGATAGCCTCAGTAGTTTTTCTAAGGGTCTGGATTTTATTACACAAGAAGGCAATTATCACACATCTGTACAACATTTTAGTCCCAAGATATTTACTACCCACTACTTGCAAAATCTTAGCAAGGGATATGGATACAAGCCTTATTGGCATAGATATCCGGCTATTTGCATTGCCAATGAAAATACTATCATTATCGCGCCTAATAAGTTGCGTCAGTCTAAATATATCCCCGAAGACCATAGCATGGCTGGCATTATCCAGTATCCAGCTGGGTACCCAATAGTGAATAAAACCCCTATAGGCGAAGCCACCACTGAAATAATTATGCACACACTAGATGCCGCTTTTTCAAAAACAAGAAGCGATTTTGAAATCGATGACATTTTTGAATTTGCTAAGAATAAATACGACAAAAATTTTAGTTTAGAAAATAATGCAGGAGAATAATATATGAAACACTTTACATTAGGTTACAGAGATATCAGCGCACCAAATCATTGGAGAAGGATAGAGCCTGGCACAGACTTTTTTGATTCGGCAATAATTCTCAATTTTGGTGGCAACCAAAATATCCAAGAGGAACAGGCGAACGGATATGCCAAGAATATCGAATCAATACTGCCCAACCACATTAGGTCAAAGATCAAGATTTGTTCTGTAGCATATAATCAAGAATTGGTTGACTCTAGTCTCAGCAGAATTATGATCACAAAGGACGCCACAGCCGCCTGTGATCGATTTTACAAAGATTACATCTTACCACTACTATATGTAGACAAATACCAGAAGCAAATAAAATCACGTAAAGGCATCGAGAAGACATTGCAAAGCATCACCATAATAGCACATTGTGGTGGTTGCATGGTAGCAGATCGTGTATTGAGCAATCTATCAGATACACTGCAAGAAAATGATATAGTAAAGAGTCAAAAAGAATTGGACAATCTAATGAAAAAGATACAATTAGTCGGTTATGCTCCTTACCAAAAAATTGATCAAAATATTAATTCTTTGTACATAGCTCCTCCTGACGATTTTGAAAGCACTTTTGCCACCATACTAAGGGGCATGGAATATGAAAAAGATGTCGAATATCCACCTAAATTTATTGCAACTTATCGCAGAAATATCAATTCTGCCATGCCAAGAGATATCGTACGTGAATTTATAGACAAATTCAACGAACCCATCACAGTTAGAAAAGGTTCTAGCGTGCTGATGATACCTCCAAAGTTTACTCATTCCTTTGAATGTATCTCATCTGCCCCCAGATCAAAAAAAGAAAGTATCAGACATTCTGGTGAAAAAATAGCCCACGTAATACACCTGTTTGCTCAAAACTCCATTGCTGCATTTGCCAATCGACCATACGGCATAGATAAAAATGCAGTATACGATATCATCTCTGGTTCAGAGGCAGGAGATTCTGGCGCATCGATATAATATAAATAAAAACTCAGCATTAACGCTGAGTTTTTTATTTACCATTATACATTTTCGGTTTGAAACATCGCACGAAAGAGTTCGTTGCCATTGTACAATTCCTTAAAAGTCCCCTCTCCACATATCTTACCTTTGTCGATAAATATTATCTTATCTGCATTTTTTATGGTAGACAATCTATGCGCCACAATTACAACTGTGTTGCCACCCGAGAGCGCATCGATACTTGAACGTATTTCTTCCTGTGCGAAATTGTCCAATGAACTAGTACTTTCATCAAATAATATTATCTTGGACTTTCTCAGCAAAGCTCGGGCTATAATATTTAGCGCCCTCGTCATAAGTCAGCTGATCATCTGTCGTGATTTGTATATCTGGCGCCACCGCATTATTCGCGGAACCACAACTGGTAAAAAGTGGCACGAATAGCAAACAAATCGCCAAAAAAACAGAAACAACTTTCTTTTTCATCACATTCTCCAACATTTCTTACTTAAATGATTATACCACAAATCCCCCATTTGTATATTAAATAAACATAAATTATCAAATAATTAAACACTTTTGCATATTTTTATATAACGTCTTAAGGCAAAGTGCAACAATAAAACACATAATCACACGTCTATTGATGGCTAGCAAACAATACCTCTCAGTCTATTTAAAAAATATGTTACAATTTCACAAATGTGAATAGCTTTAAAATTCCATCATGGCTGAACACTGGGATTAGTGTGCTTCGAGTTGGTAATTTTTCCCGGTCACTTTTTCACCTCTTTTTACTCACCCAAATTTCACCCAATTTTTACGCCCAAGAGTTGAGCACTACCCTTATAAAACCCTTATAAAATCAATAAAAAAGGCACCTTACATTTTCGTAAGGTGTCAATTTTGTTTTCAAAAATTAAAAATCTCAAAACTACCTAAAACTACTAAAAACTATACCAAAATGTGTAGTTAAGGTGTCATAAGGTGTCAAAATCAAATTTTCTTTGACACCTTAGCTCATTTCAAGAGTTGAGTACTCCCAAACTATCATTTCAATGATAGTTATCAATAAAAATGTGAAACATTTTTGCCAAAATTCAGCAATTTTGTTTCACATTTTTCTTTAAATATGATATCCCAAATTCTCTAATTCAATAAGAATAAAAAATAATATTGCTTCCTCAAACGAAACTTCTTCTCTATCCATAACTATACTTATTAATCTTTCTTTACTTTCACTTAGTTTAAATGTTATTTTAGGATTATCTAATATTGCTTTCTCCCTATATGGATTATCATGTCCCCATAATGGCAATGCAACACTTACATATCCAGTTTCAATAATACGAATAAAGTTCTTTTGTGTGATTGATGAAACGATTGCTTTTTCTGGGGTAATATTCTTTTCTTTTGTAATGCTATAAATCATATCCTGAGCATTAGTATCGTTTGTAAAATCTAATGTCATTTTTCTTGATGTTGTCTTGTTACTTTCTTCATTTTCTATAAAAACCTTCTTAAATATCTCCAACTTTGACTCATCATCAAAACCAGATAAGTTGTTTTTTTCATAATATTTCCATTCATCCAAAATACCAGATTCACGATTTAATAATAAATATTTACCTATTTCTAGCATTGCTTCTGAAGCCTTAATTAATTCATTCCATTTATAAAATCCTGCAAGTCTAGCTATGAGATGCTGAGCATTCATTAATGTAAATGGTTTTTCTTCATCTACATCAAAATCATAGATTATATCATCAATGTCATTAAAAAAGCGAGGGTTATATTCATAAAACCCCTCGTTTTCATTAAATACCCTTGTTTTATAATCCTTTAAAAAGTTTTTAGCTTGTTGCTTAAAAAAGTCTAAATTTTCCATATAATATTTCTCCTTATTCATGTTTATTGTCTACACATAATGCATCCGTAAACTTTTACTAGACAATAAACCTTTTAATAAAGATAATATTATCGTTGTGGCTGATAAAATCTTTGCACGGACAAGCAGGCTTTGCCATAAACCTTGCATTAATTTTATCAAATCAATTTTGTATTGTCAAGGAAAACAATAATTTTAAAAACTTAATTTACTACATCTCAAAATCTTTCTCTTTTTTCTTTCTTCGTTGCCTATCACGGATGAGCTTTTCAAGGATTAAGTCGTAGTCATCGTCTGTTAAGGAACTTTCTTTCACAGGCTCTTGTTTTACTTGCTCTTTTACGGGTTCTGGCTCTGGGATAAATCCGGGAACCATTTCTTGTGTTGGATCGGTATAGGAATAAATCTGTCCTTTATTAATCCTTGCATTAAGTTTATCTGTTGTGTTTCTAATGTAGGCATGATTTACAGAGTCGTAAATTCCAATCGTGGTTTTCACGTCTCTGTGCCCTAAAAGCTGTTGAATGACCTTTGGATTTTCGTTCATCTCAAAGAGCATATTTGAAAATGTATGGCGAAGCCCGTGGAAATGAATGTGATATTTCTTCAAATTATTCCTTGCAATAAATCTTTCAAATGTAACTCTACACCCGCCATAAGTTCTAAAACTTCCGTTATCCATTGCAAACACATAGCTTTCTGGTGCAATTAAATCGGCCGTTACACTTTTCTCAACATTCTGTCTAACATACTGTTTTTCTTTCCATTCTTCCAAAATCTTCATAACAAAATCTGGTACTGGGATTTCTCTTTTTGAGCATGTTGTTTTGGTGTCGCTAACAGCACTTACTCTTTCTATTACATTCCCTGCAGCGTCAAATCTTGGAATTAAAGTAATAGATTTATCCACCTTTATGGTTTTGTTCTTGAAATTTACATTTTGCCATTGAAGTGCACAAGACTCTCCTATACGAAGCCCTGCAAACATCATAAGCAAACACATTGGCTTGATGAAATTTGTTTCATCTTTATACAAGGTTTCAACAAGGATTTTTCTAACTTCCGGACTAAGCGCCTTGTATGTCTCTGCCTTGTCGTAAATCTTTTTGTCGTGAATTTTGACTTTTGTTTTTGTAATTGGATTTTTCATTATCCAATTATTATCCACCGCATATTCAAAAAATTGGTTCATGAGATGTTTGTTCTTCTTTATTGTCTTTGTACTGTAACCTTTATCCATAAGTTCATTCAAAACTCGCTGGGCAGCAAATGTGTCAATGTCATAGACTTTCATTTTACCGATTATTGGCTTGATGTGCTTTCTGAAGTTTCTCATATTGTCTTCAAAAGTTCTTGGTGTGACAGAACTCTTTTTGAAAACCATAAGCCAATCTTGCATAAGCTCTTCAAAATTCTTTTCATTTAAAACATCATAAGAATAACTTTTAACCATTCCATTAAGCTCAGTCAGTTTCTTTGCAACCTCTGCCCTTGAATTGCCATAAACACTTTTCTTCTTTTGTGTTCCGTTTTCATCATAGCCAATAGTCACACTTCCAACCCATCTGCCATCTCTTTTGCGTTGGTAAATGGAACCTTCGCCAGCTTGCCTTCTGGTCCTAAAATTTGTTTTCTTATTAGCCATTTTGCACCTCGCTTGTGTTGTTATTAAGTGTCTGCCATGTAACAAAATTGAGAACACTCACAACATATCTTCTCGCGACTTTTGTTGTTGGAAATGAATTACTCCTCAAAAGTTTTCTCACAGTATCTCTGCCAAGACCAGTTATCTTCATAATATCTTCACACTCAAGAAAATCTTTATTGTATTTGGTTGAAATACGCTCAACCTCGCGTTGTATTAAGTTGTCAAAATTTATATTTGTATTTTTAAATTGCATAGTTATCTCCTCAAAATTTTTTAGTCTTTCTATTCAATCTTTCTATGCTTTC
>Ga0310696_10005915_pt1 | contig 14648 bp, 9 predicted proteins | sample AusTroGonzalo_MG_4_FD_203885 | JGI IMG/M metagenome (GOLD analysis project Ga0310696, IMG submission 203885) | Bovine rumen microbial communities from tropical cattle in Woodstock, Queensland, Australia - Gonzalo_02 (v2) (version 2) | ecosystem: Host-associated > Mammals > Digestive system >...
TTTTCCTATATGGTCTGCTGAAGTTGAAAGAACAGGAAGGTGATAACACCATTCCCTTCGATACCATTCAGGAAAGAGTTGGTTTGGTGTTCTGTATGCAGGATTTCGAGACAATTGAAATGCTGAAACTGCTGGTCAGCGAGTATGGCGAGTATTTCGCTTATAGCGATGTGGCTGGCATCAAACAGGTTCAGTTCACTAAGGATTTGGATGCTAAACAAGTATTAGACAATTATTATGGCAAAGACATTTAGTTTATCTGCAAACATAGAGAACGGCTTTGCCGAAGGGATGCAATACCTGGTAACGCCCAATGCTCAGAATGCCATTCACAATATTGTGAACGACTTTAAGTCAGGCATTCACTCCTTTACTATCATTGGTTCATACGGTACTGGTAAGTCAAGTTTCCTGCTGGCATTGGAGGCAGACTTGATGAAGACTGGTAAGCAAAAGTATCTGCTGGATGCTAAGAATCTTTCGAGTGCTAAGTCGTTTGAGATCATGAACATCGTGGGCGATTATGCTGAGATGTCAACACTTCTGAGTAAGGCCCTGAATGTAGAAGGCAATACAAACAGCATCCTCGATAGTCTGAAGGATTATTATAATAAATGCCAGAAGAAAGGAAAGTTCCTGCTGATAGTGGTTGATGAGTTTGGCAAAGTGCTGGAACACGCAGCCAAGAACAATCCAGAAAAAGAGCTGTATTTTTTGCAGAAGCTGTCTGAGCTAGTAAATGTACCTACTCGTCAGATAATGCTCCTCACAACACTCCATCAGAACTTCGGTGCATACGCAAAGAGACTAACGGAGGCACAGGCCAACGAGTGGACAAAAGTAAAAGGCCGCTTTAAGGAAATAACCTTCGTTGAGCCAGTGGAGCAGTTGTTGCATCTTGCGTCTGCTCAGCTTAAGGAAGAGAGAAAGGCTTATAATGCGGAGAATGTTGAACCACTTTTCGAGTTGGCAAAAGCTACGAGATACGTATCCAACGATTTCTCATTGGAGACTGCAAAACAGTTGTTCCCGCTGGATCTGTTCTCTGCTTATACCATCACAACAGCCATTCAACGATATGGCCAGAACGAACGTTCTCTATTTACCTTCTTGGCAGCAAAGGGCAGTAATTCTATTTCAGAATTCGAACCTGCTGATCACCTGACGTATAACCTTCAGATGGTTTACGACTATGTGCTTTACAATTTTTACTCTTATCTGAAAGACGCTAATGCTGACTCTATGAGCTGGAGCACCATACAGGTATCTATAGAGCGCGTTGAAGGTCAAGACTGGAGCGATAATGAGGAAATGTTGCAAGCCGTGAAGTTGGTAAAAGCTATTGGACTACTGAATCTGTTTGGAACAGCGGGCTTCAAACTAACAGAAAGATACTTGACGGATTATGCTCGTGAAGCAATGGCTATAGACAATGCCAAAGAGATTATTCAGAAACTCTCAGCCAAGAAGATTATTCGTTATGCAGCCTACAAGGAGCGTCTGATGCTGTTCGAGGGTACTGATGTTGACCTCGAAGCAGAGATACGTGAAGCAGGCATGATGGTTACTCGTCCTGTTACTTTTGTAGATGAACTGAATGTGTTCTTTAATAAACGTATTTCTCCAGTCAAGGCTCACTTCTATCAGAAGGGTACACCACGATTCTTTGACTACATGATTCGTGAAGAGCCTTTAGATGCTGTGCCTACAGGCGATACAGATGGTATTATCGAACTGATATTCTCTACTCACAAAAATGCATTGGCAGAGATTAAAAAATTCAGTTCAGGAATAGATCACGCAATCATTTTTGCCTATTTCACTAATACAGAAGATATCATCGACCACCTCTATAATATCAAAAAGTACATGTATCTTTTGGAGCGCGTATTGGATAAGAACGACAGGGTGGCTGTGAATGAAATACAGAAGTTGAAGGAGTATGAAGAGACTTTGCTAAATAAGGCAATTAGCGATAATCTCTTCTCCTACAAGAATAGGGTTGTATGGGTGTTTGGAGGCAAGGAACAGAAGGTGGAATCGCATCGTGATTTCAACCAGTTGTTATCAAAGGTCTGCAATGAAATCTATTGCAAGACGCCAGTGATGGTCAACGAACTATTCAATAAGCATAAACTCAGCGGAACGATAACCCAAGCAAGAAAGAGTTATCTGACTTATTTAACAGAACACTATTCTGAGAATGGAATGGGATTCCCTGAAGATAAGTTCCCACCAGAAAAGACAATCTATTCTTCTCTGCTTCTGAATACAGGCCTTCATCAGAATGGAGAATTTGCAGATGCACCTACAAACAAAGGCTTTATGCCGTTATGGGAAGCCTGCGAGGAATTCCTGAAAAGTACAGAGAACAAAGCAAGAAAGGTTTCAGAGCTTATCAAGTTACTGTCTGCCCAACCCTATAAGTTGAAACAGGGATTCCTTGATTTCTGGATTCCTACGTATCTGTTTATCAAGCGTCAGGATTTTGCACTCTATGATGCATCGAAGGGAGCTTTCATGCCTAATGTGAACATGGAGTTCTTCGACTTGTTGCAGAAGCATCCAGGAGATTTTGAAATCAAGAAATTTGCTGTTGATGGCGTGAAATTGGGATTCTTCAATCAGTATCGTCGCTTCATCAATCTTGGCGAGGAGTTTTCTATTACTAACTCTAGCTTTATTGAGACTATCAAGCCATTCCTCAGTTTCTATGTGCGACTGGATGACTATACCAAACATACTCGCAAGTTTGACCATGAGTCAACTATGAAGTTCCGTGATGTGTTGGCTAAAGCAAAAGATCCAGAGAAAGCATTCTTCGAGGATCTGCCAGAAGCCTTGGGATTCGACCAAGCGAAACTGAAACAGGAAGAATTCATTCTCGAGTATGGCAACATTATCCAGCGGGCTATTAAGGAACTACGTTCTTGCTATACCCAGTTGATTGATCGAATAGAAGAAAGACTTGTTGATGAATTTGGACTGCAAAGTTACGAATATGGCGAGTACATTTTTGAAGTCCGTGAGAGACTGTCTAATGTCAAAGCCTATCTTCTAACTGATAAACAGCGTGAGTTCTATCATCATGTAATGACGGAATACGACAATCGAACACAATGGTATCAATCTATCTGTTACACCATTCTGGAACAGCGATTAGATGCCTTAAGAGATGAGCAGGAAGATAAACTTGTAGATGACCTCGTCTATCTATTCCGTGAGTGTGAGAAGTATGCTGATATATCCAAGAAGACTGGCGATACTGATAAGAATGAGGCATACTCTTTCGATATGGTAACAAACAAAGGTACCAACATTAGGACACAAACCTACGTGCTCCCTGAGAAAGACAAGTCGAAAGCAGACGAGTTGGAGAAGAAAATCAACCAGCTATTGTCTGGCGACAACAACGTGGATGTTTGCACGCTGCTGTCGATACTGAATAAGAAAATGAAACAATGACAAAGGTAAGACACATATTAGGCATATCAGGTGGTAAGGATAGTGCAGCGCTTGCTATCTATCTGAAGAAGACGTACCCATCGTTGAAGATTGAGTACTACAATTCAGATACTGGCTGTGAACTTGCAGAAACAGAAACGCTAATTAACCGTCTGGAGGCTTATTTAGGAAAGATAGAACGTCTAAGAGCGGCTGAAGGTAGTCCAGAGCCAACACCATTCCACCACTTCTTGAAAGCGATGGGTGGTTTCCTACCTTCTCCACAAGCCCGTTGGTGTACCAAGAAGATGAAGTTGGATAAGTTTGAGGAGTATGTGGGTGATGACTATGCTGTTTCTTACGTTGGCATCCGTGGCGATGAGGATAGAGATGGCTATATCTCTTCAAAGCCCAATATACAGGCCATCTTCCCATTCCGCAAGAATATCTGGAGTATCGATGTCATCAACAAGTTCCTGCACAAGGAGAACTTGGAACAGATAGTCGATATCTACGAAAGGCTTACACCAGAAGGATTCCTACGAGATGAAATTATTGAGACGGTGAAGAAACCTATCACCAAACAGTTCTATTACTCGAAGAAGATGAATGCGTTGCTTGACTACGATATCAAGCTATTTAATCATGCAGTCTTTGAGTTTCTGAAAACGACAGATTATCCTGTGGGTAAACTTGACGAGTTCCCACTACTTGACAATACTGATATACTGGTGAAGGACGACATCTTCAGATTGCTGAGAGAAAGCGGCGTAGGTGTGCCTGCCTACTATGAAGAAATCCCCTTCGAGGTGGATGGAGAAACAGGCACATATTGTCGCAGTCGTTCTGGTTGCTACTTCTGTTTCTTCCAGCAGAAGATAGAATGGATCTGGCTCTATGAGCAGCATCCTGACCTCTATGCAAAGGCGATGGAGTTTGAGAAAGACGGCTACACCTGGAATCAGAATGAGAGTCTTGCAGACCTCATTAAGCCAGAGCGTATTCGCCAGATAAAGCTCGACATCATCCGTCGCCAGAAAGAAAGCCGGGCCAACAACAAGGGTACTACTCTTGCTGAAATCCTTGGCGATGATATCATGTGTACAAACTGCTTTATATAGACAATGATGGCCTATGTTGTACGAGGTAGAATGGGCAGATGACGGAACCTACAGACCTGGAGAGTATAATTCGCCAGAGAAGTTCTTCAACGATTGTTTGGAGAATAGCAAGGAGTTTGACCTCCAATTAGGATATTTTAGTTCTGCTACTATCAGCGTACTCGCAGATGGCTTCGCCTCTTTTATCTCAAATGGCGGCAGGATGCGACTGGTCATCAATCACATAGTTTCTGAAGAAGATAAAGAAGCTATTAGCAAAGGGCTACATGGTGGTATTATCGATTGCTTCGACCTTACGAACTTTGAAACGCTTCGTCAGACATTTGATGAGTACCAGCAGCAGTTCTTTGATTGTTTGGCATTCCTTATCTATGATAAGCGTATTGACATCCGTATCATTAAGCCTCGTAACCCAAAAGGTATTGCTCATACCAAGTCTGGTCAATTTAGAGATGGTGATAGCATAACATCTTTTACAGGCTCTGCAAACTTTACTATTAGCGGTCTCTTCAATAATCTGGAAGAAATCAAAATCGATCGCAGCGACTCTATTGACATGATGGTGCAAAAGCGTATCAAGAGTCAACGCGAGGAATTTGATTCCATTATGGAAGGAAGAAAAAAGAATGTTGAGTATCTTTCTCCAGAAAATCTTATTTCTGCCATTCAGTCCAACTTTGGAGACAAAGACATAGAAGAATTGCTTGACGTTGAGAAAAAGCTACGCAAGATAAAAGAAGAGAGGCTTATTCGAGAAAGGCAGGAACGTATGGATATGGCTTGCAAAGACATCGCAGACATAGAACCAAGATTTCCTTATCCCTCTGGTCCACGAGAATATCAACAGACTGCTTTTGAAAACTGGAAGAACAATGGTCAGAAGGGCTTGTTTGCAATGGCCACAGGTACAGGTAAGACCATCACTTCACTCAATTGCTTGTTGGAGATATATAAGCGAAAGGGATACTACAAAGCAATCATTCTAGTTCCAACTATTACGCTTGTAAACCAATGGGAACAAGAGTGCCGAAAATTCCAGTTCTCGAACATCACAAAGGTATATTCGAAAAACCTAACTTGGCGTGATGAAGTTGAGCGTATCAGTTTCAACGAGAAATACAAAACAGATAGAGAGCCAGAAGTATCATACATTATTATTTCTACTTATGCATCTTATTCACGTGAGAAAGTGTTCAAGGTTTTGAATAGCTTTGATAAGAGAAGGCTCTTGATGATTGCAGATGAGTGTCACAACATGGGTTCTGGCTCTTTGGTGAAACGTCTGAAGGAGATACCTTATTTGAGGAGAATTGGTTTGTCAGCAACTCCAAAGCGGCAATTTGATGATGAAGGAAATAAAAAGCTGAATGATTTCTTTGGAAGCAAGGAAAAGTACACCTACGAATACAGTATGGAAGAAGCCATCAAGAATGGTGTCCTCTGTAAGTATATGTACTATCCTCATGTCGTAAATCTGACACAAGAGGAGATGGATGCGTATGTTGAACTGTCGGAAAGAATAGCCAAATACTTCAACTATGACAAAGAAGTCTTCGAACATATTGACGAAAAACTGAAGATGATGCTGTTGGCACGTAAGCGCATAGTACATAAGGCTGCACGTAAGCTGGACATATTTAGGAGCATCATCCAGAAGCGGTTTGAAGAAAAAGGCAACTTGAAATACTCGCTTATTTATGTTCCTGAAGGGAACAAACCGGATTATGTGGGAGGTGGTGATGACTTTGATGTTTCAGAAGACATCGGCGACGATAATGACATGGAACACCTGATTGACCAATATACCCAGGTCGTCACCGAGATAGATGATCATGTGACGGTAAGGAAGTTCGTTTCAGGCCAGAAAGATCGAGATGAAATATTGTACGACTTTGCTGAAGGAAAGTTACATGTGCTAACATCTATGAAGTGTCTTGACGAGGGTGTAGATGTCCCTCGTAGCGAACTTGCTATCTTCTGTGCCAGTACAGGTAATCCTCGTCAGTTTATTCAGCGCAGAGGTCGTGTGCTCAGAACGCATCCTGACAAGAAGATGGCAGAACTGCATGACCTAGTAGTTGCACCAGAGGTTAATCCCTATAGTGATTGCTACAGGATGGAGCAGTCGCTATTAAGGGGTGAATTGGCAAGAGTCACCAACTTTGCTCAACTCTCGGAAAATCCTTCATACTCAGAACTTGAATTGAGGGAAGTTTTAGATCATTATGGATTGAATTTATCAAATAACAATAACACCTATGACGAATAAAGAAAGAATGCTTCACATGGTTCTTGACGATAAAAAGCTTCAAGAACTCTATGAGTACGACAAGTCGGAGTATGAAGATTTGTACACAGCAATGAACTCTGAAAATGTCGTAGTGGCTGCGGTTGCTCGCATCATCAAGAACCTTGATGGTTCGACTGACCCAGGCGACCAAAAGAAAGTCTATATGACAGTGTTTAACTACATTAATGACAACTACTTGCTATGATTATCCAGAAAATAGAAATCCAGAATTTCAGGAGCTATTATAAGGACAATAAATTTGAATTGTCAGATGGGTTGAACTTGATTATTGGCTCCAACGGTGATGGCAAGACCACATTCTACGAGGCTCTTGAATGGTTGTTCCGTACAGACGGAACAAACAAAATGGACACCAAGTATATTTCAAAGAAAAGGAGTGAAGAACTAATGCCAAACAATTCTGATGATGTTCGTGTGGCTATGACATATGAGCATAAAGGCAGAATTAAAGTATTAGAGAAGATGTTTCATTTCACCAAATCTTTTGATGGCGAAGTCTCTACATCTAATTATTCGTTTTCTTTGATTGAAGGGAATGGAGTAGAGCGCATCATTAAAGACGGTGTCGCATTCGATAAAGATCTACCGTCAGAGATGCGTAAATTCATCATGTTCAAAGGCGAGCAGGATTTGAATATCCTTGAAAAATCAAATTCTCTAAAACAGCTTGTCGATGAGTTTAGTGAAGTGCAGGATTTTGAAGCATATTTTTCATTTATGGAATATGCTACGAGAAATGCTGAACAGGCAAGAGATAATGCTCAGCGACTTGACAAAAAGAATATTGATAAAATTAAAGGCTATAATCGTACTATCGAACAAGAAAAAGGGCTCTTGTCAGACATTGAACGAGAAATTAAAATTAAGGAGGGAGAAGCTGAGAACTTTGAAGGCTTACTAAAAAACATCGAACAAAGTGAAGAAGCTTCAAAACTCCTCAAATCTGTCAATCAACGGATAGAACGACTTTCTCAACGTAGATCAGAAACTGCAGGGCGAATCAAAGAGAATTACACAATCAATTTACTTGATGACATGTGGATCCTTATGGGGTTTGCAGATACCGCAGAAGAGTATTCTTCTAAGATAAACACCCTAATGAATGAACGCAAAAAGCAGGAAGACCAATATCTCGTAACTGCGGGTGTTGAAAAAGCAATAAAGGCTGCTGAAAGAGGATTCACTTCACTTCCAGCTCATATCCCTGGAAGAAAAATAATGGAGGATATGCTCGAAGAAGAGGTCTGCAAGTTCTGTGGTCGTAAAGCTGAGAAAGGAACGGATGCATGGAATTTTATGAACGCCCGCTTAGAAGAATACAAAGCATCCCTGAAAGGAAAGGCTGACGAAGGAATAGAACCATTATATAAGGCCAACTATGTAGGAGAGTTACAAAAGAGAGACACTACTCTTAATGACAATCTTGCGGAGGTAGTAAAAATGCGTCGCAAAATACAAGAAGCCATAGCTTTTAATAACCGTTTGCATGATGATGTTAAAAAAATCGATGCAAATCTCGCTTCTGAGTTCGAACAAAAGAAACGCATTCTGGCCCAAGCAGACGGTCTGACAGAAGAACAGCTTCTTGCTAACTATGATAACATTTCGGACTGGATGGACAAAAAGAATCGAGCCATTAACAGAATTGACATATTAAAGAGGCAGAGAGAGCAACATCGAGCCACTCTTGAAGAGGCGGAATTAGCTCTAAGTAAGACTTCTGAAGGAACTGCTGCAGAAATGTATGCAAAAACAGCCCTTATTATCCAGCAGATTTCTAATGCTTTCAAAAATGCCAAAGAAGAAAATAAAAGAAGGCTACTTGATGCCATTGAAGAGAAATCAAATTTGTTCTTAGAGAAATTGAATACAAACGATTTTAAGGGAACTATCAGAATTATCGAAAAGCAAAACGGACAAGGGGAAGCATTCTTGATGAACAATGATAGCGTGCGCATCTTTAATCCAAATACAGCGTTAAAGACTACATATCTAATGTCTGTTCTGTTCGCAATAGGTAATTTGTCAAGCGAAAGGGATGGAACAGAATTACCATTGCTATTTGATGCACCAACATCATCGTTCACAGACACGAAAGAAAATGAGTTCTTCAGAGTTATTAGCTCATTAGAAAAGCAGGTGATAATTGTAACAAAGAGTTTCCTGCGCGATGGTAGCAATGGAGAGGCCATATTAGACCTTTCAAGGATTAGCGATATAAATGGCAGTATCTTCCGAATAGAGAAGAAACGTCCTTTTGACGACAAGAAATTAGGAACGATTCAAACAACAATTACTAAAATCAAGTAAACTATGGCTGAAACATTTAATGATATAGAGGAACTCGTAAAGAAAGACGAGAAACTCATTGATAAATGGGGACGTAGAAACCCAAGGTTTGAAAAGCAATATGAGCAGAGTGTAATGCGCGTAATTTCAGATTATGGCATTGGTGCTTCTGGGAATACTGGCGCTAAAGGAAAAATCCTTGGTGCTGGTTATGAACCCTATATCATGGCATTTTTCATTGGTTTATATGCAAATAAAAGAATTCCTTTGTCAGAGGACTCAGATGAAGTAAAAGGCTTAGGACAGCCATTACAATATTGGGGAAATCTAGACTCTAAGAAATTTCGTAAGGCTTATCCAAATTTGCGTTCATATATCTTTATAGCCCTTGTAGCAAAGACAGATATTGATTGGATAGCTCTTGACAAAGGGACTATCGATGCGAACACTGTTGTTTCTGCTCTAATAAAGACGATGGAAGAATATGCAAACTATGGGTTCTCCGTAATGGAAGAAAAACTACGTGAAGACAAGGGTTATTTCTTCTCGAATAGGGCTTTCCTTGATATCTTCCTCCAGCTGACAGATAAGTCTCAGAATGATATTGATGTTCCCGAAGAACCTGAAGAGCTGTAAATGTATTGAAAATTGCTTTATTGCCTATGGTCATCAAAAAGATAGAGATTTGCAATTTTAGAATCTTCTATAAGGAGAATGTGTTTGAGTTTGTCAACGGACTCAATCTTATTCTTGGTTGGCATGGAGATGGAAAGACCACCTTTTTTGATGCATTGGAATGGCTTTTCCGTACTGATGGGACAAGAAAAACGGAGACTAAGTTCATTTCCAAGAAACGCATAGAAGAGCTATCAAGTGGGGACTCTGACGATGTTAGGGTAGCAATGACCTATGATCACAATGGTAAGATTAAAGTCCTTGAAAAGACATTCCAATTCACAAAATCATTTGATGGAGAAGTCTCAACATCCAACTACACTTTTTCGCTTATTGAACATAATGGAGTGGAGAGCGTAGTTAATGAGGGTTCCGCCTTTGACAAGGATTTGCCTTCGGAAATACGAAAGTTCATAATGTTTTGTGGGGGTGGTGACTTGGGAATGCTACAGTCTTCTAACGCATTGAAGTCGTTTGTTGATAACTTGAGCGATGTAAAAGACTTTGAAGCTTACTTTCCTTTCATAGAGTATGCTACAAGTAATGTTGAAAAAACACGTGACCGTGCTCAGAAGATAGAAAACAAGAATGTATACAGAATAAAGCAATTAAATAGAACTATTGAAAAAGAAAGAGCTGCCCTTGCAGAGATAGAAAGTGAAATACATTTGAAAGAAAATGAAGCTGTCAATTTTGATTATCTCTTAAAGGGCATTGAGCAAGGCAATGAAGCTTCGAAGCTACTTGTATCTGTAAACAAGCGTATTGAGTATCTTTCTCAGAAGCGGTCAGAAACAGAAGCGCGAATTAATGAGAACTATTCTAGATATTTGCTTGAGGACATGTGGATTCTTATGGGCTTTGAGAAAATAGCAGATGAATTTTCTTACAAAGTCTATAAAATTGGCAGAGAACGCAGAAGGTTAGAACAAACGATTTTAATTGAACAAGGTAAAAAGTTCGCCCCCCCTCTTTTTATAAATAATCACGTACTTTCATTGGAGAAACGAGATGGAGTACTAAATTACAATCTTGCGGAGATATCCAAACTTCCCAACAAAATACAGGAAACAATTGCTTTCAATAATCATCTTCACGATGAAATTATGAAGATTGATGCCAATCTCAATTCTGAATTTGAGCAGAAGAAGAGGATTCTTGCTCAAGCTGATGGCGTGACAGAAGAGCAACTGTTAGCAAACTATGATAATATCTCTGACTGGATGGATAAGAAGAATCGAGCTATTAGTAGAATTGACATATTGAAACGACAAAGAGAACGGCATAAAGCAATACTTGAAGAAGCCGAGCTGAGTCTCGCCAAGATGTCCGAGGGAACCGAAGCCGAGAAATATGCCAAAATTGCTTTGATGTTTCATCATATCTCTGATGCTTTTAAGGCGGCAAGAAAAACAAAGATTGAGCGAAGTATAATGATGATAGAGGACAAAGCAAACATGTTCCTTTATCAGCTGATACCGGATGGTTTTACTGGTACCATACGGATTAGAGACAAACAAAATGGGCAGGGTGAGATAATCCTAATAGATAATGATGGCAATAGAATCTTTTATCCCGATAATAGTTTGTGGAAGAATACGATTTTCGCGATTATGCTTGCTTTAGGGGAAGTGATTTCTGAAAACAATCACATGGATTATCCCCTTGTATTTGACGGCACTCTATCCGCCTACGGCAGCGAATATGGGAATCCCATCATTGATAGCGTTAATAGGCAAATGATAGTAATGACTTCTGATTTTATTATAAGGGATGCTACAGGAATGAGAGAGGTTGACATAGAGGCTTTGCCATCAAAGATAGGCAATGTTTACTATATGGAGAAACAAGTACCATTTGATAGCAAGAAACTTTCAACATTACAGGTAACTATCTCGAGAATCAAATAGTAGAAATAAACGCGATATGGACTACATTGAGGCTTTCAAAAACTTAAGGACAAACAATAAGTATGGCAGGAAATCGCCACACAAGGCAATTTTGATGCTGACAGTTATCGAACTGTATGAACAGAACATATTGTCTGATAATGAAATATTCTATGACGAGAAATTAAAGTCTATGTTCCTGAAAGTTTGGAACAGAGTACTGCCTAATGAGCCTCTGTTCCATCCAGAAGCCTATTTACCGTTTTGGTATCTTCAAAATGATAGTTTCTGGCATATTGTACCCATCAGGGGTAAAGAGGACATACTATCCTTGATGCGAGATACCAACATTAAACCATCAGAATCAAAGCTGAATGATTCCGTAAGATGTGCAGAATTGGATGAAGACCTGTATTTCCTGATGACAATAGCCTCTGGCCGTTCTTCGTTGAAGCGAGCTTTGCTGGAAACATACACGCAGTTGTCAGAATACCAGATAGACAAAATGGCAGAGAGTGCAGATAATGTTGTTGACCACTCATTTTCTGCAATAGATGAGTATGAGCAAATGCTATCTTCAAAGAATAACAACGAGAAAGAAATTGATAATGAAAATTCTTCTGAATTGGAAAAGCAGTTCAAGGAGTTGAGCGACGATTTACAGATAGCGTTGAGCTATGAGTATTTTGCATTTTTGAAGAACCACCGCAGTGAGAGAGATATAATAAGGGAAGAGTGCCCTAACGTGTACGCATTGTATGACTGCATTATCAATCGTCCCATACAACGAGCATCCGTCTCCCCATCATTCGCTTTCATCTATGATAACTTCCTAAACGACCTAAAAATAGCTCTGATGAGTGAAAACGGTTCAATGGAGCTGATTGACAAGATTGACGATGCTATTGCTATCCTGCGTGGAGATTCTAAACAAAGTGATGACTTTGAAGAAAACTATGGTCTTCAGGAAGAGTCCAAATCCGAATCACTATATAAAGAAGTTGAGAAGCAGGGATCTGTATCGTCTACCCGAAACGAACAGTACTCTTCGATTAAAAACTATGATATTGAGAATCAGGATCTTAGTAACCGTTGCTACATTGTTGACAATAATGGTGAAAGAATCTTTTCTTTAAGAGGTAAATTTAAAATCATTGGTAAAGAGTTTTATAGGGTTAATTATACAGATTCTTTAATTACAATGGATTTAATCAAGAATGATGGGAAAGGGGGTTTTATGTTAGGAAAAAGAATTCTAAATGCACATCACCATTCCCCTCTATATACTTCACTTGACGAAAACAAATACTTGGACCAGATAAAAGATGTAAGAATAGACTACAATACAAAGGAATATCATATTCAAGTTGATGATAGGTGGTATGGAAGCTCAGGATACTACGCAGATTTTGTGCAAAAAGATAATAGCGTTGAAAGGGCAATTAAGACCTCAGAAAATGTAGAAGAAACTACCGTCGATACATATCTTTCTATTAATGACCCAGGAATAGAGCATGTCTATTTGGATCATCGTGGCAAAATAGCCAAGATTGTAAGTCCCACTCCCAAAGACACCGCCCCCATGGATAATCCAATTGAAAATAGAAAGGGAAAGGCTTGGACGCAAGAGGAAGAGGAACGTATCACACACTATTTCGAGCGTGGAATAGATACCGCAGACATAGCAGAAAAAGTTGGACGCACAGAAACTGCCATAAAAGCCCGACTGGCTAAACTTGGCCTGATAGAATATACTTATGGGCAGGATGAGTCAGATACAGAATCACTCTCTTTCGTGCCTATCAACCTAGATGATTTTCAAATAGAGAATGGATTTACAAAAACCAACATCTATAACAAATATGGTGAGAAGGTTTTTACGGATGACGGCAAACTTAAAATCATCGGTGGCAAGCTCTATCGCCTTAAACTACAGAACCAATGCTTTACTATAAAAGGCATGAGATTCAATGGAGAAGTGTGGATGAAAGGTGGCAAGAAGATTGTAGCATATCCACAGACGGTGTTATATAAAATCATGGATAGGGCTAGCGATTATTGTGTGGCAGTTGAGGATTTATATGACGGAGCCTCTTTTCCAAAGTGTAAAGTGAAAGTCAATGGTTGCTGGTATGACAACCAAGGGGACTTAATTACTGATTTTTCTGAAAGTGACAATACTACAGAAGAGTCATCCCAAAAACATCACGATTATTTGAAAATCATTAAGCATCCTCTATATGCAGTAAGAAAACAAGCACTTCTCCGTGCTATGGGTTATTTCAGGTTGCCAGCAAAGATAAGGGATATTGCCAGAACCATCAGTAGAACTGCCTGGGGTGAACCTATTAAAGAAGATGACGTAGAAGAAATCATCAGCACGCTAAAGGATGTCGAATCATCTGATGGGAAATACATACTGCGGAAGAAATAATAAATAATGTGGCTTAACTACCATAACCCCGCCTTTGGCAAAGAGCAGACTGCCAAGGGCGGAGTTTTGTATGAGGGGAGGATGTTCAGCCGTTGGCTATAAGCCGATTGCTGGTCATGTCGTACCTGACAGTATGAGCGAAAGAAATAGTTTCTCTATCGGAAACGGCAGATGTATCGATGCCGCGACGGTGGAACTCGTCAAGGAGTGCCTGGTCGTGATAGGCTCGCATACAGGACCAGCCTCGGTTCTGCACCTGGGCGTTGAAAACGGTTACTAACTCGGGAATCTGCATGTCTGAGAATTGCAGAGCAAACTTGATGTAATAAATGTGCTGTTGCATAACTTTTTGTTTTGAAGTGAATAATGTTACTCCCACATCGTACTGACCACCGTGGCAAAGTTAAGCTCGGTTGGCGAGTCCGCCCAAAGGCGACTGCTCTTGATGCTTTCGAGTGCAAAATTACGAAGAATTTGTGAGACAG
>Ga0310696_10005916_pt1 | contig 14644 bp, 11 predicted proteins | sample AusTroGonzalo_MG_4_FD_203885 | JGI IMG/M metagenome (GOLD analysis project Ga0310696, IMG submission 203885) | Bovine rumen microbial communities from tropical cattle in Woodstock, Queensland, Australia - Gonzalo_02 (v2) (version 2) | ecosystem: Host-associated > Mammals > Digestive system >...
TCAAGACTATTTCATTAGTTATTTCTGTCGTGCAGACGATGGTAGTTTGGTTTTTGATGATACGCCCATTGTACAGCCGGATTTGTATGGCAATATGCCTTATACTGAGCAGGTGTGGTTCAAAGAACCCATGACTTCCAATACACCTCAGTGGTTCCATTCTGCTAATCAGCGTGGTTTGTCTACGGTGTTCGAAGGCAATGGTGAAGCAAAGGTAATACCGGTCATTACGTTTAGTCTTCCCATTCCAGGCGACGATGGCCTGCCTGTAGGTGTGATTGCTCTTGATGTGTCTCTAAATCAGCTTTCTAGAATTATTGAAGCTGCGAAACCATCACCCAATTCGCATTGTGCCCTGTTGGACAAAGATGGATCGTTTATCGTTTTCCCTGACACTGCAAGTCTTGTTTATCAAACGGCTATTGCTGTCTCTGAGAATGCTGCCGATCCTTCAGCAAAGGCGGCCGTGCAAGCCATGCTTTCTGGCGAAACAGACTATAAGCCATTCAGTATGTACGGGGCCGAATTTTATATATTCTATAAGCCATTCAAACGGTATGATGTGTCTGTTCGCTCCCGAAACGATTTGGGATGGAGTGCGGGCATCATTTATCCCAAAGATGATATCTTCGGCGACTATAACAATCTGTCGTATTATGTGATTGCGATTGCAGTAGTAGGCTTGCTGGTGTTCTTTATGCTTTGCCGTGCTATCTTGCATCGTCAACTGAAGCCGTTGCTCATGTTGTCGGCTTCGGCCCAGCGTATTGCAGAAGGTCATTATGACGAGACGATTCCCGACAGCCATCATCACGATGAGATTGGTAGACTGCAAACCATCTTCCAGCAGATGCAACAGTCGTTGGCAACCAATATTAGCGAGCTGGAACAGCTTACTACCACACTGCAAGAGCGTGGAGAAGGCTTGCGAGAGGCCTATAATCATGCGAAGAAGGCTGACCGTATGAAAACGGCCTTCCTTCACAATATGACCAACCAGATGATTGCCCCTGCCAATGCCATCAATGATGATGTAGAAGAACTGTGTAAGTTTATCCGCAATAAGGAAGAACACGAGGTTAGCCGTTTGGCTAATGAAGTGCAGCAGAGTGGCAAGGCAATTACCGAACAACTCAAGAACCTGATTAGTGTGTCGGATGACGAAATAGGAAAGGAGGCTGCTAATGTTTAATATTCGAAGATCTTTTTCATCGAAGTTGAGCATTGTTCTCCTACTGTTGGCAGTGCCCATTTTCAGCGCTTCATTGGGTGTGCTCTTCAACCAGTCGCGCAAAATTATCCGTAAAGAGGCTGTAGGGCGTGCAAACAGTGTGCTGACTACTACGATGCAGCGTGTCACCCGCAGCCTTGTTACGATTGAAACGGCTACCAATGCGCATAGTTGGCAGGTGCCTTCAAATCTTCATCCCGACTCGCTATTGGCTATCACTCGTCGTGTCGTACAGTTGAATCCTCATATCGACGGTTGTTCAATGAGTACAGAACCTTATGTGTTTCCGCAGTTTGGCCGGTATTTCTCAGCCTATACTGTTCGAGAAGGCGACTCTATTGGTACGGTTGTTGAAGAGCAATACGAGTATTTTGAGAAAGTGTGGTATAAAAAGCCGCATGACATAGGAAAAGCCTGTTGGGTGGATTATTATGATGAAGTCGATTCGCTCAAACTGACGCTCGACGGCATGATTGCCTCCTATAGCAAGCCTATTTACGATGATGATCGCCGACTTATAGGCATTATCTCTACTGACTTGTCGTTGCTGCGTCTTTCAAAGGATATTTCAGAGGAAAAGCCATATCCTAATTCCTATTTTGTGATGATCGACGACGAGGGTACATACATTGTTCATCCCGATTCCACCCGCTTGTTTGCCCAGACTATCTTTGATGGTGCTGATCCGCGTGAACAGGCTGAAATCATTGCTTTAGGTCATGAGATGACTGCAGGTAATACGGGACATATGAATGTAACCATAGATGGCGAATCCTGTTTGGTGTGCTATCAGCCAGTGCCCGGTACCACATGGAGCCTTGCAATCGTCTGTCCCGACAGCGATGTGTTGGCTGGTTATCACAAGCTAACCTACATTATTGCTCCGTTGCTTGTGGTTGGATTGATTGTTATCCTGCTACTCAGTCGTCGGGCAGTGGCCCATGCCATTCATCCGCTCAACTTGCTCCTTGAAAAGACGCAGACCATTGCCGATGGAAACATGGTGGTACACATACCTTTTACCGACCGTGAGGATGCTGTGGGGCGCCTTCAGAACAGTTTTGCAAGAATGTTGCAGTCGCTCAATTTCCATATGGGCAGCGTTCGTTATACCACTGACCAGACGCAGCGTCGCAATGAGGAACTGGAAAAGGCCACAAGACTCACGCAGGAGGCTGACCGACAGAAAACGGCCTTTATACAAAATGTGAGTCATCAGATACGCACCCCGCTTAATATTATTATGGGATTCACTCAGGTATTGGGTGATTCCAATGGTTCTGGTACGGCTCTTTCTTTCCGTGAGGAATTGTCACAAGAAGATGCCGACAGAATAGCTGATACAATGAGCCATAATGCCCAGTTGCTCTTCCGATTGGTGATGATGCTCTTTGATAGTTCTGATTCCGGACTCACTGAGGAACTAAATGCCCATAAGCATGATATTGTGCCTTGCAACGATGTGGCACGCGAGGTGATGATCTATTTCCACAAGCATTATCCCAATATCCCAGTGAGCTTCTATACTGATCTGACTGATGACTTCTGCATAGAGACAAGTCGGCTCTATCTGATGCGTAGCCTGCGTGAGCTGTTCTATAATGCAGGCAAGTATTCGGATGGTCAGAACGTTACGATACGTATTCTGCGAACCGATACAACGGTTCAGTTTGTCGTTGAAGATACAGGACAGGGTATTGCCGAAGCAAATCGCGATATGATATTCAAGTTCTTCACAAAGGTGGATGACCTTTCTGAGGGCCTTGGTCTTGGATTGCCTTTGGCTAAGCGTCATGCCCGTAATCTGGGAGGCGACCTAACTCTCGACGCATCCTATCACAATGGATGTCGCTTTGTGCTTGAATTGCCAATAAAACTATAATTTAGATTTATTATTCTTACCACGCCAATGAAACAAATTGTTACTTCTATCCTTGCAATGACACTTGCTACGGCAGTCCATGCAGGAGTGATTACTGTTACAGTGAGTGACACTCGCTATCAGACGGTGACAGGTTTTGGCGCAGCTTGCTGCGATGGTGCGATGTGCCCATATGGCTCCGACACCAATCCTGTGAAACTGCTTTATGGGCCAACGTCAAAGATTGGCCTGAACATCATGCGTATGGAGATCTCTCCCAATTTTAAGGGCGATATCACAGCTGCCGATGTAGGCTGGGACACTCCTTACGACTGGAAAGGCTCTCTGCCATCTGCCAAGCTCGTGAAACAGCGTGGTGGTATTGTGTTTGGAACTCCATGGTCGCCTCCCGGTGATTATAAGACCAACGGTACTGCTCAAGGTGGTAATTCTGACGACCAGGGCAATCAGCGTGGAAAGTTACGTACAGATTGCTATGAAAAGTTCTTCCCTTGGCTCAACACGTTCTTGAAGTATATGAAACAGAACGGTGTCAATGTAGATGCGGTGTCTATTCAGAATGAGCCTGACTGGTGGGTAAGCTATTCTGGCTGCCTCTATACCCCAGAAGAACAACTGAATTTGGTAAAAAACTATGCTCACATGCTCGATCGTGAAACCTATCCGGGCGTACGATTGATCAGTGCTGAGCCTCTCGGTTTTGATCCCAGCTATAGCAATAAACTGCTGAACGACACGACTGCCCGTAAGCAGATTGACATCATTGCGGGTCACCTCTATGGTCATCCACCCTTGGGAAATATGAAGAGTGCCAATACGCTGGCTTCCAAATACGGTAAAGAGGTTTGGATGACAGAGCACTCTGCTCACGATAATCTGGACCGCCTGCCCAACTGGCACGAACAGTTACTTTTTGCTGAGGAACTGAACGAGTGTATGTTGTCAGGCTGCACCGGCTATATCTACTGGTATATGCGTGCCCATTGGGCTTTCGTAAGTACGGGTGAGGCTAAATATGGTAATGAAAATAAGTACAAGAACAAGTTGCTGCCTCGTGCTTTTGTGATTTCACATTTCGCCAAGCATGTAACAGGCTCTACTCGTATTGAGGCAAAGACAAATGCTACGGTGAAAACCGAGGCAGCCTTCGAAGTCTCAGCTTATGTGAAGGGCGATTCGCTGATTGTCATGGCTATTGATACAACCAAGAATGCCCAAAACCTGAAACTCAAACTGCCGTTTAAGGTGAAGAGTGGTAATCATGTGCGGTCTACTGGCAATGAGACGGACAGCTTGTGCCAGGAACGAATAATCGAACTTAGTGAGCCTGTTCAGGAGGTTACAGTCGAGATGCCTGCACGTAGCTTGAATACCTATATCTTTATGATTGATCGTGGCAGTGCTGCTATCGAGGAATTCAAACCGACAGCCAAAAATGGTGAGAAAACTTACTACGACTTGCATGGACGTAAATTAGACGCACCTCATGGCCTTTGCATTGAGAAATGGGCCGATGGCTCTTCCAGAAAGGTTTATATTGGCAATTAAAAAGCTGTAGTTGTCATACCATCCATATTGCCTTGTACCTTCGCAAATAGGTGCAAGGCATTTTTATTGTATGGCGGAAAAAAGAAAATGAGAAAGTTACAAAAAAAACTAAAAAAAAAATGATTAGCAAATTTTTTTTCGTAATTTTGCATGTCAAAGTAGACAATATACATGCACAACATTAGAAACTTCTGCATTATTGCGCATATAGATCATGGAAAGTCGACGCTTGCCGACAGACTGTTGGAGTATACCAAGACCATTCAAGTGACTGAGGGTCAGATGCTTGATGATATGGACTTGGAACGAGAGCGTGGTATTACCATTAAGAGTCATGCTATCCAGATGGAATACGAGAAGGATGGCCAGAAATACATTCTCAATTTGATTGATACTCCGGGACATGTTGACTTCAGCTATGAGGTGAGCCGTTCGATTGCTGCCTGCGAGGGCGCACTGTTGGTGGTCGATGCCACACAGGGTGTTCAGGCTCAGACAATCTCGAATCTCTATATGGCAATCGACAACAATCTGGAGATTATTCCTGTTATCAACAAAATCGACATGCCAAGTGCCATGCCTGATGAGGTGGAAGATGAAATCATCGATCTCATTGGCTGTGACCGTGAGGATATTATCCGTGCCAGTGGTAAGACTGGTGAAGGCGTAGAAGACATCTTGAATGCAGTGGTCAGCCGTATTCCTCATCCCGTAGGCGATGAGAAGGCTCCCTTGCAAGCCTTGATCTTTGACTCGGTATTCAACTCGTTCCGTGGTATCATCGCGTATTTCAAAATCGTCAATGGCAAGATTGCTAAAGGCGATAAAGTGAAGTTCTTTAATACCGGAATGGAATACGATGCAGATGAGGTGGGCGTACTGAAGATGGACATGATTCCTCATAAGGAACTGGGCACGGGTGAGGTCGGCTATATTATCAGTGGTATTAAGGATGCCAAGGAAGTAAAGGTTGGCGATACGATTACCCAAGTCGCCAATCCCTGTGAGAAAGCGATTGAAGGCTTCCAGGAAGTAAAGCCGATGGTTTTCGCTGGCGTGTATCCTATTGATCCTACAGACTACGAGAACTTGCGTGCATCGCTGGAGAAACTGCAGTTAAATGACGCTGCCCTGACCTTCACGCCTGAGACGTCCATTGCTTTGGGCTTTGGTTTCCGTTGTGGATTCCTGGGCCTGCTTCACATGGAAATCGTGCAGGAGCGTTTGGACCGCGAGTTCAATATGGATGTCATTACGACAGTGCCTAACGTAACTTATATGTGCTATACGAAGCAGGGTGACGTGAAAGAGGTACACAATCCCTCAGGCATGCCTGATACAGTGATGATAGACCATATCGAAGAACCGTATATCAGGGCTTCAATCATTACGGCCGCTGATTATATTGGTCCTATCATGACCTTGTGTCTTGACAAGCGAGGCGAGCTGCTTGACCAACAATATGTGTCAGGCAACCGCGTTGAACTACATTTCATGCTGCCGCTTGGCGAAATCGTGATAGATTTCTATGATAAACTGAAGAGTATTTCGAAAGGCTATGCCTCGTTCGATTATCATATCGACTCGTTTAGACCCTCTAAGCTCATCAAACTGGATATATTGCTGAATGGTGAGCCTGTTGATGCGCTCTCTACGCTTACACACCAGGACAATGCCGTAACGTTTGGTCGCAGAATGTGTGAGAAGTTGAAAGAGCTGATTCCTCGTCAGCAGTTTGATATTGCCATCCAAGCCGCCATCGGTGCCAAGATCATTGCCCGTGAAACGGTGAAGCAGGTGAGAAAAGACGTGCTGGCTAAGTGCTATGGCGGTGATGTGAGCCGTAAACGCAAGCTGCTTGAGAAACAAAAGCGCGGTAAGAAACGCATGAAGCAGATCGGCAATGTAGAAGTGCCGCAGAAAGCTTTCCTTGCAGTGTTGAAACTGGATTAATAATTGTCAATTATATCACAAACAATCTACAACACCTAACAAAACCACAGACCTATATGCCCAACCTAAGTTTAACAAAGCGTGACGTGGCTCGAGAACTGGCCCGTAGATACAGTACAATGACGCACGAGGAACTCGACGTACTGGAGAGTGTCCTTGTGCCTTTGAAGTTTGCCAAAGGCGAAAAAATTCTCAGTGAAGGCGATATCTGTCACAATATTTATTGGATTGTGAAAGGCCTTGTTCGTCAGTACTATTACAAGAATGGTAAGGAAGTGACGGAATATATGGGAGCCGAGAATACAGTGATGATGAGTATTGAGAGCCTGTTCTTGGAGAAGCCTTCTACGCAGATTATTCAAGCCCTTGAGCCAACGCTTATCTATGCATTGCCTAAGATGGAGCTGGAAGCCGTGGCTATGCGGAGTGTGAATATCCAGATTCTTTATAGAAAGATTCTGGAGGAGTCGCTCATTATTAGTCAGGTACGTGCCGATATGCTGCGTTTTGAGTCGGCTCAAGACCGCTATCAGCGCTTGGTGAAAAGTTCGCCTCAGCTCATTCTCCGTGCCCCGTTGGTATATATTGCCAGCTATCTGCAAATGACTCCTGAAACATTGAGTCGTGTGCGTACGGCGGTCATGGCGAATAACGATTAGCCATTTGCTGTCATGGTCTCTGCTATAAAAGGGTAGGGAACTGAGAGTAAGAGTTGTGTAATTACAAGCGCGTCAAAGAATAGCAAGATAAGAGAATAAAAGAATGCTCCGCTAAGTAGTCCTGTTTGAGGATGCTTAGCGGAGCATTTATTGTAGTACGATGTGTTCGCTGGTAGCTTATAAAGCTTATTTTGCGTATGCTACCGAACGCGTTTCGCGAATCACGGTAATCTTTACCTGTCCGGGATAGGTCATCTCGTTCTGAATCTTGGTGGCAATCTCGCCGCTCAGTGCCTCGGTCTCGGCATCGTCCATCTTGTCGGCACCTACAATCACGCGGAGCTCGCGACCAGCCTGGATGGCGTAGGTCTTCGTGACACCAGGATAACTCATGGCGATAGCCTCAAGATCGTTCAGGCGCTTGATGTATGCCTCTACGATTTCACGGCGAGCACCGGGACGTGCACCGCTGATGGCATCACAAACCTGTACGATGGGAGCCAACAGGGTCTGCATCTCCATCTCATCGTGGTGGGCACCAATCGCATTGCAGATATCGGGCTTCTCCTTGTATTTCTCGGCAATCTTGGCACCGTAGAGTGCGTGGGGCAATTCACTCTCCTCATCAGGCACTTTACCAATGTCGTGCAACAGGCCGGCGCGCTTTGCTTTCTTCGGATTCAAACCCAGCTCTGAGGCCATAACGGCACACAGGTTAGCAGTTTCGCGTGCGTGCTGCAACAGGTTCTGACCATAGCTGCTACGGTATTTCATCTTACCGATGATACGTACCAATTCGGGGTGCAGACCATGAATACCCAGGTCGATGGTCGTGCGCTTACCAGTCTCGATAATCTCGTTCTCCAACTGCTTCTTCACCTTGTTAACAACCTCCTCGATGCGGGCAGGGTGAATACGGCCGTCGCTCACCAACTGGTGCAAAGCCAAGCGGCATACTTCACGGCGTACGGGGTCGAAAGCTGAAATAACGATAGCCTCGGGGGTGTCGTCAACCACAATCTCCACGCCGCAGGCAGCTTCCAGCGCACGGATATTGCGACCTTCACGACCGATGATGCGGCCTTTCACTTCGTCATTTTCAATATGGAATACGCTTACTGAGTTTTCAACAGCTGTTTCGGTTGCTACGCGCTGAATAGTCTGAATCACAATCTTCTTGGCTTGCGCGTTGGCATTCAGCTTCGCTTCGTCCATGATTTCGTTGATGTAGCTGGCGGCCTGTGTCTTGGCTTCGTCCTTGAGCGACTCTACCAGGCGGTTGCGAGCTTCCTCAGCGCTCAGACCCGATAGCTCTTCCAACTTCTCGCGTTCGCGCTGCTGCATCTTGTCGAGCTCTTCCTGCTTCAGGGCCATTGCCTTCTTCTCATTGTCAATGCGCTGCTGCTGGTTGTCGAGTTCGTTCTTGCGGCGACCCAGCTCTTCTTGGCGCTGGTTGAGTGATATTTCGCGCTGCTTCAAGCGGTTCTCGCTCTGCTGAATGTGCTGGTTACGCTGCTGTACTTCCTTTTCCAGTTCACTTTTCTTATTGATGAACTTCTCTTTCACTTCCAGCAATTTCTTTTCTTTGATGACCTCGGCCTCTTTATCGGCAGCCTCCAGTCGCTCTTTATAGATCCTTGTCAACACGTAGCGGAAAACAAGGTATCCACCAACGCCTCCCAATGCGAGTGCGCCGGCAGCAATCAATAATACAAAAATTAAATCCATATAAAAATCTATAGTTGTTAAATAATATTCATTTCAAAACTTCCTCGATTTCAGAAGTAAGCTGCGAAAGAATATTATCATAGGGAACTGTATCGTTCTTAGCGCGCTCGCGTTCATAGCGCAAGGCAATCTCAATGAGCGTCATCAACGCAATAGTATGGTCGCTCTTACGCCCTTTGTATACCTGGGCATAAGCACCATATCGCTCTGAGATTAGTTTAGCCGCACGTCTATAGTACTCCTCGTCTTCACGATTATGGAGCACGGTCATAATGTCTTCGTCATAGACATGTAGCCTGATATTTAGTTTCTCTTTGTTTTCTTCCGCCATCGCTTTCACTCCTTACTGTTCGTCACTTAGGATAGCAATGCATTTGTTTACGTCGCGAATCAACTTGGCTAAACGATCTTTGGCACCTTGTAGGTCGCTATCGGTAATTTCAATCATCTTTGCCATCTTCAGCGATTGGTAGTCACGTTCATGCTGACCGATTGTTGCTTGCAGCTTCTGAATGTCCTCATCGTTTTTCTGGACCATAGCATAGAGTTCTTCATTCTCCTTTTTCAGCTCCTGGAATCGGTGAATCAAGTCTCTTATTCTGGTTTGAAACGTTGTTAGGGCTTTCTCGCTTTCAGTCATGGTCATCATTTTATGACACAAAGGTAATTAAAAGAAATGAGAATTGAAAAGATGTTAAATGAGAAATGTAAGTGGTTTAACATGATTTAACCACTTGTAGTAATTATTTTCGTTTTTTAATTACTTATTTTCTCATTCTTTGTCCTTTTTTGCCTCATTCTTCTCGTTTTCCTTTACTTGTTCTTCTCGTCAGGGCGCTTTTCTTTCTTGTAAAGCATGATTACGCGAAACACGAACCCAGTGGCCCATTGCTGTGAGAAGCCCAGACGTTTATTGTAGTCACGGATGGCTACAACTGTTTTCAGCGTGCTGGGATCGGTAAAGTCGTTCTTGTTGAAGATATCGTTTACTGCACCTTCAGTCATCTGGTAGATGGCTTTCTTGAAGAAGCTAGGCAGGCGCAGCTTATACTTCAGCATGTTGCCAGTCAGCATCATCAGATCCTGCATGAAGGCAGAGAACTGAAGGGCATAGGGCTGTGCATCTTGCAACTTGCGGCAGCGACGGCCAATGCTCTGGTCTATTTCCTTGAAGAAATTGTCATCCATTTCATACATTTCCTTGAGCATCTTCTTGCAACGGGCTTTTTCGCCTACGCCAAGAACACCACCCTGAGTGGGCACTTTCAGTGTTGTCTTGAATACTTTGAGGTCGGGTAGGGCGCTCAAGTTGGTAATGTGCAGGTTGATGGCCATTACCGATTGAAAATACACCTTTATGAGTGTCATGAAATCCTCCATGCCACCAGTCTTCATTTCTGTTTCCTCGGTTGCTTTTTTACCGAATAATTTTGATATAAATTCCATAATTCTAAAAAATTGTGTGCAAAGTTAAGCATTTTCTTCCACATTTTTGTATTTTTCTTGAGTAATTTATAGTTACGTGAAAAAAAAATTGTAACTTTGCAGCCTACTATAACGTTATAACACATGAAAGGTATTGTTTTAGCAGGAGGAAGCGGCACTCGCCTCTATCCTATTACGAAGGGAATTAGCAAGCAGCTTATTCCTATTTTCGACAAGCCGATGATATATTATCCTGTATCGGTACTGATGTTGGCTGGTATTCGTGATATTCTCATTATCTCTACACCCCATGACTTGCCTGGTTTCAAGCGCCTCTTGGGTGACGGCAGTGAGCTGGGCGTTCATTTTGAGTATGCCGAGCAGCCTTCACCTGATGGTTTGGCACAGGCATTTATTATTGGTGAAGAGTTTGTCGGCGATGACAGCGTGTGCTTGGTACTCGGTGATAATATCTTCTATGGCTCAGGCTTCAGCGGTTTGCTGCGCCAGAGTGTTGAAAATGCTGAGAAAGACAACCAGGCCACAGTGTTTGGCTATTACGTGAATGATCCCGAGCGCTATGGCGTTGCTGAGTTTGATGAGAACGGCAACTGCCTGAGCATTGAGGAGAAGCCAGCACAGCCTAAGTCTAACTATGCCGTTGTGGGCCTTTATTTCTACCCCAACAGTGTGGTTGAGATTGCCAAGCACATCAAACCAAGTGCCAGAGGCGAGCTAGAGATTACCACTGTGAACCAGGAGTACCTCAAGCAGCACGCCTTGAAGGTTCAGACCCTTCAGCGTGGTTTTGCCTGGCTTGATACCGGTACCCACGATTCTTTGGCCGAGGCTAGCACCTTTATCGAGGTGATTGAGAAGCGCCAGGGACTCAAGGTGGCATGCTTGGAGGAGATTGCTTATAAGAAAGGATGGATATCGCGCGAACAACTGGCTGAGTTGGCCAAGCCTATGATTAAGAACGGCTATGGTCAGTACCTAATGCAGTTGGCAGAGCAGAAGTAAAAGTCTGTTGCGCTATATAATATAAAGGTGTAAATAATATTTTTGGTATACAATAACAAAATGGAAGAAAACAAGAAAGTTGAAACCTTAGAGAACCTAGATGCCATTATCCAGGACGAGGAAACTTCGTTCGACCTACGAACCATCTTTACAATCCTTGTTCTCAATTGGCAATGGTTTTTGTTGTCAATGTTTATTTTCGTTTGTGGAGCTCTGATTTATCTGCGTTACGCCACACCTACCTATCAGATGTCGGTGAAGATGCTGATCAAGGAAGAGACCAATAACCGCAGAAGCAGCAATCAGATGCTGGCCAACATGCAGGATCTGGGCTTTATCTCCAATTCTGCCGGTATTGACAACGAGATTGAGATTTTGAGATCACGTGTCCTGGCCCACGAGGCAGTGAAAGACCTGAAGCTCTATGCTGAGTATCGTACCAAGGGTCGTGTAACCAAGCAGCTGGTTTATCGTAATCAGCCTGTGAATGTAGATATGAATCCTGCTGGTCTGGATAGCTTGAAAGACCATCCGATTCCTTTGATTAAGTTGCAGATTGAGCGCAAGAATCAGAAATACGTTATTACCAGCATGTCGAAGGACATGAACTTCAAGGCTGAGTTCGATTCACTGCCTGCTTTCTTGGAAACAACGAAAGGCACCTTGGTGTTTACCCAAAACTCTGAGGCTAAGACAGAACTCGAAGACGGCGATGTTAGCCTTGTTACCATCAGCTCGCCCTGGAACGTTGCAGGCGCTTATGTGAATGCCTTGAATGTAGCTCCTACCTCGAAGCTCACCTCGATTGCTGAGTTGACACTGAGAGACCAGAACCCCAAGCGTGCTGAGGACTATCTGAAGCAGTTGGCACTTTGCTACAACCGTCAGGCCAATGCCGATAAGAACGAGATCGCTTTCAAGACTGAGGAGTTTATCAACAATCGTTTGCAGAAGATCAGTGATGAACTGGGTACTACGGAGAGCGAGTTGGAGAACTATAAGCGTCGTAATAGCCTGATTCAGTTGAACTTGGATGCTTCTCAGGCACTTACCCAGTCGAACCAGTACGAGGCTCAGTTGGCACAGGCCAATACCGAGATGCTGTTGCTGGAGTATCTGCGTGAGTATGTCGACAAGTCAGAAAACAAATATCAGCTTATTCCCTCAAACGTAGGTTTGACCGACCCTGTATCATCTTCTTTGATTGCTACTTTCAACCAGAATGTGCAGGAGCGCAACCGTATGCTTGAGTCGGCATCGTCTACCTCTCCCCAGGTGTTGACGTTGACCAATACCCTCGACCGCTTGCAGTCAAGTATCCATGATGCATTGGTGCAGGCCCGTAAGGCAGCCGATATCCGTCGTCAGGGTATTCAGAAGCAGGCCGACGTCTACAAGGCCAGGGTGGCCGAGTCGCCTGAACGTGAGCGTATCCTTACGCAGATTGGTCGTCAGCAGGAGGTAAAAGCAGGCTTGTACCTGATGCTGTTGCAGAAACGTGAGGAGAACTCTATCTCACTGGCTGCTACGGCTGATAAGGGTAAGCTGATTGATGAGCCTGCCTTTGGTGGCAAGGTAAGTCCTAAGAACGCCATTATCATGCTGGCTGCTCTTGTGCTGGGCTTCGGTTTGCCTCTGCTCTTCCTGTATATCTTGCAGTTGCTGCGCTATAAGATTGAGGGCCACGAAGATGTGCTCCGTCTTACCCAGTTGCCTATCGTGGGCGATGTGGCTGTGGCTAATGAGAGTGCCAAGTCGGCAGCAGGTATTGTGGTGCATGAGAACAAGAACAACCAGATTGATGAGATCTTCCGTTCTATGCGTACCAATATCCAGTTCATGATGAACAAGGACCAGAAGGTGATCATGTTTACCTCGTCAACCTCTGGTGAGGGTAAGACCTTCAATGCAGCTAACCTTGCAGCCAGCTTCGCATTCCTTGGCAAGAAGACCATCCTGCTGGGTCTTGATATCCGTAAGCCGGCCTTGGGACGCTTGTTTGGTGTAACCGACCGTTCTATTGGTATCACCTCATTGCTGGTGCGCGACAAGGTTACGAAGGACGATGTGCAAAAGCAAATCAGAAATTCAGGTGTTAATGATAACCTCGACTTGCTCCTGGCCGGTCCTACACCTCCTAACCCCACCGAGTTGCTGGCTCGTAAGAACCTGGGCGATGTGATTGACTTGCTGCGTGAGATGTACGACTATATTATTCTCGATACCGCTCCTGTTGGCTTGGTAACCGACTCACTTGAGGTGGCTCGCCATACTGATGTGTCGGTATTCGTATGCCGTGCCGACTATACACCGAAGACCAGCTTCGGTCTGCTCAACTCACTGGCCAACGACAAGAAGATTCCTAACCCCTGCGTGGTGATCAATGGTATCGACATGTCGAAGAAGAAGTATGGCTACTACTATGGCTACGGCAAGTATGGTAAGTATGGCCGTTATGGCTATGGCTACGGCAAGTACGGCTACGGTCGCTATGGCTATGGCCGCTACGGTGGTTATGGTTACGGCAGCTATGGTGGCTATGGCAACTACAACGACAGCCACTACGGTAATAAAGACGATAATTCTATTAAGAAGTAATGACGATAGCAGTAGATTTTGACGGTACAATCGTCGAACACAAATATCCCGAGATTGGCGCAGAGTTGCCGTTTGCAACCGAGACCCTGCGCATGTTGATCAAAGACCGTCACAGACTGATTCTGTGGAGTGTGCGTGAGGGTGAGTTGCTTGACGAAGCTATACAATGGTGTCGCGAGCGCGGTGTAGAGTTCTACGCCGTGAATCGCGATTATCCGGAGGAAACCATCGACAACAATCAGAACTACAGTCGTAAACCAAAAGTTGATTTGTGGATTGACGACCGCAACCTTGGCGGTCTGCCCGATTGGGGCACTATCTACCGAATGATTACGCGCCATAAGACATGGCACGACATCATTATCGAGGAAGTGCAGAGTGCCACGCTCATGCCCTATGAGCAGATGCACCCCAAGAAACCTTGGTGGAAGAAATTCTTCTAATGCTACGTTAAGAGTAGAAGAACATAAGAAAGAAGTAGAAGGCTGCGGTCTTCTACTTTTTTTGTTAGGCTGTTGTCAAAAGAGCCATAGTATATTCATTTCATCATGTTCTGATCATTAGGAGAGCCCTAAGATGTCTTGTACGCCATGATGC
>Ga0310696_10005917_pt1 | contig 14644 bp, 24 predicted proteins | sample AusTroGonzalo_MG_4_FD_203885 | JGI IMG/M metagenome (GOLD analysis project Ga0310696, IMG submission 203885) | Bovine rumen microbial communities from tropical cattle in Woodstock, Queensland, Australia - Gonzalo_02 (v2) (version 2) | ecosystem: Host-associated > Mammals > Digestive system >...
GTAGACAAGAGATACACAAGGTTTTCAGCTGTGTTTGGTGGATATGGTATCATATGATACGAAAACAGCTCCAGGCGAAAAGTGCCCGGAGCTGCCGCATCCGATCAGTCTTTGTCAATATCAGGATCCTGTTCGCTGCTGGGCGTACCGTCAATTGCGGAGTCGATGTCCGAAGCCGACAATCCGAGCTTCTTCAGTGCCTTCTCGATGGCCGACTGAATCAGACGCTCCTGTTCGCGCCTCCGCGCTTCTTCTGTCTTTGCCCGCTTCTCTGCGTTCTTTGCGGCACGCTCTTTTCTGACTTTGGCCACAGAGTCCAAGATGGCTTTGTTACGCTCTTCGCCTTCGAGTTCATCCGTGTCCTTCACCAGCAGGAGCACTTCATCAACATTGCGGTGAAGCGCCTCGCAAATCCTTGCGAGCGTATCCAACGAAACACTGTCGTGGGCATCGTTCATGATCTCCCCGATAGTCCCTGGGCGAATCCCTGTCAGGTCTGCCAAGTCCACACGATCAAGGTCGAGCTCGCCAACCCAAAACCTCTTCACGTTCCACTTAATTCGCCACATACTGTTTCCTCCTTGCGCTTAATTTTACCAGCCTTCATTACAGAAGTCCGGTGTTTGTAAGCGTACAACGAAAGTTGTCAGCACCCTCGTTTATTGAAATTGGAGTATACATTTACACAAGTGACTGACGTAAATGAGCAGCATATGACAACCGTTGACAGCCAAAACGGATATAGGCAAATAAAAAAACCGGTTGGACTATGTCGCCGAAAGACATAGAACAACCGGTTCACAAAAGTTTAACATGTCTACTTGTCAAAATACCAAACTAAAACGAACCCTGTCTCAGAGAAATCTACACGACTTTCATCATCAGTGGTTCGTTTAAGGTAATAATGGTGGACCTCTTCGGGCTCTAAACGAACCAAAGTCGTTGTATCAGATCCGCTTTTTCCTGACGGTTTGCTGAAAAGACACTCATAAATAGTATTTTTGCCGGTGAAGTTGATGCACAGTTTGAAGTGATCGTCGTAAAAATATACCGCGCGGACATAGTCCCGGATGATCATACGCTGAAACTTCTCATCCTTGTAGTTGCCATCCCTGATCTTCTCGAAGTAGGCTATGGCTTCATACTTGTCTATCACTATAGTCGTAGCTTTCTCGAACGCAATCAGCCCGGTCAGGTTCTTTTTATCCTCCTCCAGTTCAGCGATGCGTTCTTTGAACGAGTCCGATATGATGCCCATTTCAACCGCACGGACGATATTCTTGATCTGCTTCTTAACGTCTGCCAGCTGCTCCTCATATTTGGCTAACTGAGACTCGGCATTTCTCCGTTTTGATGTCTCTACCAGTTTCTCAACAATCCACTCGATCATGCCATCTGTCAGCACGGTTGTTAAGACAGCCTTTGTAACTTCCTCTTCTATCCAATCTTTTCGGATGCTTAGTCTGTCGCATTTCTTTTTCGAATGTCCCTGGCACATGTAATACAGATACCTACCGCCATTGCCATTGGCTGACATTCCGATCATGGGAGACAGACACCGCCCACAGAAGAGTTTGCCTGTAAGAAGGTAGTCCTCGTTTGCACGATGCCTTGCGCGAATATCGCTCAATTTAACAAGCCTCTTTTGTGCCATATCAAACACGCTCCTTTCTATGATTTTCGGCATACCATCCTCGATACGGATATCATCATAGATATACGTCCCGGTATATCGCTCATTTGTCAGCAGACTTCTGAAAGAATTCTTGCCCCATGGTTTACCCAATTTCGTGTATATGCCGCGGCTGTTCAGGTCTCTTGCAATGTCAGCGAAAGACTCATCATCAACCACACGGCGAAAAATCTCCTGAACAATAGGAGCTGCCAAATCATCTATAGCATATTTACCCTCTTCATCCTTTTTATATCCGAATGGTATGCTTGCAAGAACCTTGCCCTTTTTTGCGCTATCCCGCAAGCCGCGCCGGATATCCTCTGCCATGTTCTCACTGTAAAACTGGTTCATGTTCATCATAGTACGTAGCATGAACCGCCCAGTGACATTATTCCCAAACTCTTCCTTGCAATACACCACCCGGACGCCAGCATTGTTCAGTCGCTCCTCAGTCTTGAGCGCGTTGATCATGTTTCGTGCGATGCGGTTGGATTTATACGCTAACAGAACCTGAAACTCATGTCTTTCTGCAGCACGAAGCATCTTTTGAAAACCTGGCCTGTTATCCTTCTTACCGGAGATAGCGCGATCTTCGTAGGTGCCGACAACCTGTAAGCCGTTCTGCCTCGCATATTGTTCGCACTCAGCGATCTGCTGCTCGATGCTCGCATCGTTCTGGTTGTGGCTTGAATACCGAGCGTAGATGGCAGTGGTGTACAGCTTTATCTCTTCTGTATTCTTCTTTTTTGCCATAGACATCTTGCCTTTCGGTCAGATGTCTGCTATAATGAAATAGCAGACGTTATTTGTGGTTATCCTCTCACAAAACGTACTGTTCTGCCCACGTCGAGCGCCAACACGTCGTGGGCCTTTTTATTTGTCAACGGTCTTTATTGACAGTTTTGCATAGTACTCTGTACTATTCCTTGTTACGTGTTTTTCTTCATCCAATTGCTTATACTTTCCTCCACCAATCTCAACACCTACTTTCACGATGCGATTCTCGCTTATGAGCTTTCGAATATGTGCAGTGCTACCTTTTTTGATATAACCGATATGATGACCCTTCACTTCAACGCGGATGGCGTTCCTATCATATTCGTTGTCTGGCTCTGGTACCAGTTCAGCCGAATCTACTGAATAAAAAGTATACTCGTATACCTTATCCCATTCGTCATAAATCTCTCGCAGGTCCGCCGCTGACATATCATAGCAATTATTATAGTCACCAAGAGCTTCAATTTCTTCTCTGTGGTACGATGTTCCGGCAACTCTATGGCTTTCTATTTTACTTGCTGGTGAAGCAACAACGTCTTGAACGGTTGCAGGTTTAGATGTCATTTTCTGATCTTGGGCACGTGGCTCATCCTGTAACCCAGATGCTTTGTCCTTTTTCTTAGAAAACAGTCGCTTTATTGGCGTGACGAACAACACGATTATTCCTAACAGGGCTGGTACTGGTGTGCCGACTGTAATTGTCGTAATAATGCCTAATACCAGTAAAATGATCCCCCATTTATATCCGCTCTTATGCCACGGTCTTTTCTCCATATCAGATCCACCATCCCATTGGCTTACATATTTCGTTATCCGCTATCAAAGTCACATTGGCGTCGTAGTTGTATGCTATAATCCGTCTTGCCTCCGGAGGACATATTCATTATGGGAGGCTTGTTATTATGGAAGACGTCAAGGAAGATTGGATGCTCACACTGTTCGAAGCGCTCAATTTCGAGGATCGTCTTTTGCTTCTCTGGCTCGCAGAAGAATTTCTGCGTAATCAAGAAGACGATCACGATCCTTTTCGCTTAGAGCGCCGAAGATAACACCCATTCGCTCCCGCTGCTGAGACATCAAAGAATCTTCAGTGGGAGCATTGTCTGGTTCATCATTGCCATTCAGGTAACTCAGCGACACGCCCAATTTTCGTGCAATATCAAACGCTGTAGATATCTTCGGTATAACCTCTCCTCTCTCATACCTACTTAGATTTTGTTTAGAAGTACCGAGAAACGCTGCGAACTCATCCAACGTCATATGACGCTCTTCTCTTATTTGTTTTATTCGAAAACCGAAGTCTGACATAAATACACCACCTTCCGTCGACTGTCCAATTATATCACAAACAATATTACGGTGTCAATAAGTTTGTTACAAAACTAAAAAAATATCACAAACATGTTGACAACACGCCATAACCGTGCTAAACTGTACTCAAGTCACATATATGTGACGAGCACAACAGAGAGGAGGCAGCACAATGGAGGGAAACGTCGGCATCCGTGGTGTGGTTTATGACCGCTATAAGAGCATTGCCGCATTTGCGGACGCCATCGGATGGACGCGGCAGAAAGCCACGCTGATCATCAACGGCAACCAGGAGCCCAATTTGGATGATGTTGACAAGATGTCAAAGGCATTAAACCTCGACTTCGAAAAGACTGCCCGCTTTTTTTTACCTTCATAGTCACATATATGTGACGAGCACAACAGAGAGGAGGTGACTACCACGGACATCACAATAGAGCAAGCTCCTGTCGCTCCGGAGTTCATCCCGATCACGGTGGCCGAGGAAACCGGTCAGGTTGCTCTCGATGCGTTTCTCCGCTTCAAGCATTATCTGCAGAAGCACCCCGACGAGGAGAGAGAGTTTCAGGCCAGGGTGGCCGAGGTCAAGAAGCGTTATGGCAAGTAAAAGCGGCTCCGGGTAGTCAAGATACCGGAACCGCCAAGGCGAGAGGAGATGCAAGTCTCCAAGAACATTTTAGTCGTTTTTCTGGTGAATGTCAAGGAGAGTACACACGATGAATCAATCTACAACTCCGTTCAAGGAGAGGCTACTTAACTTTATAGGACTCAGCAGCATTACGAATCGCGATGTGCTGATGGAAGATCTGGCCACTCTGGATGACGAGACTTTCGAATACATGATCCTGTCGCACCAGTCCGACATAACCGTGCAGCTGAACGCTCATATGTGCGAAGACTGCAAGGCACAGCACGATGGTGAGTGCATCGCCCCTGGCGACGATGATAACTGCCCGTTCACATCCGTCGACTGGCTGTCGCAGCCATGCTGTCGAGACCATTTGCTTAAGGAGGCAATGTGATGAACGGTGCGACCTACGACCCAATAAAGGCAGCGAAAGCCCAGGAGGAATACTGCAATGCGCATAAGGCTCCCATTTTTGCACCGAGTAACGGGTGGTGCGTCAACTGCGGCAAGAACATCTACGAGCCGTACAAGGTGCGCAGCTTCAAAAGCAAAGGTGACCAGCCGGACCGCATCTTCGGGATCTCTGTCGAGGAGGCAGGGAGCAGGCTCATCACTGGATGCCCGCACTGCAACCGCACATTCTGTGCCTGATGAAGCCAAGGCAATGGAGCTCATCAAGAGGGCTCGGTGGATGGCAAACGACATCTACGGTTTGATCTGCCTGAGCGGGAAGGCGTCAGAATTCGCCAAGGAGCTGAACCAGCTGCAACACATCGAGGACGTGCTGTGGCAGTACACGACAGATGCACGGCACAAGATACCAGGAGGGAGAACATGATCGAACTGCCGGAAGTGAGTATCGACTTCGACGAGGAGCGGCACTTGTACACCCTGCGCGGATACAGACTGCCCAGTGTAACGCAGCTGATGGAGCCGATGCGTGCAATGGCTTACTCGGAGGTTTCGGAAGGTGTGCTAATGGAGGCAGCAGACCGAGGAACCAGGGCGCATGAGAGCATCAGCAACATCGTTCTGTATGGCATCGAGGAGACCGACGATGACACGGAATCATACGTCAGCGCGTTCAACGACTTTATGCGAGACTTCAAGCCGACGTGGATCGCCAGCGAATACAGAACCTACCACAAAGCAATGAGGTACGCAGGAACCATCGACCTTATCGGCTATGCCACTCCGGACGATGGATCGGGTGTGGATGTATGCGATATCAAGACCACCCAATCCCTTCATCGAACGATGCTCAGCTGTCAGCTTGGAGCCTATGCGGAAGCTCTCAAGAGCCACGGCGTCCAGGTACGCAACCTGTACGGGCTTCAGCTTCTGCGGACAGGTAAGTATCAGTTTGAGAAGGTAGACAATGGTTTTATGACCTTCTTGCACTCCATGGCCATCGTGAAGGCGATGGAGCAAGATATCAGATAAAAAAAGAGGAGGTTGCACATGGCAGAACAGGCATTGGTAACTGTCGATATGGACGCCACCATCGAGGAACAGCTGGAGAAGTCCGGCGCGATGGCTGTCCAGACGGCAAAGGAATTCAAGGTCGCCAGTCAGGATGACTACGAGAAGGGCGCCAAGTACCTGACTGGCATCAAAGCGCGGATGAACCAAATCACTGACTACTGGAAAGCGCCCAAGGCCGCGGCACAAAGCGCCCACAAGCAGCTGGTGGCCAAGGAGAAGCAGATGCTTAAACCTCTGCAAGACGCCGAGGCAATCATCAAGAAGACGATGCTCGGTTACCAGCAGGCTGTTGAGAAGGCGCGACGTGAAGCCGAAGCCGAAGCTCGACGGCGCCAGGAAGAGGAAGCGCGTCGGCTGCTTGAACAGGCTGTGCAGGCTGAGGAAAAGGGCGACGATCAGCAGGCAGCCATCAACATGGCTATGGCTGAGATGGTCAGTGAGATGCCGGCGGCTCCCGTCGTTCAAACACCGACCGCCCAGGGAACCAGCATCCGCAAAACGTGGAAGGCAAAGGTTGTCGATGAAAAGCTGGTACCCGCCTACTTCAATGGCATGGAGCTGCGCACCATCAACATGACGGCATTGAACAACTTGGCAAAGACAACCAAGGGCACAATGCAGATCCCTGGTGTGGAGTTTTATGAGGACAGCACTTTGAGCATCAGGACCTAAAAAGCGAAGGAGGTAAACAAATACATGAACGACAGAGAACTGAGTGAAGTCATGGTGCCTTTCGCTGCCCCGGTAGCGACTGACAACTTCATGACGGAGGCCAACCGGCACGAAAGCGGCAACGCTCTCGCGTCGAACAGCGAGGCAAACGAGATCGCCACCATCAAGGGCCAGGTATTCATGGCGAAGCAGTATCCCCGCAACATCGAGGCGGCATGGCAGAAGATCCTCGGCGAGTGCCAGAGGGCCAGCCTCGCAGATCGAGCAGTCTACAGCTTCCCCCGCGGCAAAGAGACCGTCACCGGCCCCAGCATTCGCCTTGCGGAAGTGCTGGCGAGGAACTTCACCAACATCAAGTTCAGTTACGACGTACTGGAGCGCAGGCCGGCGAGAGGCAGTCAGCCCGGTTCGAGCGTCATCCGTGCCTGGGCATGGGACCTTGAAAACAACGTCATGGTTGAGCGCCGGTTTGAAGTGAAGCACTACCGTTCGACCAGGAGCGGCGGCTACAACATCACGGATGACCGCGACATCTACGAGCTGGAAGCGAACATGGCAAGCCGCCGTATTCGCGCCTGTATCCTTCAGATCATCCCCGGCGACATCACCGACGCGGCGGTCGCGGCCTGCAGGCAGACGGCCACCAGCGGCATCGCGCTGATGATGCAGGATCCGAAGCAGCGCACCACGCTGATTGCGAAGATGATCCGCATCTACGAGAAGATGGGCGTTACTCAGGATGATCTTGAGACGCACCTCTCCTGCAAATCGGATGACTGGACGGCTGATCACATGCTGAAGCTCAAGGAGATCAAGGCCAGCCTTGAAGACGGCAACTCTACCCTCGGCGACTACTTCCCACGGCTGGCGGTTGACGACAAGGATGAAGTCATTACCAAGGCCCAGGTCAAGCAGCTGATGGAAGCGGCGAAGGCAACAGGCATGCAGCGTGCCATCAATGACGAGCTGAAGAAGATGGGCATTGCAAAGTATGCGGATGTGCCGGCGCGTCGTTTCGACGAGGTGTTCCAGATGATTCAGGGCTTCGGCGTCCCGTCCAGCGACGAAACGGCACAGATCGAAGGTGGCAGCGAAGAACTGCCGGAAACGCCGCAGGAAGCCACTGAAGGAGCTGCGCAGTGAGTTCATTCGATTCCAGGCTTGTCCGCTGGAGGAAAATGGCATATCGAGCCACTTCCAAATATGTCAGAGGCAAGGAACGCCGTACCCGCAGAGCGTTCTACGAGTGGCTGGCAGAGCAGATGGGCATGCCACTTGAACAGACGCACATCGGCATGATGGATGTCGATCAGTGCAAACAGGTCATCAAGATATGCAAGGAGGCAAAAACCCATGGATAAGAGCAAGAACAACAACTTCAAGGGCCAGCAGAACTGCAAGGAGCACAAGGAAGCAAAGCCCATTCAGAATCCCAGCCGTGTGGAAATCCACCTGCCGGAAATACCTGACGAGGATGACTACGTGACCATCTCCCTGGATGAGTACACCGAGCTGGTCGCCATCGCCACCACAATGGACATCGTCGAGCGGTGGGCAAAGTCGAGAAACGTCATCAGCAATGGGAAGTACGCCGATCTGCTCCTCCTGCTGGGCGTTGAGGAGGACAAGTAGTTATCCTGAACCACGCTCAAAAGACGTGTGTTCTGGCTGGATGATCTGCGCAGCCAAGGGTAATATCGTACAAAGTTCAAGAAGGAGGTGATACCCATTAACCAAGTTCAGCTTGTTGGCAACTTGACCCGCGACCCGGAGGGCGGCACAACCCAAAGCGGAATATCGTACTGTCGCTTTTCTATAGCCTGTCAGCGGCGCTTCAAGAATGCCAATGGCACCTATGATGCCGACTTCATTAACTGCCTCGCCTGGCGGCAGACTGCAGAGTTTGTCCAGAGGCATTTCATCAAGGGCAACAAGATCGGTCTGGTCGGCTCCATACAGACCGGAAGCTACACCGCACAGGACGGGACAAAGCGCTACACCACAGAGGTTGTGGTGGATAACGTGGAGTTTGTCGCTCCCAGGTCTGACAGCGGTAATGGTGGAGGATATGGACAGCCGACTCCCCCACCCGCACCGGCGCAGCAGAGGCCACAACAACAGAGTATGAATGACTTTATGGAAGTGGACGATGACGAGCTTCCATTCTGATCGGAGGTGAAATAAATGCCTGATATCAAGTACACCATCACAGAGCCTCTTGGAATCCTGTCAAGCAATGGCAGGCGCACACTGGAGCTCAACATGATCTCCTGGAACGACAAACCCGCGAAGTATGATCTTCGCCGATGGCAGTCGGATGCATCCGGAAAGATCATGAACAAGGGCATCACCTTTGACGAGGATGAGGCGCACGAGCTATACGCGCTTCTGAAGTCAAGAATCGAAGGGTGATGAACCATGAACCACAGCTTCAGCGTTGAGGTCGCCATCCAGTATGGAATACCGTGCGCGTTGGTGCTTGGACATATCGACTACATCGTGCAGAGAGCTAAAACCAATGGCGAAAAGCGGCGTGATGGAAAAAACTGGGTACGCAAATCAGTCAGCGATTTCGTAGAGCTTTACCCATATCTATCCAGAGATCAGATAAGGCGCGCTCTTGAAAAGCTTCGTAAGGAAGGGCTGATCCAAGCAACCCGTTTTAAGTCGAATGAATGCACAAGAACGCTGTGGTATACGACAACAAAGGCCGGTACGAAGCTGCTTACAGCTGATCGCAATGCGGCATCAGTGCCACAACAAAATGGCACCAGTGCCACATCGGAACGGCAGGAGAGCCGCACCAACGCGGCACAAGAGCCTGACCGTGCGGCATCAGTGCCACAACAAAATGGCACCAGCGCCATCCCTACTATAGAAGATTGTAGTTCTTCTTGTAGTTCCTTTGTAGATAGTTGTAATAGAGGTGGTGGTGGTAAAGAGAATCCATCCTTGGAAATCACCGACCACCACCGCCAGGAATCCGATACCATTGAACATTACGCCAGCTCAAACCTTCGGTATCTTAGCCCTCGAAACATGGAAGAGCTTCAATCCTTCTCCGAGGACATGCCAGAGGAATTGATCCGATATGCCATCGATGAGGCATGTGCCAGCGGTCATCCCGTTTACGGCTACGTCAGATCAATCCTCAATCGATACCTTGACCAGGGCTTTAAATCCGTCGGTGAGGTGAAGGCGTATGAACAGGACCGTACAAAGAAAGGAGGCCGCAACAGTGGAGAGCATCGGAGCAGTTCTTCAGCGGCTCCTCGCAGAATCGCCGGAGAAACCATTGTCTGATCGGCTGCAGGCACTCGCCGAGAGGATCTGTAAAGAGGAGGCAATGTCACCAGAGGAACGAAGACGCGCCGATGAAGAAAGGGAACGCGCAAAGTGCGAGGCGTATAACAACACACCTGGGCACTTGAAGGACGGATACTACATCAGCACGATCCAGAGCGACAGCACCTTCGTTGAGGGAGACGGGTATGACTGCCCACTGTGCATGAACCGTGGAGACACGATGGTGCTGGAAGAGAGAAACGGCTTTCTTTATGAGCGGCATTACGAATGCAAGTGCATGAGCATCCGAAAGAGCGTCTGGCGCATGAAACAGAGCGGGCTTGAAAAAAGCATCAAAGAGTACACATTCAAGAGGTTTGAAGTGAAAGAACAATGGCAACAGATGATGATGGATCTGGCACAACGCTACCTTTCCGAGGGCGTAGCAGATGGCCGCTGGCTTTTCATTGGTGGTCAGCCTGGATGTGGGAAAACCCACATCTGCACCGCAGTGGCAGGAAAGCTGCTTTATAAGATGCCAGTCATCTACGCGGTGTGGCCGCAGATCAGCAAGAAGTTGAAGTCCATCGTAAACGAGGCCGATGAGTATGAAACTGAGGTCGGCAAGCTACAGGAGGTCGATGTCCTGTACTTCGATGACTTCTTCAAGCCTGTGGCTGGCGAGGACAGATACGGGAACATGCGTATCCTACCACCGACAGCCGCGGACATAAAGCTGGCCTTCGAGATCCTGAATTATCGTTACATCAACAAGAAGCCGACTATCATCTCCAGCGAGTGGTACATCAACGAGCTGGCAGACTTGGACGAAGCAACTGCCAGTAGGATCGCGGAGCGGTGCGGCGAGTTCGCCATGATGGTCGGACGGGACAAAAGTAGAAACCATAGGTTCACGGTAAGCACTGTGGTGTAAGAAAGGAGGAGAGAAAATGATCGATAAGGGAAAAGTCGCCTGGGCAAAGCATCTCAGGAAGCAAGCGGCGAAGCGCAAGGCTGCGAATAAGGCAGCGCGACAGACCCGGCGGGCACAGCGCCATGGGAACTGATTAGGAGGGACAGATAATGCTGGCATGGGTAATTCCCGCAACATGGGAAGCAATGAAGGTACTGGCATTCATCCTCCAGCTGGTTGGAGTGCTCGGCCTGATCGCCGGCTACATCATGGCACTCATGGACATCTCAGAATTCATTTTGGAGGTATCAGAAGATGGCGAAAGTCAAGCTGGATCCGGAGAAGAAGATTCACCTGTACAACAGGGACTTTGACGAAATGCGCAATGTGCTGGACGTAACGCTCCAGCACCTCATGGCGAAGCTGGTGGCCAAGGAGCTCGACTCCGGCACCGTCACGCTCAAGATCGCGATTGATCTGAACCGCGAGATGGTAAAGGACAACAACGCACCCATGGGCACCCGTCCGGCAATCCACCCGGAGATGGATTACAAGATCGGAGCCACGGCCCAGGAGAAGTTCGGCTATGATGGCGAGATCATCGCCAAGGGCAGCGACGAGCTGCTGGTGGACGGTGAGGGCAGCTTCTTCTTGGTGAGCAAGGAGGAGGCATCCGGCCAGCTGTCAATGTTCAACACCTACGACGAGTACACCAAGGCGGTGATGGAGTAATGTTCGGTGAGCTGCTGCTTACCGGCGCACGGATTGGCGTGACGGCATTCGGCGCTGTGGCGGTTTTCATATCCCTGGCTGCTGTGCTGTTTCTGATCCTGTTCACTATCATTGACGCAATCGTCGGCGAGCACAAAGACGACAATAAGGAGTGAGGGCGTGAAAACCGTGACAGTTACTATCAACCAGTATGAGGTTGGCGACGTTCTGGATGTAACTGGCGTGAAGTGGCACACGAACGCAAAGAAGCGGTCTATGAGCGACGCGAAGAAAGCGCTGGTTCTGGCCATCCAGAAGCTCGCAACGGGCGAATGCACCTACAAAGCATTTGCAGACAACTGCAAGACGGTGCTGATCATCCCTGGCGAACAGGGCGCGGTCAAGTATATCGGGCACATGGACATCTCGATGATGTTCGAGGACTGACATCCACGGCCAGAGGCCGGATGAGATAAAGAAAGAGAGGATAACACACATGATCACTGGCAAGAAGATTCACATTCGTATCACCCTGAAAGAAGAAATGCTGGGCATGAGTCCCTCCGACCCCAAGATTCACGAAGAGTTCATCGCCTCCAAGGCTCCGGACGCGCCGAGCCTTGAAGAAGAAGTCGCGGTGCATGGCGTCGAGGAGGTTGTGGAGAACGGCAAGACGATCTTCCCCAAGCTGGATGACGGGACGCCGTTTCTGTGGGACTACCAGATCCGTGGCTTCTTCAAGGAGTCCATTGGCTTTCTGAAGCGCGTCTCCGGCAGCAAGTGCTCGAAGGTCACGGCGCACAAGAAGCGCATTGACGGTACGGTGTTCATCGACGAGCGCAAGATACCGATTCTTGTGCCGCAGAACGAGAACGGCGAGACGGAGGCTCTGGGCGACTGCCAGCGGCCTTTGAGGGCTCAGACGGCCCAGGGCGACCGGGTGGCGCTGGCCAACAGCGAAACGGTGCCTGGTGGATCCAAGTTTGAATTCACAATCAATCTGCTGGATGAATCCCTCGAACCGGCGCTCCGTGAGTGCCTGGACTACGCCGAGCTGCACGGCTTCGGACAGTGGCGCAACAGTGCCAAGGGTATCGCCTACTGGGAGGAGCTGGACGAAAACGGCAAAGTCATCGACGGCGACCTGCCCGCCGACCTCAAGGCGACGGCGTAAGTGCTACGGCGGGGCTGCGAACCGCGGCGATTCGCTTGACGTGCGTAGGAAGTGCGCAGCCCCGATTTGATAAGCACAGGCGCTGCTGAGCGGCGACGAGCTTCGCAAGGCCACGGCGCGGCTACGCATCGAACGGACTCGAAAATAGATGCTTCGGATAGGCTATGAACTGAATGTATTTGCATCGGCAGTGAGGGGTATTGATTCGACGATACGAGCAGTGCACCGGCAGGGAGTAGAAGTGACAATAATGGCGGGGAGATGGCGAAGAGAGGACAGGCGCGGCTGGGAGCAGCACCGGCATGGCAAGCAGATGATACGCATGGAGCAGGAATGGAACATATCAGCTTAGAGGCGATGTGATAAGGCAAAGAGCCGAACCGTAGTGATGCAATCAGAAATGGACGAGCACGGACTCGCGACGCGGCGCAGTGGCATGGCGAAGCTGGGCCAGGGGCCGAAAGGAGTAGATCTGGCAACGCGGCCAGCGGAGGCGAAAGGCTCCGAACGGCACAGGCAGTGAATAGATCAGACACGCCGTAAGGGGAGCTGAAACGCATTGGTTCTGATGAGAAGCGTGCTGAAAAGACCTGCACTGGAACTGAACTGAACCGAAGAAAAGTGTGGCGCTTCGGAACCGATGAGCCATGAGCATAACGGCACAGAGACGGCATGGCCATGAACGGCGCGGACGGTAGATGAGTTGATAGGCAGAGGATATGCGTAGATTCGAGATGGTACGAGAATGAGGAGAAAGGAGAGGAGTTGCTTTGCACAGGCGTGGAGGTGATCGGCTGCGATGCAACGTGCCATGAATCGTTAAGGCACTGAACTGTCCGGCAAGGCTTTGATCGGAACTGGCAGTGCACAGATCGTCGATGAGCTGACGCGAACCGGAGAGGCAAGGAACGGCATGGCAACACAGGGCAAAGAGAGGCTGCGCAGCGGCGATGAGCATAAAAGAATTGACTTGATGTGGCGCTGCGGCGAACCGACATGAACGTAGGCGATAAGGCAGCGAATGGACGGGAGACGATGCGCATGGCCACGGAACGGAGGCGCTTGGATTGGACATGACAGGATTCGCAACGGCATGGCGGCGAGGCGACACGATACCACACGAGCAGATCCGGATTGGAATTGCGGCGAGGCGACTTCACTCGACCTGATACGGAACGGAGCTGCACAGATGCGACGCGATTTGCAGTGGAAAGGCAAGGTAACGCTGTACAAGGAGAAGCTGCGGATTTGACATGAGTCGCTACGAAGCAAGCGGCATGGGCATAGCACAGCTGGGAACCGCCAGCCAGGGAGCAGATAAGGAATCGAACCGCTGGGACTGGTGACGAACGGGAGAAGCAGGTCAGAGAAGCGACGAGATGTGCCAAGAAACGCCAAGGAATGGCAACGACGGTATATGAAACGAGGCGCGATGACATGGCAAGGTTCAGAACGGTACAGCTGCGGAGATGCTGGTAGACGCGACGCGACCAATCGACAGGCAACGGCGGGGACATGAGGCGAGCCGAAAAGCCCGGACTCGACAAGGCAGAGACCGGCAACGATACGAGGCGAAGAGCGCGCCATCACGCGCCATCACGCGCCATCGTGCGCCAACACACAAAGGAGGGATGTAATTGACCAACTGGGAATGGATCCAGACGCTGGACAAGAAGCAGATGGCGGTGGTGCTCGGCTACTTCGCCGACCATGAAAACCATTGCAGCGTCACGGACGGGAGATCGCCATTGGGTGGCCCGAGCGAGTGCCACGGATGCCCGGTTGCTTTGGATGGCTGCTGCGGATGGGCGACGGATGATTGCAACACCAGCCTTTACCGCTGGCTGAATGCAGAACACGGCGACAAGATCAAGTGGTTCGATTTGGTGTTCTATGATGACATGGAGCGCATGGACCGGGGTGAGTACTCTTGAAGCCGCTGACATTCACGCTATACGGCCAGCCAGCCACAAAGAAGAACTCGATGCGCATTATCGACGTGAAGGGCAAGGG
>Ga0310696_10005921_pt1 | contig 14632 bp, 12 predicted proteins | sample AusTroGonzalo_MG_4_FD_203885 | JGI IMG/M metagenome (GOLD analysis project Ga0310696, IMG submission 203885) | Bovine rumen microbial communities from tropical cattle in Woodstock, Queensland, Australia - Gonzalo_02 (v2) (version 2) | ecosystem: Host-associated > Mammals > Digestive system >...
CTTTGCTGACGTATCAGGTCGTAGTCGGCTTCAGCCCTCTGCGATTCTACCTGAGCCACATCGGCAGCACTCTTTCGCCCCACCTCCTCAAGCAATTGTGTTTGCTTGAGCAACAACAACGTTTCCTGTACCTTCTCGTTAGCCATCTTTACCAGTCCGTCGTAATAAGCCACATTGGTATAGGCCTGCAGCACATCGAGCGCAGTCTGATCCTGGCGCTGGCGCAAGCTGGCACGTCCCATCAGCTCGCTGGCCTTGGCAGCCTTCAGTGCATGCCATCGGCCAAAGCCATCGAACACTGGCAGCGAAGCCGACAGCTGATAGCCATTATAAAAGGTACTTACATCTGTATAACCATTGGTCTCAGGGTCGATGGCACGTCCAAAGTTGTACTGTGCACTTATGCCGGCATCCATCGAGGGCAGAAAACGCCCGATGGCACCAAGCTTCGAGGCCTTATAGTTATCGAGTTCCAACTCGGCCTGCTTCACCTCGTGGTTATGGGCCACAGCATACTGCATACACTGCTGCATGGTCCAATTATCCTGGGCCGAAGCCTGCTGGATGGTCATTGCTAAACAAATGATAAATGATAGTTTCATACGCTTCATTCGATTTTTTCTGATGCAAAGATAGGGTAATATCTATTACCACACAAGGATTTTTGCACAGCCATAGGTCGATTGTCTAAAAATTATACACCTTCTTGTATGAGATTTAGACAGAAAATCGTATCTTTGCAGCAAAAATTACATTATGAACAAGTACGGAACCATATTAATCGTAGATGATAACGCAGCCATACTAACTGCTATGCGTTATCTCCTCGACAGCACTTTCGAGCAAGTGCTCACCTCGACCAACCCCGACGATATCCTGAAACTGATGGCTCAACAAACCATTGATATCGTGGTGCTCGACATGAACTTTACCCTTGGAGTTAACAATGGCAACGAAGGTTTGTTTTGGCTACGCGCCATCCGCAAGCAGCATCCACAAACGCCTGTGGTACTGCTCACAGCCTACGCCGATATTAACTTAGCTGTAAAAGGCCTGAAGAATGGCGCAGCCGACTTCATCACCAAGCCCTGGGACAACGATGAACTGCTGCGTAAACTGAAGGATGTGCTCGACATGCAGAGCGAGATTGTAAGTCTCGACGAGGTGGAGCAGGAACACATCCGTCGTACTATCGATCACTGTCATGGCAACTTAACCAAAGCTGCCGAACTGTTAGGTATCACCCGTCAGACTCTCTACAACAAGATGAAGCGCTTATGATGTGGCTCCTTATAATAATAGGTGTTGGATGTTTAGTGTTGGTGGCTGGCATCGTGCAGCATCAGCGCAGACTACGTTTGCGAGCCCACCTCATGCAGGAGGCCATCCGCAATCGCGACTTCTCGTTCCGTCTGCCAACAGGTAATCTGCTGTCAGGCGAACGCGCTATGCAGGAGGCACTCAACCAGTTGGGCGAGACCATTCGCCAGCAAATGAGCCAGAACGAGGTAGAATCGTGGGAGCGACTGACGCGTGTGCTCACACACGAGATGATGAACGCCACAGCGCCTATCACCAGCATCAGCCAGTCGTTGCTTAGTCGCCCTGATGTAAAGGGCACACCTCTTGAGGATGGTATCAAAGCCATCTACGACACCTCACGCCACCTGAGCGATTTCGTGGTGAACTATCGCAAGATGTCGGAACTCGAGAAGCCTGTACTCACACAGGTTCATCTACGCTCGATGATCGACGACCTGAGCAAAGCCTATCAGCAGTTGCAATGGACAATCAACGTACCCCGCGATACCATCGTTTCAGCCGATGCAGGCATGCTGCGCCAAATACTCATGAACTTAGTGAAGAACGCCATTGAGGCCGAGGCCACCAAGATAGTTATGGAAATGAATAATGGGTTGCACATTGGCAACGATGGACAACCTATACCAGCCGAAAACCTCCAGTCGCTGTTTGTGCCCTTCTTTACTACCAAGCGCACAGGTAGCGGTATCGGCTTGTCGCTAAGCCGACGTATGATGATTCAACAAGGTGGCATGTTGGATTTGGCTGAGAAGAATCTGCCTGGCTGTCACGTTACATTTGTATTGTCGTATATCTGAGTCTTTGGCCAGTTTACCAGGAAGAGTTTTTCAGTAGCTCGTGTAAAGGCCGTATAAAGCCAATGGATATAATCGGGGCTGAGCATATCGTCGGTCATATAGCCTTGGTCTACATACACATGCGCCCACTGACCACCCTGCGCTTTATGACAGGTAACGGCATAAGCATATTTTATCTGAAGGGCATTGTAATACTTATCGCTCTTCAGTTTTTTTATGCGTTCTGTCTTGAGTGAGATATCAGCATAATCCTCCATCACAGCATTATACAGCTGCTCCTGCTGCTCACGTGAGAGGGCTGGCGCCTCAGTGGTTAGCGAGTCGAGAATCACAGTAGCAGTCAGTTCGTAGTCGTCGTAATCGGGCAACGTCATTGTTACATCGGCAAAGCGGAATCCATAGAGTTCCTGCACGTTTCGCACACGCTGCACCACAGCCACATCGCCGTTAGCCAAGAACTCCAAGCCCCCGGCATCTTTCGTCTTATCGCCCGCTTCCTTACACCAATAATAGTTGTTCTTCACTATCATGAGCTGGTCGTAACGACATAGTTCGTCTTCACGATCAAGAACGGTATTGCGAATGCCCTGATTATAGATGTTTGCACGCTTGTTGCTACGTGTAATCACCATCGTCTCGTCCATCCCCACTCGACTATAGCTGGTGGCCAACGATTCTATCAGTTCATCGCCTGGCACACGCACGATATCAGCAAAGCCCTGGAATCGGATTTTGGGCAGAATCCAATCGTCAATCAGCGTTCTGATGCGGGTAGCATTCCACAAAATACCAGAATCTTCACTTTGGCGCAACACCTGATTCAGGTCGCACTCGTACACCTTCATACCGTAGGCACGCAGCACATCGCTCATCAAGGCAGGACTCTCATCCTCGCCCACAGGTGGCAACTGGGCCTTATCGCCTACCAGCACCATACGACAATTCTGACCATTATACACAAACTGCATCAGGTCGTCGAGCAAGCAACCACTGCCAAACGCGCTCTCGCCATAGCCTTGGTTAGCTATCATCGAAGCCTCGTCTATCATAAACAAGGTATCGCGATTATTGTTGAAGTTCAGATTGAAAGCCGATATATCGCCAGCAGATTTCTGACGATAAATGCGACGATGAATGGTATAGGCCGCATGACCAGCATTAAGCGAGAACACCTTTGCTGCACGCCCCGTTGGAGCCAGCAGAATCAGCTTCTGCCTCAGCGCTGTCATCGCTCTCACAACAGCACCAGCCAAGGTGGTTTTACCCGTTCCTGCCGAACCACGCAGAATCATCACTGCCTGGTCATCGCGGTCGGCCATAAAAAGCGAGAACATGTCGATGGCATGTTCTTGTTCTGCAGTAGGCACTACGCCCAAAGCCTCTCTAATGCGGTATTTAAACTCGTCGCTTATCATTTCGGGCACAAAGTTACAATTTTTTAGGCACGAATTATACGAATTACACGAATTTTTATTAATTTTGCAGCCAGATATGCATATCAACAATAAATTAGTGAATATCGTACTGGCTGTGATAGCAGCGTGCTTGCTTGCGCTGTGCGTAGCCAGTGTGATGAACGTAAAGTAGATGGACGGGAAGACAACAATCATACGCATTGGGCGCAACACGCTCTCATTCACCACACTCGATGCCGCCAACAGCGCGCATCCCATCGACTATCGCCCCTACGTAGTTCGTGGTGGTATCTCGATGTCGGCCAATCTGCGCGAAGCATTCAAGACTGGCGACTATGTGGACGATGAGACCACCAAGGTGCACATCATGGTGGATACGCCCTCGTTGCTGGTTCCTATCGAGCAGTTTGACGAGAAGGATATGGAAACGCTCTTTTCGTATTCCTACCCCGCTGGTCAGGAAAAGCGTGTGATACTATATAACGTACTACCCGACTTAAAGGCCGTTTGCCTCTTTGCCATCAACAAGAATATCGATACCGTTATACGCGATCGATTTGAGAGTGGCTACAATTTTATTCACGCCCTCACACCAGTATGGCGCCAACTGCATCAGCGCAGCTTTACAGGTCATCGCAACAAGCTCTATGCTTACTTCCAAAGCAAGCAGCTACACATATTCAGCTTCCAGCAGAACCATTTTAAGTTCTGCAACAGCTTCGATGCGGCTCATGCACACGATGCACTCTACTTTATGCTCTACGTATGGAAACAGTTGAGACTGGTACCAGAGCACGACGAGTTGCACATCTTAGGCGACATTCCTGAAGAGGAATGGCTGCTACAGGAGTTGAAGCGATTCCTGCATAATGCCTACGCAATCAACGCTTCAGCCGAATTCCCAGATTCGCCGGCAACTGCCATTAAAGGCATGCCTTACGATCTTATCACCTTAATATCACGCGGACGATGAGAATAATTACAGGTATTTATAAGGGGCGTCATTTTGATATACCCCGCTCATTCAAGGCACGACCTACCACCGATTTTGCCAAGGAGAACATTTTTAATGTACTTAACAGCTACATTGACTTCGAAGGTACGAACGCCCTCGACCTGTTTTCTGGTACAGGTAGCATCTCGCTCGAACTGGTTTCGCGTGGCTGTGAGCACGTGGTAAGTGTAGAGATGGATCGCGACCACCACCGTTTTATTACAGAGTGCTTAAAGAAACTGAATACCGACGTTTGCCTACCGCTACGTGGCGATGTGTTCCGTTATATCAAATCGTGCAAACAGCAGTTTGACTTTATCTTTGCCGACCCTCCCTACGCCTTGAAAGAACTACCCACTATTCCAGGTCTTATCTTCGAGCGCGGCTTGCTAAAGGACGATGGTATTCTGGTGTTTGAGCATGGTAAGGAACACGACTTTTCGTCAGCCCCCAACTTTGTGGAGCATCGCAGTTATGGCAGCGTAAACTTTTCGATATTTAGAAAAGAGGCGACAACATCCTTGTAACACTCTCCCACAAGCGTACAAAGAATCCGTTTTGCATACGTTCCTTCACATCCTGCAGCAATACACTCTGCTCAAGGTCGCGTAGGAATACCGTTTTCATGCGCATAGCCACACCTTCGTCGAAGAAGAAGATGTTGGCCTCAAAGTTATTCTCAAAACTACGGAAGTCGAAATTCGTTGAACCACAGGTGGTAATGGCATCATCGCACACCAGCATCTTAGAGTGCAGGAATCCAGCCTCGTACAGACTTACCTGTACGCCTGCGTCCAATACCTCGCGCAGATAACTGCGGCTGGCCCATTCTACAAACCTGGCATCGCTGCGATGCGGACAGATAACTCGCACATCAACACCACCCAAGGCAGCTGTCTTCAAAGCAAAGAGCACAGAGTCGTTAGGCAGGAAATAAGGTGTCTCAAGATACAGATAGCGCTTGGCACCTAAGATAATACGCACATAGCCCTGCATGATTTCAGGATAAGGCGTGGTGGGACCGCTGGTAACAACCTGTGCCAAACAGTTATTGTTAATATCCTCGCATCGCGGATAGTATTTGCGGTCAGACAGTAATGTACGATCCACGAAATACCAATCTATCAGGAAAGCACGCTGTAAGGCATGCACACCGCCACCACAAATTCGCAGCATTGTATCGCGCCAAGGCAAATCGCCTGTACCCTTCACATATCGCTGGGCAATATTCATACCTCCAATATAACCCACCAAACCATCTATCACAATTATCTTGCGGTGATTGCGATAATTCACCTTACTGGTAAACGACGGGAAGCGCACTGGCATAAAAGAACGCACCTCGATACCTGCCTCACGCATCCGTTCAAAAAAACGGTGATGTACATTCCAACACCCCACATCATCGTAAATCACTTTTACCTCTACGCCATCACGTGCCTTATCAATCAAAGCATCGGCCACTAACATACCTAAGGCATCGTCGGCAAAGATATACATATCCAGATGGATGTGGTCCTGTGCCTTGCCAATATCCTCCATCAGCTCGGCTATGAACTGGTAGCCGTCGGTACAGATATCCACTAAGTTGTCCTTGAATGGTAACGACAGGTTCTGATTCACAAACAAGTCGATAAGCGGTTTATGGCGTTCAGGCAGTCGCAAGTTCTGCTGTTCGGCAAACTCCAGCATAGAGCGTTTGGTAAGCTGGTTCATGGAGCGCTCGCTCACATAACGTTCCTTGCGATGGTTGATACCAAAGAAAAGATAAAAGACGATGCCCACCACTGGAACGAAATAAATCACCAGCGCCCAAGCCATCGTCTTAGCAGGTTGACGGTTGTCCATAATCACATGTACCACCGCTATGATAGCAATGATCTGGTACACTATGAATATGATATTCAGCCAACTCATCGTCCTAATTTCTTTGCTACTTCGTCATATATCATTTTAACGTGCATATACTCTTGCATGGCTGCCATGTAATCACCACCCTTTCTGAAGTCACTAAGTGCATCGCGTAATTCTTTTTCCTTAGCTCTCAGACAGTAGTAGCGGAAATCGAGAACCACATGCTCAACATGCTGGCGTAAGCCGCCTTCGCGTTCCTTTAATTGGAAACTCCTACTAAGCTGATAGGGGTCGATGGCCATCTTGGCAGCTATCGAACTGATTTCGTAATCAGTATGTCGCGTCAGGTATTCCTCGGCCACAAAACCCTCTTCGCCACTATGAGCTACAACCTCTTGCAGGATTTTATTGTAGGCAGGTTGACTGAAACTCAACCCATCCTCACCCATGTCGTAGGCAATAAACTGGGCTACAGTCAGATTTATCTTCTCACCATCGGCTGTCTCCACATTCTCGTAGATAACCTTCTCGCCATCGCGTACAATAGTTTTTATCAACAAGTCCTCCACCTGACGAATCTGGTCGTTAATGGTATTCAAGCCGATAGCCATTGGCTTGCCCTGCTGTTCGCGCTCCTGCTGGATAGCATTCTGCGCCTGCTCACGATTGTACTCCTTTTCCTTCTCCTCGCGGTCGCGACTAATCATGCCGTTCATGGAGTTAACCAACGTTTCCTCCTTGACACCCAATCTACGCGACAGTTGGGTAATATACTCGTCACGCAGCAGATTGTCATCAACCACCGAGATGCTCTTCACAATACCACCAATGGCTTCTGAGCGCTTCACAGGGTCGTTCACGTTCTCAACCGTTAGTTTGGTCTTGAACGAGATAAAATCCTCGGCATGTTCTTCAATATAAGCCTTGAACTCCTGAGCCGAATGCTTGCGAGAGAAAGAATCAGGGTCATCGCCATCAGGCAGCAGCAACACCTTTACTCTCATGCCCTCGGCCAACAGCATGTCAGTTCCACGCATAGCAGCATGTATACCAGCCTCATCGCCATCATACAGCAAAATGATGTTTGGCGTAAATCGGCGCAACAGCTTTATCTGGTATTTCGAAAGAGCTGTACCTGAGTTTGCCACCACGTTCTCCAGTCCGCATTGGTGCATGGCTATCACATCGGTATAACCCTCCACCATATACACGCAGTCTTCCTTGGCAATGGCTTTCTTACCCTGATACAAGCCATAGAGCTCACGTTCCTTATGGTAGATTTCCGAGTCGGGCGAGTTCACGTATTTCTGTTGTACACCCTTGGTACGTGCATCCAGCAATCTACCACCAAAGGCCACCACCTTACCGCTCACGTTAAACCAAGGGAAGATAACACGACCTGCGTAGCGATCGTACACACCCTTTTCGCCTTTGATACATAGACCGGTTTTAATTAGGTATTCCTCCTGATAACCAGCCTTCTTAGCTGCTAAATCAAGGGCATCACGCTTATTCAACGAGAAACCTAAGTTGAACTTCTCTACAATATCATCGCGAATACCACGACTGCGGAAGTACTGACGACCTATAGCCACACCATCAGGATCATTATTCAGGATATCCTTAAAATAGTTCATGGCCCACTCGTTTACGATGAACATCGACTCGCGATCGCTCTGCTCCCGTTTCTCCTCGTCGGTCAGTTCCTTCTCCTGTATCTCAATATTATATTTCTTAGCCAGCCATCGTAATGCCTCTGGATAGGTTATCTGCTCATGCTTCATCAGGAAGTTGATGGCGGTACCACCCTCACCACACGAGAAACACTTACAAATCTGCTTGGTGGGCGAAACCATGAACGACGGCGTCTTATCGTCGTGGAACGGACATAACCCCTTATAGTTAACGCCCGACTTCCTCAACGTTACAAACTCGCCCACCACATCAACGATGTTTGTGGCATCAAGTATCTTATCTATCGTTTGTCTGTCTATCATATCCTTCCTACTTGTCGTAAGCGTGTACAGGATAATCAGTTGTATAGTGCAATCCACGACACTCCTTGCGCTCCAGAGCCCAACGGGTGATAAGATAGCCCACGTTAATCATATTGCGCAGCTCGCAGATGTCCTTCGAGGCCTTTACACGCTTAAACAAACGCTCAGTCTCCTCGTAAAGCATATCCAAACGATCCCAAGCACGATGCAGGCGGAGGTCGCTACGCACAATACCAACATAGTTGGCCATAATCTGGTTAACCTCCTTCACACTCTGCGTAATAAGCACCTTCTCCTCGTTGGTCATCGTACCCTCGTCGTTCCACTCAGGTACTTTTTCGTTGAAGTCGTAGAAATCTACATGCTCCAGCGAGTGCTTTGCTGCAGTCTCTGCATATACCACAGCCTCGATAAGCGAGTTGCTGGCCAGACGGTTACCACCATGCAAGCCTGTACATGAGCATTCGCCAAGGGCATAAAGCTGTTCTATGCTGGTTTGTCCGTTCAAATCAACCTTAATACCACCACACATATAGTGGGCAGCAGGACGAACGGGGATATAATCGGTAGTAATGTCGATACCTATCGACAGGCACTTCTGGTAAATATTTGGGAAGTGTTTGCGCGTCTCAACAGGATCCTTATGGGTAACGTCAAGACATACATGATCCAGTCCGTGAATCTTCATCTCCTTATCGATGGCACGTGCCACGATATCACGAGGTGCCAACGAAAGACGCTCGTCGTACTTCTCCATAAACGTCTCGCCATTGGGCAGTTTCAGAATACCACCATAACCACGCATGGCCTCTGTTATCAGGTAGGCAGGATGCGTCTCGTTAGGGTTATGCAGTACCGTTGGGTGAAACTGTACGAACTCCATATCGGCCACTGTACCTTTAGCACGATATACCATCGCAATACCATCGCCTGTTGCAATCACAGGATTGGAGGTGGTAAGATAAACAGCGCCGCAACCTCCTGTACACATCACGGTCATCTTAGCCAGATAAGTATCAACCTTCTGTGTATCAGGATTCAGCACATAAGCACCATAGCAGTTAATATAAGGCGAACGACGTGTGATTCTGGCACCTAAGTGGTGCTGAGTGATAATCTCCACCGCAAAATGGTTCTCCTTAATATCAATGTTTGGATTATTGCGAACAGCCTCCATCAGTCCACGCTGAATCTCGGCACCCGTATCGTCTTTATGGTGCAGAATACGGAACTCCGAGTGTCCGCCCTCGCGATGCAGGTCGTAGTTTCCATCGCTCTTCTTATCGAAATTCACACCCCAGTTCACTAATTCGCGAATCTGATCTGGGGCCATCTTAACTACTTGTTCTACGGCTTTCGGGTCGCTAATGTAATCGCCCGCAATCATCGTGTCTTCTATATGTTTCTCGAAGTTATCCAGTTCGAGATTGGTTACCGATGCCACACCACCTTGAGCAAACGATGTGTTAGCATCATCAAGCGATGTCTTGCATATCATACACACCTTACCCTTATTGGCGCGAGCCACCTTCAAAGCGTAACTCATACCAGCTACGCCAGCTCCTATCACCAGGAAATCATACTTGTATACCATACAGCTGATGTTATAATTGTCACTAATCTGCTGCAAAATTACTTAAATTTTCCAATAAACTTTGCATCTTGACGATTTTTTTGTATCTTTGCACCAAATAGACACCTAACTTTATACAACAATGAAACAACTCGCGCTTATATTCATGTTGATGGTTCCGATGGTGGTGCTGGCACAGCAGACAACCGTGGGTGGAACCGTTATTGACGAGAAAACCGGGCGCCCTTTGCCCCAGGTAAGTGTTTCAGCAGGCCGCATCTCAGTGGTTACAAACGAAGATGGTGCCTTCCTTCTAAAACTGGGCGGTAAGCCCACCAATATCACAGTATCGCACTTAGGCTACAAAACCAGGAAGATTTCGTTGCATGCAGGCGATACTGAGAACATAAAGATAAAACTGCAGCCCACCGCAATACAATTACGCGAGGTTGTGATTCGTACGGGCAATCCACGCGACATTGTAGAGATTGCCATCAAAAAGATTCCCGAGAACTACAGTCGACAGCCAGAGCTGCTCAAGGCTTTCTATCGCGAAACAGCCATGAAGCGTAAGCACTTCATCTACGTAGCCGAGGGTGTGCAGGATATGTACAAGACACCCTACACACGTGGTGTTGGTCGCGACAAAGTGGCCATCATCAAAGGCCGCAGACTGCTTAGTCAGAAGCAGGGCGACACCTTAGGATTGAAGGTAATGGGTGGCCCCGTACTACCCGTACAGCTCGACATTGTGAAAAACAACGAGATTCTGCTCAACCAAGAAGATATGGATGCCTACAGCTACAGCTGGGGCACCCCCGAATTCATCAACGACCGCCTACAGATGGTGGTACTGATGGAACCGCTCTTCCCCAAGGAATATGCGTTGTATCATGGCAAGTTGTATATCGATAACGAACGCCTGGCATTTACCCGTATCGAGCTGAGTCTCGACATGAGCGATAAGGAGAAGGCCACGCGCACCATGCTGGTACGCAAGCCTTTCGGCGTAAAATTCAAACCGCGCGAACTGTCGTGTGTGGTCGACTATCGTTATAACGATGGCGTTACCCGCATCAGCTACCTGCGCAACACCTTCAAGTTTAACTGCGACTGGAAGAAACGCCTGTTCAGCACATCGTTCACCGCCACCTGCGAGATGGCCGTTACCGATAGTCAGTCGGAAGGTGTACAACCCATCGTGAGCCGCAATTCGTTCGACTCGCGCGATGCCTACTACGATAAAGTAGAATACTTTATGGACCCCGAATATTGGGACAACTACAATATTATAGAACCCTCTGAATCGCTGGATAAAGCGATACGTAAGCTGGTATCAACCTATCAGCGAAATTGATTAGGTCAAAATAAAAAATGAAGCAGAAGAATATTAGGAATTGGATATTATCTTTTTTATTAGCGAGCACAATAGGCAGTTTGCAGGCGCAGACAGCCGATACGCTTATAGTAGATACTTGTGCCGTTGATACCATCGTAGAATTACCCTGGCCGCAGAACCTGCAGGCACGACTCGATACACTCACGCAAGCCCCCTTGCTTGGCCATACCCAGTTAGGCATGATGGTGTACGACCTGACAGCCGACTCTACACTGTATACTTATGGCAGCAAGCAGATACTACGTCCGGCCTCAACCATGAAGCTGCTCACATCTATCAGCGCACTCGACCAGTTAGGCAGCAAATACCAGTTCCGTACCTCCCTTTACTATACAGGCGAGGTACAGGACAGCGTGCTGAATGGCGACCTGTATTGCGTGGGCGGCATGGACCCGCTATTCGACAGCAACGACATGGAAGCCTTTGCCGAAAGTGTCAAGGCATTGGGCATCCACACACTGAAAGGTAACATTGTGGCAGTCGTAAATTTCAAGGATCAGGATTTACTTGGCGAAGGCTGGTGCTGGGACGACGATAACCCATCGCTCACTCCGTTGCTCATTGATGGCAAGGACGAATTCATCAGTCGCTTTACCCAACAGCTCGATCGCGACAGCGTTTTTGTCGATGCCCCATTTACCTACGGCTCATTGCCAAAGGAAGCCCTTCTGTTGTGTCAGCGCAGTCATTCCCTACAGGATGTGCTCATTCCTATGATGAAAGATAGTAATAACCTCTATGCCGAATCGATGTTCTACCAGTTAGGAGCCGCTACAGGCGCCCAACCAGCTAAGGCATCGCATGCCCGTAATGCCATCAAACGTACATTGGCTAAGGCAGGTATCACAGGTTCACACTATAAGATAGCCGATGGTAGCGGTCTTTCGCTCTACAACTACGTTACACCAGAGCTACTCACCAAGCTGCTCATCTACGCCTATCGTAAATCATCCATCTATCGCAACCTCTATGTATCACTCCCCATCGCAGGCGAGGATGGCACATTGAAGAAGCGCATGAAGGACACGCCAGCCCAGATTAATGTACGCGCTAAGACTGGTACCGTTACAGGTGTATCAGCGTTAGCTGGCTATGCCGTAGCAACCAACAATCATATATTGGTGTTTGCCATCATCAATCAGGGTATTATGAAATCCGATTATGGCCGTAACTTTCAGGATAAAGTATGTGCGGCGCTATGCAAGTAAGAAGTTAAACATGAAAAATGATAAGTTAGAAAATATGCAAGAACAGATATTAGTTAGAATAACAGGACAGGATCGCCCGGGACTCACCGCCTCTATTATGGGCATCCTCGCAAAATACGACTCACAGATTCTCGACATCGGCCAGGCCGACATCCACTCTACCCTTTCGTTGGGTATTCTTATCCGTATGGACGAGAAAAACTCCGGTCAGGTCATGAAAGAGCTACTTTTCAAGGCCACCGAACTTGGTGTACAGATAGGTTTCTCGCCTATCAGCGATGAGGAGTACGAAGACTGGGTAGGCCATCAGGGCAAGAACCGCTACATTCTGATGGTGATGGGCCGCACACTCGAAGCCCGCCAGATTGAGGCTGCCACATCTATTATTGCCGAACAGGGCTTGAACATCGATTCAATTATTCGTCTCACAGGCCGTAAGAGCATCAAGAATCCAGCCAAGCATACCCGTGCCTGCATTGAGTTCTCATTGCGCGGCGAACCTTCCGACCGTCAGGAGATGCAATCAAAGCTCATGAAGCTTTCGAGCGAGATGGAAATCGACTTCTCGTTCCAGCGCGATGACATGTTCCGCCGCATGCGCCGTCTCATTTGTTTCGATATGGACTCCACACTCATCCAAACCGAATGTATCGACGAACTGGCCGAACGCAATGGCGTTGGTGCCCAGGTACGCGCCATCACCGAAAGTGCCATGCGTGGCGAAATCGACTTCAAGGAGAGTTTCACTCGCCGTGTCAGTCTGCTGAAAGGCCTCGACGTTAGCGTCATGCAGGAGATTGCCGAGAAATTACCTATTACCGAGGGTGTCGACCGACTGATGACCACCCTGAAACGCTGCGGTTATAAGATTGCCATCCTCTCGGGTGGATTCACCTATTTCGGCGAGTATCTGCAGCGCCGTTATGGCATCGACTATGTATATGCCAACGAACTCGAGATTGGCGATGACGGCAAACTAACAGGACGCTATGTGGGCGAGATTGTAGATGGCCAACGCAAAGCCGAACTACTAAAGCTTATTGCTCAGGTTGAGAAAGTGAACCTGGCCCAGACCATTGCTGTTGGCGATGGTGCCAACGACCTGCCCATGATTTCCGAGGCGGGTCTGGGTATTGCTTTCCATGCCAAGCCTCGTGTGGTAGCCAATGCCGAACAGAGTATCAACACCATCGGTCTCGATGGCGTGCTCTATTTCTTGGGCTTCAAGGATAGTTACTTAGGCGACCAAGGTGTAATGTAATGGCATTTGCAAACGTTTTATTAGATTGGTATCATGAATACGGTCGCGATTTGCCCTGGCGGCAAACTCGCGATCCATATGCCATCTGGCTATCAGAAATCATTCTCCAGCAAACCCAGGTAAAACAGGGCTGGGATTACTGGACCCGCTTTATGCACCGCTGGCCCACCGTCGATGCGCTGGCATCGGCTACCGAGGATGAGGTGCTACGCGAGTGGCAGGGCTTGGGCTACTATAGTCGTGCCCGCAACCTGCATTTTGCCGCCAAGCAGATTGTGGCCATGGGCCATTTTCCCGATACCTTAGAGGATATCAAGAAGCTGAAAGGCGTGGGCGATTACACTGCCGCGGCCATCGCCAGCTTTGCCTTTGGCATCCCTGCTGCAGTGGTAGATGGCAACGTTTATCGTGTGCTCGCCCGCCACTTCGGCATCGATACCCCCATCAACACCACCGAGGGCAAAAAGGTGTTTGCAGCGCTGGCCCAGGAGCTACTCCCCGCCTCCGCCGCAACATACAACCAAGCGATTATGGACTTCGGTGCCATCCAGTGTACCCCCGCATCGCCCAACTGCATGTTTTGTCCGCTCGTAGAGTCCTGCGTAGCCTTCCGTTCAGGTACGGTAGCCGAACTACCTGTAAAACTCAAAACGCTCAAAGTCACCGAGCGCCAGCTCATATATGTATATGTGCGTTGTCATGGTGAGACAGCCATTCGTCGTCGTGGCGCAGGCGATATCTGGCAAGGCCTTTGGGAGCCGTGGTTTGTAGAAACAGAAGCCGCAGTTCCACCTGCCGCCATCCCACTTCG
>Ga0310696_10005922_pt1 | contig 14631 bp, 7 predicted proteins | sample AusTroGonzalo_MG_4_FD_203885 | JGI IMG/M metagenome (GOLD analysis project Ga0310696, IMG submission 203885) | Bovine rumen microbial communities from tropical cattle in Woodstock, Queensland, Australia - Gonzalo_02 (v2) (version 2) | ecosystem: Host-associated > Mammals > Digestive system >...
GACGTTGGCGAGATTGCCTTCCTTGGCCGCTGTGTCGAAATCCTGCTTGCAGACGTAGCCGTCGATGATGGGCGCGAACATGCCCATGCCGCCGCGCACTTCGTTGACGCGGTTGTAGATATTGACGATGCTGAAGATCTCCTCGGTGGAGGCGGCCCTCATCTTGTCGAGATTGTCGAGCTTGGCCCAGTCCATGATTTCTTTATAGTATTCAGCCTGCTGCTCAAGGGTTTGCGCAGGGGCGGCCTGGCGTGCGGGCATGCCCGGAATGGCGGGCGCGGGCATCGCGAAGCCCTGGGCGCTCATTATGACGGCCTTGTGGAAGAGCCCGCGGGCGATCGGAGACTCGCTCAGGGTGCGCGTGCTGCGGCCGCCGCCGCTCTGGCCGAAGATCATGACATTGTCAGGGTCTCCGCCGAACTGTGCAATATTCTTCTGTATCCACTTGAGGGCCTGGACCTGGTCCATGATGCCGTAGTTGCCGGACGAGCCGTTGGGGTTCTCGGCGATGAGGTCGGGATGCGACATGAAGCCGAACATGCCCAGGCGGTAGTTGATGGACACGAGGACCACATCCTTGGCCGCGAACTCTTCACCGTCGAACTCCGGCTCGAAGGCCCATCCTTCGCGCAGGCCGCCGCCGTGGATCCACATCGCGACAGGAAGCTTCTTGTCAGGCTGCCCGGGGGCGGTGGTGTAGACGTTGAGATAGAGACAGTCCTCGCTGTATGCGGGCTCGTCGCCGTAGCCCCATTCGTCGGTGTATCCGCCGGGATAGTGTGTCACCTGGAAAGAAGGATGGCCGAACCTGTCGCACATTCGCACGCCCTCCCAGGGAACGACGGGCTGGGGCTCCTTCCAGCGCAGCTCGCCGAGCGGCGGGGCGGCATAAGGGATGCCCTTGTAGATGTAAACTCCTTTCTTCTCGGCTTTTACGCCTTGGATCTGGCCCCCTTCGACGGTCAGGATCGGGACGTTCTCCGTACATCCGAAAATGGCGATGGCGGAGAACAGGCAGAGGATGAATCTTTTCATGATGAAATGTGGATGATTGTTTTCACAAATGTAGCCATTAATTTCTAAAGAAATTGTCCCTGACGGTTCATCTTCTTTCAGAATATTTCCGTATCTTTAGGACTTCAAGAGCACGAATTAATAATCAAACTAAAATCATCGATAACCATGGACATCAAACATCTTTTCATCGGGTTCTTCGCAGCGGCCGCGCTCCTGGCCGGATGCCAGCCGCAGGAAGAAGATTTCGGAGTGGCCAGGATCGAGGTCAGCTCGGACGCGCTCACGTTCGGCCCGACCTCCTCGTCCCAGACCGTTTCGGTCACCGCGTCCCGCGAATGGACCGTCACGGGCCTTCCGGACTGGATCGCAGTGGACCCTGCGGGCGGCGAGCCTTCCAAGAGCGCCCAGACCGCTACCGTCACGGTCATCTCCAATACGGGGTATAACCGCGAGGCCGTAATCGCCTTCTCCATAGGCATTTCCAAGCAGTATGTCAAGGTCTTTCAGACCGGAGACAAGGGCGAGAAGGATCCCGGCAAGGGTACTCTGGAGAGCCCGTACTCCGTCGACGGCGTGATCGCCTTCATCAACGACCTGGACAATCCTTCCCTCGGCAGCAACGACAAGGTCTATGTCAAGGGTATCATTTCCACCGTCACCGAAGAGTACACCACCCAGTACGGCAACGGCACATTCAGTATCTCCGACGACGGCTCCGCCACGGGCACGCAGTTCGTAATCTATCGCGCCAAGTACCTGGGCAACAAGAACTTCTCCTCCAAGGACACTCAGATCAAGGTCGGCGACGAAGTCATCATTCACGGTAACGTCATGCTGTACGGCAGCGGCGATCCCGTCTATGAGACCAGCCAGGGCAATGCCTACCTGTACTCGCTGAACGGCGTGACCGCCGGCGCAGGCGCCGAGACTGCGGAGCCTAAGGGCGCAGGCTCGAAGGAGGATCCTTTCAATGTCTCGGCCGCCATCAAGGCCGTCGAGAACCTCTCCTGGACTTCCAATAACGATTACGAGAAGGCCGGTCCTTACTATGTCAAGGGCAGGATTTCCAGGATTGCACAGAAAGACGGTGCGGATCTGACATTTACCCAGAGCGGCACATTCAGCAACGCCACGTTCTACATCTGCGACGAGGGCTTCGAGGACGCTGAGTTCTATGCCTACAGGGTGGCTTATGTCGGCAACAAGACCTTCGTGGCAGGCAAGCCCGACATCAAGGTCGGCGACGAGGTGGTCATCTACGGAGAGCTCATGAATTACCATGGCGATACTCCCGAGACCGTCCAGGGTACCGCGTACCTGTACTCGCTCAACGGCCAGACTGACGAGGAGGTACCTGTCGAGACCGCGGATCCCAAGGGCACCGGAGCGCAGGACGATCCTTTCAATGTGGCGGCGGCCATCAAGGCGGTTGAAAACCTCTCCTGGACCTCCACTTCCAGCTATGAGAAAGTCGGTCCGTACTATGTCAAGGGCAAGATTTCCAGGATTGCCAAGGACAGCAAGACAGGCGAGGACCTGACCTATACGCAGAGCGGCACTTACAGCAATGCCAGCTTCTATATCTGCGACGAGGGCTTCGAGGAAGCCGAGTTCTATGGCTACAGGGTGGCGTACCTCGGCAAAAAGACATACACCACCGACAAGCCCGACATCAAGGTCGGCGACGAAGTCGTCATCTACGGCGAGCTGATGAACTATAAGGGCAATACCCCTGAGACTGTGCAGAATACCGCCCATCTGTATTCCCTGAACGGCAAGACCGATGAGGGCGGCGACGAGCCCCCGGCAGGTGAGACCGACCACGGCGCTACGACCGTGGCGAATTTCCTGGCAGCAGCCGAAAGCACTACCGACTGGTACGAGCTGACCGGTGTCATCTCGAACCTCAAGGACGGCGACCAGTACGGCAACTTCGACCTGACCGACGACAGCGGCAGCGTGTACGTCTATGGCGTCCTCTCTACCAAGGGCGGTGAGAAGAAGAAGTTCCAGGAGCTTGTGAGCCAGTACGGCATCAAGAACGGCGGCACGATCACCATCAAGGCCAACCGCGGCTCTCACAACGGCACCGTCCAGGCCTCTAACTCCTACTTCATCAGCTACAAGGCCGGCGAGGGCGGCGACGAACCTCCGGCAGGCGAGACCGACCACGGCGCTACGACCGTGGCGAACTTCCTGGCTGCTGCCGAGAGCACCAGCGACTGGTACGAGCTGACGGGCGTCATCTCGAACCTCAAGGATAATGACCAGTACGGCAACTTCGACCTGACCGACGACAGCGGCAGCGTGTACGTCTATGGCGTCCTTTCGACCAAGGGCGGCGACAAGAAGAAGTTCCAGGAGCTGGTGAGCCAGTACGGCATCAAGAACGGCGGCACGATCACCATCAAGGCCAACCGCGGCTCGCACAACGACAAGCCTCAGGCCCAGAATGCATACTTCGTCAGTTACAAGGCCGGTGAAGGCGGTGACGAGCCCGGCGGCGGTGGCGACACCCCTGCGGCCGACTTCACGAGCAACCTTACGTGGACGCTCGGAACGAATGCTTATGACAGCGAGGTCATTGCGAATGGCACTTCCGGCATAGCGGCCCTCAAGCTCGGCACTTCCTCCAAGGCCGGAGAAGCTACCGTTAAGCTTCCTGCCGGAACGAAAAAAGTCACTTTCTACGGTGTCTCCTGGAAGGGCAAGGTTGCCAATGTGGCTTTCAAGGTCGGTGACGAGATGGTTTACAAGCAGGAGCTTGCGGCGAACGACGGAGCATCGAACAATTCTCCTTTCACCCTGACCGTGACCGACGCCGACAAATATACCTATACGCTTAAGGAGGCCGCAGCCGCTGAGACCACGATGACCATCACGACCGACGGCACCAATACCAGGGTCATCCTCTTCGCAATAAAGGCTGAATAGTGATGAAGGCCGCAAGGATCATGGCGGCGCTGGGCGCCGGACTGCTCGCGCTCGGGTCTTGTAAAGGACCCGAGCCGGAGCAGCCGGTGCTGCCCGCCGCCCTGGCCGCTGCCAGTACGCAGCTGGAGGCTGCCTCCGGCAGCGTCTTCCTCTCCGTGACGGCCGCAGGGGACTGGACCATCTCCGTCTCCGGCGGCAGCTGGGCGACGGTGTCGCCCTCGTCCGGGACCGGCAGCCGCAACAGCGTGATCTTGTCCTACGAAGCCAATGAGAGCAACGACCAGCGCAGTGTCACCGTCACCCTGAACGCCAATCCTGGCGGCTCTTCGGCCGTCACGTTCACCCAGAAGGGCGTCTCGCAGTTTATCCCTGGGCCTCCCGGAACGGGCGGCAACGGCTATGACGTCGCGAAGCCGCACTGGCTCGAGCTCCCGGCCACGAAGGCCGGCGACGGCAGGGAATGGTTCGCCCACGACATGGAGGGCGGCGACTATTTCGCGAGAAAGGACAATTCCCGCAACTGGTCGTTCTACTACGACTACGACTCGTACGTGTCTGTCTGGGTGGCCTATCCGCTGAACAAGGGACTCATCGGCTCCGGCAGCCGCACCAACGCCTGGGGCTTCGACCCGCTTCTCCCTTCGGCCAGCCAGCAGATGATCATCAACGGAGCCTACGGCACCGGCCATACCCGCGGACATCAGCTCCCTTCGGCGGACCGCCTGAGCTACACTGCCAACGTCACGACTTTCTATGCCACCAACATGACCCCCCAGGATTATGACTTCAACAGTGGCATCTGGGCGAAGCTCGAGGATAAGGTACGCAGCTATGCTTCGCAGTCCGACACCCTGTATGTCGTCACCGGCTGCATCGTGAACGAGAGTTCCGACGTCCTTACCGACCGCGGCGGCCACAAGGTCCGCATCCCTTCGGCCTATTTCAAGGCCCTCCTGCGCTACTATCCCGCTTCGACCACCGGCAATACCTACACGGCCTGCGGCTTCTATATGCCGCACAGCCAGAGCATAGCCGGCCGCAACTTCATCGACTACATCATGTCCGTCGAGGATCTGGAGAAGAAGACAGGGATGGAATTCTTCGTGAACCTGCCGGACAAGGTGGGTGCCGACAAGGCCCGGGAGATCAAATCCCAGGCGCCTGCATCATGGTGGAAATAATTAATAACCAATTAGATGAAAAAGATAATATATAACCTGACCGCTCTTCTTGCGGTACTTGTTCTCCTAAACGGATGCGGAGCCCAGAAGCAGGTGTCTTCTCCTGTGGGCGGCAGTTCCGGCAAGAGCTATGTCATCGGCTTCTATAATCTGGAGAACCTTTTCGACACTTACCACGACGAAGGTAAGAACGACTATGAGTATCTCCCCGACGGTGCCAACCAGTGGACGGAGGTCAAGTACCAGAAGAAGCTCAGCAACATGGCCCAGGTCATCGCGGCCATGAAGCAGGACAACGGTGCCTGGCACACCGTCCTCGGCGTATCGGAGATCGAGAACCGCCACGTGCTGGAGGACCTCGTAGCCGACCCGCAGATTGCCGAGGCCAATTACCAGATAGTCCATTACGACGGCCCGGACAGCCGCGGAGTGGATGTCGCTCTGTTCTACAAGCCCGACCAGTTCACCTATCTGGACAGTGAGAGCATTCCTTTCGACTTCAAGAGCCCGACCATCACCTTCGACAACATGACGAAGGAGGAGCAGGACGATTTCCGTACCCGCGACATCCTCATGGTCCACGGCCTCATCGAGGGGGAGCATTTCGCCATCTATGTCTGCCACCTTCCTTCCCGTCTGGGCGAGAAGAGCGGCGACCTCCGCTCGCGCGGCGGCGAGATCATCTACCTGCACTCCAGGCAGATGATGCAGAGATATCCCGGCATCAAGTGCATCGTGATGGGCGATATGAACGACAACCCCACCGACGACTCCATGGCGGTCTATCTCCGTGGTCGTGAGAACATTGAAGAGGTCGGACCGGAGGATTATTTCTCCCCCTTCCTGTCGATGCTCAAGGCGGGATTCGGCTCTCTGGCCTACCGCGGCGAGTGGAACATCTACGACTGCATCCTCGTCAGCGAGAGCCTGGCCCATCCCAAGCCCGGCACCCTGGGTATTATCCCGATCACCAACCAGAAGTACTACGGACGCATCTTCCAGAAGCCGTTCATGACCCAGCAGACGGGCGAGTACAAGAATACTCCTTTCCGCACGTCTTCCAACGGCGCTTTCATCGGGGGCTACTCCGACCATTATCCCACTTACATTGTCATAAAGAAATAACGCGATATGAAAAGACTGATTACGACCTTGACCGCCATCCTGTGCGGAGCCATGCTCCTCGCGCAGGTGCCGACCGGCGGCGTCAGAGGTGTAGTGGTGTCACGCGGTGACCGCCAGCCTGTCGAGAACGCCAGGATCGTTCTCCACCAGGGGGCGGCCGAGCTCGCGGTCACCCAGTCGGCCGAAGACGGCTCGTTCCTTTTCGAGGGCCTGGAGGACGGCATGTACACCCTCTTGATCACGTGTCCGGACTATCTGGAGAGCAATGTCCAGGTGACGGTGAACGACGGCTATGTCAAGAACATGTTCAACCTGTCGCTGACATCGGTCCAGAGGCTCATGGAAGTGGACGACGATGCTTTCGCCTTCTTCGACATGGACGACTCCGGCTACAACGACAACCCTTCCATCCTCTTCGACGCCAACGACGTGTTCAACAATATAGCCGGCTACAACTTCAGCGCGGTGCGCTACCAGGCCAGGGGCTATACTTCTGAGTCCCAGGATGTCTACCTCGCCGGAGTCAAGATGAACGACGCCATCACGGGGTATTCTCCCTTCTCGCTGTGGAGCGGCCTGAACGAGGCAATGCGCTCCAAGGAGACCGTGACCGGCACCGAGGTGTCGGACTACGGACTGGGCGGATACAACGGCCTCACGAACATCTTCGCCAACGCGTCGAGCGTGCGCAAGGGATGGCGTGCGAGCGTGCTCACCAACAGCTCGCTCTACCGCCTGCGCGTGATGGGCACCTACGCTTCCGGCCCGCTCGACAACGGCTGGTCCTACGCGTTCAACGCTTCGGCCCGCCTCGGCGGCAACGACTGGATCGACGGAGTCTATTACCGCTCGTTCGCGTGGTATGCGGCCGTGGACAAGAAGTTCGGCGACGCCCACCAGCTGGGACTCGTCCTGTTCTCCACCCCCGGCGAGCGCGGCGCGCAGAACGCTTCGACCCAGGAGGTCTACGACCTGATGCGGGACAATATGTACAACTCCAACTGGGGCTACCAGAACGGTAAGGTGCGCAACGCCCGCGTGCGCAAGACCAACGAGCCCATCGCGATCCTGAAGTACGACTATAAGCCTTCCGACCGTTTCCAGGCTTCCGCCACCGTCCTGTACCGCTTCGGCAAGAACGGCTATACGGCCCTCGACTGGTTCGACGCTGCGGACCCGAAGCCGGACTACTACCGCAACCTCCCGAGCTATCACTTCGATGCCAACACCGACCTGAACAGGAACAATTTCGAGAAATACGCCTGGGCTAAGGAAGTATGGACGCATTCGTCCATCTATCCGTCCCTGACCCACGTCGACTGGGACCGTCTGTACACGGTGAACAGGCTGCAGGGCAGCGGCAATGGCGACGCACGCTCGAAGTACGTACAGGAGGAGCGTCACGTGGACCAGCGCGACTTCAACTTCGCCGCGTCCTTCAAGGCCAGGCCTTCGGATGCCGTCGTGCTTACCGGAGGCGTCAGCGCCAGGATCAACCGCACCGAGAACTATAAGATTCTGGCCGACCTTCTCGGCGGCGACTATTACCTTGATACTGACAACTTTGCGGAGCGTGATTTCGGATCTTCCGCAGCGCGTATCCAGAACGATCTCGACTATTATCTCGTCCACGGCAAGGCCCGTGAGCTCCATGTCGGTGACAAGTACGGCTACGACTATTATGCGCAGGTGCGCAAGGCCGAAGGCTGGCTCAACGGCCGTTTCGCCCTGGGCAACCTCAGCGCCACCGTCGGCGGCCGCATCGGCTACGAGACCTTCTGGCGCGAGGGCCTCGTCCGCAAGGGACTCTTCGCCGGCCTCGATTCCAAGGGCAATGAGATCGTGGTGGATGGCGTGAAGCTCACCACCTACGACTCCGACGGCAAGGTTATCACATCCTACGGCAAGTCGGAAGCCCCCGCCTTCCTCACTTACGCAGGCAAGGCCGGACTCAGCTATATCATCGGCGGCACCCAGCGCATCTATGCCAATGTGGGATATTTCAACGATGCCCCGAAGTTCAACCAGGCCTTCCTCTCCGCCCGTACCCGCAACTCCATCGTGGACAACCTCACGACGGTCAAGACCTTCTCGTCCGACATCAACTGGCAGTACGGTGCGAACGGCATCAATATCCGTGCGACGGGCTTCTATACCCTCATAATGGACCAGACGGACGTGATGAGCGCCTTCGACGATATCCAGAACGCGTTCTCCAACTTCGCCGTCAGCAACATCGACCAGCGCAACTACGGCGTCGAGTTCGGTTTCAAGGTGCCTACCTACGTGGTGCCCAACCTTTCCGTGCAGGGCGTCGTATCCGCCGGCCGTTACGAGTACATCTCCACCCCCCGCATGACCCAGACGGTGGATAACAGCGCCGAAGTCGTGATGAAGGACGTGATCGTGCCTTACTGGAAGTCGGGCCCGGTCTATCCGAAGGACGCTTCCGGCAAGATTACCACTACGGACGTGACCGCGTATGAGCGCTGGCAGCAGCACTTTGTGCCTTCCACGCCCCAGTTCGCGAGCAGCCTCGGACTCAGCTACAACTACAACTACTGGTACATCGACGGCGACGTGGAGTATTTCGCCGAGTCCTATCTCGACATGAACCCGCTGTACCGCACGGACTATGCGACGGCGGGCCCGGACAGCATCGTCACTCCGACCGAGATCGAGTACATGACCTCGCAGGAGAAGTTCGATCCGGCCTGGCTGGTGAACTTCAGCATAGGCAAGTCCTGGTACATCCAGCGCACCTACCAGTTGGGCTTCTCGCTCAATGTCAAGAATTTGCTTAACAATACTTCCGTCAAGACAGGTGGTTACGAGCAGACCCGCATCGTGGACAACACCGTCGGCAAGGAACGTTTCTACCGTTTCGACCCGAAGTATTTCTATATGGCGGGCACCAATTACATGTTGAACATTTATTTCAGATTCTAAGCCATGAAAAGAACCATCATAGCACTCGGCGCCCTGCTGGCGCTCGTTTCCTGCCAGAGTCTGAAGGAAGAATGGCAGCCGGTCTTCACTTTCGACGCCAATGAGCCCGCCGCTTTCGTACCGGTGAGCGAGGCGGAGCTGATGAGCCGCTACAATTTCACCTCGTTCACATCCATCAAGGACCTTAAGGCCCTCTACAAGTCTCCGGGCGTGGAGGTTACCAGTAATATCTGGATTAAGGGCCAGGTGATCTCGTCCGACAAGACGGGCAACGTCTATCGCGAGATGTACATCCAGGACGAGACGGGCGGCATCGACCTCAAGCTCGGAAAGTCCTCGCTATACAGCGATTACAAGCTAGGCCAGTGGATTTATGTGCGCTGCGCCGGCCTGACCGTCGGCTCTTACAACGGTATGCCGCAGCTGGGCCTTGACGACCCGACCGGGGAGTATGAGACTTCGTATCTCGACCTGCAGGCCATCATCGACGAGCACGTGTTCAGGGGAGCGTTCGACACGCCCGTGGCCCCCGCCGTCGTGGATGAGGACCAGCTCAAGGCCGCCCTGACAAGGGGCTACCACCACGAGCTCTGGGGCAAGTATGTCACCATGAAGGGCGTACAGTACGGAGCCCCGACTTCTTACAGCAGTGAGAATTACAAGCGTATCTTCATCCTTCTCTACGTGGACCAGTACAAGGACAAGAAGGACGGAGCCAACCGCGTGTTCTGCTCGGCAGAGACCTACGGCGTGACCACCTGGGCAATGAGCAAGGCCAAGTTCCTGGAATATCTGGACGGGGGCTGCTTCGACAAGTGCTCCACCAACGGCGGCAAGAAGATGAACGACGTGTTCGATCCCGAGACGGGCATGACCGTCAAGGAGACGCTCCGCGCCAACGCCGTGGCCGTCACCACCAGCCAGTATTTCCACCTTGGCTCCACGCCGGTCCAGATACGCACCAGCGGATACGCCCGTTTCTGTGACACCGAGATAGACCCTGCGGTCCTCGGCGATCCCACGGAGAAGGACGGTGCCCTGATAGATGTCACGGGCATCCTTACCATCTACAACGGCGCAGCCCAGTTCACCCTGGTGGACGATCCATCCGAATCAGTTATAAAGCATTGAGTATTATATGAACCATTTCAGCAAAGCCGCCGGCATCGCCGGTCTGACCATCATGACACTTCTGTCTGCCTGTACCGGCAATTCCCGCGTGAATCCCTTCCTCGAGGAGTGGGACACCCCCTATGGCATTCCGCCTTTCGACAAGATTGAATACGCCGACTATGTCCCGGCCTTCAAGGCGGGCATCGAGCAGCAGCAGAAAGAGATCGAAGCGATCATCGCCAACCCCGCCGCTCCGACCTTCGACAACGTAATCGGGGCGATGGAGCTCTCGGGAAGCATCCTCAGCAAGGTCCAGGGCGTGTTCTACAACGTCAGCGAGACCGAGAACTGCCCCGAGCTCGTGGCCATCGAGGAGGAGATCACCCCGCTCGTGTCTGAGCACAGCGACAATATCTATATGAACAAGGACCTCTACAAGAAGGTCGCGGCGGTATACAACGCCGACCAGAGCCGTCTCACGCGCGAGCAGCAGATGGTCCTGAAGAAGACCTACGAGGCCTTCGAGCGCAACGGTATCGGCCTGGACGAGGCCAAGCAGGCCCGCCTGCGCGAGATCAACACCGAGATGTCCGCCAAGACCAATAAGATTGGCAACAATAATCTCGCTGAGAACAATGCTTTCAAGGAGCGCTTCGGCATTTCCGTTTCGGCCTATCCCACCGCGATGACCACCACCGAGGACCGCTCGCTGCGCGAGGAGATGTTCAAGGCCTATTCGTCCCGCGGCCACAACGGCGGCGAGAACGACAACCGCCAGCTGGTGCTCGACGTGATGCGCCTGCGCATCGAGAAGGCCCAGCTGATGGGCTATGACACGCCTGCCGATTTCCTCCTCGAGCCCAAGATGGCCCACGACCCCGAGACCGTGGACGCCTTCCTCGACGGTATCATGAAGGCTGCCGTGGCCAAGGCCAAGGAAGAAGTCGCTGAGATGCAGGAAGTTATGAATCAGGATATCAAGGCAGGGCTCCTCCCCGTCGGGACGAAGATCAAGCCTTGGGACTGGTGGTACTATGCCGAAAAGGTCCGCAAGGCCAAGTATGACCTCGACGAGGACATCACCAAGCCTTACTTCGAGATGAAGAACGTCCAGAAGGGCGTCTTCGAGGCCGCCCATACCCTTTACGGAGTCAACTTCGAGAGGCTCGAGGGCGTGAAGCTCTACAACGACGCAGCCGAGGCCTGGAAGCTCACCGATGCCAACGGCTCGCTGCTGGGCATCTTCTTCTGCGACTATTTCCCGCGCTCGACCAAGCGCAGCGGTGCGTGGATGAACAACTTCCGCGACGAGTATTACGATGCCGACGGCAACGAAATCCGTCCCATCATCGTGAACGTCTGCAACTTTTCCTCGCCCGCCGAGGATGGCACCGCCCTGCTGACCGTGGACGAGGTCGAGACGGCCTTCCACGAGTTCGGACACGCCCTTCACGGGTTCCTGACCAAGTGCCACTATCCTTCGGTGAGCGGCACTTCCGTCGCACGCGATTTCGTCGAGACCTTCTCGCAGTTCAACGAGAACTGGGCCTTCCAGCCCGAGCTCCTGGCCAAGTACGCGGTCCACTACCAGACCGGCGAGGTCATCCCTCAGGAGCTGGTGGACAAGATTGAGGCCGCCTCGAAGTTCAACCAGGGCTTCATGACCACCGAGCTTTGCGCCGCGTCCATCCTCGATATGAAGTGGCATGAGCTCACGAGCGTCGAAGGTATCGACATAGACGAGTTCGAGGCCAAGGTCTGCAAGGAGATGGGCCTTATCGACGAGATCATTCCGCGCTACCGCACGACCTACTTCAACCATATTTTCTCCAGCGGCTACAGCGCCGGCTACTACGGCTATCTGTGGGCCGAGGTGCTGGACAAGGATGCCTTCTCGGTCTTCGAGAAGAGCCCGAACGGCGTCTGGGACCTCGACCTCGCCAAGAAGTTCCGCCAGACCTTCCTGGAGCGCGGCGGCGGCGAGGAGCCCATGGTGCTCTACGAGATGTTCGCCGGCCGTCAGCCCGACTCCGACGCCTTCCTCCGCGGCCGCGGGCTGAAATAGCGGATTTCATCCGTACCCTGACGTACCCTGCGGGCTTTTACCCGCAGGGTACCGCGTTTTGGGCCCCACCCTGCGGGCATTTCCCGCAGGTTACGGCTGTTTTGGGCACAACCTGCGGGCATTTCCCGCAGGTTACGGTGTTTTTGGGCACAACCTGCGGGCATTTCCCGCAGGTTACGGTGTTTTCGGGCATAACCTGCGGGCAGCGGGGGAGCCGAGCACAAAAGGCTGGGGTTTGTGCTCGAATGATCCTCAGTACTCTGAAATAGGTACAGAACCTCACGTTTTGTGCTTAAATGGCCCTCCGATTGACGAAAAAAGCACAAATCACGAAGGTTTGTGCTTTATTGCGTCATCCCCGGCGCTATTTTCGTCATCCCCGGCCTGACCGGGGTTCTTTCATTCTGAGCGAAGCCCTTTCATTCTGAGCGAAGCCCTTTCATTCTGAGCGAAGCCCTGTCATTCTGAGCGAAGCCCTGTCATTCTGAATGAAACCATGTCATTCTGAGCGAAGCGAAAGAATCTATTGTGCCCTTTGCAGCGGCCGGCCCATCGCGGAGGCGTCTTTCTTTCCGTCCTCGCTGAGGTTGAAGACCATGTAGTCGGGCTTTTCCGGCGTCCAGGCTGTCCAGCCTTCGCCGGGATCGCCCGTTTTTACGAAGTTGGACCAGCAGTTGATGACGTGCTCCGCGAGGTCCCAGTCGGCCTTGGTGAACGGCCTGTCGCTATTTTCCAGCGACTTGAACATGAACCAGAGTTCGGAGGAGTGGAAGGCGCCCTTCATGTCGTGCGAGCCCTCCTCGTCGTCAGGCAGCGCGTGGGCGAACTGATAGGCGAAGGCAGGCTTGCCGGCTTCGCTGCGCAGTTCGCAGAACTTGTCGACTGCAGGGCCGTTGGAGTCCATGTCATCGCGGGTGAAGCCTATCATATAGGGAATGTCCTTGATGCGGCCGCCGAGGGCGGCGGCATCGAAACTTTCCTTGGAGACATATCCGTCCTCTACCGGCCTGGTAGGCAGCTGGATACGGTTGCCGGTCTCGGCGGTGTAGCGGGCTGCAAGGCCGAAGACCTCTGCCGTGGAGGCCGTGCGCATTTTCTCCAGGGTGTCATATCCGGCCCAGTCCATCACTTCCTTCCAGGCATTGCCGGTCATTTCCATCTGGTTGACCTGCGGCGCTCCGGCGGCGCGCTCGTTCACGCCGCCTCCGCTCTGGATGATGGCTTTCTTGATGAGGTCGCCGGTGAGCGGCGAGCTTACGAGCGTCTTGACGCTCCCAGCTCCTGCGCTCTGGCCGAAGATGGTGATGTTGTCCGGGTCGCCTCCGAAAGCGGCGATATTATTGTGTATCCATTTCAGGGCGGCTATCTGGTCCAGAATGCCGTAATTGCCGGAGACACCGTGCGGGCTTTCCTCAGTCAGGAGCGGATGGGTCATGAATCCGAATACCCCCAGGCGGTAGTTGATGGTCACGAGGACAACGCCCTTCTCGCCCCATACCTTGCCGTCGAATTCTGGCTCATAGCCCCAGCCGCCGGTGTAGGCGCCTCCGTGGATCCACATGGCCACGGGGAGCTTCTTTTCAGGTTTGCCGGGGGCTTTCGTATAGACATTCAGGTAAAGGCAGTCCTCGCTGAATTCGGGGTCCTCCCAATAGAACTCGCTGGTCCAGGGGTTGGACGAGTCGTGCTTGGCCTGTATTGCGCCGGGACCGTAGGTGTCGGCGACCTTCACGCCTTCCCAGGGAACGACGGGCTGGGGCTCCTTCCAGCGCAGGTCCCCAACGGGGGGTGCTGCGAAGGGGATGCCCTTGTAGACATAGACTCCCTTGGATGATGTTTCGACTCCCTGGATCTTTCCTCCCTCGATCTCCAGGACGGGATTGGCCGGCTTGCATCCGGCAAAGGCCAGCGCCACGAAGGCTGCGGCCAGAAGCGTCGTTGTTCTCATAGTATAGCGATTGATTTGACTTCCATCGTCTTATTCCCCACTAATATAAGCATTTTCCCGCAGGTTACGGTGTTTTGGGGCATAACCTGCGGGCATTTCCCGCAGGTTACGGTGTTTTCGGGCACAACCTGCGGGCATTTTCCCGCAGGTTACGGTGTTTTTGGGCACAACCTGTCTTTAACTGAAAAAAGTTGACTCACAAAAAGAGTTAACAATGTTTATTTATCAGACAGAAAAGCGGCTGAAGTACTACGATCAAGTAGTACAAATCTATCAAAAGACTGGTTACTCTGCGTATC
>Ga0310696_10005923_pt1 | contig 14630 bp, 7 predicted proteins | sample AusTroGonzalo_MG_4_FD_203885 | JGI IMG/M metagenome (GOLD analysis project Ga0310696, IMG submission 203885) | Bovine rumen microbial communities from tropical cattle in Woodstock, Queensland, Australia - Gonzalo_02 (v2) (version 2) | ecosystem: Host-associated > Mammals > Digestive system >...
TGTCGTCGCGCGTGAAGAGCCAGTGGTCGTAGCATTGCGCAGCGAGCCACGGCGCGCCCGCGAAGTTCCAGCGCCAGCCGCCGCCGCCGATCGCGTTCGCGCTCGTGCGGTAGGCGTAGCCCTTCGAGTCCGGAAACGCCGCGCGCGTCCCCTTCTCGACGACGGGGAGCGTCCTCAGCATCCAGTCGGAAAGCGGCGTGAAGCAGTCCGAGAGGTTCGCCGCGTCCGCGCCCCAGTAGTTCATCTGGAGGTTGATGTTCGTGTGGTAGTCGCTGTGCCACGGCGGATTGTTCGAGTTGTTCCAAAGTCCCTGAAGGTTCGCGGGCATCGTCCCCGGACGCGAGCAGGAGATGAGCAGGTAGCGTCCGAAGTTGAACTGGAGCGCGACGAGCGCGGGATCCTTGGCGCCCTCGCGCACGCGGCGAAGCCGCTCGCGCGTCGGGACCGTCTCGTCGCCCTTCCCGAGGTCGAGCTTCATGCGGTCGTAGTATTTCCTGTAGTCCGCGAAATGGCGCTCGAATATCGCCCTCATGTCGAACTTTCCATCGACGTTCAGGACGTCGCCAGAGGCCGGGATTTCACTCTTGCCCGTCGCCGCCCGAAGGACGACGGCGTAGAATCTCGGCATGCGGAAGGCCTTGGAGAGCCCCTCGTGGTCCCTCTTGTGGCAGAACAGGTCGGCGCGCGCCGCATAATCGAGTCCGTTCGGGAGCCTTCCGGAGAACGAGACGGGCGCGTCAAGTCCGCCCACGGACTCCGCCTCCCCGTGCGCGCCCTTGAGCCGCAGGCGCACATCGGACTCGCAGGAGAAGACCACGTATATCGCGTCGTCCGGCGCGCTCGCGAAGACCTCGCGCCGCACGCCTGCCCTCCCGACCCAGAATTCGTCGGAATAGACGGCCCGCGAAAGGTCCAGCACACGGCGGTATCTCGTCGCATCGCCATCCGGAAGGCCGGGGAGTTCGATCTCCAGCTCGCCGAAGTTCTGGTAGTTGCCCATCGTGGCGTCGGTCTTGTCGGACTCGCCGTCGCTCACGGCCGTGGAGACGTTCTCGCCGCCCGTCCAGAGAGTGTCGACGTTGAACTGGATGCGGAGCTTGCGCGCGCCGCCGTCGACCATGCAGCCGAGGCGTCCGTTGCCGAGCGGATACCACGAGCTTTCCCAGTTGGAGCCGGGACGGTCGTCCCAGATCATCTCGTCGGCAGTTGCCGCGCACACATCGGCCGAAAGCGCCGCAACCAGCGCCGCCGCAAAAGCAAGTTTGACTCCGTTCATGGCATACTCCCTCTATTTGATGTCATTGCACAAATCGTGCGGCTCCAGACGCAAGACGACAAGCACTTGCAGTGCCCTGTGCTAGACAGCGTTTATTGTACCAAAAAATCAGGCCGGGCATCAAGCGAACGAAGCATTGCGCCTCGCCGCGCGGCTTGAACGTCCAATCGGATTAATGGTATAATGTCGAGCATCTTCGGAAAATTCGATGAAACGGACGATAGACACACTTCTGGTGCTGATCACCCTTCCGCTCTGGCTCGCGGTTTCGCTAGCCGTAACCGCGGCGGTCGCTCTGACGATGGGCTTGCCGGTTGTCTTCCGGCAGGAACGCGCGGGGCTGCGCGGCCGCCCTTTCATGCTTATGAAGTTTCGCACAATGCGCAACGGGGAGGGAGCAGACGCGGAGCGCATCACACGCCTCGGGCGACTGCTTCGGGCAACCTCTCTCGACGAGCTTCCGCAGCTGTGGCACGTGCTTTCAGGAAAGATGTCGCTCGTTGGGCCGCGCCCGCTGCCGACAAGATACCTGCCTCGCTACTCTGCCGAACAGGCGCGTCGCCACGAGGTCAGGCCAGGCATAACAGGATGGGCCCAGGTCAACGGACGCAACGCCATTTCGTGGGAACGCAAGTTCGAGCTGGACGTCTGGTACGTCGATCACAGAACCCTCGCCCTCGACGTGAAGATACTTTGGATGACCATAGCGAAAGTGTTCTGCCGCTCCGGCATAGACAGCTCACCGTCGGAGACAATGCCAGAGTTCACGGGCTGAATTTCGGCACGCGTCACCATTTCCTTTCGATAAGTTCATCTTGCATTAATGACGCGCTGATCCGCAGCACGTCATTCGTCCACGGTTTCGTCCCGCTGATACACCGGAAGCTGTCGGTACGGAACGGCAAACGCGAGGATGATCATGGACGTCGAGTAGATCGCGGACTCCTCTCCGCCGCGCCCCAGCCACGATCCGTCGGGACGTTGCATCGGCACCCACGTCGCGTACATCCACGACGAAAACTCCTTCCAGTTGTCGCCGCCTATCTGGAAGAGGCCCTGGGAGGCGTAGTACATTCCGTAGAACTTGTAGTCCTGCTTGAGCATGCCCTTGTCCTTGTCGCGGTATATGTCCATGAGGTACTTCGCCGCGCGCATCGAATCGGGGTCCTCGTGCTTTCCGCACAGCTCCAGGCAAAGTATCCCGGCGCCGGAAAGCGTGACGGGAAACTGGCGCGTGCTCTGGTATCCGAAGCATCCAAGCTGTCCGTCTGAGTGCTTGTGCATGTAGTCGACCGCCGCCTTTATGGCCGAGCCTGGCACCTTGGCGCCGTTGAGCCTCGCCGACCTGAGGGCCATTAGGCACCATCCCGAGCAGCTCGTGTCCGAGTCCCGCGCATCCGGCGTATAACGCCATCCGCCCTGCGCATTCTTGTCCTTCTTTACGCTCTGAGCGTCGAGGATGATCTTGATCGCCTTCGGCAGTACCGCATCGATCTGAGCCTGCCGCTCCTTGGACACCATGCCGGACACCTCCGTCAGCAGCAGCGTCGAAATGGCGTGGGCGTACATCTTGCCGTTGCCCTTCTCGCCGAAATACCCGTTCTCCGTGTGGTTAGCCAGTATGTAGTCGAGCGAGCGCTCGATGAGCCTGCCGTACTTGGCGTCGCCCGGAACATGCCCCTTCGCGAGACACGCCATCGCCGCCAGCGCCGGAAGTGCCGTTGTATCGCCGTATTTTCCGGCAAACGAGCCATCTTCCTTCTGTACGCCAAGCATGTATTCCAGCCCGCGCTCAATCGCCATGTCTACCTCGTCCTCCGACGGAGCCGACAGAACGGGAACCGCGAGCGCGGCACAGGCGAACACGGCCGCAATACGCAATGCCGACATCACTTGCCTCCTTTGTTTATGGCGTCGAAATACTCCCTGACAAGCGTCCGGTACTCGTCTGGCACGCCGTCCATGCCGCTTGACTCGGCGCCGGCTCCGGATTCGCTCTTCATCTTGAACCAGTCGTCCTCGCCCTCTTCTTTCGGAGCTTCCTCCTGCGGCGACTGCTTGCGGACGCGCCGCTTCTTCTTGTTCGGCTTTGTTTCTCCATGCGATTCTGACGGCTTGGCATCCGGATTAGGTTCGCCATCGCCATGCGAACCGGACTCGGCGCCAGGAGAATCGGATCCTTCTGAAGACTCATCCCCCTGCTCAAAGCGCTCCAACGGAAGATTGTTCTTTTCGGCAGTGCTTTTCGCCTTGCCTTTTATCTTGTCCGCCGCATTCTTGGCGGCCTCCTGCGCGGCCTGGGCTGCCTTTTGAGCCGCCAACTGCTCCGCGCTCGGCGGCTTGGCGTCGCCCTGCTGTTGACCCTGTTGCTGCAGGCCTTGCTGTTGCTGACCTTGTTGCTGGTCACCCTGTGGATTCTCTCCGTTTTGCTCATCGCCTTGTTGTTGGTCGCCTTGCTGGTTCTCTCCGTTCTGCTGATCACCTTGTTGATTCTGCCCCTGCTGTTGGTCACTCTGCGGGTTCTCGCCGTTCTGGTCATCGCCTTGCTGCTGGTCGCCTTGCTGATTTTCTCCATTCTGCTGATCACCCTGTTGCTGAGAGTCACCGCTCTGCGACTCGGAGGATTTTGCCTGTTCTGCCTCCGCCTTCGCCTGCGCTTCCGCCTGTGCATCGGCCTTTGCCTGCTCGGCGGCAGCTTCCTTTGCCGCCGCTGCGGCGTCTTTCATCGCCTGCTGAAGGTCGCGGAATCCTTCCTCGTTCTGGCTAAGTTCCTTCTTGAACTCCTCGGAGAACTTCCGCTCCAGCTCGGCCTCGCGCTCAGCGAGCGTCTTTGAGTCAATCTCGCCTTTCTCTGCCATCTCGGCCAACGCCGCTTCGCGCTCGGCGTAGTCCTCCAGCTTCTGCAGGTCCATCGCGGCCTTCGAAAGATCGTTGAACCGCTTGCGCGCTTCGGAAAGCGCATCAAGACACGACTGAATCCGTGGAACAACGGCGTCGAAGGCCTCGGCCTTTTCGGCGTCGCGCGCCAGCAGGTAGACGTCCTCGACGAGGCGGCGGGTCGGCGTAAGGTGTCCGTCAAGCGCAGACTTGAACGTTTCCGCTCCGGTTGCAAGACGCCCTTCCTCCATGTCCTCGATGACAGAGGCAAGGAGCATCTCCGCGTTGACCATGTTGCCCTTGCACCAGTCCTGGTGCTTTTTGGCCTGGTCGTGCTGCCAGGTGTTCGTGCTGCGGTAGCCGCCGGCCGCGTTCTTGGCGTTGCCCTTCGCGTTCTCGAGACGCTTCCTGACGTCTTCCAGGGACTTGTTAGTCTCGTCGATCTCCGACTTAAGGCTCTGGCGCGCGATGGAGGTGTTCTGCGCGACGAGCGTCACGACGACTTCGGGCGATGTCGCCGCGTTGGGGCCTCCCTGGTCGGCTGGCAGGGTGTCCTCGACTCTGACCCTGAACCTGACTGCACCGGCCTTTCCGAAGTCCTTGTCCGCGAACCGGACGACCGTATCGCCAGTCCACGCGACGCTGCCTGACGAGGCAGACTCTAGAGTCCCGGCGTCCACCCACTCGCCGGCGCCTACGCACATTTCAAGAGTCGTCTTCGCGATTCCGAAGTCCTCCTTCACCTCCCATGCCATTGGCAGTTCGCCGTACCTCGGCAACTTGAGCGCAAGCGTCTCCGGCTCGACAAGCTTGATTTCAGGCGGAGCGTCCTTGGCGACCGTGATATGCGCGGTCTCCATCCTGTTGGAAAAGCCGTTCGCGTCCCAAAGCCGCACGCCCCATTCGCCGGACTTCTCTATACGGAACTCGAACGACATCCGACCGTCGGCGCCCACGACGCCCTTCGCCGAACCGCCGCCCGGAAGCACCGCCTCGCCCTCGAGCCCTGGGCGGCTGGGGAGAACGGACACCTTGACTTCGGAACCGGGGAGCCCCGCCACGGCGCCGTTCTTCTCGTTCACGTCCGGAGCGCGGCCGGTGTACGCAGGATGGACAATCTCTATGCGGCGGGAGTCGAAGGACGGCTCGGGAACGACCTCCACGCGGAAGGCCCTTGTCACTCCCTTGCCGCATTTGACGCGGTACGAGAAGCTTTCGTCGACTTTCGGATAGGCGAACTCGTAGAACACCTTGCCGCCATCCCCGTCGCCGACCTGCGTCATGCGCTCGCTCGCCTCGTCCTTGCCGTCGCGGCGCGTTAGGACGTACGCCTTGGACGAGCGTCCGCCGGAGTCCGCCATGCCGACGGTGAACGGACTGCCCTCAAGCACGACTGCGTCTCCCGGCGCGACCTGCATCTCGGACGCGTATATGTTGTCGACCTCCGCTGACGGGAAGAGCGCCGCCGTCACTAGCAGCTTCGTCGACACCGGAAACGCAAAGTACAGCCCTCCCATGACGAGAAGCGCCAGAAGTGCCGCAAGGAACCTGGGCTTGACGGTGCGCGACGTGAACTCCTTCTTCGGCGAAACCGTGCCCGCATCACGGACTGCAGCCGCCGTGATCTCCGCAAGCAGGCTCTTGGAGGACTCGAGGTCGCCGGCCTCGGCGAGTTCCACGACCGTGGAAAGGCGCTCCTCGAGCTCAGGGTGCCTCCGCTCGATCAGAAGCGCGATATCGGCCGCCGTGAACTTACGCGAAAGCGGCTTGAGCAGAGCAAACCATGCCACGGACACGACGGCGACGAGCCCGGCGGTCCACAGAGACCATCCGACCCACTTCGGGATCTCTCCGAGCATGGCTAGGACGGCGACGTGGAAAAGCACTGCGGCGGTCGCCACGGCGACGACCGCGCATACTCCGCGGACGAAGAGTATGCGCTTCACGCGACCGAGGCTCTGGTCGAGCTTCCGGGCTATCTCAGGCGGTATTCTTTTTGCGTTGCTCATTGTCGTCAGGCGAGAGTCGCCTTTTTGCGGATTATCCATTCAGCGGTCAGCAGGGCTACAGCGAGTAGGAAAAGCGGAGGCAGGGACCACAGCCTGTGCTCGACGCGCTCTGCGACGCTCTTTGAGCCGCCGCCCCAGTCGTCTTCGACGGACACGAACTCGGACGGCGTGAGCACGCGGCCCGACGTGGCCTTCGCGATGCGTTCGACGTACTCCCTCGTCGCAGTAACGTCCACGTCCTCGGCCGGGCGCTTCGCGGTGACCACCACGAAGCTGGTCTCCACCGACTTCGGATATATCTCGGAGAGAATCGACTTCGCCTTGTCGCACTCCAGCAGCTTGAGCATGTATTCGCCCGGAGTAAGGCAGTCGTCGAGTTCGCACGAATAGAAGCCGTTCCCGTCTGTCCGCTCCTCCAGCGTCATCGTCTTCGCCCTGCCCTCTCCCGGAGCCTTGACCATGACGCGCGGGGAGAGTCCCGATATGCCCTTGAACTCCCAGTCGAGGAACTTCGCGCACACCTTCACCTTCTCGCCTGCACCGTAGCGCAGCTGGTCAGTGCCCAGCCTCACGTTCTTGTTGCCTGCGCGCAGCCGCTCGCCGGCGCCCCAGCGCATGACCTGGCCCCAGAACCTGTGGTGCATGTGGTCGCCGCTCTTGGTGCGGAGCCTCCACATGCTGTCCGTCAGGAGCATGAGGACGCGCCCCTTCCCTCGGGAAGCCGCGACGACGAGCGCATTCCTGTCCTGCTTCTCGCGCATTTCGGCGAGCTGTCTTATCGCCGCCTCAGGGTCGTCCTCTACGGACGCCGCGAGAGACTCCGCGATGGCGGAGACGTCTACGGCGGACGCGTCCTCGCTCGGACTCGCGTAGGCGAGGACTTCGCCGCCCGGCTTGACCGAGTTTACCGGCAGGCGCCAGTGGAACAACGGCATGTCGTTCCATATCTCCTCGCTCTCGAAGGCGGACGAGCTCTGGCTCATCACCTCGTGCGCACGCCCTGCAGGCGCGAGGGTGAACCGGAAGTCGTTCTCCGGCGCGTCGCGGCGGCTCTCGGAAGAGACGTCCACTTCGACGGGGATAATGTCGCGAAGTATCTGGCTGGAGAACGAGCACGGCATATACTCCGAACCGGATATAATGACGAGCAGCGCGCCGCGCTCTTCGACGCAGTGCCGTATGCGCTCGAGCTCGTGGTCGGATAGGACGTCCGCGCCTATGTCGCCGATGATTATGACGTCGAACTTGCGCCAGTCGTCCAGCGTCATCGGAAAACCGTCTGCCTCCGACTCCCCGAACGGCCTGTCGGCGCTGGCAGGGGGCAGCGGGTCGGGCGTAACGCCGGCTATCGTGTCGGGATGCACGATCCAGTCCTGAAGGTGCACCGACTTGTCGCGTCCGTAGAAGAGGTTCCTGAGATAGCGGTATTCCCAACGCGGGCGCCCGTCGACGAGAAGGACGTTCGTGCGGTCATCGGAGACGGCCACGTCCACGACCCGCTCGTTGTTGTCGTCGAACATCTCTCCCTCGGAGCGCGTCAGCGAGACGCGGTAGCGGTAGACGCCCTTCTCCTTGGGTAGGTCCGTGAACCGGAACTCCCCGGACCAGTCGTCGCCTTCGACGGCCACGTCCTTCGACTCCACCTCCTCCTCTCCGGCGGCCTCGCCGGCAAGGCGCGACAACGTCAGCTTCGCCTTGCGCCCGTTGGCGCGGGACGCCGTCACGCGGACGGACAGCCGCACCTTGTCGCCGAGGAACACGGACTCCGGCGCGTCTGCCGACGCGACCGCCAGGTCGAACGGCCTCGTCGTGCCGCCGATGAGGACCGAAGAGACCGTTATGCCGTAGCTTCCGAGACGGCGAGCGACGGAGTCAACGCCGGCATCGCCGTTGTGCCTTCCGTCGGTGAATATCAGCACGCTGACGATCTCCTCAGCAGGAACATCCTCCAGAGCAAGCTCCAGTGCACGCGTCATGTCAGTCGCAGAGCGGAAAGACTTCTCCTTCGCGTCAAGGGGCTTGTCCGCGCCGATGTCCTCTTCGCGCTGGAGGCCGCTGCCGAACCTGAACACGTCCAGCGTATACTTCGCCGCTATGCGGTCCAAGAACTTCTTACCACCGCCCTCCGTGAGCAGTTTGCTCACGATTTCTCCGCGCGTCGTCTCCGGAAGCGAGTCCAGCCCGAGCGCCTTGGCGGCGTCGCCCCGCTCTTCCTCCGTCATCAGCCCGTCCTTGAAATGCATAGACGCCGAATCGTCCACAAGCACCAGCACCCTCTGCCGGAATGTCCTCTCCCTGTCGCCGATCACCACAGGCTGGGATAGGACGAATAGCACCGCCGCCACCGCCCCCATCCTAAGCGCGACCAGAGCCCTCGCCGTGCGCGGGGGGATGCGTGCGCATTCGTGGGAGTAGAAGGCGGACACCGCCTCGAAGGAGACCGCCCCGACCACGGCGAGAAGGATGAGCGGCCACGGCGTCTGGAGGAACACGAACCTCGACGCGAACTGCAGGACGAGCCAGCACGCTATCATGCCCGCCGGCAGGCTCAGCGCGGCGCGGCACCAGACGTTGAACTTGTTGGACCCGAATCGCTTGACCGCCCAGTGGCAGAGCACCCATGCCGCGACGCCGAACGCGGCAAGCGCGGCGAGGAGCCATGGAGACAGCGTCTCGGGAAGAACATCGGAGCGGACTATGTTCTGATCCATGAGTCCTCCGTGTCAAGTATGTCGCCCGTGCGACGGTTGATGGCGATCCAGCGGGCGACAGCAGGCTCGGCCACGAGGAACAAGAGAGCCACGCATGCCAGAAGGCGCCAGACCTCCTTGCCGAAACTTTGGCCCCTGATTGCGTTCACGACGTCGTCCTCCTTGAGCGCCTGGGTGATCTGAATGTAGTTGCAGAGGTCCGATATCTCCGACTGCGCGATTGCGACGACCGACGACTCCTCCGCCCCCGACGACACCGATATCCTGAGCTTCCCGTCCGGACACAGCGCGCCGGCAAGCCCCCTGGCGACGAGTTCCGGTATCTCGGAAACCTCGTATATGCCGGGTATTATGCTTCTGGAGATGCGCAGGAAAAGCCCCTCCTCGCCCTGGAACACCTCGCCGTAGAACGTCTCTCCGTGCGGATCCGCTATCTGCACGACTTCGCCGGCGCCTTCCACTCCGGCGGCGCGCGTCAGAAAGGCGCTGGAGGGAACCGAGGACATCCTCTCTGCGCCAGGCGGCTTCCACAGGAAATCTATGTGCGCATGCCCCTTGTCCTCCTCGAACGACGCGGAGAACATGTACGTCTTGCCGCCTTCGAGCGTAATGGGCGCATTGTTCTTCAGCGACACCTTGCCGATCTTCGCCGAGAACCTGTCGTCGGCACGCCACGCAAACTTGTATTCACCCGTCTTCGGAGGCACGATGGCCCCGCGCCACCTGACGGAGAAGTCGTCCGCAGGGAAGTCCTTCATCGGGGAGCCGCCGCCCCATCCGAACCTCACTGCCCCGTCGACGCGCACCGTCGGCTTGCCCTTGTAGTGCGGCTGGGGATAGTAGTAGCCGATGAGCCCGTTTCCGCTGGCGGCCTCGCCGCCCGTGGCTCCCGACGCCACCAGCAGAGAGAGGGACTCGGCCGGGCGCACGTCCAGGTCGACGGCGGAAGGCCTCGCGAGCGCGTACGCTATTTCGTGCACAAGCGGCAGGAATCCTCGCTTCGATACGAGTCCGGACGACGGGTCGAACGGAGCCGCCGACGCTACGACCAAACCGCGGCCGTAATGATGCTTGAGCAGGAACGGCGTGCCGTCTGCAAGTTTCGCAAAGACCTCAGCGTCTGGCTCGTAGCCCTCGCCGAAGTCCATGACGCGCATCGGCGCGACGCCGCGAAGGTCGGTTCCGCTCCTCAGCTTCTTCAGCATCGCGCCGAAGCTTTCAGGATCAAGCGTCGACTTCGCGTCGCGCCATTTGCCGAGGGGCGCCGGCAGGACCTTGGACTTGTCGTCGCCCCACTTGCCGAACAGCTCCGCGTCCACCGCCGACGAAGGCATGAAGAACAGCCCTCCGCCGGCTGAGACGAACTTGGCGAGAGACTCGAGGACCTCTGCCGGAAGCCTGCGCACGCCGACGAGGAACACCGCCGCGTATCCGCTGAAGGAGTTTCTGCCGCTTGTCACGGAGACTTCCTCCACCTTGGTTTCGACAAGGAACTCACGCGGGCTCTGCGCCGTCCCTTCGCCCTCGGCCGCGGCTCGCACCAGCTCCGGCCGAAGTGCGAGGCTGACGTACGTGGAGGCGCGGCTCATGCGCGGCGCCGCCGCGTCGCCGTCCACGATCAGCATCTTGAGCGAGCCCGCGACAGGCATCGCGTACCGGTATGTGTCGTCGGCGGGCAGGTCGTCCTCGGACTCCACCCTCGCCGTCACGATCGTGCCGCCGGGCTGCGTAAATCGGTGCGAGAACGTGAACACCTGGCTTTCGCCCGGCTCCAGCTGGTGAATCTCCTTCGCCTCCTGCCTCACGCCGCCGGCAGTGAGCGAGACTCCGCGCGGCGTCACGGCCTCCGTGCCCGCGTTGACAACCGTCACGTTGAGCTTCACCTCGCGGTCCGTGCCGACGACGTCGCGCTCGGGGCGTATCCCCGAGACGGCGAGGTTCCTGATGGAAGTGGGCAGAGGCAGCGTCCTCCAGGTGACGACAGGCTCGAGCTTCATCGTGCTGAACACGCGTTCTGTCGTCTTCCACCGGTTCTTGTCCTCCAACTGCCAGCCGACGGTCTGTCCGTCGCCGATTATGACGATCTGCTTGACTGCGCCGCGTCCTGCGGCGAGCGTAACGGCCGCCGCCGTCAGGCACCCGTGTATCTGCATCGTGCCGCCGGCGAGCTGGACGCGGTCGATGGAATTCATGACCACGCGGCGGTCAGTCACTGGGACGGGGTTGAGGACCTGCGGAACCGGCCCGCCGATTATCACGGCGAAACCCGTGTCCGAAGGCGCGTTCTCCACGTACTTCTTCGCCTCCTCCTTCGCGCGGTCGAAGTTCGACTTGCCGGACGACACGATGGACATCGACGAAGATCCGTCGACTATCAGCACGACGTCCTTCGACGCGCCGCTGCCGAAGCGCTTCAGGTTGAGCCAGCGCTCGAACAGCACCGTCGAGATTGCCAGCGCGAACAGCGCCAGCCCTCCGTAGAAGAACATCCTGCGCTGCATCGGGTAGCGCCAAAGGGCGAACGATATGCCGGTCGCAGTGATCGACACGAGGAAGAGCGGCAGAGTCACGGCCCATGGAACCGGGGAGTCGGGCCGCACGAACGGGCGCGCGAACGCAAGCGCGAGGAGCCCGAGCGCAAGGCAGCGGCACGCGAGCAGCAGTATGTCCTCGAGCAGAACTTTGCGCTTGCGCTTTTTCATCGTCTTGTCGAGGAACATCCAGGCGCCCCAGTCGATCCGCCGCGCGTTCTTGCGCGTGAACAGCTGTATGACGATCGGTATCGCGACGGCCGCCAGCCCGATGAGCATGAAGACGTTGATGAACTGCATCCTCCGCCCTCCTCACCTTCCGCCGCCGCGCCGACGCGACAGATATTCGACCAGCGCCTTGTCGAAAGGCACCTTGGTGTTCATCGGAGCGTAGTCCGCCCCCATCCTGCGCACTCCGCCGGCCACCTTCTTCAGGAACTCGGTGACCTGCTCCAGGTAGCTCGCACGTATGGACTTAGCGTCCAGCATCAGCTCGTCGGTCCCCTCCAGGTTGTCGAAGTGGACATGTCCGTCGAAGCTGAAGGTCAGCTCCTCGTCCGCCATCACGTGAAGCACCGCTATCTCGTGCCGGCGGTAGTGGAAATGGTGCAGCGCCTTCAGGAGCGCGTCCGGGTCCTCGGTGAAGAGGTCCGAGACTATCACAACCATCCCCCGCCCGGGGATCCTCTCCGCTATGTCGTCGAAGACGGGCGCGGGATCGGTCTCTCCGCCCGGCGAACACCTGTCGATCGTCTCGAGTATCCGGCGCGTCTGGGAGGCGGACGACCTTGCTGGCAGGTAGTCGCGTATCTTGGTGTCGAACGTAACTAGCCCGACGGCGTCCTGCTGCCCCGCGAGCATGTACGACAGCCCCGCGGCCAGGTACCTAGCGTAGTCGAACTTGGAGAGCGGGCGGCCGTCGACCTCGGCAGACGCGTCGCCGGCGTAGGCCATGGACCCGGAGCAGTCGAGGAGCACCGTCGCCCGCAGGTTGGTCTCCTCCTCGTACTGGCGGACGTACAGCCTGTCCTTGCGTCCGAGGACCTTCCAGTCCAGCGTCCTCAGGTCGTCGCCCGGCATGTACTGGCGATGCTCGGCGAATTCCACGGAGTTGCCCTTCTTCGGAGAGCGGTGGCGGCCGGACATGAAGCCGAGTTTCATCACGCGGGCGAAAAGCTCGCACCGCGCGATGGTCGCCGTCGTCGATGGCGGCAGCCACTTCATGTAAGATGGCTGTTTGGCGCCGGTCATCAGATTTCGAGGTCGAGCGTGGGCTTGAGCTCCTTGAGCATCATGCTGACGAGGTCGTCCGACGTGACGCCGGCCGCCTCTGCTGCGAACGTCGTCAGGACGCGATGTCTCAGGACGGGCATCGCCACCGCCTCGACGTCCTTCATCGTGCAGTGGTGGCGGCCGTGCAGGATCGCCCACGCCTTGGCGGCCGTGATCAGCGAGATGCCGGCGCGCGGACCGGCGCCCCATCCGACCAGCTCCTTGACGAAGTCTGGCGCACCGGGCTCCTTCGGACGCGACATGCGCGCGAGCGCCGACGCGTACTTGATCACGTGCGTCGCGACCGGCACGCGCCTCACGACGTCCTGCAGCTTCATGACCGTCTCTCCGTCCAGCACCTTCTCAAGCTTCACCTTGCGGTTGGATGTCACGTTGCGGATGATCGTCTCCTCGTCCTCGGCGCTCGGATACTTGACTATGATGTTGAAGAGGAAGCGGTCCATCTGCGCCTCGGGCAGCGGATAAGTGCCCTCTTGCTCGATCGGGTTCTGCGTGGCCATCACGAAGAACGGCTCCGGAAGGTCGTATGTCTTTGTGCCGATGGTGATGTGGTGCTCCTGCATCGCCTCGAGAAGCGCCGCCTGGGTCTTCGGCGGAGTGCGGTTGATCTCGTCCGCGAGCAGCATGTTCGTGAAGACCGGGCCTTCGACGAAGCGGAACTTGCGCGAGCCGGATTCCTTGTCCTCCTCAAGCACGTCCGTGCCCGTGATGTCGGAGGGCATGAGGTCCGGCGTGAACTGCACGCGCTTGAACTGGAGGTCAAGGACCTTCGAAAGCGTGGATACGAGCAGCGTCTTCGCAAGCCCCGGGACGCCCATCAAGAGAACGTGTCCTCGCGCGAATATCGCCGTCAGCACAAGCTCAATCACGCCCATCTGCCCGATGACGACCTGCGAAAGGTTCTCCTTCGCCAGTGCGAACTTCTCGGACAGCAGCTTTATCAGCGCGACGTCGTCATCGCTCATCTCCGGCAAAGGCGTGTTGTCAACCTTTATCGCGCTCGGCTTCGGGGGCGGCGGAGGCGGCTCAGCGGCCTTCGCCGGCGGAATCGTCGCCTTGCGTTCCTCCTCGATGTCGATGCGGCACGCGACGCTCACGCCCAGCTTGATGCGGTCGCCGGACTTCAGCCCGACGGTCGTGACGCGCTCGCCGTTCACGAACGTCCCATTGGTCGAGCCGAGGTCCTGTATCATCCACTGCCCCTTGCGGCAGCATATGAACGCATGGACGCTCGACACGTCCGGATCCTGCAGCGCCAGCTGGCACTGCCCGGGGTCGCGCCCCATCTTCACACCCTGTTCAGGAAGGGCGTACGCCTTAGTCTGCTCGTTGCAGGTAACCGTCAGTTTGGCTTTCATCGTCTCACCTTTCGCTTGTGCCGTTCACTCGTAACTGAAGAGCACAGTCGCAGTGCAGTCGCGGTCAGCAACCGCACGCACCCAGTATGCGCGGACGTCGTTCAGAGCGATGCACCGCGGCTTGTCGGCCTTCATCTCAAACGTGAACAGAGGTATCCATGTGCCGTTGCCGGTGACGTCGCACTCAAGGCTGATCGTAACGTCCCTGTCCGCTCTCAAGATGGCGGCCTTCTTGTCGAAGCCCGTCATTATGTACGGATCCGACGGAACGCCCGCCTTGACATCCGTCTCAAGCCACGGTCCTCCCGAGCCGACCGGCTTGCCGATTTTCCAGAGGTCGTCCGCGACGCCGACCCATAGCGCGGCCTTGCCGTCGTCGGACTTGACGACGTGCTCGCCCGCCTCGGCGGAAGGATCGACGCCGGATATGACGAAAAGCCCGCGCCATGTGCAATAGTCGTAGACCTGGCTCCTGTGCGTGGCAATCGCCCTGGCCTTCGCGAATCCGCCGGCGTTCTCCGCCGGCAGTTCGTAGAACGTGCCGCCGATGTTGAGGAGGTCGCGCTCGGTGCAGC
>Ga0310696_10005925_pt1 | contig 14628 bp, 13 predicted proteins | sample AusTroGonzalo_MG_4_FD_203885 | JGI IMG/M metagenome (GOLD analysis project Ga0310696, IMG submission 203885) | Bovine rumen microbial communities from tropical cattle in Woodstock, Queensland, Australia - Gonzalo_02 (v2) (version 2) | ecosystem: Host-associated > Mammals > Digestive system >...
TGGTCGGCTTTTCCGTGCCGTACGTCACGAGCGTGTTGTCGATGTCGAGAACAAGCGCGCCGACGCCGTCGCGCCCTAGAATTTCGGGCGTTATCTCGTATATCGAGTTGAAATGGCGGCTCGGATAAAACATGGCCCCTCCGTGTCGAAATATGGTTTATAATATTCTATCATAAATCGAATCGGTGTTCAAGATGATTTTGTAAATTAAAGTATTTATTTATGCTTTTTGTGAAAAAACATTTTTCAAAAATGCGCGTAGGTGTACTTTTCTTGCACGCGCCTTTTTTCCCTGTCATTGCGAGGAGTGAGCTTGCTCACGACGTGGCAATCTCCTTTTTTCTCCGCGCGCGGCGCGGGAATATTCTTGCTCTTTTCTTTTTTGCGAAAAAGAAAAGGAGCGCAAAAGAAAAAACTACGGCGTATGTCTAACTACTCGCCTCAAACGTGCTTCCGTTGTCGCTCGGCGCGTGGGAAGCCGAGCGCCAGCCGGTTCACGTTAATCCCGGCGAAGATTGACGACATCAAGACAAAACTGTACACCCGCGCGGCGGGGCACGTACCCACTTCGCTGACGGCGGCTGAATGGCGCCCCTGTGCAAGGTAGCGTTAGCGGCGGTGCGGTGGTGAATTGCAACCTGAATGGTTGCAAGAGCCGCACCGTGACCGAGCCGCAGCGAGACGCTCCGCCGTAGGCGGTGAGGGGTTGTTGTAGGGGCGGCCCTGTGTGGCCGCCCGAAAGCCTCTCACTGCGAGAGAGAAAAAGCCGTGCTTTCCGCGCGGCTCATTTATTATAATCCGTGTATCTCATTTCCGTCTCCTCCGGGAGCCCGAACGCAAACTTGAACCAGTATTCGTGGTACGTGCTGTCGTACGGCATCGTGTATTTGCAGTCCCCGTCGGGCAGGTAATAGATCGTTACCACGGAATCCCGATCATCGAGCGCCCGCGCGACATTTTCGTAATTATACTTTTGTATAACATTGTTTCTCGCGTAGCCGACGAGCATCGGCACCGTCGACGAAAAGAAGATGAGGACGCCGGACGTGATAAGCGCGGCGGCAGTCGCCCTGCGCCTAAATTCCTTCATTTTCTCCGCGCCCGACAGGAACACTTCGACGACGTTTTTCGCCGTCGGGACGAACAGCAGCGCGACGGAGCAGAGCACGGTGCGCGGCCCGAAGATCGGCGAGACGAGCATCGCCGCCTGAAGCACGACGGCCGTCAGCGTGAAGAACAGCGCGTCGCCCCTTTTGCAAAGGAACTCCGCAAACGCTAAAAATATGTTAAAAGCAACCGCCGCTGCGGTGAGAATCGCCGCGATCACGCCCGCCGCCGTGACGGGCAAAACGTACGCGAAAAGCACTACGGATAGCGCGCCCGTGAAATTCAAAATTGCAACCGCGGCGTGCAATATATTTTTTCGCGCGGCGGCGGACGCGCCGCACGAGATCATGTAAACGACAAGCGCGCCCGCCGCGCCGTTTTTCGACAGCACGAGCGACGCGAGCGGCGCGATGTTCGATATTATACACTTGTATAACGGCATTGAATAGAACTCGGGGTAGTACGTCTGCCTCACGGCGTTGCCCGACGCGAAGAACAGTATCGCGAAACCGGCAAATGACAGCAGCGTAGTTAAAATCAAGATGATATCGATATTTTTCTTGTTTGATACATACGTATAAATTATCATCGCCGTAATGATGAGCGAAGCGAACGCACACTGCTCGATCATCGCGGATGCCAAAAACGCGACGGCGGGCGCGTATTTCGGCAGTCTTTTCGTCATTGCGAGCTTTTTATAAACGGTATAGTACCACAGCATGACGGGGACGGGGTAAAAGTAGTTCGCCGCGCCCGTCACCCAGTACACAGTCTGATTCGCCATGCCGACTCCGATGAGCGAAAAAAGCACGCGGAAAGTGCAAAGCGTCAAAGGTAATCGCCGCTCGTCGCGGACGCATCCCGAGGCGATGAAAGCTCCGAGATACACCGTCGCGCCGACGGCGAAAAGCGTCACGATCCGATATATCCAAAGCGACCTGTCGGCGAGAAGAAGCTCGGCTATCAGGTGTACGACGGCGCGGCCGTTCACCTCGGCGTAGTGCGACACGTTCAGCGAAACGAACTCCGAAAAACCGCCGCGGAGAAACGTCATATAGTAATAGTCGTCGCCGTAAAACGTCGTCTGCGAGAGTATCGCGAGCTCGATGCCGAGAAACAGTGCGAATATTATATAATGATACCTTTTTCTCAAAAGTTCCACCGCCGCGCACCCCCTTTTTTCTTCTAATATATCATAATATTGACCGAAATGCAAATGAGTATTGAAAAAAACCGTTTTTTTTCGCAAAAACCCTTGACAAACGGCCCTCGGTTGAATATAATGACATTTGAACAATCATTCAAGTGTTTTCACAAAAAGGAGGCAAACATGAAAGACATACCGTGCTGCGGGGAGCATCACGAGCACTCGCTTGTCGTCGACGAGGTGGAAAAGATACTGCCGGGCGAGGACGAACTGTACGATCTTGCCGAGCTCTTACGCATTTTCGGCGACACGACGCGCATCCGCATACTCTACGTATTATTTGAAAAGGAAGTGTGCGTCTGCGACATCGCGGAAATACTCGGCATGACGATCTCGGCGATCTCGCATCAGCTGAGGATACTCAAGACCGCGCGGCTCGTAAAGCACCGCAGGGACGGAAAGACCGTCTATTATTCGCTTGCCGACGACCACGTGAAAACGATACTCGGAATGGGAATGGAGCACATAAAGGAGAAAAGATCATGAAAAAAACTTTTAATCTTGAAGACCTCGACTGCGCCGTATGCGCGGCGAAAATGGAAGACGCGATAAAGAAGATCGACGGCGTCAGCGACGTCACGGTCAGCTTTATGGCGCAGAAAATGACTGTCGAAGCCGACGACGCGCGCTTTGACGAGATCGTGAAAAACATCGTCAAAGTCTGCAAAAAAGTCGAGCCCGACTGCAAGATCATCGTGAAATAAAGATATGACGACGAAACAAAAAAAGACGCTCGTCCGCATTATCGCGGCGGCGGTGACGCTCGGCGCGGCGTTCGCCGTCGAAAAGCTTACGGAGCTTCCGTTCTGGGCGTATCTTATCATGTACCTCGTTCCTTATTTTATAATCGGTTACGACGTTTTGTGGCGCTCGGTGAAGAACATTATCCGCGGCAACGTATTCGACGAGAATTTTCTGATGTCGATCGCGACCGTCGGCGCGTTTTTCACAGGCGAGAACGCCGAGGCGGTCTTCGTCATGCTGTTTTATCAGGTCGGCGAGCTGTTCCAGAGCATCGCCGTCGGGCGCTCGCGCAAGTCGATAGCGGCGCTGATGGACATCCGCCCCGACAGCGCGTGCGTGATCCGTGACGGCGAGGAGATCGTCGTCGATCCCGACGAAGTCGAAGTCGGCGAAACGATCGTCGTGCGCCCGGGCGAAAAAATACCGATCGACGGTGTGATCGTCGAGGGAAGCAGTGCGCTCGACACGTCGGCGCTCACGGGTGAGAGCGTGCCGCGTACGGTCGGCGTCGGCGACGGCGTCATCAGCGGCAGCATCAACACGGCGGGACTGATAAAGATACGAACGGAAAAGCCGTTCGGGCAGTCGACCGTGTCGAAGATACTCGAACTCGTCGAGAACGCGAGCTCGAAAAAGGCGAAGACGGAGAATTTCATCTCGCGCTTTTCAAAATACTATACGCCGTCCGTCGTCGGCGCGGCGGTGCTGCTCGCCGTCGTTCCGTCGATCATAACGGGCGCGTGGAGCGAGTGGGTGCACCGCGCTTTGATATTCCTCGTCGTTTCGTGCCCGTGCGCGCTCGTCATTTCGGTGCCGCTGGCGTATTTTGCGGGCATCGGCGGCGCGTCGGTGAAAGGGATACTCGTCAAGGGCTCGAACTTCCTCGAAGCGCTGTCGAGAACGAAAACGATCGTGTTCGACAAGACGGGGACGCTGACAAAAGGCGTGTTCTGCGTGACGGAAGTGACGCCCGTCGGCGTTTCGGAATCGGAGCTTCTCGCTCTTGCCGCGTCGGCTGAAAAATACAGCACTCACCCGATAGCGCTCTCGCTCGGCGAGGCGTGTCCCGACGCGAAAAACCCCGACAGCGTCAGTGAGATCTCGGGCGAGGGCGTCGCGGCGGTCGTCGGCGGGGAAGAGATCCTCGCGGGCAACGCGCGCCTCATGCGGCGGTACGGGATCGAGTTTGAAGAAGCCGACAGGGCGGGGACGGTCGTCTACGTCGCGCGCGGCGAAAAATACATCGGTCACGTCATCATCTCCGACGAAATAAAGCCCGACAGCGCGGCGGCGATATCGTCGCTCGGCGCGGCGGGGATCGATACCGTCATGCTCTCGGGCGACAAAAAGAGCGTCGCCGAGAGCGTCGGAAAAGCACTCGGCATCGGAAATGTTTACGCGGAGCTTCTGCCCGCCGACAAGGTGGAAATGATGGAAAAGATCATTTCGGAGAGCGACGGAAAAGTCGCGTTCGTCGGCGACGGGATCAACGACGCGCCCGTGCTCATGCGCGCGGACGTCGGGATCGCCATGGGCGTGCTCGGCAGCGACGCGGCGATCGAAGCGGCGGACGTGGTGCTGACCGACGACAAGCCGTCGAAGATCGCGGACGCGATAAAGATATCGAAAAAAACGGGGCGGATCGTTAGGCAGAACATCGTGTTCTCGCTCGCCGTCAAGGCGGCGGTGCTCGTGCTCGGCGCGCTCGGGATCGCTCCGATGGCGGTCGCTGTGTTCGCCGACGTTGGCGTCGCCGTGATTGCTATACTGAACTCGATCAGAGCGATGAAAGTGAAATAAGAAAATGCCCGCCGCATCAAGCGGCGGGCGATTTTTAATTGCAGTTTGTTACTTTGCGTATGCGGCAAATTCAGGCGAAACGTTGTCGGATAGTTCGGTATATGAAAGCGATTGGACGATATATCCGGTTTTTGCTCCGTTTTTGGCGGCACTCACGGTAAACGACGTTTCTTTCGTCCTTTCGAGCATGGTTAAAAGCCCCGTCTGCTCCGAATATTCGAATATCTGATATTCCACAGCACCGTCGACTGCTTGCCACGTGAGTCTGACACCGCCCGACGCTAGAACCGTCGCGGACACATCGGGCGCGTCGAGCGTATAAAGCTCGACTTTTTGCTCCGGCTCTTCGCCGCCGATGACCTTGATTACGCGAAATCCGACGTCGTCGTAGCCGCGCGCGGCGTCCCTGCCTTCCTTGCGGTGCTCGGTGCGGCAGTCGGTACGCGCCGATTTCCACGAGCCTCCCTTGACTCCGAGCACTCCCTCAGCGTCTCTTTCGGTCGAAGTCCATTCCCAGACATTCCCCCAAAAATCTATCGCGCCGTGCGCGCCGCGCGTGACATCCGCATATTTTTCAACGGACACGCGCCCGTCCGCGACGCCGCAGTTGAAATCGGCGTCTTTCGGCATATGGCCGGCGGCGAGCTCCCATTCGCTTTCGTTCGGGAGGCGGTAGACATTTACTCCGTCTTTTTCGGTGAGCCAATCGCAGTACGCTTCGGCGTCTGCATAAGAAACGAAATTCACGGGGTAGTCGTCCTCGCCCGCGGGATACGCGCCGTTTTTCCAATTTGACGGCGCGTCATGACCTGTCGCTTTGATGAAAGCGGAGTATTCTTTGTTGGTGACGGGTGTGCGTTTGATGTATATGCTTTCGCCCGCGCCCATTACAGGGATAAAGTCGTATTGCGGTGCGTCGGCGATCTTCCATTTGAGAAGTCGCGTGTCGGTAAAGCGGAGCATACTGCTGTTGATCCTGTTCCAATACGTTATGTACATATCCTGAACTATCTCTTCCATTTCGTCGACAACCGCTTCGCCGCCGGGCTTGCCTGCCGTTTCTTCTCTCAGTTCGGCAAGTTTCGCTTCTTTTTTTGCGAGCACTGCGTTGTAATTTTCAATGACAGCGTCGCGCAGCGCGAGATAATTTGTCATTGAAGGATTTTTCTGATACGACGCTATCAGTTTTTTCGTTTCTTCCGTCAGTTCCGGCTGCTCTTTTTCAATAAACTCGCTGTGGCTGTACATCTGTGAACCGCCCGACATTGACGCTGTTGTTTCGGCGGGCTCGGAAGACTGGATCTCAGACGTCGTCTGCACTTCGGTGACTGTCGGTTCGGCAACCGTCGTTTGCGCAACAGTCGCGGTTTCGGCTGTTTGCACAGAATCCGTCGCCGGAGCGTCGGTGTTGTCGGTCGTCGGCGTTATCGTCTCCGCGCACGAAACGAGGAGTATCGCCACGGCGAGCACGACCGACATAATTATCGCTTTGTATCTCATTTTTTACTCCTTGTGCCGAGTGGCACTCTGTGTATTTCTTAAATTATATTATAAAGTTTTTTTATTTGTTTGTCAACAAATATATGCTCGGCGGGGAGGCGGGACGGGCACTTTTTTCTTTATTAGCGCTTGACGGGGCGCGCGCTTTGTGATATACTTTCTTTTGCACGCGGGCGTGGCGGAACTGGCAGACGCGCCGGACTTAGGATCCGGTGGGCAACCGTGCAGGTTCAATTCCTGTCGCCCGCACCACAAAAAACGCATCTTTTGACAGACAAAAGATGCGTTTTTTGAATGATGTTTGCCCTGTCGGGCAAATGATGTGTGCTTCGCAAATGATGTCGCTTCGCTGATGATGTGTGCCTTCGGCACATTAAAAGGCGCCGACGTCATTTTTCATTTGCATTTTTCTTCCAAAGGATTGAAAACGGCGCGCGTTTAATGTATAATGAAAACGGAACTTTTACCGACTCGGAAAAAGGAGATAAAAATGCTTGACGATATCAAAAGATTCGACATGTCGGCGCCGCCGCGCCGCCAGCGCCTTCGTCCGCTGATATGGACGCTGTGCTTTCCGTCGCTCTTGACGCACCGCCAGAAGCTTAAGAAGATAAACATGGACGGCATCAAACCGCCGTATCTTTTGCTGTGCAATCACAACGCGTTCATGGACTTCAAGGTCGCGGCGAAGGCGACGTTCCCGCACCGCGAGAATTACGTCATCGCGATCGACGGATTCATCGGCAGGGAAGGGCTGCTCCGCACCGTCGGCGGCATATGCAAGCGCAAATTCACAAACGACGTGACGCTGATACGTCAGCTTCGCCGTGTCATTCAGAACGGCGACATCGCCGTGATCTATCCCGAGGCGCGGTACTCGCTCTGCGGCACGACGGCGGTGCTCCCGCCCGCGCTCGGACGGCTCGCGAAAATGCTCGGCGTGCCGGTCGTGACTCTGATCTGCCACGGGCACCACATCAACTCCCCGTTCTGGAACGTGCACGACAGGGGCGTCAAAGGGATCTCTGCCGAAATGACGTGCATCTGCACGGCGGAAGAGACGAAAACGCTGTCTTTTGAGGAGATAAACGAGCGCATCGGAAAGGCGTTCGAGTACGACGAGTTCCGCTGGCAGAAGGAAAACAACGTCGTCGTAAAATACAAAAAGCGCGCCGAGGGGCTGCACAAAGTGCTCTATCAGTGCCCGCACTGCGGCGCGGAATATAAGATGGGATCGCGCGGGGACACGCTTTTCTGCTCCGCCTGCGGCAAGGAATGGAAGATGACGGAGCTCGGCGAGCTTGCCGCCGTGTCGGGCGAAACGGAGTTTTCGCACATCCCCGACTGGTACGAGTGGGAGAGATCAAACGTGCGCCGCGAGGTCGAAGCGGGGACGTATATTTTCACGTCGCCCGCCGTCGTGAACGCCTTGCCGAACGCCGACAAATTCATCGACATCGGCGAGGCGACGCTTAACCACGACATGACGGGATTCACCCTCGCGGGCGAGTATAAAGGCGAGAAGTACGAGGTGCACATCGACGTTTACAAATCGTATTCGGTGCACATCGAATACGAATATCTCGGCAAATACGGCGACTGCGTCGACCTCAACACCCTCACCGACACGCTCTACGTCCATCCGACGTGCGAGGATTATTCTGTCACGAAGATCGCCCTCGCGACGGAGGAGCTGTACGAGAAATATTGGAGAGAGAAAAAGAGTGAGGAATGAGGAGTTAGGAGTGAGGAGTTAAGGTATGGAAAAACGCGCCGCGGCGCGTTTTTCATTTTATCAGCCTTCTCCTCGAGGGGAAAGGCGAAAGTCGTCGGAAAAATATACGACGCCGCCCCCGTTTTTCCGTATTTTTTTCGTCGTAATGCAAAAAAATGAAAAATATTCCGAAAATCTGTTGACAAACGCGGGTTTTTGGTATATGATACTAACAACCCGAAAAACACGGGAATTTTCCGAGAAAGGATAATTACAATGACACGCAGATCCGTTATGATGATGGATATGATGATGGGCATGTGCATGTGCATGTCTATGATGATGCGCGCGCAAAATTTGTAATTATCGTATCCTCGGGAGTATCATTATTTTTGTAATGAATGCGGTCCGGATGCGGACCGCTTTTATTTTTGAAAATAATAAAAAAATAAAAAATACATTTTTAAGGAGAACCACCATGAAAAAAATCGTTTCTTTGATCATCGCTCTCGCGATAGTCGCTCTGTCGCTCTTTGCTTTCGCTTCCTGCGGAAAAACGACGAAGATCATCGCCATCCCGAACGACACGACGAACGAAGCCCGCGCGCTCGAGCTCCTCGAGTCTCTCGGACTCATCAAGCTGAAATCCGGTCTTGACACGACCGCGACGGTGCTCGACATCGCCGAGAACCCCTACGGACTCGAGTTCCGCGAAGTCGAAGCGGCTCAGATCCCGAGCATCCTCTCCGACGTCGGCTACGCCGTCATCAACTCCAACTACGCCATCGCGGCGAAGCTCACTCCGTTCGTAACGGAGGGCACGGACGTTTCGTACCCGAACATCATCGTCGTCAAAGAGGGAAATGAAAACACCGACAAGACGAAAGCTCTCGTCGCCGCCATCAACAGCAAGGCAGTCGCAGATTACATAAACAGCACGTACAAGGGCGCGATCGTATGCGACCTTGAAAATCCCGGCAGCGGCTACGACGACACGGTAGACTACAATGCGCTCTCGGGCAATACGATCAAGATCGCCGCATCGCCCACACCGCACGCCGACATCCTCGCCGTTGCGAAAGAGATCCTCGCGAAGAAGAACGTCAACCTCGTTATCACCGAGTTCAACGACTACGTCGTTCCGAACAACGTCGTCGAATCCGGCGAATACGACGCGAACTACTTCCAGCACATCCCGTACCTCGACGATTTCAACTCGTCCAACGGCACGCATCTCGTTTGGGTGCTCAAAGTTCACCACGAGCCGATGGGTGTTTACAGCAGCAAGTACAACTCGTTTGACGAGCTCAAAAAATGATAAAACTGCAAAACATTTGTAAGACGTTTGACGGCGCGGGCGGCAAGGTCGAGGCGCTGAAGAACATCACGCTCGACATCGGCGACGGCGAGATATACGGCATCATCGGAATGAGCGGCGCGGGAAAAAGCACGCTCGTCCGCTGTATCAACATGCTCGAAACGCCGACGGAGGGCGAAGTCGTGATCGACGGGGTTGAGATGAGCAAGCTCACCCCCGCCGAACTCAGGCAAAAGCGCCGCGAGATCACGATGATCTTCCAAGGGTTCAATCTTTTGATGCAGCGCACGTGTCTTAATAACGTCTGCTTCCCGATGGAACTTGCGGGCATGAAAAAGGCGGACGCGAAGCGCCGCGCCCTCGAGCTTCTCGAAATCGTCGGGCTCCCCGACAAAGCGGGAGCGTATCCGGCGCAGCTCTCGGGCGGCCAGCAGCAGCGCGTCGCCATCGCGCGAGCGCTCGCGACCGATCCTAAGGTGCTCCTTTGCGACGAGGCGACGAGCGCCCTCGACCCGAACACGACGCACCAGATACTCGAACTGATAAAAGACATCAACAAAAAGACGGGCATCACCGTCGTAGTCATAACGCACCAGATGAGCGTGGTGGAAGAGATATGCACGCACGTAGCGATCCTCGACAACGGAGTCGTCGTCGAAGAGGGAGCCGTGGGTGCCGTTTTCGCGAGCCCGAAATCGGACGCGGCAAAGCGCCTCGTCTTCCCCGCGGGCGAGGACGAAAGCGTCTCCGATCCGTCGACGGAAAAGCGTCTGCGCGTCATTTTCAGCGGCTCGGGCGCGGCTTCGACGCCGCTTATCTCGACGATGGCGATCGAAAAAGGGATACTCGTCAACATCGTCTCCGCGTCGACGCGCAGTTACGCGGGGCTGACATACGGCTCGATGCTCCTCGGCGTGCCCGGGGGCGACGACAACTATAACGCCGCGAAAGCGTACCTTAGCGGCGTCGACAACATAACTGTCGAGGAGGTGTGACGGTGTTCGATAATATTTTCGACTCTCAAAGCCTCGCTCAGGCGTGGGAAGTTTTCAAAAGCGAAATACCGTTCGCGATATGGGAAACGCTCTACGTGACGGTGCTGTCGACGGCGTTCGCGATCATTCTCGGACTGCCGCTCGGCGTCCTACTCGTCGCGGGCGAAAAGGGCGGGGTGCGCCCGCTCCCCGCGTGGCTGATGAAGGTGCTCAACGTCATTATAAACCTGCTCCGTTCGATACCGTTCCTGATCCTTATGATAATGGTCTTCCCGCTCTCGCGCCTCATCGTCGGAACGACGGTCGGCACGGTGGCGACGATCGTCCCGCTCGTTGTGGCGGCGTTCCCGTTCGTCGCGCGCCTTGTCGAAGCGAGCCTGCGCGAAGTCAACCCGAACGTCATCGAAGCGGCCGAATCGCTCGGCGCGACGCCTTTTCAGATCATCACGAAAGTCATGATCCCCGAAAGCGTGCCGTCGCTGATCTCAAACGCGACGATCGCGTTCACGACGATCCTCGGCTATTCCGCGATGAGCGGCATAATCGGCGGCGGCGGACTCGGCAAGATCGCGATAAACTACGGCTATTACAGGTATAAGTATCTCATCATGGTCATCGCAGTGATCCTGCTTATAATCATCGTTCAGGTGTTCCAGACTCTCGGCACCCGCCTTGCCGTGAAGTCGGACAAGAGACTGAAAAAATGAGGTAAAAATGAAACTTGTTTTCCTTATCGGCGACGCGGCGGTCGGCAAAATGACGGTCGGGCAGGAGCTTATGAAGATCACGGGGCTCCGCCTGTTCCACAACCACATGACGATCGAGCCCGTCATCGAGATATTCGGCAAATACGACGGCAAAACGATCTTTCGCCTGCGCGACGTGATCTTCGAGGAATTCGCGAAATCGGACTGCTCCGGCATGATTTTCACGTACATGTGGGCGTTCGATCACAAAGAGGACTGGGACTACGTCGAGCACGTGAAAGAGATCTTCGCGCCGTACGGCACGGAGTTTTACTACGTCGAGCTGATCGCGCCGCAAAGCGTGCGCCTTTTGCGCAACGAGTCCGAAAACCGTCTTAAAAACAAGCCGTCGAAGCGCGACATCGAGACGTCGAACAGGCGGCTCGTCAACGACGACGAAAAATACAGATGCGTCAGCTACGAGGGCGAGATAAAATTCGACAACTATCTGCGCATCGAAAACGAAAACATCTCCGCCGAAGACGCGGCGAAAATGATAAAAGAAAAATTTTCTCTTTAAGGAGCAAAGCATGAAAAAGAAACGCTGCGACTCGTTTTTCGGAATGCATTTTGATTTTCACGCAAAGCCGGATCAGACGAACATCGGCGAGTTTTGCGACTATGAAACGATAGATCTTCTGCTCTCCGAAGTCAAACCCGACTATATCCATTGTGCGTCGAAAGGCCACCCCGGCATCTCGAACTATCCGACAAAATACGGCACGCCCGCGCCCGAAATGAAGGGCGACGTATTAAAAATGTGGCGCGAAGTGACCGAAAAGCACGGCGTCGCGCTTTACGCGCACCACTCGGGCGTGCTCGACAGACAGGTCGTTGCCGATCATCCCGATTGGGCGGCGCTGAACGAAAACGGCGAACTCTCGAATCAAAAATGGGAGACGTCGGTCTTCTCGCCGTACGTCGACAAAGTGCTGATCCCGCAGCTCATTGAGATCGCGACGGAGTACCGCCTCGACGGCGCGTGGATCGACGGCGACAACTGGGGCACGATTGAGGACTTCAGCGAGTGCGCCCGTCGCGCCTACAAAGAAAAAACGGGGCGCGATCTGCCCGCCGTCGACGACGAAGACGGCCGCGCCGCATACCGCGAATTCTGCCGCGACGGCTTCCGCGATTACGTCAAACACTACTGCGACGAGGTGCACAAAGCCTCTCCCGATTTTGAGATCGCGAGCAACTGGATGTACACCGCACGCGCGCCCGAGGCGCCTTATGAGGGAGTCGCGTTCCTTTCCGGCGACTACGCGCAGAAAAACAGCATGCGCACGGCGTTTTTCGAGGGGCGCTCGATGCAGAACTCGAAACTCCCGTGGGATCTGATGGCGTGGGGATTCAACGAAAACAGCACAAAAGAGCTCGCACAGCTGTGCGCCGAAGCCGCCGCCGTGATATCGCTCGGCGGAGGGTTCGAGGTCTACAACATCCAGCTCGTCGGCACGGTGCAGAAGTGGAACATCCCGATGTGGAAAAAGCTCGCAGAGTTTTGCCGCGCGAGGGAAGCGACGTGCTTCAAAGCAAAGCCGCATCACGAGGGCGCGGTGATCTTCTCGCCCGCGGCGTTCTTCAAACACAAAAAAGAGCTGTTCCGCGGGTATTCGGAAGTCAATCACTACGTGCTCGACTCGAAAGGACTGCTCTACGCTCTGCTCGACGCGGGGTATTCGACGGAACTTGTCTTAAAATACCAGCTCGACGAAATGAGCGACGCGGAGCTGTCACAGTACAAATTCATCGCCGTGTCCGACCTTGACACGATAGAGGACGACTTAAAACTCCGGCTCGAAAAATACGCGGAGCGCGGCGGGTGCGTCGTCGTTTCGGGCGTTCACGCGGCGAAGGTCTTTGAAGACAAGCTCGGCGTCAAAAAGGGCGAACTTATCGGCGAGAACGCCGACCCGTACACGCGCGGGCGGCTCGGGGTGCTGAAAAGTCCGATCCTCGACGTCACCCCGACGAGCGCCTGCGTCACGCTGAGAGGCACCGACAATTACCGCACGAACGATGTCGAAAAATACGTCTTCTCGACAATAAATCGCGACGGCAAAGGCGCGTGGATCGGCATTTACGCAAATTACGAATCGTACTCCGACGCGACGAACGCCGGCGCGCGCAACGCGATCGAGGACGCGATAGCGCCGTTTTATCCGCGCAAAGCGGTCGAAATTTCGGGCACGCACGAGATACAGGTCGTTCTGACCGAGAAAAACGGTGCCTTGAACGTCAACCTCATCAATGTGTCCGGGCATCACGCAAATGACAGATACGCAAACTTCGACGAGATCGTGCCGATACAGAACGTCGCTCTGTCTGTCGCGTGGGATAAAGCCGCGCCGACGGTCACCGAAATGCCGTCGGGCAGAAAGCTCGATTTCAAGTGCGTTGACGGACGGATTAGCCTCACGCTCGACAAACTCGATATTCACACGGTCGTCGTGATAAAATGAATTGACACGGGACCGAAAAAGTGATATAATATGCTTGATAAATTTTTTTGGGAGGATCTACAATGAAAAACACAAAAACAGTTTTTGCAATTATTCTTGCGCTTGCGTGCGTGATTTCCGTTTTTGCGCTTACATCGTGCGGCGGGAATAACGTTACTCCGACGGAAACGACAGCATCCGGCAGCGCCGCGAGTTCCGAAAAGGAGTTTTACTTTATCATCATCGACGAAAACGATACGACGACGCAGCTTAAACTCAGCACAAACAAAAAGACTCTTGCCGAGGCGCTCAGCGACGCGAAGATCGTCGTTTTCGATTCTGACGGCGCAAACGGTAAGATTGTTTCCGTGAACGGAAGAATGCTCCCGTCCGATAAAATGACGTGGGTGCTCTACGTGGCGGGACTCCGCTCGGATAAGACCGTGCACGAAGTCGACGTCGAAGCCGGACTTGCGTATTCTCTTGTTGCGACGGAAATAAAATAACGCCAAACGCTGATTTTATAACGAAATAACGCACTTGCAAACAGCAAGTGCGTTATTTATTCCAATTATTTTCGTCGGTCCTTTCGAGCAGATAGTCGAGAGAAACGTGAAGATAGTCGGCGATTCGTATCAGCATTTTGAAATCCGGCTCGCGCTCGCCCGTTTCGTATCTGCTTATCGTGTTCTGACTTACACTTAAGTCATACGCCATTTTGACTTGTGAAATGCGCTTTTTTCGGCGTATTTCTTTCATTCGCATAAGTTTTTCTCCTCATTTTTATCTCTTGACATTATTATACCGTTTTGGTATAATAAAAATATCCCGAGTTGGTATATAATTGAGAGGAGAAGAAATTATGGGGTTTTGGGATACATTAAAGGCGTTATTTGTTTATGACAGTGTCAAATCAACTGATTCAAGAAGCAACACCACTATGAGAGAACATCCGCATGAGCAGTTCTATCGAGCGGAAAGAACTGCCGATACATTGTACTCATCAAAATATGATGCTATTGAAACGGATATTGTAAATGATTTTTACACAAT